>Ga0187810_10000105_pt1 | contig 38523 bp, 35 predicted proteins | sample NC_wetland_sal_i_9_FD_132963 | JGI IMG/M metagenome (GOLD analysis project Ga0187810, IMG submission 132963) | Wetland sediment microbial communities from Neuse River Estuary, North Carolina, USA - ASW_5 | ecosystem: Environmental > Aquatic > Freshwater > Wetlands > Sediment | place: USA: North...
CTGTTCCTGGTGGCAAGAACCTGCATGAGAAAGCGGCTGTCCTTGGCATCCAGGGTCGCGGGCGATTTAGGGATCCGTCGGTTCGCTTCGCTCTCGTGGACTTCGCGAGCGAGGAAGAGCCGCGTATTAGCTTCCACCAGAAAGACTCGCGCTGATTCGCATGGAACCAGCTTCAGCAGGGCCTGCAGCAGCGTATCGAGGACATAGTCCATGCTGAGATCTTGGGTGAGCGCAAGGGTCGTCTTGCGGAAGGCGTCTGCTTCCGCCCACGCCGATTCAGCCAGGTCCAGGTTATGCGCGATCTCCTTTTCAGCCGCCTTCCGCGCGGAGATGTCCAAGGCCGTCCCTACGAGCCGCCGGACAGTCCCCGCGGAATCTCGAACGGGGAACCCCCGCACCCACACCCACCGAGTCGCGTTGTCCGGCCGGACGATGCGGAACTCCTCGTCGAACTGGCCATTCTGAACCGCCTCGTCCAGCCGGGAGAGCACCCGAACTCGATCCTCGGCGTGGATGACATCTTCATACGCCTTCGAATCTTCCCGCAGTGATTCCCAACTCCGGCCGGTGAGCGTCTCGCAGGCTTGGTTGACGTAGATGACATTCTTGCTTTCCGCATCCAGCATCCAGAAAACCTCTTGGATGTTTGAAGCCATCTGCTGAAATCGTTCTTCGCTCTCTCGCAGCGCCTCTTCCGCTTGCTTCCTCCTTGTGACGTCGCGAAGTACGACCACATGCCGGCCGGGGAGGTAGTTCGCCTTGGCCGTGTATTCGACAAAGACCGTCCTGCCATCTCCTCCCAGAATCCTGCATTCTCGATGCTCGGACTCGCGGTCCAGGAAGCGTTTCCAAAGATCCTCGAACTCCTCCGCGCAGGCAAAAAAATGTCCGATGGGCCTGCCCGCAAGCTCGTCGCGACCCACCCCGTAAACGGCCAGTGCGGCCGGATTCGCTTCAAGACACACGCCCTGGTCATTGAGGATCAGGATGCCGTCCAGCGCGTTGTCGAAGACGGACTTGTATTCGCGCTCGGTGGCATCCAGCGCCTTAGTCGTTTCCGTGTGCTCGCGACGGGCCAGGAGAAGGAAACGCGCATGAAGGGCAATTGCGACGCAGAGAGCGATCAGCACGAGAGTGAGCAAGACGGAGGACAACATGCCGCCATAGAAGCGTGACCCGAAGGCAGTCACGAGCAGGGTCACGGCGGCGAAGCAGATGAGGATAGAGCCTGCGCGCATCCACAGTTGCGGCTTGGTCTTAGAGGTGGCTGTAGAACTGCCGTTCATTGCATTGCTGCTTTCGGGGATTCTACTCCAAAACAATGCCGTGGGAGTCGGGTTAGACGCATGATGGCCCTCGTCCTCGATTACTCAGGAGGCTTCCTCACCAAAGCTGACAGGCCTTGAACTGAGCACGTTCGGAGTTACTGTCAGCCTGTCGACAAACATGACGAGGTTCTTAGAGCCTGGGTCGGCGGCAGATGGAACCAGCAGCGCCTCGTATCCTCTCTCTCTTGCCTGGCCGGCAATCTCTCGCGCTATGTCCAGATCCGGCCCGGTGAGCGAGTCTTGCGACACCCCAATCGTTTGCAGCACGTCTGGATTCGTCAAATCGATAACTCTGTCCAGCATCACTTCCAGCTCGTATGCCCACCAGGCATCTGGCGGGAATGCTGTCGGGTCGATTCCGCGCTGTCTCAGGCCTCTTGCCACTTCTTTCGCTGCAGTAGCCGCCTCAAGGGAGGTGTACAGCGCGCCAAACTCGTTCGGCGGATTCCAACGACCGCCGGCTTTCAGGCTTCCTTCTGTTCCCAACGGGTCCAAACCGGCTTGTACTACGCGGATGACGACCGCGGTCAACGGAACGCGGGGAAGGTCCGGAGGCAGGGCCAATTAGACGTACACTCCCTCTTGCATGGCCTGAAGATCCGCGGTCACCCGGTCAAACTCCCCTCGAATCAGCAGGTCAATGGGCCTTTCGCCGTGCAGGGCCTGATTGGAATGGTGCAGATAGCTCCGGATGGCTTCGTCGTTCGGCAGCGTCTGCTGAAGCAGCGCGACGATCTCAAAGAGCCGGTCCAACTCCCGCGTCCGCCTGGGGCGCGTGCCCTTCAGCCATCGGTGCGCGGTTCGAGCGGAAACATTCAAGATCCGGCTGAGCATCTCTTGCGATACCCCCAGTAGCCGTACGGCCTGGGAGAGGTTCGGCGCCCGGCGATGCCCGGGGGCCTTCAGTGCTGCCAGGCAGTTCAATCGCTTTAGCAGAAGAGCCGGCTGCATCTTGGAATCGAAGAGCACGAGCACCGGCGCTCGGCGCGACTGGCGAAGCACCTCGACGACCTCTTTGCCGTCCACGTGGGGCATGCCGATATCCATCAACACGATATCCGGGCTTTCTGCTCTTACCTTCTCAAGGTCTCTGAGGGATCGAATTGGCCGCAGTTGGGCGAATTGAGCGAGGACCCCCTCGGAAGGCGGATGTGTGCCCTCTTCCTTCAACGCAACTGCTCGGAGTGCCACTGGGACCTCCTCGGATGAAAAGCTTAAGCTCGTGCCAAAGGCCTGTCAAGACAGTGGCTAGACACGGTTCACACAGGGGTCACAGCGGCGAACCAAATCAGGATGGGGCCGGTGCGCATCCAGCGTTGCGGCCGCTGGGAGAGGAACCCCGATGCCGGGATGGACCGCGCTGAGCAGCATTCGACCTACCCCATCGTTGACTCTTGCTCCTCTATGAGATCAGAGTTCCTTTCTTCCCTCTTTTCCTAACTAATGTTTAATTGCAGGGCCCTAATGAGATCTCGGGTATTTTCAAGGAGAAGTAGGCGCCTGTATTTCGTCCGCACTGGGCTGCTGGGGCTAGCCGCCAGCTGTCAAGTAACTCGGGCGGAGAAGGCGGTACCATAAAGCAAAATATAATTAAATCACGGTGACAGTAACAGGACAGATTATGAATGCTCAGTGAGAGCGCAGGTTGATTCAGTCTAGGTAAATGGTCACATCGTTCTGTGCCTATGGTCACATACCTTTGATGAAATAAGCAGGAAGCTAGTTGGCGTCAAGAGTAAGTCCGCTCACCTCAATAGAAAGCTCTGACGTCATAAGGAGAAACAATATGGCTACGCAACCGAAAACGGGAGCAGTCGTATTCAAAGATGGGACCTACTTCCTCGAGACGGAGGGCAAACAACTTCCGATACCGGTCAGTCCACACACGCAGCCGGCTCAATTGAAGGAGCTCGTAGGACAAAAGGTGGAGATTGTTTACTCCGAGCCTACGAGCTTCGTCGTTGGGTTGGTGAAGGCGGGTCCTCGCATCGTCCGCATTCTCTGCTACCTCCCGGCTGACCCCTACGTCTTTGGTGTGGTTGATGAGGTGGCGCGAGTCGGTCTCGCGAAGCAATTCCTCAACGAGGGAGTGCTGAGCAAAGAGACCTACGCAAAGCTTGGCGCTGAGAACTCATAAATCTGGCACGCGGGAAACTCCCGAAACTAATGTGGGCGGTTTTCTGACCGTCGACAAGGATGGTGGATTTATGAAGTCAGCCCCGGGCGGCTTCGAGTCAAGGCGCCTTCCCAAGAGCTTCGTTATGGAGCTGACGAATCGTTGCAACAATCGTTGCCTGTATTGCTATCTATCAGAAGGTCCCCAGGCCAAAGACTATGACTGCCATCGGACCCCTGAGATGAGCACAGTGGAGGTAACGGACACCATAGCTAAGCTCTGTGACGAAGCTCCCGTCGAGTCCCTCGCCTTTTCAGGGGGTGAGCCACTGTTACGAGAGGATCTCCCGGAGATCCTCTCGTTTGTTCGAGACAAAGGGATATCCCCCGTCGTCATCACCAACGGCACGCTCCTGACCAGTGAAAGAGTTGCAGCGACGGCCCCCGATGTCACCTACGAGATCACGCTGCTCAGCCACCGTCGGGAGGTGCACGACCGGCTGGCCGGTCGTCGAGGGGCCTGGGATGCCGTAGTCGAGGGCATGGCCAATGTCCGGCAGGCAAAGACAAACTTCGTAGCTGTGTTCGTGGCCACCAAACTCAACTACATGGATGTTCGCAAGACGGCGGAACTGGCTATCGCCCTGGGCGCTAGCGGCCTGATGTACAACCGAATCAATCTGGGCGCGCACAACATGCGCCGAGCCGATCGCTTACTCCCAACGCCCGACATGATTAGAGAGAACCTGGACACGTTAGAGGAACTGAGTGCATCTTACAGGCTTCCCGTCGCAGTGTCGGTGGTGATTGAGCCGTGCATCATCGATGTGAGGAAGTACAAGCAAATCCACTTTGGCTGGTGTCCGCTGGCGGGAGAAGGATCGTACTTCACCATCGATCCGCTGGGAAATGTGCGCATCTGCAATCATTCCAGCGTGATCTTAGGCAATCTCAAGCAAGATCGCTTCACCGACATTTACTATAATCATCCCTACGTCCGGTCGTTTCATCATACCTGGCCCGCGGAGTGCGAGAGTTGTGACCCTGAACTGAAAACCATGTGCTGCGGAGGCTGCAAAGCATCGGCCGAGCAATGCTATGGTACGGTGGCAAGAGTGGATCCGTTTGTGACTATAAGCCAGCGGTCCAGGTCCTCCGCGCTAGCGCAGCTTTAGGAGGTACTTTACCCCTTCCCACTCCGGATGCCCGCCCTAGGACGGCGCGGGCGCCGGTGCACTCGTGCTGTTCTTGCAGGCAACTGTTCGGAGTTCTATTTATGGCTTCGCGGGATTCCGTCCAGTAACGCTTGCCCGCTTAATGTCTGCCAGTGCATCGAGCCGGGTGGGGTTACGGATGGAGGAAAACGAACGCCCTCCGTCGGCCACGGGGCTTGCCCCAGCGCTCCGAGCTGATGCATGTCGGTCTAACATGAGGTTAAGACTCTCTCTTTATATTTCTATTTCCAGTTATTGACTTTTCCCTACGTAAGGGGGAGAATCGCCTGGGTTCCTCTAGCAGCTCGTCCGGGATCGAATCTCATAAGCGTTTGCGAATCACAATTGTCCTGTTTCGCACCGTCAGCCTAGTCGGTTTTATTGACTGCAAGAAGTGACAGACGCTTTCTGGTTACATCAGCAAGCTGGACCGAATCTCGCCTTAGGAGGACCCGATATGAGGAAAGCTCATCAGCTTACAGCGCTTTTCATTCTCGTATTTGGTACACTGTCGCTCGCGAACGCTCAGACGCTCACCCAGACTTGTTCGACTCCTTCTTTCCCTTCCAATGCCACTCCTATTGACACGGCTTGCGATGCTGCCGGCCAGGGTGGCAAAGAAGCAGCCCAGAACCAAGCCAAGAACAACTTCTGCGCGCAGGGTGAACCCCAGGGAACGACCTTTAACCAACTGAAGCAACTGCAAGTTCAAGTGGACAGCGACACGAGCATTCCCTTTGGTAGGACAAAAACGGCCGACAGGCAGCCCGGCCCAGCGACGCAGCGGGGTGCGCTGCAGCAAATGGGAGAAGGCAATCTGGTCGTCCTGAAGGCATTTGTCCTCAAGGCTCGACAGGAAGGACCGGAGAGTGTCAATTGCGGAAAACCCCCGCAACCCGGTGCCGTCCCAAATGAACCCGCCTACCATGACATTCATATCTCCCTGGTGCCGGTGGATACGGAGACTGATGAATGCAATGGCATCGTGGCCGAAATGAGCCCCCATCATCGTCCAGCCGAGTGGACGGCCGCCAATGTGAACAAAGTAGCCTCAGCCCATTTGCCGATCCGTGTCACTGGGCAGTTGTTTTTCGATTCCAGCCACGGCCCCTGCGAAAACGGGCAGGCTTCAGCGGGCAATCCAAAGCGTTTTTCGCTTTGGGAGATTCATCCCATCTACAAGTTCGAGGTCTGCGCGGGAGATTGCAGTGGTGCAGGGACTTGGGTTTCTCTTGAACAATGGGTTGAAAAACAGCAGTGACCTACCGTCCCTTCGATTCTCGTGCTTCCAAGGAGATCGAACGTGAAAAAGACATGTCTCATGGCACTTTTGGTCCTCGTCTTCGCGAACATAACATCAGGATGGAACGGCCAGGGCCACGAGGCCGTCGCCTACATCGCGTATCAACATCTGGATCCCACAACGCGCGCGAAGGTTGATGTCCTTCTTTCTGAAAACCCGTGTTACAACAAATGGAAATCAACGGTGAGCTCCCTGACTGCCGAAGAGCAGCCCGTCGCAATCTTCATGCTGGCGGCGACGTGGCCGGATGCAATCAAGCTGTCGAGCTATGACTGTCAGCCCGGCCATAAATTTGAGTCCGACGGCGCAGATGGTGGCGACATTGCTCCCGCAGGTCCCGAGGCCTGTCAGAACATCGGTTACGACGATACGCACCGGCACAAGTACTGGCACTTCGTGGACACACCGTTCTCGACTGACGGAACTCCGACGAAGCCGGCGCCGCATCCCAACGCCTTAGATGAAATTGTCACTCTGACCGCTGCGCTAGCCTCCGGAGAGTCAGACGGCCTGAAATCGTACGATTTGGTCTGGATCGAGCATCTCGTCGGGGATGTGCACCAGCCGTTGCATGATACAAGCCGCTTCGCCAAGTAGCATCCGGACGGCGACCAAGGCGGAAACCTGGTCATGATCTGCCAGACTCCACACTGTAAATCAGAATTCCACGCCTATTGGGACGACCTATTGGGCCCCGCAAATCTCAGCGCGGCCCTGAGGATCAGTGCGCAGCTGAACGCTCTTCCCAAACCCACCGGCGCCGACATTGCTGATGTGCATGTGTGGGTGCAGGAGGGCTTCCAACTTGCCAAGGACGAAGTATATCAGCCACCGATTAGTTCCGACGAACCAAATAGTGCGGTTGGAATTCCGGACAAGGCGTACCACGATCGTGCTAAGAAAGTCGCCCAGTCTCAGGTCCTCCTGGCAGGTTATCGCTTGGCAGGCCTACTGAACAGGTCTTTGCAGAGCAAGTGATCTCGTCTCCGGAAAACAGCCTTGCCGAGTACCGGAATCGGCCAGGGCAAGGAAATTGGTGCACCACTCTCGCACTCGCCCAAGCACGAGAGGAAACCATGAAACACACCTCTTTGACCCGTGCGGATCGTTGGAACCTACGTGCAAGACACGTACCCCGCGAAGTGGATAGAAATTCATCCAGTCACGAAGATTACGGTGGTCCAGTAGCTGTGCGGTGAGCATGTTCCTGTTAAGGAGAGATTTCAAATGGCCTACGCTTTGGCACAATCCCAGTATCTTCCCTCAAAGACCAGGATTCCCAATTCGGTTGGCTTGGCGCTTTCCGGAGGAGGCTTCCGTGCCACACTGTTTCATCTTGGCGCGATCCGGAGAATGAACGAGCTCGGAATTCTCGGGAAAGTGACGACTGTTTCTTCCGTGTCGGGTGGAAGCATTCTCAATGGGTTTCTGGCGAGTCGCCTGCCTGGGCCGCTGGCGGCGAGCATCGTGGACTTCCACAACTCCGTGAGCAAGCCCGTTCGGCGGTTCTGTTCGCTCGACATCCGCCGCTGGCCGGCCCTTGAGCGCCTCGTGCCGGGCCTGGACAACAGCACTCAGCTCGCGCACCAGTATGAAGAGCACCTCACCAACGGCAAGCTCCTCAAAGACATTTCGGACCCGCCGAACCACATCTTCTGTTCGACTGATCTCACCTACGGCGTAAGCTGGATGTTCAAGAAGCGGGAGTGCGGCGATTATGAGACGGGATTCCAGGCCACATCACCGGATTGGAAACTCAGCACTGCCGTGGCGGCGTCCTCATGCTTTCCCCCAGTCTTTAAGCCACTAAAGTTCGGCCTAGACCCGACGCAGCTCATCGGAGGAAAGGCAAAGCCCGGCCCGCTCCGCGACGCTTCCATCCAGGGGATGACATTTAGCGATGGCGGCGTCTATGACAATCTTGGACTGGAGCCGATCTGGAAGGATCATGAGATCGTGCTCTGTTCCGATGGTGGTGCGCTCTTCCCCACAGGCGGCGACACCGGATTTGCCTGGGAGATTGGACGTTTCGTCTCGATTCCTGAGAACCAGGCATTGGCCCTTCGCAAGCGCTGGCTGATTTCCAATTTCATTGCAAAGAACCTCCAGGGCACGTACTGGGGTATCGGAAGCACGGCCTACGGCTACGGAGTGAACCAAGGGTATTCGGAGGATCTGACCAAGAATTTCATCGCGGCGATTCGAACTGATCTCGACAGCTTTTCGGAGGCGGAGGCATCTGTCCTAGAAAACCACGGGTACTGGCTGGTGGACGCAGCAATCCAAGTGCATGTCCCGGGGCTGCTGCCTCCTACAATCCCTCCCCTACAAGTTCCAAATCCCGGGTGGTCAGGACCCGAGGACAAGATAAAAGACGCCCTTCGCGACAGCGCGAAAAGGACGCTTCTCGGCAGGGGCAGTGATTCTTCGGATTAGCTCGGTATAAGATTGCCCTCCACGGCCGAGTGCGGTGAGAAACGACGGCAATCCCGGGCGTCCGACAGTCTCGTTCGAGGAGCTGGCCTACTCGAACATGCTCATCGTTCAGGCCCTGGTCGAATTGCTCGGTGAGAAAGGAATCCTGGGAAACGCCGAGGTGGTGGAGCGAGTAAAGAGATTCCGACGTGAAACAAGGCATACTCTTCCGAAGGCGAGCGGACGCGGGCAAGCCTTTCCACCTGACCCCAGAGGCACCGCGGTAGTGGTCACCGCGGGCGACCTGATCTCCGCCAATATGGTGATGGTCGAGACTCTGTTGGCATTGCTGGTTGATAAGGGATTCCTGACCCGGACTGAGCTTGGGGAATTGTTGGCGGAGCTGAGGGAGAAGGCGCAACGCAACCTTCCGCGGAAGCAATAGGCAAGGAGCGGCCTTTCGAAGCGAACGTCGAATTCAGGTAGAGGACGAGAGATATTCAGTTGCCAGCTCCACAACCTCCCGAGGGGTCCCCGAGTAAAACGTCTTGGCCTTCCTGCGGTGTGAGGCTGCCAGCCGAATCCGGCATCTATCGGGCCAGCGCTCCACTCCCCTGATTAACTCCTCGACTCGCAAGATGTGCTCCTCGGTTCCGAGCTGGAAGATATACCGCTCTTCACGGATCAAGTTGCCCATGGACGGCCTCTCAAGCTGTCTTGAGGCTTGCGGTTCCTCATCAAGATACTCTCAAGGACTGATGGACAGGGCGGTGACGGAAATCACGGGTGAAGGTGAAAGTTGACCTGTTCCAATTTGAAACCGAAGCGCTTTGCCGGGCGCTCGGTCAACTCACCAAACTATTGCGCGAACCCCGGAGGACTGGCGACTGACCGCCCCTTATAAATCCTTTACCATTGGACTGACAAACGCCAGTTGACAAAGATAGGCGTGTTCAAGCTTCACGCGCCCCTTTTCAGTAAGCCAACGTATCTGCAATCATCTGACAAGCAAGGGCTTCGAGCTACAGTCATTGGCGAAAGCGCGGTATAGGAAGGCAGGAGGAAAACTCGCGCCCGACGCACCAAGCGTGGACACGCGCAAACATCTGCACTTGGTAGGGGAAACTTTGAGAGGTTCGGACTTATCCCGCAAGAAATTCAAGAACTGGCTTCCGCGACCACCCTGTCCCAAGCCGTCATCGCGCAACGGGCCGCGAACTTGAGGGCTTTGCGCGAGGCACCGTCTCGGGCCTGAATGGCCAGCCCGTCCACCACAGTCGTATAGAAGGAGGCGAGGGCGCTGAGATCCAGGCCGGATGGCAGCTCACCCTCAGCCACGCCACGCTCAAGCCGCTGCAGAATCACCTTCTGCCGGCGCGCGCGAAGGCCGCGCAGATAGTCCTGCACGCTCTTGTTTGCGGGCATGGGGTTGATTGCCCCAAGCACAAGCATGCAGCCGCGGGGCGCGCCGGGTTTGCAGAAGGCTTCCACAGCGGCCTGCAGCAATGCCTCAAGGGAGGCACGCGCCGTCGGCTCTTCGGCAAGCGCCTTCATCATCGGAGCCCCGAGAGTCCTGCTGTAAAGCTCCACAGCTTCCCGAAACAGCTCTTCCTTAGAGCCGAAGGCGGCGTACAAACTCGGCGCCGTGATGCCGCCCATGGCCCCTGAAGATCGGTCAGCGTGGCACCCTCATATCCGAGCGCCCAGAATACATTCATCGCCCTCCGGAGGGCGTCTTCCCGGTCAAAACTGCGGGGGCGGCCGCGGCGCGCCATCTCCCTTCCTTTCTGTAGAACACACTATACAACTCTTGACAGGCAGGAACAGTGCGTGCCATGATTTTATAGTGCGCGCTACCGAAGTGTTGCACAGCTTGGGATTTCACACAACCGCCGTACAGGCAGAAATCTCCATGACAACGCCTACGGTCCCGCCGGAGCCGTTCACCCTGCAGGCGGAGGACGGAGGTACGTTCAAAGGCTTTTTCTGGCGCCATTCGGGAGACAGTGGGGGCACCAGGCCCGTGGTGACCATCCATCCACAAACAATCTTTTCAAGTGCGTAACAGCGAATCGCGACGACGGTGCCTCTCAGCGAATCGAGAAGAAAGATGGTGAAAAATATCCAGAATTAATCTCGGACCAATCATCAGGAGGAAAACATGCCAGCGATGGAGACACTGCTGTACCAGGAAGAAAAGGGAATCGCGCGGATCGTCTTCAATAGACCACAAGCCCTCAACGCTTTGACTTGGGAGCTACTTCAAGAACTGTCAGCCCGCCTGGACGACGTACGGGCAAATGATGCGGTGAAAGCTCTGATCATCACCGGAGCAGGGGACAAGGCCTTTTCGGCTGGAGCCGACATTCAGTTCCTTCATCGGGCCTCGCCCCTCGAAGTACGGGAATTCGCTCAAATCGCTGTTTCGGTGACTCACAAGATCGAGACGCTGGGGAAAGTGGTAGTTGCCGCTATCAACGGGTATGCCCTGGGAGGCGGGCTGGAGCTGGCGGAGTCTTGCATGCTCCGTGTTGCAGTTCGGCATGCCAAGTTGGGACACCCGGAAGTGGGTATCGGGGCAATTGGCGGTTTCGGAGGGACAACAAGACTTCCGAGATTGATCGGAAAGGGACGCGCGGCAGAACTTCTCCTCACGGGAAGACTCATCACAGCAGACGAAGCTCTGCAATTAGGGCTCGTTCATAAGGTTGTTGAGCCTGAAAAACTGCTCTGCGCGGCAGAAGATCTTTTGCTTGAAATTCTGTCGAAGTCGCCCGTTGCCGTCAGATTGACTTGGGAAGCGATCCATCGCGGTATGAATCTGAGCCTGGAAGAGTCAGCACTTCTTGGAGCGGATTATTTCGGCTTGGTGGCCTCTTCAGAGGATTTCCGGAACGGAATCAAAGCCTTTCTGGAGAAGACCCGTCCATCCTTTTCGGGACGCTGATGTGGGAGGACGCGTGCCAGCCATCCGCCATTTCGGCTTCTTCAACTGCTGGTTCGAACAGAAATTGTGGCAGGTTCTCCTGGAATGGCTGAAGTTCGGGCGGGTTCCCGCGGGCTGCAATCTCGAAGGGATCGAAATCTACAACACGGTGCCCGATGAGCCGAGTCCCAGTCTGGTTTGAACGGAAGTTTGTCTTCACGTTCCCGGTGGAGCAGTACCCCAACCTTTGCGTCCGCCTGCGGGGCACTCCGGTGCGGCTGGAAGAGATGTTCCGCGGCGTATCGCGCGACGTGTTGCTCGATAAACCCGGAGACAAGTGGTCAGCCCAGGAGCATGCCGGCCATCTGCTTGATCTCGAGTCCCTCTGGATGGCGCGTGTGGACGACTTTCTGGCGGATCGAGGCACACTCACCGTCGCGGACCTGAGCAATCGCAAGACTCATGAAGCCAACCACAATACCCGGGAGTTGATCGAGATTCTGGCTGAGTTCCGCACAGCGCGGCTCCGGTTGGTGGATCGCGTAGCGAAATTTCATCCTGCCCTCTTTGCCCGCTCCATGCTGCATCCGCGTCTGAAGCAGCCCATGCGGCTCGTGGATCATTTGTACTTTATTGCGGAGCACGACGACCATCACTTGGCAAGAATTTGGGAGATGATCAACGCCTAGGAGCGGGTGTCCTGTAGTGCTCCCCTCCAATCTAGACAGTCACCTGTATTTAGCTTGAGATGAGCAGACACTGGCGACTCCGGTGGCAGCCGATCTCAGCCTTCGCGGCCTCCGGTTTCGCTTCCTCGTCCCCCTGGCATCGGGTCCATCTCGCAAGGTTTGGTAGGGGGTGCGGTCACGTCCCGCGGGATTCGGTAGCCCTGGTGGGCCAGCTCGCGGTTGTAAATCTTCGGGTACCGTTTCGGTAAAAACATCGAATATAAACAGCGAGATAGGGGCCTGCCGGTGAGCAGGGAGGAGGATGCGCGCGGGCTGATCCCACTCACTTTCCCGTCCTGGTAGAAGTACGGAACTTGAGAACCACGAAGGAAACACCGGGTAAGAAGCTGCTCCGACTCACTTCCCCGTCCTGGCAGAGGTACTCGCCCAAGCTTACGAGGGAACTACGGTGTCAGGAGCGGGACCTAGATATGCTTGGAACACTTGACCGATGCTAATAAAGGAAGTATAAAGCGCTAGTCTCTGCCCCGCGCGCTCCACCCCGGCAGTTCTTGCGCACCGAAGGAGCCCTATGGCCGACTTTTCCATTACCGATAACCTGGGCAACCATCTCGATGGCGTGGAGGTCAAGTGGACCTCCGCTTCGTCTCTTTTCAAGTACCTGAAATCGGAATTGCTTCATCTCATGGTGTTTCCCGACTTCCTGGCGCGCAAGGACAAGCCCATCACGCAGGCGGCTCCCGAACCCATTCAATTCCAAGTGCAAGCTAGCCATGCATTTCAACTTGGGAATACGAAGCCGGAAATCAACTTTACCGCCGGAGGCCAGGCAACTCTGCGGGCGAACACCAAAGCTGGCAGCGATCTATTCAAGGACGATCCATTTCCCGTGAGCGCAACTGTTCCCCTGGGGACCGCATATGTCGGACTGGCTCTGGCAGGCAGTCTCGATCTCGGAGTGAGCGGATCGTCCGGAGACCTCACATTCGGATTCGACAAAAACAGTACGGTCACGATCGAGTACCTGGGGGCCTTCCGGACAGGCGCGAACGAACCTACCTTGGGGAAGGCCACAGGCGAGTTGCTCTCGAACTATGTGATTCCGGGCGACCTTTCCGAGCTCCGGAAAATGAACGTGAATGACGTTTGCACGGTGTCAGGCCAGGGCAGTCTAAAAGTGTCCGGAGGCTTCACCGTCACCATGCCCGTGAACCCACTGGCTTCGGCGAACTTACCGTTAGGGGTAGGAACGATCGCTATACAGGACGGGGTAATGGCGGGTGTTTCGGCATCGCTGACGATAACCGGCTCATACCAAATGCGCGTGCGCAGGCTCGAAGGTGCTGTCGAGCTGAGCTATCTGCGGGGGTACGGAGACACGCTCAAGACGGATCTGTCTGCATCGGCGGGCATCAGCGTGGACCTAGGAAGCACGGATCTTCTCGCCAAATTGATTGGTGCCATCAGCAAGGACGGAGTCGACCAGAAGCTGCTGTCCGGCCTGACGAGCGAGGAAACCGAGAAGTTCACGGGCGCAATCAAAGGCTCCATTGATCACAGCCTGCGGGCCTCAGTCGACTTGGCGCTCTCGAAAGCCGCCGACGACCAGATTGTATTCCAATACGAGATTCATCCCGACCTGCTGGATGCTGCCGCGAGCGAGGCACTCCACCGGGCGCTCGAGGGCGATCTTTCATCATTGACTGCCCTCGAGATAACCATGAAGCCGGACGGCACGCTTCTGCCCGGCATCAAGATGTTGAACAGTGTTATGAGCAAAACTCGCACCACCGGAGTGTCGCTTGCCGTCAACCTTCTCGGAATCGTCAACCTCGTTTCGGTTTCCGAACTCATCCGCAAGTGTGAGTTCCTGACCGAGCCCGCAAGCGGAGGCCTCACGATCCGGGAAACTGTGGAAGGTGACCACATCAGTGCGATCACCAACCCCCTGGATCGGCAGGAGGCACTTCGAAAAGCCATCTTTAGCTCCGTGCTGGTAACCACAACCTACCGAGCGAGCAACGCAGTTCTGATGCCTGCGCTCCGATGCCAAAACATGCATTTCGCCGTGAATCAAAGTACGAACTCCCAAGCCCTGACAGACTACCTCAACTGGTTTGTGGCGCTGGATCTGATCACAAAAGCGGACAGGGATGGGCTTCTTCCGCAGTTCAGCGGAGGGGGACCGTCGACTTGCCTGATGCGGACCGACTTTGACGACTCGGCATGCAAATCGTTGTTCTTCGACGGGCAAGGAAATCTACGGCCGGAATCCGACTACCAAGAGATTGGCCGGCGGGCATTGCAAGCCTTACTCACACCGAAGAATGACGAAGTTGATGCCATTCGCTATCGGTTTTTCGACGACGCCACTTCCTGGCAGAAAGCCCTGAGCCTTGGTCCTAGCCCCCAACTGGGAGGTCTGATCCCACTGGCGTCCACTGACGACCGATTCAATGTGGTGTTGGCAACAATTCGTGGGGACTTGTACAACATCACTTGGTGGGCTGCGGGCATGGCAAAGGCCGGTCAGGAACTTCTGAGCATGAGGAAATTTCTGGCCGGGCGCGATCCTGTCTCGCTCAAGGATGATCACGAGTTCGCTCAGCGCCGAGACCGGCTGCAGAAGTCGCTCGCGAAGGTCGTCAAGGAGAGTAAGTTGCGGTTCCATGAGCCATGGGGAATGGTTTGTCTTTTCTGGGCGTCCGGCTCCCGGCAGTCCTCGGGGAAGCTCGCGGTTGGGCAGCTAACCATCGAGAAGCACCGGCGGTAGAGATTCTTGGCGTCGCTTGGATGCTCCCAGCTGAGGTGGGCGGACCCGAAGGGAGCCCTACAACAGGAGTAGTTGAGGGAGAGGAACCAGGAGGGTGCTCATGTTCTTGCCTGCGGGCTTTGACAAAGCCATCGCTCTCGAAGCTGCCGCGCTGGTGAACCAGGCCTACGATCAATTCGATGCCTTTCAACTGGGACAGCCATGGAGTCTGGCTGGAGATTACGACACGCTTGGATTGCTTTCGGCCAAGCCCGAGGGCTTGCTCGCTCGCAAGGAGCCCTTTGGCTTCGTTGCTCGCAACCGGGCATCCCGAATCGTATTCGTTACTCTCCGCGGAACTAAGTCGCTCGAAGATTGGATCTCAGATTTCACATTTCCCCAGGTGCGTCATCCGTGGGGAAAGGCGGAACAGGGTTTCAGCTATCTTTACGATCAATGCTCATCGAACGTCCAGGGCTTCGTGCGGGGAGCCGGGGCTGCGCCAAGCGTGGTAGTGACTGGCCACAGTTTGGGGGCGGGGCTGGCGGTGCTAGCCACTGCCGACCTGGTGTTCTCCAGGGTGGCCCCGAACGCCGCCATGTACAGCTTCGCCGGCCCGCGCGTGGGGGACCTCGACTTCGCCACTCAGTTCAATGGTCAAGTAGCTCTCGCATGGCGAATCGTCAACACCGAGGATATCGTTACCACGGTACCGCTCGCCACCCCGGTGTTGGCCGCGGGCAGTCAACCGCATTCTCCGATCAGCATCGTACTCGCGTTGGCCCAAGGCCTTAACTATGAGCATGTGGGGGTCCCTCTGTGCTTCACGACTCACAAAGGATCCATTCCAGCGAACCACGCCATGCAGGTCTACATCAGCGCTCTGACATAGCCCGGCCACCCGGACCCATGGCTGAATTCAGCAGGAGATGGGCGGACACCGGGGGACTCCGACGGCAGCCTCAGTCCTCTGGCGCATATTTCTCAAGGGCTTCCTTAATTGCCACAGTGGCTTTTCATAGATACGTGGCCGCTTTCCGGTTCGGATCTCGTCGCAATCGTCTTTCCGGGCAGTTGGCTCTGCCATCGGTTTCAGGAGGGAGCCGCACATGATTTCTCAGGCAAACATCTCGCCGACGACATCTATGGGGGCAAACCTGGTCAGTGGAGGCGGCGCCACTTTTCGCGCGTGGGCGCCACTTGCTACGGCCGTTTACATCAATGGCACTTTCGGAGGGGGGCGCAGAATTGGGCAGACCGATGACCTGCTACTTGCGAAGGATGCGAATGGATACTGGACAGGTTTTGTTGATGCCGCGAGGGAAGGCGATCCCTACCGTTTCTGGGTCGTGGGACCGGGATCCAGCGGATACAAACGCGATCCTTACGCGCGGGAACTCGCGACGGACGCGCCATTTCCCAATTGCAGCTGCCTGATACGCTCCGACACAGCATACCCATGGCACGACTCGGCATTCGTCACACCGAACTTCAGCAACATGATTGTGTATCAGCTCCACATCGGGACGTATGCCCCTGGCGCGCCCCGTGCAGCGTCGACCTTTCTGGATCTCATTGCGAAACTGCCCTACCTCGTCGCGCTCGGGATCAATGTGCTTCAGCCTCTGCCCGTAGACGAAGTCGAAACCGACCCGTCGATGGGCTATGACGGCGCAGATTATTTCTCCCCGGACTTTCCCTATGTCGTCACCGACCGGGCGGTCCTCAGCGCACACCTGGCCACCCTCAATGGCCTGCTGGCGGCTAAGGGCTTTCCTCCCTTGGGCCTTCAGGACATTGCTCCCGGGCCTGCTCAACTCAAGGCACTCGTCGATCTGTGCCATGTCCACGGCATTGCGGTGGTCTTCGATGTGGTTTACAACCACGCCGGAGGGTTCACGGTGGACGGCAAGCAGCCGGACGATGAATGCCTCTACTACTGGGACCGTGCCAAAAACGTCGGGAACAACAACGATAGCCTGTATTTCACCGACCAGGACCGGGGAACCGGCGGCCTCTCCTTTGCTCTTTGGAAAAACGATGTCCGCCAATTCCTCATCAACAACGCCCGGTCTTACATCGGTGAATTCCACGCCGACGGATTCCGTTATGACGAAATCAGCGACCTACTTTCGATGAATCGGGATTCCGGCTGGAACTTTTGCTGCGATCTCACCAGCACGCTTCGTTATGTGAAGCCGCGGCTGCTGCAGAACGCCGAGTTCTGGCCGGGGGAGGTCGGCGATTATCCGAAGCCTGCTCCATTGATCGTGAGGCCCACTGCCGAGGGAGGCGCGGGATTCGACGTGTTGCAGCACGATGGCTTGCGCAGCGCCGTCCGCAATGCGGTACAGGCGGCTTCCTTTGGGCAGAGCGCCGCCGTCAACTTCGATGCCATCGCCAGCAATCTCTATCCCCAGGGCTTCGCGCACGCCTGGCAGGCGGTGCCCTGCGTTGAGAATCACGACATCGTGAAAGTGGGCACGGACCTGCGCATCCCCGCTCTTGCCGACGGCTCGAACCACCGTTCCTGGTATGCGCGCAGCCGCTCGCGGTTCGCCACGGGTCTGCTCCTCACCGCTCCTGGAATCCCGCAGCTCTTCATGGGGCAGGAGTTTCTGGAAGACAAGCAATGGAGTTGCGACCCCAACGCGCCGAACCTGATTTGGTGGTCCGGCCTGAACGCGGGAACCGATCCAGCGATGGTGAACCACCTGCGCTTCACCCAGGATCTGATCCGCCTGCGATGGAACTATCCCGCTCTGCGCGGGGAGAATGTCCATCCGTTCCACGTTCACGACCAGAACCGAGTCATTGCGTTTCACCGATGGCTGGAGGGTACCGGGCAGGACGTGATTCTAGTCGCCACCCTCGCCGAGAATACCTGGTTCGACTACGGAATCGGGTTCCCGTTTCCTGGGCCGTGGGCTGAGATCTTCAACAGCGACGTCTATGACAATTGGGTGAACCCCAGCGTGGCGGGCAACGGAGGAGGTATTTCTGCATCCGCCCCTCCGCTGCACGGCTTTCCAGCCTCGGCGAACATCGTTATCCCCGCCAACGGCTTCGTCGCATTCGCACGCACTTAAGTACTGCGCGCCAGCCGCGACAGGCGGTTCCAGAATGGAGCTCCACTTAAATGTGCTTGACAAACAACTTGGCACTATTCCGACCAGTATACTTGCTCGCAACCCTTGTGCTGGCGATTCTCGTTCCGGCGCCAGGGACTTCGGCGCAGGTGAAAATCCTTCCCGTGGCCTTGCAGTGGCAGGAAACGCCGGAATGGTGCTGGGCCGCGAGCGGGCAAATGCTGATGAATTCTCTCGGCCCGCGAAACGTTCCGCAATGTTATGAAGCGAACCAGGAATTCGGGCGCAGCGATTGCTGCGAATGCCCGACTCCTCCTGCCTGCGTGAGCCCTGGCTGGCCGCAATTCAGCACCTGGAATTACAACTCGAACAGTACCAACTGGGGGACAGCGCTAAGCTGGAATGCCGCGATGGCCGAGATCAACAGCGGCCGGCCCTTCCTGTTCAGCTGGGCGTGGAATGGCGGTGGTGGCCACGCCCTGGCGGCCAACGGCTATCTGAATATCAAGTTTCTCGGCCTGTCGCTCAACTGGATCTACGTGGACAACCCGTGGCCACCGCAAGGCCGCTGCGGGCCCGGAGGAAACGCTTCGGGGCCGTTCGGCGGAGACATGGAGATCGACACGTACGCAGATTTCGTGGGCGGACCAGGTTTCGATCACACTCATGGCGCGGACATTTACAACATCAGCTACAAATAGAGAAAGGGGTGAAACATGCGCCGTCATCTCGCTTTGGGAATCAGCTTCGCAAGCTTCGTGCTTTGGCAGGGTGTCACGCCCTGCGCCGCGCAGGTGAAGTTCCTACCTGCGCCGCAGGAAGCGCGCGACGAAGCACAACGCAGCCTGCCGGGACTCCGGCAGATGGTGACACCGGAGACATACAAGCGGCTCGGGTTCGAATCGGTCGAGGAAGCCAGCAAGGTGGAGCTGGGAACCCCGATGCGGATCTTCATGGTTCGGCTTGATCATTTGAAGGAGTTCGCGCCGTCCGGGAATCCCAGCGAGCTCCTGGTCGATACGAACCAAATCCGATATCCGTTGATCGTCGGGGGACAGGTGCGGAGTTCCGTCGTGATGCACCTGATCGAAGGGAAATGGCAGGTCGCAAAACTCGGCCGGCCCGCTCTTACACGGGTGCTGACGGACGCGGCCCGGAGACAGGCCGCGACCGGGGCCACTTCGCAGGAAGCCTCCTTCGAAGTGAACATCCCGGCGCTGAATTTGTATTTCGCTGGCCAGCAAGTCGGGCCGCGCCTGCTGCTGACCCCCGTGCTGGACGACACCAGATTCGGGCTCAAGCAAGGGGAAACGATGGACGCGCAGCAGGTGTTCGCGAGACTCGTCCCGTACGCGAGAGAGCTCAAGACCGGACCGTATCTTTCGGACTAGCGCAGCGACCCGGGCTGTCAGGTGAGCTGGATTTCTGCCGCAGGCGCCGGTTCGGGGGGAGCGGGGGCTTTTTATCCCACTGATCTCGTAGAAGTGGCTGCGCTGAAATCCCGGCTAGGCGGATGGACAGAGAGATGTTCTCCAACTGTTCGGCCAGGGCTGCTCATCCCCGGCCTGGCCTTGCGATGGGGGCCCGCGCTTGCGAAAGACTATCGCGAGCGGCTGGCGCGGCAGTATCCACGGCTGCTCAGGTGGCTGGGCCAGGAGAGCTGGGATTCGCTGACCCGCGCCCAGGGAGCGGTCCAACAGATGCGCGAAGGCGTCTTTCCCTCCGACCTCCTAGAGGCGGCTCCGCCGGAGATTGATTGTGGTCCTGCTCTGGTGTACGCCAATGAACGGATTCAGTTTCGCGTAAAGTTCCAGGACCCACGATTCGATATGGCCACCGCGCGGTACGACCTCCAGGCCATCTGGGATTTCGGCGACGGCTTAAGCGAGAGCGGCTGGGAGACTTCCCATTATTATCCCTGGTGCCGCTGGGGGTGGCGCGGCGAGAAGAGGTTCGCGGCCTACAGCCCGATCGTGACATTCACGTTCCATGCTCCCGAGCAGCCGGAACAGGGCGGAAAGTGGGAAGCGTCAGCCACGCCGAAAGTGCTGCAGGTCCAGTCCGAGTCATCGCTCCTGGGACTCACGCGAGACCGCAACAGGGTTGAGGTCCTGAGATTCGTTCTCGCTCTGTTGCCCGCTGTTTTTGGCATGGTCGCAGGCGCCAAGGAACAGTTGCTCAAGACAGACCTCATGACGGGAATCATGGGAGTTCTGCTCTTGGGGTTTGGCTCGGATACGATCAAGAATCTCGTCTCGAAGAGCCAGCAGCCCACGGCGCCGGCGCCAGAGGGACATGCGGGGCCGCCGGCCGGGTCGCCCTGAGATTGAGTCGCCGGCTCTCGGCTGCGGAAGAGTCCTGCGCCGGAGGCAGTACTGTGAAGCACGCGCGCGAAGGCCTATCGAGGAGTTTCGGAAATCCTTGCCTCTGAACTCGGCCAGATCAAGAAGCAGTCCAAGAACTATCCTCGCAGCCCGATGGGAGTAAGCCACTGCAGGTTCGAACGGCGATGCCAACCGCCCTAAGAGCAGACGTCACACCATGCGGGCCCAGGAAGCCGAAGCCTCGGCGGCGGGCGCCGCCCAACGAGCGGTTTCTTGGCTATGCGCCCAACGCTCCCGCAGACTCTCAACAGGTTTGCTGACCCTCGACAAACTCACAGCTACTTCACCACAGGGCTTTGCGAAGAGGTGTCGGAACATCAGAGGTTTGAACTGGGCCGCTTCCACAGTCCAGCTCAATATGCTGTAGGAGGTTTTCTCAGCACAGCGCGTAGCAAACTGAATCTCCTTGGCCGCGTCGTTAAAAGTGAGGCGATGCAGTCCCGTGTCGCGCTCTTTCCTAGACAGCACAATAGGCTCCTCAAAGCTTAGTTCCTTGTGGCGCACCATGCGATCAATCAGCATTGAAACCGCTTCGGTGGCAGCAAAAACAGTCATCGGCGTGATGCCCCGGCTCACAAGCTTGCGCGACCTCAGGCTGGCCTTCACTGCCGGGCTCTGCAGAAGAATATTCTTGCGGTCTTCGTCTATTACAGGCACGGACTCAAAGTAAGTATCGAAATCGAGAAGCGGGGGCGGCAAGTTCGTCAGGAGACTCTCCTCGAAAGCCTCGCCGATGGATCGCTCGTCGCTCTCTCGGGCTTCGAACAATGCTTGCGCCAGCCGCGCGTCTTCCGGGCCAAGCACCTTTTCTTCGGCGGAGAGAGCACCGTAGACCTCAGCAACCCAGCTGATGTCTAGCTCGTTCAAATCCTGGGAATCCTCCCAATCCATGGATTCGAGGGCCTCAAAGATTTCGTTGGCACGCTCCCGAATCTGCTGCAATAGAGCCCGGTTTCCCGGAGCGGCGAGGGCCCTGGTAAAGAGAGTACGAACATCCTCCGCGACCTTTACGCTCTTCGCTTCCATGGCGGCACTCCTTCTGGTTGGATGACCATGTCGGTAGCTGTTCAGAACATTTCCTATAGTTCTCAAATTGCGTTGATGGGCACGACGGATCTGCGTCTCACTTAGTCCCAGGAGGCCCGCTGTCTCAGCGATAGTTCGCTGTTCGAACCAGATCGCGTGTGCGATTTTCCAATCCGCTTCGGCGATCCCGCCTCTTCGGTTCAGCAAAACGACCAGCGTGCCCAAGGATTTCAGGAGCTGTTCCCTAACTTTGTAGCGGCTCACGTGGAACCGTTGCGCCAAGAGCCTTTCCGAACTCGGCTCGGAGCCAAAGTAGCCCAGCAGGACTTCGCGTTCTCCCGAAGGCAGCTGCTCCAAGGCCTGGTGCACAATCGCCGTATCGTGGCGCGAAATTAGCTCTTCATCGACCGACGGTCTTTCATCCTCTACCTGCACCATCGTGGTCAAATCTGACAGTTCTCGCTGCAAGCGATTGAGGCGAACAACGCGAGGACGTACAAAGTGGACGAACGCACCGTAGATGTATGGCTCCAGACGACCCTTGGCAGGGTCATATCCGGCAGTAATCTTGTCCCACGCCTCGAGGAAGAAATCATGGATCAAGTCCAGTGCATCGCTTGGCGGAACAACAAACCCTTGGCGCGCAAAGCGCGCCAGGGCCCCGAACAGGAGTGCCCGGTAACTGACGTAAGCTTGCTCCAACGTGGGAACGGAAATGGTAGAGTTCATCGTGTCCTGCTGGATTGAGCCTATTTGCAATCTAACCACGGGCTTACCGGCCTTTGCAATCGAGGGCAGATCCAGCCTTGCCCTCTATACTATATTGAGGGTTCTGATGTGGATTGGCTGAAGCTTTCTTGGCTCAATAAGGCCCCCGGAATCAATGAGTTAGGGCGGACAATGGAGCGACTTGAAAACGCAGCTGCAGCGTTTGACCCCCATTGGCAGTTCGGACATGATCACAAACCCCTGAGAGGATTCGAAGTAGACCTGGGAGTGCCATCGCAACCGCCGATTCTCTTCATAGAGGCGGTGAACAATCAAGCTGTTGGCAATCCACCCGCAAGGCTGGGGATAGCTGCCGGTGATGGAGGTGGCATCGTATGGCAATGCGGTGAGGATTGTGGTGGCCCCGGAGCATGCCTCGAACACCTTGCGCGAAGTAGTCAGATATGTGACGTCAAATTCCTCGAGATTGGGAATGTGCGTGTGTCCGCAGAGGAGCACAGAGATACCCAGCTGAGCCACAAAGTCGTAGAGCGCTCGGCGGGAGGAGTCTGACATTCGAAGGGCCAAACGGCTGGTCCGGTAAAGGCTTGAGTGATGCAGCAGCAAGATGCGGATTTCCCCTGGCTCCTGAACCTTCACGTTTGCGGGCAAATTGCGAACGAGATCCTCCAGCTCACAGCGAAATGACCCAATGGCAAAAAAACGTTCCAATCTCTTAGGATGGACGTCAGCGTCCGTGTCGATCCCAAAGAAGCGCAACTTAAAGCCGCCATTCAATACTATGGGCTGACTGACGTACGGGGTTCTCTGATAGGCCAGATGCAGGAATGGCTTAGGCTCACCCCAAATTGTGGGCGTGCCCGGCCAATGGTCATGATTGCCTGGCACAGCACGTCGTTTCCAGTCGGGCGCCCGCAATCCTAGTTTTTTCACCACGGGAGGTTGCAATTGACCCGCGAGGAAGTTATATGCGCTGTGGTACTGGTCGTCGCTGCCCCAGCTCGTGATGTCACCAGTAACGACTAAGAGGAAATCCTCTTTCTCACTTAACGAGTCAACAAAAGCCGCCAGCCTTTGCAGGCTAAGCCCGTCGTGCCCGCGCAAACCCCCTAGCCAACAAAACTTCTCGAGCCAAGCCGGTACGACAGAGCCTTGGGTCTGAGGATCCATGGGCCCGAAATGCAGGTCAGAAATATGCACGAGAGTTGCTAACCGCTGCATGTAACCCTCTGACGATAGATGGACGAGAGTTTAGTTAAAGAACCCGTACACTGCAAGGACAACTTTCGTCAAGTGCATTTTTCTCACGCACGGCGCCATCAGTACAGGACTGAGAGGCCAGTCCCTCAGTCACTGCTTCTCAAAGGCTTTTTGATTTCCAAGAGGTAACTGCTGAGGTTTCCGTTCGGCCGACGGGCCACAGAGGCTCCTTGGAACTGTTCGGTCGGGGACACTCTCCCCATCCCGCAGGGCGAGGAATGATATTCTGCGTTCAGGTGCTCACGGTTCTCTCCTTGTGGTAAGAGTTCAGTTCCTCGACAAAACCGAAGTCCTACCACCGAAGTCCCCGGAGCACCCCTTGCCTCTACTGCTGCAAGTTGGTGCAACCTGTCCGCTCATCTCCAGCTAAGCTTAGTACAAAGCAGCGGCCCGCAACCGGCTGCACTCTAGGCCATCGTGGCCTGGGAGTGCGACCTGGGTTCAGCTATTGGGCCAGCCACACTCTGCACTAGCGCTACTCACTGCCTGCTCCAAGGAAATCAGGCTAGTGAACACCTGAAGTGACCCCCTTTATCAAGATCATGTCCCCGAGCCCTGCTCCGTCCTTTCTGCGGTACTGGATCTGGCCCGTGAAAGCTGGTGTTCTAACAAGAACACCTTCCAGGATAGTTGTTTCGCCGAGATCGATTCTGTCGCAGCTTGCATCGTAGTTCACGAATTTGACGGGAATGGACACACGCAACTTCGTTAGGCCTTCGATTCCTTCCACTTTGGCCGCGCCGCTCTGTTGAAGGAGAGGCAGCTTCTTCTGCGCATTGCCACATGTTATATACCGTCCCATTTCAATCTGGGCGGAACCGTTCTTTTCAACATCGATGTACCCGATCCAGCCCTCCCCAGCCCATTGCCATTCATACCGCCCTTCCGACGGCACCGTGACGAGCAATTCGGCACTTAGATAATGGTCGACGCCAATAGCGATCCCCAGTAAAGCTGCAGCTGTTCCCCCAAGCTTGAGCGCCCCCCAGACAAACGTGGCATCCTGGATTCCTCCCAGAAAGCGATACACCAGCGATGCAACGCCTGTCGCTAGAAAGACGGACACCATGATCGATGGACTCCCCGTACGATAAAGATACACAGAGCCCACAAACCCGAGCAAAGCGAAAAAGATAACGATGACCTCATCCCATCCAAACTTAGACCCACCTTCTCCCGGTGACGTGGGCAGCTTCCGCCTGCCAGCATTCGTTGTCGAATTATCCCGTTGATGATCTGGCTGGATGTTCATCTCCCCTCCTTCAACTCAGTTTCGTGCTAAGAAGATTGTGCTGCAGAGATGGCGCAGGTCTGAGTGTTCTCTAGCCCGACCCGGCCGGACTCGGTGCAAACCCGGTGGCAGGCGATCCCACTCCGCGCTCTCTCCGATCGGGAACCCAGCCTCCTTGACAAGTAATGAAGGGCAGGTATTTACTGCGTCCTGCATACTCTCAACCAGCATACCTGTCAAGCCATGGTGCAGAACCCCAACTCGGGCCGTCCTGCAGTCTCGTTCGAGGAGTTGGCCTACTCGAACATGCTGATCGTTCAGGCGCTTGTGGAGCTTCTCGCAGAGAAAGGAATTGTGAGCACGGCGCAAGTGATGGAGCGAGTCAAGCGGCTCAAGCAAGAGACCAAGGTCAGTTTCCCGAAGGCGACCGAGCCGCGGCAGGCGGCGAGTGACCCGATGGCCACGCCCGTTGTCGTCACTGCGGGAGATTTGGTGTCCGCAAACCTGGTCATCGTTGAAAGCCTGTTGGCGCTGCTGGTTGACAAGGCTCTTCTGACGCAAGACGAGTTGGAGCAGCTGGTCTCAGAATTGAAACAGAGGTCGCAGCAAGCCATATCTCGATAGCAATCAGTCAGCTAGTTCCCCGAGCGAGAGACGACGGTCCTCGGGAAGCCCTAGAGTCGCGCAGTTTGGAGGTGCACGATGGAGTCGATCAAGAAATTTCTCGCCCTGTTCATGTGCTGCACGCTCCTGGCCTATGCACAAGGGAATACCTTCAACAAAGTTCGTTACAACGGTGGCAGCGTCTCCACGACAGTCAAACCCGATGACTGGGACAACAAACTGACCGTCACCGCCGACGCGATCACTCTCGTCTTGAAGGACGGGAAGACGCTCACGATTCCGCCGAAACAGGTGACCTCGCTGAGTTACGGTCAAGAAGCGCACCGAAGGGTGGGCACCGCGATCGGGTTGGCTATGATATCGCTCGGTGTCGGGGTCTTGTTCCTGCTGCATAAGACCAAACTACACTTCATCGGGATCAATTACACCGACACGGCTGGAAAGAAGGAAGGCGTTCTTCTCCAGGGCGACAAGTCGAACTTCCGCGCCATCATCGTCGCGCTCCAGGGCGTGACGGGCGTTCCGGTGTCGGTCTCCGAAAAGGAGCGCAGTGAGATCCCTGCGGGTATCGCCGTTCAGTCGGTGAGGGAGCCGGAGGAACCCAAGCAGGCTTCCGAACCCATGCCCGCCAACACGGCAGCCCCGCCGCCGGCAAGTGCGCCAGCCGCGACCACGGCTCCTCCGCCGCAGGGGCCCTCGGCCTCCATCTCGATAACCTCCAACCCCGACGCCGCAGACATTTACGTCGATGATGCATTTTCCGGCAATGCGCCTGCAACGCTAAAGCTGTCTCCGGGCAAGCACACGATCCGCGCCTCGCTCACAGGATATAAGCCGTGGTCCCGGGAGATAACTGTAGAGGCTGGCTCTGAAGCTCATCTCGTGGCAACGCTTGAGAAGCTAAATTGAGATTGCGTTTGCGACTGTGATTCGATGGGCGAGCAAAGCAACGCGAGGGGCCGCTCCACGTCTTCGTAGACTGATGGGCCTTCAGCCGGCGAGGGGGCCCAAATCTTGGCGGAAACGAGGGTCGTGTCGCAGGCAGCCCCCGCAGGCCCAGCATTGCCGGCAGGTGATGGAGACGGGCTGCGTTTCAGTCGGCGGCTCTAGGGGCTCGCACAGATGTATTTGGCCGGAGATAAGTGGACACCGGGCAACTCCGGTGGCAGCCGATCCTAGGCTGAGCGGCCTCCGGTTTACCCCCTCTTCTCTCCTGACTTCGGGTCCATCCGGCAAGGTCTGATGCGGCGTGGGCCGTCGTCCCGCAGGATGCGGTAACCCTGATGGGCGCGCTCGCGGTTCCAAGAATTCAGGTAGCCGTACAGGACCAGCCGCAGCGGAACAGCTCACCAAACAGCGAGTGGTCCTTGCCTACGGAACCGTAGATGTGGACCGGACCGGGATGGGTGGGCGTCGGAACAATGCGCGAAAAGTCCTTCGTTCCTGGAAACAACGCGCACAGAACCTTAGATATTGGCTGACGTTGAGAACGACTAACTCCTCTCGACTCAGACGCAGGTTGGGGCGTTGCTCCAGAACGAGATCTGACCCGATAGCAATGCCGGTGCGCGTGGCCAAAGCAATCTGGCCCTGCACCTCTTATGCCGTTCTTCGAATCGTTGTGTGCGGAGTCATCTTTCTTGCCCATGATCTTGTGTTCTAAATTTGGCGTTATAATTATGCTGTAATCTTGAATTGAGGGCTTGCGGGAGAGAGAGCTATGGCCAGGAGAGTATTCTTCAGTTTTCACTATGATCGGGATATTTGGCGGGCCAACCAAGTCCGGAACTGCAATGTCGTCACCGGTGCAGATACAGCAGGATTCTTCGACCACTCGGAGTACGAAGAGGCGAAGAAAAAAGGCAGCGACGGGATCAAGCGAATGATTCTGAATAATCTCAAGAACACTTCTGTAACCGTCGTTCTGATTGGGACGGAAACCGCATCAAGACCCTGGGTCCAGTATGAAATTCGGGAGTCGATCGTTCGTAAGAACGGCCTGCTCGGGATCTATATTCACCATCTTAAGGACCAGGATGGCAAAGCCTCAATCTTTCGCGGCTCGAAGCCTGCAGTGCCCGAGGGCATCGAATTGCCGGCCTATGATTGGGACAAAGACCTAGATAGATTCAGAAAGGCCATTGAGGGGGCAGGAAAAAGGTCCGACGCGATGCTCAAGGCATATTGACAGTGCGTTTTGCCAATGTCGGCCCTCTAACTTCTCTCAAGGTGGAAATTGTCTTACTGGGCCGGCCACCTTGGCCACGAGATTCGGGGTTGGCTGAAGACGCAACGCCTGCTCGATCGCAAAGCTGTGACTCTAGAATTCCAATGAGGCATCGAGTTAGGACTGAATGCGGCCTGCGCAGTCATTTCCAACCATAGTGGCGTTGAGAGGATCGCCAGCGCCAAGCTTGACTATGATGATTATGGTCCCCACGGCCGACCCTGCATCGCACTTGTACTTGTCCAGCAACAATTTCGCGAAAGGACGAGCTGTTGATAGGCAAATTCCTAGTGCAATAGCTCCCCAATAAGGGTCTGCATGATTAAAGGATAAGGTGTTACCCCCTCGCGGCGTGGCTGCGTACGAAGTTTTGACAACCTCCCCTGGATCTCTCTATCGATCACTTTCACTCGACCTTCCCCTGCTCGAGCCAGGAGTTCCGCTGCACCTCCTGTAGCTGCAATGACATAGACCGGCCGAGGCGAGCTGTGTGTGCGCCGCCACGCATCAAAAGCCTCGAACTCCTTCTCGACTCCCTCCATGCCACCGATACAGACAAGAGCATCCGGCCGACTCTCTTCAATCATCAGACGGCGCATTTCGGTCAGGCTCTGGGGACAAAATGGCTGGTCCTCCGGAAGATCTGAGCTGAAGCGTTCCCCCGCTATGGCCGCGGTCCAGCGGATATACACGTGACCCAGGCGGAGCAGGGAAAGCGTTTCATCCGGTAGAGACCCGCGAAATGCCACCGACTGATACACCCTTATGTGTTCGGGCGCGAAGCCCTTCTCACGGGAGGTGGGCCCGAAATACTCTGTCGCGACCGTCGCCACCAGAGGTGAAATGCTAGGATGCCCTCCGAAAACCATACTTCCCCCGGCGCTCAGCGTGGCGCGTACCATGCTGATCACCGCTGCTTCGACCTCGAGATGGGTCTGCGGCGTGCGCCGATATCGCGCAGCACGTTCCGCACTCGGGACACTCGCGGAGAGTAGGACGACCGGCGGCTTGAGCGGTGCAAGCGAGAGAAATGACTTTGGCAGACTCACAAGGATCCTTTAGCGATAGCTGCGACTGCCTCTTTCATTTTACCTTCATCCACGGCCACGATCCTACTAAGGCCAGCTACCCAATCGGCCGTCTGCGCGCGATCCGCCTGCATCAATCGGGACAGCCCGATCACTACACCCCTGGCTTTGGGATGGCCCGCCAAGTAGGTTCTATAAAAGTCCTCGACCTCGGGAGGCCGGGTTGTAATCCAAATCAAATACTCAACGGACAGTTTGATTCCCGGTGGCCGGGCATGCAGGATACCCCAGTCGTCCCAGTAGTACCCCGGAACGCCCTCCAGAGCCAAGGCGTCTTCGAGGGACTGTTGCAATATGGCGCGCCGGTATGCCAATCCTTGATCGTGGCGGCGTCGGATGTCGCGCACGACATCCACCAACTCGGCATCGCCGAGTTCTGAGAGTTGCGTGAATTGTCCACCGAATAGTTCTGGGGCCAATTGGCGGCGCGCGAGCGGATCAATTCCCGCAACAGGCCGACCGCCCGGCAACTGGAGCGCGAAAATGCTCAACCCACAAGCTTTGGCGGTCTGAACCTCATATAAGGTCCATTCGGAGTCCTGGAGATTCGCGGATTCCAGCAGCAACACCATGGATTTGTCCCCCAGTTCTTGCGTCAACCGCGCCTGAAAATCACCACCCGGCGGCACTCGATAGTGATCCAAGAACACATCGAACCGCACGTGACTCAAAGCGTCAAAGAGCTGGTTCGCCAGCGACTGTGAGTCAATCCTTCGGTAACTGATGAAAATCCGGGGGTCCTTGCGCGTGATGCCAGCCACGGCAAACACGGCCGGCACTGCCTCTCGTGGCGAGTCCTCCCAGAACTCGGCGTTCGGGGCAGAAAACTCCTTGCCCAACAGAGCTGCGATACCATTTTGGGAGCTGAGCGGATAGACCGGCAAGACGTCACGAGCCCGCTTGTCCTCTCCCAGCCACTCGCGAACTAGATCATCCACGAAGACCCGAGACACGTCGGCGCCGACCAAGATCAGAGCCTTGCGCCAGTGTGGATCGCCTTGTATCGACGATCCCGGGGTACTCGCCGCCGTTGCGGGGTCAGTTTGGCGGCGGCATTTCGGGGAGAGGGAGAGTAGATCAGCCTCGACCGCTTGCTGCAACAACTCGGCATTATGGCTGGCCGCCTCGCTGTCCGCGGCTACTAAGGTGATCAGACACCGGCCGGCAATCGGAACTTCAGTGTAGGCGCGGCAATCGAACTTTCCATCTGGCTTTCGGCGCTCCACTCTGACGATCACTTCGCTTAGCATACGGATAGAAATATAACATACGAGAAAATCTCATCTCGCAACCGCCGGTGCGCTCGGTTGATCAAGGTTTTCTTTCCGCTCCGCGGAATAAGCGTTCAGGCCGTCGATGAAACGAAGTGCCACCTCCGTCATCCCCGGTCACCCGTTGTCCTTGCTGCAAGTCGGTGAAACCTGTCTGCTGATCTCCAATTAAAAGCAAGTAAACGACTCGTAATCGTTTGCAGATCTTTGACATTCTCACTTATCTGTAGAAGCGTACAAAATTGCCGATAAGTTTCGTCTATTCGAAGTGAAACCATGAGTCGTCCAGAAATGTACTCCGCTACAACCGGAGCGACGCGTTCACCACCAATTGTGAATGAGAATTGTCTGAGTGTGCCAAAGCGGTCTGGACGCCCCAGATGTTTGTCTCGAATCGCGGTTTCCAATTCGCGTTGCGCCTGGTACCGACGCACCCAGCGAAAGTTGCTGTTCTTAGCTGCTCCTTCGCGCAAGAATTGAGCAATGTCCTTAATCGTACAGCTCTTTCCCTCTCCCGGCGGCAGCATTTCGACCAGCGCTTGCACCACAGACCATGCCTCGAGATCAAAAAAAGTGCGCCAGGCGCCAAACAAGACCTCCAAAAGACGCTGCCTCGTTGGCTTGAGGATCTCATTTACAAACCGCTCGCAAAACTCGCCCATGTCCTCGGAGTCCAGCTTGCAACCGATTCTTCTTTGAGTATGAAGGAATTGAGCGAGATCCTTCTTCGTCTCTTCGACTATTTTGCGCCATCCCTCTTCCGGGGCTTGTGGAATCTCTCTTGCCGTCGTGTATTCGGTTAACTGCCGACGAAAATCTTCGATGATTCGCTCATTATATGGTTCTGCGACGATCAGCGTAAGGCCGCGCTCCAGCAGGCTTCCATAAAAGAGCTCCAATACGACCCAATTTCTTTCCCGTTTCAAACTTTTCTCTACGCCGTCGATTCGCATCCAAGAAGCTGGAAGGAAAAGCACATGATGATCGCACATCCAGATTCGAGCCAATATGGACCACCGGATGTCGCGGCTGAGCTTACGACCGTGAACAATTTCGACATTGATGTTCTCGCGGTGCACAATTGCCTTAAGCAGATCAACGAACTTTTCGGAGTCTTGGACCTTGTAATGATGCGTAACAAACACCTTTGGCCGCTCGATCGGAGCCTCATTCGTGGACTTCACGATTTCGGCCACGAATGCACTCGCCTCTCCCATCGTCTGCAGCCATTCTTCTCTGCTTGTCCGGCCCGACTCCAATTTGGCGAGGAAACTGTCGTCAAGTGTCTCTATATTCCGCGCGCATTCCTGCATGAAGGCGATCGCATCGAGGTCGAACAGCGTCCGTCGGGAGGGAATCGCCTGAAGACGCGCTGCGTACTCGGCCACACGATCGGTTATACAAAAGAAACGATATATGTAGTTTACAAGAAGGTGTGAGAATGCATCGACCGCCCTGGCTTCGCGGATCTGGTCCTCGAACCTGTTAGACAATTCTGAGGCAAGAGACCGTGACCTTCTGAGCCGCACGGGGATGTTGTCCAGCAGATCCAACTTCTGGACGATGGAACCCTTCGCGATCGCCCTGATCCGTTGACAGAGCCCCATTACCTTTTCATCCGGCGCAGAATAGAAAATCGCTTCCAGATAGAAGGCAATTTGCTCGAAGTATGCGTGCAGCATTAATGGCAGGAATTCGGACATTGACTGTAGCAACTCCCGGACTTCCTCATCGCGAGACTCAAACGTCGAGATATGCTGTCCTGAAGCTCCGGGGTACAGTCCCACCTGATAACCATCAACTCTTCCAACAAGGAGAACGGGGACAGCTCCGTGATGATGCACTACCGTCGCTAGGTCAAACTCTTGGAATAATGTGTGCGCTCGGTTCAATCGGACGACTCGTTTCAAAGCGGGCGTGTTGTGGAAACGCCATTGCCTTTGCAGTTGGCAGATTCTTTCCCGAAACCTGTTCCAGTTACGTTGGGTCTCCGCAGTGAGGTAGGCAAGAACTTGGTTTGGTTCTGTAATAACCAGCGTATTTCGCCTGGCCGTATGATTGGAATCGATGGACTTCAGGAGCCATGCCGGAACAATTCGGCCCGACATTTCCAACATGTATCGGTGTTTGGGCGACCGGGGCTCACCCTTCCGCAGTGTCACACCAGCAAGGACCGGGATCGCATCGTCTCCCATAGCTCAACCTCATCTGAGGCTGCAGAACCAAAGTTCCCGAATCCGAGTATGGACCTACTAGAATTGCGTCATGGCGCTTTTATTGTCTCAAGCTAAAATTCCCTCCAACAGTTTAGATGCCCTGGACTTCATTACAGTTGCCAACACGCCGGTCAACCAGATCACGCCAGATCGTGACGTATATTAGCTGGAGCTGGGCGGACACCGGGCGACTCCGTTGGCAGCCGATCCTAGCCTACGCGGCTTCCGGTTTCACCTCCTCTGCCCGCCTTTGAGCATGCGGGAAGAGATGTCAACCGCACCGGAGGGCAACCATCGGATCAGAGCGGGATGCACGCCAGGCGGGAACCAGGCTGGCGGCAAGGGCCACGGAGAACACGAGAAGGGCAACAGCCAGGAATGTGTTGAGATCCAGGGGTTGGACTCCGAATAGAGCGCTCCGAATCAGGTGTGCGGAAATGCCGCCTCCGATCAGGCCGATGAGCAAACCGATCAGAATCGGGCGCAATCCTTCCACAAGCACAAGTTGCAACACGGCATGGCGTTGCGCACCAAGGGCGATACGGATGCCAATCTACTTGTTGCGCTGGGCGACAAGATAGGAGAGAAGGCCGTAGAGGCCGACCGCAGCCAGTAACAGCGCGACAGCGGCAAAAAAGAAGACTAGGAAAGCATCGAACATTGCACCGGCAGTGGACCTGCCGATGATCTGGCCCATTGTCAAGACGTCAGAGACGGGAAGATCCGCGTCCATGGTGGCGATCTCCTTTTGAATGGGCAGGGCGAGAGACGTGACGTCCAAAGAAGAACGCACGACAAGGGAGCCGTATTCGAACCCGCCGGTGTTCAGTGGCAAATAGATCGTAGGTTCGGGAGGGCTATCGAGGTTCGAGAGCACGTCGTCAACGATGCCCACGATTTCGAAGCGTGGCATGCCTTTCCAATCGACGACGAGGTATCGGCCTAGGGGATCTTCGCCGGGGAAGAACTTGCGCGCCATGGACGGTGTGATAACGATGGCATTCCTGTTTTCGGAGCGGTCGGCATCCGTGAAGTAACGGCCGCGAAGAAGAGGAATATCCATCGTGGTGAAGTAGGCGGGATCAGCTCCGCGGATTACCGCGTCCTGAATTTGTCCTGGAAGAACAGCCGGCCGTCCCTCGATGGCAAAGGTGTTGTCCGTGAAATGGCCATTTCCGGGAAGCACCGTAACCACGCCCGCCGAACGCACGCCCGGCGTAGATCGCACGCGGGCAAGCAACTCCTCGAAGAACTGCGCTTTCTGAAAGAGCTTCTCGTATTTCGCATCCGGCAGAGTGAGACTCATTGTAAGGACGTTTTCGGTGGCACAGCCCATTCTCACGGAGCGCAGCTCTTGGAAACTTTTCAGCATCAGGCCAGCACCGATGAGCAAGACCACCGTCAGCGCCACCTCGGCCGTGAGAAGGAGTTTACGGAGCTGAGCACGAGGCTGCTGACCGCCGGGCGAGAGGGAGGATTCTTTCAAAGGCTCCAGCAGTTCGCCGCGCGCGGCAGACAGAGAGGGAAGAAGACCGGCAAGAATGCCGCTCAGGAGGGTAATCGCGGTGGTAAACAACAGCGCAGTGTGATCAACGTGGATGGAATTGGCGCGGGGCAGGTTTTCGCGGAAGGCCACAAGCCAGCGAATGCTGGCGAAAGCCAGGATGGCGCCGAGCGCTCCACCGGTGAAGGTGAGCAGCAGGCTTTCGGTCAGTTGCCCGCGTATCAAGCGCCAACGGGTGCCGCCGAGGGCGGTGCGCAGGGCAAACTCCTTACGGCGGCCGGCGGAACGAGCCACGAAAAGGCTGGCAACATTCAGGCAGGCGATCAGCAAGACGCAACCCACCGCGCCCATAAGTATGAGGAGAGAGGTTTTAACGCCACGCACAAGATTCTCGGAGAGCAAAACAACATTCGCGCCGTTGCCAATAAAGGCATCAGGGGATTGTTGATGAATGCGCTGTTGGACGCCATCGAGCTCAGTGCGGGCCTGAGCGACACTGATTCCCGGCTTGAGCCGTGCGGTAACGAAGAACCGATGATTTCCGCGATTGTGCATGTCCTGAGCGGAAACCTCGTGGTTGACAGGCAGCCAAACCTGCACGCGGCGGTCGGGATAATCGAACCACGAGGGAAGGACACCGATGACACTGTAAGGAGTGGCATTCAGCAGGATTGTCTTGCCGAGAATGGCGGGATCGCCGGCGTAGCGGCGTTTCCAGATGCCGTAGGTCAGGATGACGGTTGCGCCTGCGCCCGCGCGATCGTCCTCCGCAGTGAATAGCCGTCCATGGATTGGCTGAACGCCCAGCATCGAGAAAAGATTGTAAGAGCAGAAACGAGTGCCAATGGCTTCTGGCAATTCGCCGCCATCTCCGGAGAGATTGGCGGAGTCTTCGCCGATGAGGGCCATCTGCGAGAAACTGGACGCTTGGTGTTGCCAATCCTCGAAGATGCCGCCCGAGACCACGTTATAAGGGCTCTCGTCGATTATGTTGCGCTCCCACAGGCTGACGAGCCGCTCTGGTTCTCGAAACGGGAGTCGGCTAAACAAGACACCGTAAACGATGGTGAACAATGAGGTATTTACGCCGATGCCGAGCGCGAGCGTCATGATAGCGAGAGATGTGAAAGCGGGTTTCTTCCGAAGAGTGCGAAAAGCAAAGCGGATGTCTTGAAACGTACCGTCGAGGAGGTTTACATGCCACTCGTCCCTGCAACTCTCTTTTGTATGCTCGATTCCGCCAAACTCCAGCCGCGCCCGCCGCAGCGCTTCCCCGCGAGGCCCACCGTTGCGCACTAAATCCTCAGCGTACGCCTCGATGTGGAAGCGGAGCTCATCATCCATCTCGCTCTCCATGCGAGACCGCCCCACAATTGCCCGCAGCCAGGAACGCAAACGGCTCCAAAGAATCACACTTCCTCCGGTGTAGAACCCAAGATCCCCGCGATGACGTTCGCCATGCGGTTCCACTTTTCAGCTTCGGTCTGGAATTTGCGCTTTCCTGCCGCGGTAAGCCGGTAATACTTGGCCCTTCGCTTATTTTCCGACTCGCCCCATTCACTCGCGATCCAACCCTGGTGCTCCAAACGGTACAGCGCGGGGTACAGAGAACCTTGCTGAATTTCCAGGCGATCTTTCGAAATCTGCTGAATGCGCAACAGAACGCCATAGCCGTGCAACGGCCCCAGGGAAATTGCCTTCAGGATCAGCATGTCCAGCGTTCCCTGCAAAAGGTCGAGTGGTTTGTCCACGGAAGCAGCCTCTCCTAGATCACCTAGGAATATAATCTCAGTCTCCTAGACTGTCAAGGGGAAGCGAGCATGCTTACTACGCCGACGCACTGGCCCCTCCCTCCACTCTGGCCTAAAACGCTCCGCCTACGGAGTCGCAGGCCTCCGTTCCGGGAGGGGCCAGTGCAGGATACGGTGTGCGGCTCTGTGTGCTGTAGCCATGATGGGCTCGCTCCAGGTTGTAGGAGTCCAGAGAGCGGTCCAAGCCCGCCTGGAGCTGCTCCAGGCGCTCATAAAACGACAATCGGAACGCGACCTCTGGCAAGATCGTGCTCTCGTTGCTGGGCGCGATGGCCGACCTCGAGCGCAGCCTGATTGCGGAGCGCGTCAAAGCCGGTTTGCGAACCGCCTGCGCCAATGGTAGCCGGATCCGAAAGATTGCTCTGTTTCACATCTCGCAATTATTCGACTGGACCAAGTCAACGTTTTCTTAGTTTCTGAATTTCGCGTTCAATTTGAGCCACTTCGGCAGCGGCAGTTGCGCTTCCGAGGCTAGATGCCGCTTGGCGATTCTCACGCATTCGCTCAAGATGGGCGATCAGCGCCTGCAAAGCAGGGCGTTCCTGTGGTGTCCCGAAAACCTTTGTATAAGCGTCGAGAAGCTGCACTCGTCGCCGACCCATCTCGCGGTATTCGCTGTTCACTTCCGCCAGGTGTAGCCCTTGGCGATCCCGCTCCAGAGCTTCACCATAATGGGTTGCTTCTTGTTCCTCTTGCTGCAGCTTCTCCAGGTCAGCCTCGGGGACTGATTCTCCGGCCGCTTGCAGTTCGCTGCAGAGTATCTCCCGCGCCTGAAGAACCTGTTGGTAATGCGCCAGGGCCTCCGACCGGCGTTGCCAGTCCGTCATGGTGGCAGACGGCTCTTTGGGCAAGAGTGCCTTGATCTGGGTGGCCTCGGAGGTGTTCGCCTGAAGACGCACTCGGAGCTCTTGTATTCTTGCTTTCCTGGCCTCCGCCTCCAACGAAGCGACTTCCGGATCGAGCGCTTTGGCACGCCCGAGGTAATCGGCGATGTCTGCAGGGGTCCCACCGGCGGCAACGTAGGCCGACTGATTCTGAGCAAGCTTGGCGAGAAGATCGCGGAGATCCTTCGCCGCCTGCAGTTTGCCGCTTGCCGGGCTGGTCGCTCCGCGATAGTTGGCCTCGGCGGTAGCCAACTCGCTCTTGAGTGCGGTGTATTCTGCCTCGAGAGCTAGGAGGCGCTCATAGGATTCAACTCTCAGTGCGCGTGCGACGACGCCAACGATCGTCTTGTATTCCCAATCTTGATAGCCTCTCCCCAACATGAACTTGATCTTGGCGTAGGTCGCGGTCGCATTTGAATTGGGCTGGGAACTCAGAAAGAATTCGATGCGGTCGTCTTTCAATTCGACCTTCCGGACCCACACTGTTGTCCCAGGTTGTTGCACACCCGTGATGACGTCCGGGCCAACGTAGGAGGCGGAGGGTAACATCGAGATTGTGATCTCCAGGCAACCGCGACGTGCAAGATATTTAGTCGAGCCATCAGAATTAAACTCCGTATCTATCAAGCGGGTACAGTTCCTCTGTACGCTGGAGTCGTAGTAATTCCAGAAGCTGCCAAGAAGAATCTTCGTGCGGTACGATCGCCCCACAAACTCGGACTTGAGCTTGGCCTGAAGCGCATCGCTCTTCTTGTCAGCAACCGCCGGCGTCACGAGGGCTGCGAGCGCAATCGCTACACTGACCCAGTGCCTCATCATCCCCGCCTCCCAAAGTCATCCTGACTGCGCCCGTTCACGCCGCTGGCGTTGGAGAAGGGGTTGTCGTCCGGCGCGAAAGCGCGACTTCCAGCCAAGACAAAAGTACGGCAGCAGCAATGGCGAGTGCGCACTTTGCATAGAGTGCTGTATCAAGTATTTGGACCGGCTTGAAGACCGCCACGAAGCCGATCCAGAGGACGGGAGCAGCATAACCAAGAACCGGCGAGACTCGCGCCAAACCGGCAGCCACTATTGCGGTAATGACGATGACGCCCAACACTCCGAGATACTGTTCATAATTCGGAGCCCCGCCATCGGCTCCGAAGGCGATCCCAGGCAGGATGGTTAGCTCGGGGAATTTCACAGTCAGCATCCCTGCGAGACCGAGGACCGCGATCCATATAGCGTCCCTTCTGCTGCGCAGGGCAGCCGCAACCGGCAAGCCGAGAAGTACCGGCGCAATAACGTAATCATCGAGCGTGACGTGATGGCTGAAGAATCGCTGTGCAACGGCTAACGCCATCCATAGCCCGACAAAGGTCCACACGGAGAGGCCCCAACAGAAATCCCGATCGGGTTCCGGCTGGAAGGGTGTGGTGAGTGGGACGGGCAATTGCTTCTGTGTCCGAACCTGGGCCCAGTGTAACTGTGCCTTTCGGTAGAATCGCGACAGTGCGTCGTAGTGCTTGCGATGAGAGGAGTGGGTGACAATGTTCGTCCACAGCATCTGGGCGAAGGGCGTGTTGAACCGAATCGAGTGGATCCTCGCTTCGAGTCCCAGCATGACCACCAACAAGGCCAGGGGATTGACTCTTCCGATGAGCAGAATTCCCACGATCAACAAAAACCAATTGGTGTATCGCCGCCAGACAACGGAATGCACATCGTCCAGCGCAATTGCATACACTTTACGCTTGGAGAAAAACCAGTTCAGCTGGATCTGGACGATCCGCTTGTTGGTGAGACGCGTAATGGTGCGCGCCCACCACATGGGTAACTCCACTTCCTCGAGTTGTTGTTCACCCTCCAACCATTCGGGAACAAATCTCTGATTCTTCAAACGACGATAGTTGATGGTCATGACCACGATGAAGAGCACAACGAAAAATGCCCCAAGCACCCAAGCCACAAGCTTCTCCCTGAAGGAGCCGAGAAGTTCGTGCGCCAAACTGGGCCCCGCTGTTACCGCACGCCGCGGCCAAGAGGCTCGCGGAACGGAGGGAAACTCAATCTGGTCTGGCCCAGTGGCTTCTTCGGTACCCGCAACTGAAGAAGGCTGTGGCTGGCGTGCGGCTTGAGGTTGCCGAGGGGGGTACGCATCCTGAATCATGAAAAAATCTGGCTGGAGTGAATCCAATCTCCACTCAAATCCCTCCCTCTTGAACACAGCCTCAATCGAGCGGGACTTCCCGCGCACAGTCATCTCAAAAATGCAGCTGCCACTTCCGCCTCGCAACAGGCTGCCATCATTGTCCTCGTCCGGGAACTTGCAGGTATTGACCTGTGCCTTCCGGTCGATTGTGGCGTGGTCGAAGAAGTCCTTCGCTCGGAGATCCCCGTGCTTGAGCATGAATGCACGTGGGGAGGCGAGCTCGGAGGAGGGAATGCCCTCGATCAC
>Ga0187810_10000106_pt1 | contig 38449 bp, 33 predicted proteins | sample NC_wetland_sal_i_9_FD_132963 | JGI IMG/M metagenome (GOLD analysis project Ga0187810, IMG submission 132963) | Wetland sediment microbial communities from Neuse River Estuary, North Carolina, USA - ASW_5 | ecosystem: Environmental > Aquatic > Freshwater > Wetlands > Sediment | place: USA: North...
AAACTTCTCTCTACGGGTGATCTTCTTTTTCCCGGCCTACTCCGTCTGCGCAAAACTCTTCTGCTTTTCCATCCTCCCGATTCTACCACGCCTCGCGGCAGGATTAAATCAGTGTTTCCTTAGGGCGATTGGTTTTTATCTTCCAACACCTGATGAACGGTGAAAAGGAGTTTTTCAGAGGTAAAAGGTTTGTGGATGAAGTTGTCCACCTGAATAGGAGGCAAGCTTGGATGGTGGTCTTCTTCAAATTTTGTCAGAGCAATGATTTTAATTTCTGGAACAATATTTTTCCATGAATCAATCGTATTGGGATTATTCAATAGGGCCGTGCTTAGACTGATAATGACGAGTTGAATTAAATCCCGGTTTTCCTTGAGATACATCATTCCCTCCGTGACATTCTCCGCTGTGAAGACATGGTAATTATAGTTATCCAAAGTGCTTTTCACCATGGCGGAAATGCCTGCCCCATCGTGAATAATGAGGATATATTCACCCTTGCCTTCGGGTAGATGGGGAGACGCTATTATTTTTTCTATTTTACCCGGTGTGGGTGAAAAGGTTGGCAGATAAAATCGAAATTCTGATCCTTCACCTACTTTGCTGTCGATTCGCATGAATCCATTATGGTTTTTGATAATTTTTATGGAGGTGGAAAGTCCAAGGCCGGTTCCTTTTCCTGGCACCTTGGTTGTAAAGAAAGGTTCGAATATTTTCTTGATCCGATCTTCGGGAATACCCATGCCTGTATCCATAACACCGATGCAGATATATTCACCGGGTTGGGCTGAAGTTCCCGGCACCTCTTCCTCTGTGAGAAGGTATTTTCGGGCAGAAATGGTCAAACAACCTCCCTCCGGCATGGCATCACGGGCGTTGACACAGAGATTGAGCAGAACCTGGTGGATTTGAGTGGAGGAGGCGAAGATGGGCTTGCATTCCTGTTTCTGGATGTGGCATTGGATGTTTTTCGGAAAGGTATTGGCGATAATTTTCGACATTTCCTCCAGAAGGAGGTCGACTGAAACGGCTCCTTTTTGCATTTCTCCACCTCGCGCAAAAGTGAGCACTTGCTTGACCATGTCGGTGCCACGCGTAACGCTATTTTCCATGGTTTTGAGGATATCATTCAAATCAGGGTCCACCATCTTCATACGGAGGAGTGAAAGCCCCATATAGATGGGGGTCAGGGTGTTGTTCAGGTCGTGTGCAATACTGCTGACCAAGGTGCCCAGACTTTCCAACCGCTCGGTGCGAAGAATGCGGGTTTCCATCTTCTTGATCTCGGTGATGTCGGTGTTGACAATCAGGTGTGATTTCGGATTTTCCGCATCGTCGCGGATGAGGGTAAAGCGACTTTGCACAAGGACGTTTTCCCCATTTTTTGTCTGATGCTCCATTTCACCCGTCCATTCACCGCGTTGGGCAAGGTTCATGGTTGCCTCATCAAAATGGGAAGGATTTTTTTGAAAAAGAATGTCTATAATATTTTGTCTCATGACTTCGTCCGAGCGCCAGCCATAGATTCGCTCGGCACTTTTATTCCAAAAAACAACCCGCCTTTTCATATCGCAAACCAAAATGGCGTCGCTGGCCTTGTCAAGGAGACTGGCTTGTTCGAGGATTTTTTCCTGCGCATGCTGCAGATGCCTTTGCGCGGCGGCGTTTTGCAAAGCCCGGCGGATGGCAGCCACCAGTCGTTTCGGACGTTGCTTCAAAACGTAATCCGTCGCTCCATTGGTCAGACTTTCGACGGCAAAGTCCTCACCGATGCTGCCAGAAAAAAAGATGAAGGGCATGTTCGGTTGAATTTTGCGAACCAGCGTCAGGGCGTTCAGTCCGTTATAGGAGGGAATGGTGAAATCGGATATGACCAGATCATATTCGCCTCTTTCAATGGCCTGGGAGAATTGTTCCTTGGACTGTGCCAGCGTCAAGTTGCAAACGAAGCCGTTTTCATGCAGCATTTCACTCACCAGCAAGTGGTCATTGTCATCATCCTCCAAATGAAGGATGCGAATGGGATTTTCCGTGGGTTGCATAGGTTATGTCCTATTTTTTGCAGAGATGGGAGGGGGCTCGTTCAGAATGGCCCAGAAGAACCCCAGTTGTTTAATGGAGTCGACGAATTTTTGGAAATCGACCGGCTTGACCACATAGGCATTCACCCCGAGCTTGTAGCTCTGCACCAAATCCTGCTCTTCGCGTGAAGAGGTGAGCATGACAACCGGAACCTGTCGGAGCATGGAATCATTCTTCATCTGCTGCAACACCTGCAAGCCATCCACCTTCGGCATTTTCAAATCCAGAATTACCACCACGGGCAGGCCATTCCCGCAGTTTGCATATTCCCCTCTCTGGTAAAGGTAATCCAGCGCCTCGGCTCCGTCCCGCACGCATACCACCTCATTTGCCAGGTTGTATTCCTGAAGGGCCGTCAGCGTCAGCTCCATGTCGAGTTCATTATCTTCCGCGAGTAAAATACGTTTGATGTTGGGCATGGGTTTTAGGATGGGTTGGGGGTTTTAGGCAGTGAGAAGAAAAAGGTGGCACCTTCATCCAATTTGGCCTCGGCCCAGACGCGCCCTCCCTGACGGGAAATGATCCTTTGAACATTGGCCAAACCGATTCCGGTTCCCTCAAACTCCTCCGCACGGTGTAGGCGTTGAAAAACGCCGAAAAGCTTATCCGCATACTGCATGTCGAATCCGACGCCGTTATCCCGGACAAAAAACACCTGCTCGCTTCCCGGGTCATCCACCACCCCGACTTGAATTTTTGCGGGATCCCGCGTCCGGGTGTATTTGATTGCATTGGAAAGGAGATTCACCCAGACCTGTCTCAACATGGCAGAATCGGCCTCCACCTTCGGCAAGGGGGCTATGTTCCAATGGATGTTTCGCCCATTGGTCTCCGCTTCCAGAGATGCCAGCACTTCCCGTACCATGTCATCTGACGAAACCGCCGTCTTCCGAATCTCCGCCCGGCTCATGCGGGAAAACACCAGCAGGTCATCAATGAGAACTCCCATTTTTTTTGCAGAATCAGCAATGACGTTCAGGTAACGACGCCCCCGCTCGTCCAACTGTTCCCCAATCTGCTTGGCGAGCAGCCCGACAAAGCCGTCCATGTGACGCAAGGGCGCCCTCAGATCATGTGAAACGGAATAGGAGAAAGCCTCAAGCTCCTTGTTCGCCACCTCCAACTGGCGTGCGCGCGTGTTGAGCTCCTGATTCAGCATTTGGATTTGCTCCTCACTCTTTTTGCGTGCGGTCAGGTCACGGGCGGCTGAAAAAATCAGCTTTTCATCCATCAGGGCACGGGCGCTCCAGGAAAGCCAACGGTAGGAACCATCCCGGCAGCGGTAGCGGTTTTCAAAATTCGTGCAACTGGAGCCTTCGGCAATATGGGTGGCTTCCGCTGTCGTCCGGGCGCGATCATCCGGGTGAATGAAATCGAGATAAGGGCGGGATGTAAGTTCCTCCGTCGTATAGCCGAGCAGTTTCTCCCATGACGGGTTGACGCGGAGGAAACGTCCATCAAACCCGGAAATGCACAGCAGGTCTTCCGAGAGGAGAAAATAACGGTCCAGATCCTGTCGGGATTTTTGATGTGCGTGGAAAAACTTCCAGGCAACCCATGTCAGACAAAAGAGGACCGATGTTACGATCACACATACCAATCGCAAAGTTTCAAAATGTGCCTCAAATTCCTGTTGCGTCACATCGGATGCCAAAACGTAAAAATCATCCTCGGATACAACCGCCCCGGATGTCTGCGGCACGAATTCCTGAGGTGTTAGTTTGTGCCAGGTGAAGAGCCCGCCTGCGTGCTCCACCTGTCCCGTATCCTGACGGGTGATTTTTTCCCAGAGTGTGGGATCGGTTTGGGCCAGCGTCAGGTGTGCCTTTCCCGGAAACATGAATCCCCATTCGGTATCTGGCGTTGAAGCCTTCAGCCAGTACCCTTGCGAATTGAGCATGCGGAAACGATGCTCGTATTCTGGAGCAAAGGAACTCACTTGGGAAAGCATGCGATCCCCCAGATAATTGATGATGTAGACGCCCCGCTTCTTTCCCATCATATCCACGATGGGTGTGGCGAAGCGAATGGTCGGCTTAAAGGGTTGCTCGACGCGACCGTTTTCCACATTTAGATCAAACGCCGAGACATAAACATTTCCAAAACCCAACCCCCACGTTTTCTGAAAATAGGGGCGATCGCCTTTATCCTGTAATTTTTCAGGGGGAACGATTTGTCCGTGTTCGTTTACCCGGATCACCTCATGGCCATGCTCGTCCAGATACCTCACCTGATCGTAGGATGGGTCCAGCAGGCTGAAGAACTTTGCCCGGTGAATGGCTCGATCCATATCTACCGGGTGCCCCGAAGCCAGAAATGACATCAATCCATCCCCATCCGCCAGCGTGCGCAGATTCATCAAGACGGAGCGAAGATTTTCCTTGAGCAGATACGTGTACATCTTGACACGCATCGATTCACGATCCCTTAAATTTTGCTCTACCTGATCCGCCTCACGGCAATAGAAGCCATAACTCAAGGCAATAATGACAAACCCCATGAGAAGTGGTGCGGCAACGTCCAAACGGCTCAAACGAAAAGGAGAAGGACTTGGAGCTGAGGTGTGCAGCTTCGTCATAATAATCCATCCTCAAAACTCACGATATCGCGCATGTCACAAAAAGCAAATCTAATAAAATCAATAAGTATATTTAATTGCATAACCGGTCTGTTGGCAACTATACGAAACATTACTTCCAGTGTGAACAAAACTACTACATTTATTGGTATAAATACTTATGCCAATCTTATTGAAAACATTATATTCTATGTAATGCGCTATTAAATATATTCGCAAATATTTTATATTAGCCTATTTGCAATTATTAATACGCGTTTCATCAACGCCTCGAAAGGCTCTTTTCAAGACCATCAAATATGAAGCTTTCCTGAAAATCAAAATAAGCAGACGAGCATATTATATTTTATAATATAAATGACTTGACATCTAATGGCTCGCTTTTAAGATAAGGTTTCAACTTCTGCAGAATTGTGAATCTAGCATGAATCGTCGGGTATTATTTGTAGATGACGACACTCGGCTCCTTCAAAATTACCAGAAGCAGCTCAGCAGCCATTTTAGTATTCACACTTATCAGAGTGGCGTTGAGGCGTTGGAAAATCTCCAATGTGAAGAACCTTTCGCCGTGGTTATTTGTGATTATGACATGCCAGGTCTCGACGGTTTGAATTTCTTGTGCAAGGCGCGAAAAATTGCTCCCCATACAGTCCGGATTATGCTGACCGGAGTTCCTCATCTGGAACTGGCCGTAGACGCCATCAATCAAGGAGACTTCTTCCGCTTTCTCATCAAACCTTGTCCCATCGAACGCATGGTTACGGCTATCGTCGATGGGATTCGCTATCATCAATTACTGGAAAGTGAAAAGGATCTGCTGGATAAAACGCTAAAAGGAGCCGTCCGGGCCCTACAGGAAACTTTGGCGACGTGTAATCCTCTTGCCTTTCAGCGTTCACAGCAGTTGACCACCTTGGCTGAAAATTTAGCACGACAGGTGAAAATGGAAAACCTCTGGGAGGTAACCTGCGCAGCCATGCTGTCGCAAATCGGATGTATCACCTTATCCAATGAGATTGTTGAAAAAAAATGTAAAGGATCTCCTCTCACGACTGAAGAAGAACGGCAATGGTCCAAACATCCGGAAACAGGAGGGCGTCTGCTCGCCCATATCCCACGCATGGAGCAGATAGCCCAAGCCATCACCGAGCAGGAAATACCTTTTCTGGATGCGACTCCGACTCCATGCTCCCTGGCCCAGCTTCTCAAAATATCCTCGGACTTTACCGCTTACACCTCACGCGGTAGCACCGCACCTCAAGCCCTCCAGCAACTTCAGTTGAAGCCGCAGGCGTACAATCCCAGATTTTTGGAAGCATTGGCAAGCATCATCGCCCAGACACCGAAGGAGGCTCATCCCATGCGTTCTCAACCCGTGCGATCCGAATTACTGCAGGTTGGCATGCGCATAGCTGAAAAAATTCACACCCGGGAGGGGCTGGTCGTTGCCGTCGCAGGGCAGGAAGTCACCCAAGTGCTCAAACAACGCATCGTGAATTTTTGCAGTCTGGCCGCAATGAATGACTCCATCCCGATTGAATACTCCATTTAGACAAGCCTTCGCACGGATGAAAAAGTCGAGAATGATTCATGGAAAAGAAAATCAAAATACTTCATCTGGAAGACAGCCCGCTTGATGCGGAATTGATTCATGTTCAGCTTCAAAATGCAGGCGTCGATTTTGATGCTCTGCGCGTCGATAATAAAAAGGATTTTACCCATTCGCTACAGAAAGACTCTTTCGATCTTATCCTGGCTGACCGTACAACACCCACATTTGATGGAATTGCAGCCCTGCGACTGGCCCAAACATTTCAACCCGCCACGCCATTCATATTTGTCTCCGGGACACTGGAAGAAGAAGTCGCCATTGAGAGCTTGAAAGACGGAGCGACGGATTATGTACTCAAACATCGTCTCTCACGACTGGTTCCAGCAGTCAGTCGAGCCATTCATGAAATCGAATTGGAAAAAGCAAAAAAAATTCTCCAGGAGCAATTAATCCAATCTCAAAAAATGGAAGTGTTGGGGAATTTGGCCAGAGGCATTGCCCATGATTTCAATAATCTTCTCACCCTCATTCAAAGTAATAGTGAGATGTTGAAAAAAGAAAATCTTTTGCCTGACGATATCCGGGAGAATGCCGATGCCATTCAAAATGCCGTTGATCGCGGGGTAAGCTTGGTGAAGCAGCTTATAACTTTTTCCCGAAAATCCGATCCCACCCGGGTAAAAGTGGATATAAACAGACTTCTTGAAAGTTTTCTACTTATTCTGAGGAGAACTTTTTCAAAAAACATTGTTTTTGAAACACATCTGACAACAGAAAAACTGTACGTCTCCGCCAGTCCCGACCAACTACACCAGGTATTCCTCAATCTTTGCATGAACGCACGGCATGCGATGCCAACCGGAGGAACTCTTTCCATAGGAACGCAGAAAATTGCACGGAATCATTTCCGCTTTGTTTTTCCGCAGGAAACGCACGAAGAATACGTTTCCGTTATCATTGCCCACACGGGTGAGATTGCGGATGTGACACTCAATCCATCGCCGACTGCAAATGAGTTGGGGAAAGGCATGGATACCGGATGGATGGTCACTTATGACATTATTCAAAGGCACCAAGGGGCCATTGAAATCGAAAACAAAGGGGCTGAAGGCGGGATTTTCCACCTCTTTTTCCCCATGGAAAAAGAAGTGCAGTCATCCCCCGACCCCACGGCACCACTCACCCAGTCCATGCTAAACGGGAATGAGACCCTGTTACTCGTCGATGATGAATGGGGAATTCTGAATCTCCTCCAAACGATGCTTCAAATGCACGGATACCGTATTTTAACCGCAATTGATGCTTTTGAAGCTATTGATATTTTTCGCAAACAACCGAGAAGTATCGATTTAGTCGTAACAGATTTCGAATTACCCAAGCTTGATGGCTTTCAAATGTTTCTGAAAATGAAAAAGGTGAAACCCGAAGCAAAGGCGCTTCTATGCAGCGGAATTTTTGATCCGGATGTAAAATCACAGATGGCATTGGCCGGCATAAAAGATTTTGTCGAAAAACCCTATAACCCAGACGACCTTCTCGAAAAGATTGGCCGGATACTTCACACACCGAAGATGCCGGACGGAAACTCTCCCTCCTCATATTCTTGCTGAGGCCGCCTTCAAACTTGATTTTTGTAAGTCGCAAATACTGGGTCGCAACATACTCCTCACCCACACGCTAGGGTGAGGACGCAACTCATTGCCCTACGTTGGCAGAGGGGCTGCTAAAAATAAATGAAGTTTTTCTCCAAAACAGGTTAACGAGTTCGTCTTCAACTTTATATAGTGCCATGCCTACGGACTGTATAAACTCAAACGTAGCAGTGCTGGCACTGCTGGTAACCCAAAACTACATCATCTTTTTGATCGTCGTGGCGATCATCAAAAGTCTGAAGGGAGGCGGCGAGGAGGGGGTGAGGTTCTCGACGTTGTCGCGGAGTGTTACAGGAGGCCTAATTCCTTGGCAGCTTGACGGAGGGTGGTGCCGGGTTTTCCGGCATTGCGCTTTTTGGCGGCTTGCAAGGATTTTCCGGTCTTCAAGGTCTTCCAAGGCGACACGGAGTTCGCGGAGCATGGCTTTGCTGTGTTCAGGGCGTGCCGTGTGTAGATACCTCAGACTGTCGAGATCGACCTATCGCTACCGGAGAATGGTGTATGGCGAAAAGGAGCAGCCCTTGATCCAGAGACTGGAAGCACTCACCCTCCAAAATCCCCGGTATGGATACTGTCGGATCACAGCCCTCTTGAGACAAGAAGGCTGGCGAGTGGGCAAAAGACATATCCAGAGATTACGACGATCTCTGGGAATGAGAGTCCCGCCACCGAGAAAGAAAATCCCCCGTCGAGGACACTCCACAGGCCTGCCAACTCACGCCACACATAAGAACCATGTCTGGACCTGGGACTTCATCGCTGACGCGACCAAGCGGGGCGGCACCATCCGCATACTCACCATCCTCGACGGAATACACCCGAGAATGTCACATCCTCAGAGCGGACCGTTCTCTGAAAAGCGCTGATGTCCTGGAATGGATGGGCCAAGCCATCGAGAGACACGGAGCGCCGGAGTATCTTCATAGTGACAACGGTTCCGAGTTCATCGCCAAGATCGTCCAGAAATGGTTCAAAGAGAAACAGATTAAAACCCTCTACATAGACCCAGGCAGCCCCTGGAAAAACGGCTTCGTCGAAAGCTTCCACGGAAGATTGAGAACAGGAATCGTTCCTGAATTGTCGTACACGGTCCACGAATTGGCAAGTTGTCTGTATATGTGTTGAAAGTTATTCCAGACGTCTTCAAATCGTCGGCGGACTGTTGGCTCTGGAATTTACCCTGCTTTTGCAGACAGTTGGCAGGATTCGCCCCTGCTGCACATTGCCTGTTTGTCGTCATCCTCTGCCTTGCATCTTCAACGATTCAAGGCTATTTTTTAGAAGTTGATGACACTTGCCGAAATCGCAAAAGAAGCTCAAGCACTCCCTCTGGAAAGTCGTGGGGAGCTGGTGGAAGCGCTTATCCTGAGTTTTGAAGATACCACATCAGAGAACCATGACAAGCTGTGGATAGATGAAATGAACCGCCGTAGGGAAGAAGTACGATCTGGCAAGGTTCAGACGATTGATGGAGAGGTTGCAGCAAAGCATGTTCGTGGTCTTCTGCGTAAGTGAAGCACCATTTACCAAAGTCAAGTCCTTCCGCTCTCCCTGCATACATTTTCGACTTCTCAGACAGGCTCTTAAGCAGGATGGATTTGCGACTGATGCTGTAAATCTCCGATAATCTACCGGATTCCCGACTGGCCGTAATATAAGCCAGCACTTCCGCCTCCCACCCCATGGCCTTTTCCACAAAAACAGACTGCATCTGGGCCGCCTTTATGTTGGCCTCCTGCTCGTCTGTTGTCTCCAGACTCACCCAAGCCTTTTTCCCATTTTGCTGGCTGGCCCACCACCAAACTTGACCTCGCCGATACAATCCTTTAATCTTTCCCTTCATGCTTCGAAACTGCTTTGATAAAAACCTTGATCGAGTGTCACACTTTGGTGTCACACTTTTGGTATTTATTAGGGCTTCTAGAGGCTTCTGAATTAGATCGGGCCGTGGCTCAGCTTGGTAGAGCACTTGAATGGGGTTCAAGGGGTCGCGGGTTCAAATCCCGCCGGCCCGATTATTGCCCGGCACAAATAGCTGATCGTGTTGGCGTTTTTTTGATTTCACGGAATGAGTCAGCCCTGAAATGGGAACCGGTCAACGGTCACATTCCCTGACGGCGATCGCATTCAAAACGGTTTGCCCCTCGGGAAATCCGGGGGTATTCTCCCTTTGTGTCGACGTTGCCTCCCAACCGTCCGCCTCTTACCGCCCTTATGAGTGTCATATTGGGTGTTGTGGCGGGGATTGCCTTTTTGCCCAGCTGCATCCTCCCCTTTCTGGCCATTCTCGGATTGCTGATTGCCATCGGTGGAGTGGTGGCGGGGCACATGGCACGGGCGGAAATCCGTCAGACGCGGGCCACCGCCGGAAAGGAAATGGCGATGGGGGGGCTGATCCTCAGTTACGTCATGGCCGGATGTCATTTCCTTCTCATGCTTTTCTTTTTTTCGATTCTGGTGTTTGCCCATTCGTTCTCGTTTGGCGGGAAAACCTTCGCCCAATGGATCGCCACGAACATCAATGAGGAAGTCCTCAAGCAGGGACAGGTGGATAACACGCCGCCGATTGTTTCCCCTCCGACGCAGCAATCTCCACCCGATGCCGTTCCCGCTCCGCCTCCGTCCGGACCCAGTGAGCCTGCGCCCGATGCGGTTACGGCACAGGAGGTGCCGAATCCCTCCGGTGAAAACAGTGACATGGCGGTACCCGACCGGATGATTTTGAAATATCTCATGGTCTTTCCCCGGGCAAAACCCCTTGTCCTGACTCCGGAGGAAGCTGAAACAGCCGTGAAGGCGGATGTCTGGATGGAAGACGGGAAAATTGCCTTTCAACCGGAAGGTTCCACCGAGGTTACCCGGACATCCATCGACAAACTGAGCGACAAGGGCAAGCGCGTGATTCTCAAGGGATTGAAACGAGTCTTCGGCGCGAGTGAGCCGGAAGCCACCCAGTTTCAGGACGCCATCCGATCCCTCGAAACGCCCGCGCCATCACCCTGAGAGATTTTTATGTCCCAGACTCCTCCTCCTCCATCCCGCACATCGGGATTTGCCATTGCCAGTCTCAGCTTTGGACTGATGGTTTTCTGCTGCTGGCCGCTCACCGCGATCCCGGCGATTGTTTGCGGTCATGTGGCGTGGGGGGACATCCGCCGCAACGCCCAATTGCGGGGAAAATTCCCGGCGACGGTCGGCATGATCCTCGGTTATGCCGGGTTGATTCTATCCTTTCTCTTCGCCGCATGGCTGGTCATGCAGGCGATGTTCCTCTACCAGACGGGAAAGGAATTTTATGAAAAATGGACGAACGTCTCAACGCTGGGGCAGGCTGGTCTGGCCCTCCTCAACCCGCAAAACAACCGCGTTCATGTGGATACCGTCAAACAGGAACCGGAGAACCAACTTCCTCCTTTTGCCAATGTCATGATCCTTGGAATTCTCCAACCCTACACGAAGGAACATCCCCTGCTCCTTCCCGAAAAAAAGGACGAGAATCCTCCGCTGAAGGCGATGAAAATATGGGTGGAAGGCCAGGAAGTGGTGACCTTGGAAGATGGTGCCACCGATCCGGTGCGGAAGTCTCCGAATGAATTGGACCCGGCCCTCCTGCTTCGCGTCATGGAAACGGTGACCGCCTCCGCCGGAAACGATCCCAATCAGGAAATGATCAAACAACTTTTGCAACAACTGCAGCAGCTCCAGCCGCATCAGTAGAATATAAAAAACAGGGCGTTGGTTTACTTCAGTCCCGGTGGGGGCGGGGGACCGACCTCGATGAGGGGAGACGGTGTCGTATCGGTGGATGGGGCATTTTCGGCATGATGGTTTGTGGAATCGTCGGGAGAGGGGAGGATGATGTCGAGGTTTTGGGAGGCAGAGGTACTCGGCACGGGGGTGACGGTGAAGATGCGGGATGAATCGGGTGGAGGCGGGCTTTTCCCATTATCGATGGAGAGGGTGGGCCGTGGGGTGGGCAGCACTTGCTGGAGTGCGGCTTCGTATTCCCGGGGGTGGTTGGCGGCGATGTTGGCAAGGCGCTCACCGATGATTTTTGCCGGGACATAATTCGAGGGTGAGCGGAGGGCGGACTGGTAGGAGAGGACGGCGAGCTGATATTGCCCGGCGGCTTCCTGATTCAAGCCGGACATGACGGGGTCGGTGGCGACGAGGGACATGGCCGGGGAGTTGGGCGAGGCGGTGAGGCGGCGTTCAAAATAATCCTTGGCGACGAGTGCTTTGCGGTAAAGGTCCCAGTCGCCCTTTTCTCCGGCTTCCGTCAGGACCCGGACGATGAAGGCGGTCGTGCTTTCACCGGGGAGGGGGCTTTTTATGGAAAAATAATTTTGCAGGAGAAAGAGGAGCATTTTCGCCTTGAGAGAAGCTCCGATGAGCGGATCGGAGGAGGTGTCCACCATGGTGAAGCTGACGGGCAGTCCGGCCTTGATCCCCTCGTAGATTTCGATGTACTGGCGCAGCAGGCGGGTGGGCGGATTTTCCCTGGAGTCGGAGGAAAGTTTCCGGATTTTCTCAAGGGCGGCGGGCATTTCGTCGAGGGTATCGATATTGTCGAGGATGTTTTCCGCTTCGGAAGAAGTATCATCGTTCTCACCCGTCGGGGTGGCGTTACCGCTCCTGAGCGAAATCAATGCGGCGAGTCGGGAGAGCAACTGCGATCGGGGGATGAAGGTGCTGCTGGCGGCATTTGTATAGAGCTCGCGCAAAATATTTTTGGCCTGTTCGGTTTGTCCGGTCGAGATGGCGGAGAGATATTCCTGCCAGTGTGAAAAGAATATGTCGGCGGCGTGGGCTTCCTCGGCGGCGCTCTGAACTTCAGGAGAGTTGCCGAATTTGTGCTGGGTTTCGATGTTGGAAAGATCGGCGATGACTTGATCGTAATCCGACGGTTTTTCCGTGTGGAAAATGAGGTTGCTGGCGCGTTTCACCACGTCGTGGACGGTGTCGATGTAGATGTTTTCCAGCGCCCGATGTTCGTTGTCCATGTCGTCCAGCAGCTTTTTCTTCGCCTCCCGGACTCCGTCGGAAGTATAAGGTGCCAGCATGCGGATGACGATGATTTGCGGGTCTTCGTTGCCGGGATGTGTGATCCGGTAAAGGAGTTCGTCTTCGCTGAAGCTGGAGTCGTTCAGGTAGGGATTCGCCTGATTCGAGGTTCCGGCGGCTTTTTGCCGGGCGTCGATCTCCTGCTGCACACTTTTCGCCACTTGGGAGATGTCTTTTTCCAAGGGTGATGCCCGGAGAGAAGCGGTGAGCGCGAAGGTGATGGCGAGAAATACAAGAGGGATGCGGGCATTCATCACGAATGATTTAGTAGCCGGAATGCCGGAAAAGCGCAAGACGGGTTAGTTTTCTTCCTTTCCTGTCACAAAAGGGGTAGTATCTGAAATAGGAGCGGTTTATGCCATATCTAAAAATACAGACAAATGTGAAAGTCGAGGCTGGTTTGAAGCATGATTTGCTGAAGGCGGCATCCCAGTTGGTGGCAAAGGAACTGGGCAAGCCGGAAGATTACGTGGCGGTGGCAATCCAGCCGGGAGAGGATTTTATTTTCGGCGGAACGGACGAACCTGCGGCCTTTGTGGAATTAAAGAGTCTCGGTTTTCCGGGTGGAAAAGCCAAGCACCTCTCGGGAGTCATTTGCAAAATGCTGAAGGACAAACTTCAGATCGACCCCGGTCGCGTCTATATCGAAATGTCGGATCACCCCGCCAGTTTCTGGGGCTGGAACAGCTCCACGTTTTAGAGATGTGAGCCTCTGTCATTGAGGAATCGGGGGTTTGTAGCGATCTAAATATAGCTGCATGCCTTCTTCATATTCTTTCGGGTGATCCCGCTGAATAGCTGCAAGGTGTTCCGCGATTATCTTTACTGGCACAGAGTCGGATGGAACTCTCAACGCCAGTTGGTAGGAAATAACGGCGGGTGCGTATTGCCCGGCAGTCTCCTGATTCCAAGCGGCCAAAAAGGAATCAAGGAGTATAAATGGAGTTATAACTCGAAATTCAAAAGCACCCCGATGATCCAGACGATCTTTTATGGAAAGCGCCTTTCGGTAGATATCCCAGTCGTTCTTTTCTTCAGCTTCCGTCATCGTGCGTTTGAGATATCCGCTGCCCGTTTGACGGCATCATGAACCTTGTTCATATAGACGTCATCGGCAGTTTTTATTTCGAGATCGATATCTTCCAAAAACTTCGCTTTGACCGTTTTTACTTCATCCGAGGTGAAAGGTGCCAGAAGACGAATGATATTAATTTTTGCGCTGGCGCTGAGCGGTTGTCCCATTTGGTAGCCAACCGTTAAAAGAAAGCAAGCGATAGATTCCCCGCGCATGCTTTCCTCTCACAGGTTCTAAATATTCCCGCCACAAATTTGCGGGGTTTCATTTCCAAGCTATTCTGTTGGTGCGCTTGGAGGAATAGGAGAAGGTTGGGAATATCCCGGCGCTTTTTCCCTCTCACGGATATGAAGACAATCACTAGCTGGAGGCTGGCCGCGGTTCTGCTGGCGGTGTTCTCCATCATCGGAGGAACTATGGAAACCGCTCACGCTGAATCGACCCCGCATCTGGAAAAAGCCTATCTTGCGGGAGGGTGTTTCTGGTGTATGGAGGCGATTTTTCAGCGTCAGCCGGGGGTGGTGAAAGTCGTTTCCGGTTTCTCGGGTGGCAAGACGAAGAACCCGACTTACGAGCAGGTGTGCGGGGGGGATACCGGTTTCGCCGAGACGATTGAAGTGGAGTTTGATCCGGCCAAGGTCTCCTATGCCCAGTTGCTTGATCTTTTCTGGAAGGCGCATGACCCGACGACCCTCAACCGACAGGGCAATGATGTGGGGACTCAATACCGCTCGGCCATTTTCTACACGGACGAGAAACAGAAGGAGTCGGCGGAGAAATCCCGCGAGGCAATCCAGAAAACGGTGTGGGACAGGGTGGTGACGGAGATCACACCCTTCACCTCGTTTTATCCTGCGGAGAATTATCATCAAAATTATTACAATCAACACACCCACCAGCCGTATTGCATGCTCGTCATCGCCCCCAAGTTGCGGAAGCTCGAATCCCATCCTTGAGAGCTTGTTTGAAAACAGGGAAATTTTCCATCAGGGGAAAATTCTGATTCCACGCGGGGCGTATAACCGATAGCCTTTCCCCGTGGCAGATGTTTTTAAAGGCAGATATTGGCTGACGTTCGATGCGATCACCGGGCAGGAACCGCTCATCTATCGCATGAGCAAGGAGTATGACGTGATCTTCAATATCAAGCAGGCGAATATCGGGCGCGATGTGGCGATCATGGCTCTTGAGCTGGATGGGAAAGAGGAGACGGTGAAGGCCGCCATCGCGTGGCTGGAGGCTCACGCCGTCCGTGTCGATCCGCTCGAAATGAACATGATCGAGGGGTGAGCACCTTTCACTCGCCGATGATTTTTATCAGCACGCGCTTGCGGCGTATCCCGTCAAACTCACCGTAGAAAATTTGCTCCCAGGGGCCGAAGTCGAGTTCCCCGTTTGTGATGGCGACGACGACCTCCCGGCCCATGATGGTTCGCTTCAGGTGGGCGTCGGCATTGTCCTCGCCCGTATTGTGCTGGTACTGGGAATGGGGTTTTTCCGGCGCCAGTTTTTCCAGCCAGTTGGCGAAATCATGATGCAGGCCCGATTCATTGTCATTGATGAAGACGGAGGCCGTGATGTGCATCGCGTTACACAGGACAAATCCCTCCTTCACTCCGCTTTCACGCACTGCATCGGCAACATCGGATGTGATATTGACAAATGCAACGCGCGTTTTTGTCTGAAAGAACAGTTCTTTGCGATAGGATTTCATATTCCTCCTGACTCCCGGATGGGCGCTCAAATAATCGATTTTTCCCCCTGCGAGCAATAAGCCGTCTATCGGTTATGGTGGATATAGGCCTTGCGGGTAATGCCTGCTAATCTTCCGCTAAGGTAATGATAAGATGTGTTGGGCGATTAGCAATGCCGAATTACCTGAAAACCTCTGAGTAATGTTACTTCGCCAGCTTTTCCAGCCTGCGGCATTCTCATTCAAGGCTGATTGAATCAAGAGCGGTATTTCGGCGGCGGAATGGGCGCGCACTCCGCAGTCATTCCTCCGGATTAATTCATAATTTCCTTCTTCCTGCCCAGGTACAATTTGGGTGATAATCATCGGGCATCCGGCGGCGAGAGCTTCCTGCACGGTGGCTCCGCCCGCCTTCCCGATCAGAAAATGGTGGGACATTAAAAGCCGGGGCATGTCGTTGGTCCACCCGATGAGTTTGACACGCGTCTGATGGCCATTCGTGAAATTTCGCAACCGTTGCAGGAGGGCTTCGTCCCGGCCCACGGCGATCGTGACCTCCCAGCCGGGATATGCCAGAAGACTTTCGACGATTTGCCCGGCATCCTTTTTTCCCGAGTTGAGCATATAGAGGATGCGCGGGGGTGAACTGGGGCCGGGCGGTGTTATGGCAAGTCGTCTTTCCGGCAGGGCAAAGTCGAGTTGAACGGGGAAGCCCAGTGGCAGCACCTTTTCCGGTGGCACGCCATCTTCCAGCAACGCTTTGCCTGTGTCCGGATTCGGGACGATGAAGGAGTCGGCCTCCGTCTTATACCAAGCCGAGTTGACCGTGATGGAGTCAGTCACCACGACCACCTGGCGGAAGGGACGGGCCCCCACCGCCGGGGAAAACCTCCTGATCAGATGGCTGTAGCACGGGTAGGTGGAGCAAATGACATCCGGCCTTTCCCGGTCGACCAATTCCTCCAGCGCCCGGGCGAAACCGTCGAAAAGCCACATCGTGCTTTGCAGCAACACCGGGGTGTCCATGAACTTGTACGCCAACGTCCAGGCAAACGGCCAGTCGTTGATCGCACGCACGTAAAGCCCTTGCAGCTTCTCCGTGACCACCGGACTGTGCTGGGAGAAAATATCGACGATCCGTGCATCGACACCCTCCGGTGAAAGATGCCTCAACGCGGCAAGGATATTCCGGGCCGCCGTATTGTGCCCTTCGCCGAATCCTGCCGACAAAATCAAGACCTTCATCACGCGGCACCTACATCAATCCCTCAGCCTCCAACTCGTCCAGTCGCCGGTCATTGTGCTGGTCGATGATCTCCTCCACATCCGGCAGTTCCAGAAGTACTTCGAGGCAAAGAGAAATATCCTGATCATCCGGCATTCCCGTCGTCTCGATCACACGACTTCCCAGCGTGGCATAGACCCAGGCAAAGACATTCCCCATCAAAATGCGGAACTGCAGGTCCCTCTCATCCGTCACATCCTCCACCTTTTCCACCGTGAAAGCCATCGCGCTGGCCCCGCCGGAGGAACAAACCTGCTCCACCTTCTCAAACCGCTCCAGCCACGACTTCACGCACGTCTGGATCGTCTCCATCGTGTGCGGTTCGCCGAACAGGGCGACATAACCCTTTGAGTACATCAGCATCACTTTAGCCACTCCTTTTCGCAAAACAAGACTTCAGCCAAATCGGGAAAAACAGAGTGATTCTCAGGGATTGCACGGGAGAGGTCTACCCCTTCCTGGATATGACGCTGATGGTGCCGTTGTTTTCCAGAATGGCGCAGCGGACATCTTCGACGGAGGCGCACCCGGCCTCGCGGATGGCGGCGTTGAGTTCGTGCATCGTGAGTTGGGTGTTTCCCATCACTTTTTTGATGATTTTGCCGTTGTGGATGAGCACTTCCGGTTTTCCTTCAACGAGGTTTTCGATCGTCTTGTTGCGATAGGTGGCGATTCCGATGAGGTAGTTCAGGATGACGAGGGTGGTGGCCGAGATGAGGCCTCCGATCAGCGAGTTGTCCCCAGCATTCATTGAGTTCTGTACGGCATTCGAAAGCACCAGAAGAAGGACGAGATCAAACGGCGAGAGCTGCCCGATCTGACGCTTCCCCGTGATCCGGATGAGAATCAGAAGGAATGCGTAAACGATGCCGCTCCGGAGAACAAGCTCCCACCAGGAGGCCGACATCTGGAACATGGTATTCTGCCACATAGCGCGGAGTTCTTATTTTGAATGTTGCAACAGGTCGACCATTTTGGAGTCGGTCGATGTGTTTCCGAGTTTGATCGAATCAATAAATTCGTCCATGGCATTATTCACAAAAGACGGTTTGAGCGGTGGCTGGTCGGGTTGGGCCAGCCATTTGTCGAGAGTCTCCCAGACTGCCGGGATTTTGATCGTGTTGATTCCGGGAAACCGGGTCGGGGCCTTTTTCCAAGTCCAGTAAGCCCACCCGGTGACTGCGTCATGGGCGGCCATCATCGTGATGGTCGAGGAAATCATATCGTAGGTGTTTTCTCCGAATTCCCCGACCCAGATGGGGACGGACTGGTTGGTGGCGAGGGTCTGGCATTCGTCGAGCCGCTTTTTGCGGTTGTCTCCAAACCAGTTGTAGAGGTGGATGCTGTAGGCCATGTTGGCGTCCGGCGGGAATGGGAACATGGAAAAATCAGTCCCCAGCTTTCCTCCCTGGACAAGGATCAGGTGACGGGTGTCCTCGCTCCGAATGGCGCGGATGATTCTCCCGTAGAAATCGGCGAGGATTTTTCCGTCGGGTGGCGATGGCTCGTTCAGGATGTCATATCCGGCGATGATCGTCCGGTTTTTGTAACGGGCGGCGAGCGTCTTCCACAGGGTGACGGTTTCCTTCTGCTTGCTGTCGGATTGCCAGAGGTTCAGGGAGGTGGTGTCCGAGTCGTCGACGAAGAGTTTCGATTGCCCGCCGGGAGCCGCATGGAGATCAAGGATGACGTAGACCTGATGACTTTCGCACCAGTCGAGAAGATGGTCGATGAGCGTCAGCCCTTGCGGCGTGTCGATGGATGTCCGGGAGCGATTGATCAGCAGGCGGTAGTCGAGAGGAACCCGGACACAGTTGAACCCGAGGTTGGAGATGCGGGCGATATCGGCCTCGGTAATGAAATTATCGTAAAACCGCGTGCGGAACTGGTGGGCGGATTTGAAACTGGTGAGGGAGGTGAGGTTTTTCTGGAGATCGGCCTCCGGGACACTCGTTTCCCCGAGGATCAACCCTTCCCACATAAGCCAGCCGCCGAGGTTCACGCCGCGAAGTTTTATCGGCTTGTCCGCACCGTTGACGATGTGCGTACCTTCCTGATGCAGCATGGGGTTGGCGGCACTTTCTCCCCTTCCCGGGGAAGAAATCAACAGCAGCGTGGCAAGGCAGAGTGACAGGAGGCGGTGGCTCATATTCTTTATTTCCAGATCATGCGGACAATCGAAAAGGCGGGAATGACGATGTCCCCGTTGGGATCGTCGCTTTGCAATACCGGAGTGTTGGAATTCGGATCGAGCAACTGGGGGATGGAAACAACTTCCACACGGTCGGGGGGATTCTTTCCGCGAGAAGCCTGAGTCGGGTTATAGAGACGGGCCTGAGCAGAGGCGTTTTGGATGATCAAAGTCACAGTATCGGGGCCCTGAAAAAGACCGGCTTCGATTTCCCGGTACGATTCCGGGATGACGCCGCCGGAGGGCCGGGGAATGGAGGCTGCCTCAACGTATCTCCGGAAGGTGGCGCCGCCGTTTGCCGCTTCATCCAGCCATTGGAGGGCGATGGCCGTACCCGTCGGGGAAAAGCCTTCCCGCCCGTCGGGAATGAACTCGGCGAAAACCGGGGATGAAAAATTCAACATAAAGTAGAGGGAAGCCTTCACCTCGGGATGTCGAAGGATGGCGAGAGTCTGGCGGACGGCAAACTGCATCTTCATCGCCGCCGTCAGAGGCTCCCATTCCAGATTTCTCGGATTGCCGCCCCGAGGGTTCCATTCCGTGATCCAGATTTCCTTTCCCGGAAGTCGCGCCGCCACATCGTTCAGCACCCGGTCGGTTCCCGCATCGACTCTTCCCATGATCCCCTGAAACAGGCGCATCCGCAGATCATCCGTCAGATCGGGACGCGAACCTCGCCGCATTCCAAGAACGGTCACCGGCTCAGCGTAGAGATGGACGGTGACCGCATCGAACCAAGGCTCGGAATGAAGGTTCTCATCCCATGAAGTCTGCCTGCGGAAAAAGGGACGGTCTGCTTCCTGCGAGTCCACCCAGTAAGCACTTGCGGCGGACTGGATGGCGAACTTTGTCCCCTCGGGGCAGTAAGGGGCGAGCACATCCCGGTAGGCTTTCATCACCTTTTCAGTGGTTGGTTCATCGGGCCAGTGCTTCATGCTGTCGGGATCATTCATCATCCCCAGGTAGAATTCATTCCCCAACTCGATGTGGGTGGGCACGTCTCCGTCGGCGTGCATCTGCTTGAACCACTCCAGTTGCTCGGCCATCGAGGAAGTCTCCAGATTCGGCAGGAGAATCGTCTCCGCTCCGATCGATTCGGCAAATTTCCGGTACTCGTGCATGTGAATGCCCGAAGGGTGGGCCACCGCGATTTTCGGCGCGACCGAGGCCCAGAACTTCACGTAGGATGAGCTGAATTCGTTGGCATGGAAATCGAGCAGCCCCGTCCGCCAGTTGTAAAAATTACTCTGACTCCCTCCGGGGAAACGGACATAAGCGAGGTCCATCTCCCGTGCGAGATTGACTTTCCTCGGGTCGTCGATGAGGTGCTCGATCAAAGGCTCCGCCGACATGCCCAGGATGCGCTTTGGGAGGGAAATGGAGTCGCCCAGAGGCGTCAGCACCAGCCGGAAAGCCTCCGCGCCTTGCACCGCAGGGAGCAGGGCCAGCCAGAGCACGCAGAGCACCACCCGGCTGAAGGAGCTTTTCGCAAAAGACATGCCCCCCTTTATCGCACCCCTTTTCCTGCGGATCAATGACGGAGACGCAGGGCCGCCCCCCCGGATCTATTTATGGCGCTGATCCTAAAGCTGACCCATTCTTCTATTGTATGCGCCGGGATTTATATCATTGTCTTCCCAAGCATTCCCGCCCTATCCTTCGTCACCTGTTTTACTTTCCTAAGAAACCCCCGTCCCCAACCGTTATGGGTACAAAAATAGCCTCCAGCGACTCAACATCAGGAAAATCCCCATGAAGAAAACCCTCCTGTTCCTCTGCCTTGCCCTCCTGCTTATTCCCCGCCTCCATGCGGAAAAGCAAATTCCCGACATGCTCCGTTCCTGGCAGGACTGGGCCACGTGGGATGTCAAGGAACCGAAGTTCCCGTCGCCCTACAACAACCCCGGCCAGCGCCTCGACTTCTGGCCCTCCGCGCTGAATCTCGACGTCACCCGCACCGGTGGAAAATTCGACCTCGACCTCACCGTCTACGCCGAATCCTTTTTTCCCCTCCTTGGCAGCAGCGAAGTCTGGCCCTTTCAAATCCTGGCGAACGGCTTGGTCATTCCCGTCGTCCCGCACAACGGCGTCCCCGCCGTCCACCTCACCCCCGGCACCTGGCACCTCACCGGCATTTACCGCTGGGACGAAATCCCCCAGCGCATCATCCTTCCCCGCGAAATCGGCATCCTGAACCTCACCGTCGAGGGAAAAAAGATCGACTCCCCGGCGTGGGACGAATCCGGCTCCCTCTGGCTCAAGCGCACCCCCACCGTCGAACCCGCCGACAAGGACTTCCTCGACGTGAAAGTCTACCGCCTCATCTCCGACGGCATCCCCATGTGGCTCAACACCCAGGTCGAGTTGAGCGTCTCCGGCAAAAGCCGCGAGGAAAACCTCAAGACCATTCTCCCCGAAGGCTGGCTCCTGTCCGGCGTCAACGGCTCCCTGCCCGCCACCGTCGATGATCAGGGAAACATGAAAGTCCAGGTTCGCTCCGGGAAATGGACTCTCCACGTGGAAGCCTTCCGCGTCCAGGACGCCCACGAAATCCGCTACGCCAAGGACGCCACCCCCGCCGTTTCGCAGGAATTGATCGCCTTCTGCGCCAAGCCCGACTTCCGCATGGTCGAAGTGACGGGCGTCCCTCCCATCGACGTCACGCAGACGACCTTCCCTCAGGAATGGCGCAGATACCCCGTCTATAGCTGGGACGGCAAAGCCCCCTTCAAGCTGGAGGAAAGGATGCGCGGCATGGGACTCCAAAAGCCCGAGGGACTCACCATCAACCGCGAATTCTGGCTCGACGATCACGGCGGCAAGCTCACCTTCCTCGACCAGATCGTTGGCACCGGGCAACAAATCTGGCGGCTCGATGTCGCCGAAAATTCCGAACTCGGTTCCGTCCGCAGCTACGGCGAAGGACAACTCATCACCTACAATCCCGACACCCAGGCCCCCGGCGTCGAAATCCGCTCGCGGAATATCAACCTTCAGGCCACCGGGCGGCTTGACCTCTCGAAAGGTCTCACGGCCACCGGCTGGCAGACGGATGCCGATTCCCTCCACGTAAACATGCACCTGCCTCCCGGCTGGCGGCTCTTCGCCATTTTCGGAGGCGTTGACTACGTACACGGCGACTGGCTCACCTCCTGGACGCTGCTCGATCTTTTCCTCCTTCTCATCTTCTCGCTCGCCGTCTACCGCATCCATGGAATCGGCGCGAGCGTACTCGCCTTTTTCGCCTTCGGCCTCGCCTATCACGAACCGGGCGCGCCCCGCTACCTGTGGCTCTTCCTTCTCATCCCGCTGGCCCTCCTGCCATGGGTCAAGGAAGGCTGGGGACGCAAATTCCTCCTCGCGTGGAAATACCTCATCGCCATCGGCCTGCTTCTCACCCTTGTCCCCTTCCTCATCCGCCAGCTTCAGGGCTTCCTCTATCCCCAGTTGGCATTGGTGCATGCTTATTACAATCAACTCCTGCGGGAACCTGACATGATTTCCTTGATCCTGACCCTCACTCCCCTCGTCCTGCTCGTATCCGTCTGGAGCGAGATAAAGAATTTTCGCTTCATGGCGAAAGCCGGATTCGTTGTCCTGATCCTGCTGGCGACCCTCTTCCTCTCCTTTGGCATCCTGGACACCGTAGGCCGAGTGGTATTCGGTACCATCACCGAAACGCTGTCTGGCACGCCCACCAATAACGTGAACAGCTTTGCAGGCGGGAATGAGGAAGCTATGGAGGATGTGCAGAATGCGGCTCAGGATCAACGAGCAGAACCAAAATCTGCGGCTGCCTCAGCATCCTTGGAGCAAGCAGATCAGTCTCAGGTTGCGTATGGTGCGAAATCGCGCGAGTTGAAAGTTACCTATGGACAGTTGAGTATAAAGGCAAAGCCGCAGCGTATTCCAGCTTCTGCCCCATCTTACGTACTACAGTCTTCTTCACGTGGGAAGACTCTTTCCGGGTATGTGCATGCTGGTAATAGCTATAATTTCAGTTCACAAAGTCCCGTCGGATTTGCCGGAGCTCCAATATATATGAACCAGCAGCAAAAATCCCAGAACCTCCAGTACGACAGCAAGGCGAAGATACAGACCGGGCCGGGGTTGCCGGAGTGGAGCTGGCGGGAAGTCTCCTTTGGCTGGAACAGTCCGGTGACGGCCTCGCAAAAAGTCCACCTCATCCTCATCTCTCTGGGAATGGAGCGGTTGCTGACTCTCCTGCGCGTTCTCCTTCTCCTCGCGCTGGTTTTTGCCCTGCTGGATTTCAGGCGTGTCCGCATTCCCGGGGCCTCGATCCTGCGCCTGATGGTGATCGGCTTCTTCCTGATGGGGATGCTGCCTTCCACGACTCAGGCTCAAAATTCGCAAATTCCCGACGCGGCGACGCTTCAAACCTTGAAGAATCGCCTGCTCGAATTGAAAAAGGAGGAACTGGAAAAATCGCTCGATTTTGCAGGTGCAGCCGACATCCCGGATGTTTCCCTCTCCCTGAAGAATCGCCATCTTTCCTATGATGCGGAAATCCACGTCGCTGACTGGATGGCCGTGCCCCTGCCGGGACGTCTTCCCTCCTGGTCGCCTGTGAAGGTGCTGGTCGATGGAAAGTCGGACGCCATTCTTTCCCGTCGCGACGGCTACCTCTGGGCGGCCCTGTCCGCCGGGGTGCACCACGTCCATGTGGAGGGAATGCTTCCCGAAGTGCGTGAATGGGAGTGGGGTTTCCAGATCAAGCCCCGCCACATCACCGTCGATGCTCCGGAATGGAACGTAAGCGGTGTCCGCCCGGGCGGGATTCCCGAGCAGCAGATATTCTTCTCCTTGAAACAAAAAGTGGTGCCGACCGCCGAGGCCGGGTACGAGCATCAGGACTACAACAATGTCGCCCAACTCAGCCGGAATCTGGAATTGGGCCTCGTCTGGCAGGTGCATAATGTCATGTGGCGGCTCTCCGGCGGGGGACGGGCCATCTCTCTCCGCATCCCCCTGCTGCCGGGGGAAAAAGTTCTTTCCTCCAACGAGATCGTGAAGGACGGCTTCATCGAAGTCCGGTTGGGCGCTCACGATCAGTCTTATTCATGGGACAGTGAGCTGCCGGTCACTTCCCACCTGACGCTGGCTTCCCGTGCCGACGATACCTGGGTGGAACGGTGGCGTCTCGTCGCCTCGCCCGTGTGGAACGTCATCCCTTCGGGCCTTGCCCCGGTCTTTGAGACGGAGGGTCAGGATTTCGTCCCCGTCTGGAATCCCTGGCCGGGCGAAAAAATCGACCTGAAGATCAGCCGCCCCAAGGCGGTGGAAGGCGCTACAGTCACGGTGCAGCATGTGGATCACAGCATCGACCTCAGCGCACGACAGCGGAATTCGACGCTGGGTCTGGATATTGAATGCAGCCTCGGGGAGGAATTCCCAATCACCCTTCCGGCGGATGTCGAGATCATAAGCCTGAAAGTGAACGGCATGGCGTTGCCGGTGCGCAAGGACGGGGACAAGGTCATCGTGCAGTTGCATCCCGGCGAACAGAATATCGAGATGGTCTGGAAGACGGCTCTCCCGCTCGGATTTTCGATCTCGGCGGACAGCGTTCACCTCCCGGTCGAGTGCACGAATATCCGGACTTCCATTTCCGTGCCGGAAAACCGCTGGGTGCTCTGGACTCACGGCCCGCTCATCGGCCCCGCCGTCCGGTTCTGGGTGGTGCTGCTGGTTTCCCTCATTGCGGGATGGATTCTGGGAATGCTGAAGTTCTCGCCCCTGCGCCCGCACGAGTGGATGCTGCTCGCCATCGGGCTGACCCAAGTGCATCTGCTGGCGGCACTGGTCATCGTCGGCTGGCTCTTCCTCCTTGCCTGGCGCGGAAGGGATTCCTGCGAGAAACTTTCGGCATGGAAGTTTAACTTCGTGCAACTGGGAATCATCGCCCTCACGACGATTTCCCTCGGAATCATGATCGACATCGTGTCGGAGGGGCTTTTGGGCGAGCCGAGCATGTTCATTCTGGGCAATGGTTCCAGCCAGCACTACCTGCAATGGTATCAGGCCCGGGCAGATGGGGATTTGTCGCAGGCGGGCTGTGTCTCCGTCTCAATCTGGGTCTATCGCTTCCTCATGCTGCTTTGGGCCTTGTGGCTGGCTTCGTCCCTCATCCGCTGGCTGATGTTCGGCTGGACGCAATTCGGCAAGGGCGGTTTTGTCCGCAGCCTTGCCAAAAAGAGCGTCACACCCCCACCCATCCCGCAGGGCTAGAACCTATTGCAAAAGCCTGTCTGAAAAATAGGAAAGGCTGCCGTCGCCGGTGCCCCTGGCCATGGGGCCAGACGCGAGGAGGGAGACTTTTTGACCGACGAGCAACAAAGCCCGAGGGCCAACGCCACGGCAGGGTCACAGACCCGCCCCTTCCGGGACGGGGTGTGCATTCGCCTTCTGGCTTCGTCTCTCTTCCGTCGTAGATAGGGTGTCCATATTGCCCCTTCATCGTTTCTTGCCAGAAAGTCAGAATCCCTCCCGGCGGCAGGTTTCCCTATTTTCAGACAGGCTCTAAGGCTGCGTACTCCTCCTGGGGGATTTTTTGGAGGAGATTGGTCGTTTCGCCCTTTTCAGATACTGTGGCAGGCTATATCCTGAGAGGATATGGGAAGACAATGGTTACTGGCAAAGCGGGAGGTCGCCTCTCTCAGAAAATCTCAGGCAACAGGCAAATATCTGCGGGAAATCACGATTGCCGCCAAGCAGGGCGGGCCTGACCCGGACGGAAACGCGCGCCTCTACGCGGCCATTGAAAAGGCGAAAAAGGAGAGCGTCACCCGCGACGCCATTGAGCGGGCGGTCAACAAGGGCGCTGGCAAGGGGGACGACAAGACTTCGCTGGAACACATCGCCTTTGAAGGTTACGCGCCGCACAAAGTCCCGGTCATTGTCGAAGTTTTGACCGATAACAACAACCGCACGGCACCCGAGATCCGGGTCCTCTTCAAGCGGGGGCAGCTCGGCGCGGCGGGAAGCAACAAGTTCCTGTTCGATCATGTCGGCCTCGTCGAAGCCCATACTCCCACAGCAGGGGCGGACATCGAGGCTGCGGCCATCGAAGCCGGGGCGAACGAGGTGGAGCCGCTCACCCACGAGCAGAATGACGACATTCCCGAAACAGCCACGGGTGCCCGCTTCATCACCGACCGTCAGGCCCTCCACGCCGTCTCCCAATGGCTTTCCAAAAACGGCTGGAAGGTCATCACCAGTGAGATGGGCTACCTCCCGAAAAATTACCCCGAACTGACCGACGAACAACGCGCCGCTGTCGGCGAATTCCTCCAATCCCTCGACGACCACGACGATGTCCACCGCGTCTGGGCTGCGGTGAGGTAAGTGCGGTCACTTAACGTATATACGTTTTGAGGAAACAACAAGGGGCGTCGCCCCTTACCCCACCAAGGTCACAGACTTTGGAACCAGAGGCGAAAACACCTCTGTGCGAAGGGGTGTTTTTACAATCGGAGGCCAGAACCTGTGACGCTGGCAGGAGTTTGAGGACGGAGCCTCGAGTCTTTTCAAAAGGTACAAACGTTAAGAGAAATGACTACCTCACGCGGCCTGAGGCTGGAAGGGGTGGGGGTGTTGCGGCGCGTGGGGCTGTTGGTGTGGAATGGGAATGGGGCCGGGGGCGACGGGGATGGGTGCGAAGGGTGGCGGTTGTTGTTGTACGGGGGCCGGGGTGGGAGCGGCGGCGGCCTGGGCTTTGGCAGCTTTTGCGGCTTTGGCTTGTTCCTCGGCGGCGTGGAAGTGGGGCATGAGGGGTTCGAAGGCGCGTTTGATGCGGGTGCCGAGGTAGGTGGGTGAGTCGGGGATGTACTGGCGGTCGTGGATGAGGGGGGTGATGGAGTCGACGTAGTAGTAGCCGAGTTCCTGGGCGGTTCTTCCTTCGTTGACGAGGACGAGGATGTCGGCGATGAGGCGGATGAGTTCCGGGGTGGCGGGGGCTTTTTTCGCGTCGGGGTGGCCGCGGAGGCGGGCGGCGGAATCGATCATGGAGAGGCAGGCTTCGTCGGTGAGGTAGGGATATTTCTGGCGGAAGATTTTCATTTCCACTTCGATGCTGGGCCATTTCATCTGGACGACGCGGCAGCGTCTGAGGAGGGCGGTGCCGGCCTGGCGGTCGTCGTTTTTGGTGATGACGACGAGGAGGTTTTCCTTGTTGGCGACGAATTCTCCGCCGAGTTGGGGGACGAGGAGGCTGCCTTCGTTGAGGAAGGTGAGGAGGAAGCTGTCGACGCTGGGTTGGGCTTTGTCCAACTCGTCGAGGAGGAGGACGACTTTGCGCTGCTGGGACATGAGCATGGTGGTGATGAGGATGCCTTGGGCGCGTTCGCCGTTTTTGGACATGGCGGTGTCGAGGATGAGGTCGTCCTTGCCGCAGCCGGGGTAGAACTGGAACTGGACGAGCTTGGCACCGAGGCGTTTGGCGAGGATTTTGGCGAGGAAGGTTTTACCGCAACCGGGCGGGCCGTCGAGGAGGAGGGCGGAGAGGTATTCCTGCGGGCCCATGTCGCGGAGGGCGGCCTCGGCTTTGTAGACGGCGATGTTGTCTGTGGCGATGTATTCGCTGCTCATCCCTGTTGAAATGGGTCAGAAAGTGCCGGGTGAAAAGGGCGGTCTTTTCTAAAAAGAGTACTTTGCCGGGGCATCTGGCCTATTAAAATGGCACACGCCATGCCAGAGAAGCCCGCACCCCTGGATAAAAACCAACGTCGCAACCAGCGCCCGGGATGGTTTATACGTTTGACTTCCGCCGGGATGGATTTTGTTTTTTCGCTTTTGATCACTTCGTTCCTCGTCGGACTCATCGGGCGGTTTGTGAAAATGCCCTTTGAGGTCCTCTTCATCATCTCCATGATCAGCCTTGTCCTGTATTATGCAGTGACGGAGCACTATCTGGGACGCTCGCCAGGAAAGTTTATTCTGATCATGAAAATGGCGTCCGCAACCGAAGAAGAGCTGTCGGAAAGCCGGATGCTCCTGCGCGCCATTGTCCGAGGTGTCCTGTGTCTGATTCCTCCGGTGGGGCTTCTGAGTTGGGAAAGAGTCACGGTGCTGGATTGGCTCACAGGCACCCGGGTGAACTGGTTGTTTCCGCCTCTGGACAAAACCAAGCGGCGGGCCAAGCACGAGGGTTGGCGGTGAAGGGATGAGAATCTTTTGCAATAGGTTCTGGAAGGCCACGTTTGACGCGCCCCCGCCACTGTGTATCATCCTGTTTGCTCATGAGGTTGAATAGAATTCTTATGTTTTTCGCGGCGGGAGCCACTCTCGTCTGTGTCAGTGGTTGTAATAATAGGGACGAAATCAAAGTTTATCGTGTCTCCAAAGCGCCGCTGGAGAATCCTCCGATGCCCGGCAACACCGGCATGCCCGGAGCCGGGCCGATGGAGGGAGCCACAGGCACCGTGGCGGAGTCGGCAGCTCCTCAGGTCGTTGGAGAAACCCCTTCCGACTGGCAGGCGCAACCGCTTTCGACCATGCGTCAGGCGAGTTTTCTGGTCAAAGGGGACAAGGGAGCCGAGGCCGATATTTCGCTGATTACGCTGAGCGGAACCGCTGGCGGGGTGCTGGAGAACGTCAACCGCTGGTTGTCGCAAATCGGCCAGCCGCCCGTCACCGAAGAACAGATGAACAAGATGGCCCGGCACGTTCATTCCTCGCTGGGGGATGTCCTGCTCGTCGATCTGAAGGGTTTGCCCGACGGAGGCGACCCGGTAAAGGACGGGCGGATCATCGGCGGCATTTCCTCGGATATGGGGAAAACATGTTTTTTCAAGATGCGCGGGAATGAGGAACTTGTCGAAGCCCAGAAGAAGAATTTCATCAAATGGATTGAGACCGTGAGTCTGGTGGCGAGCGAGGCACCCATGGCTCCCATGCAGGCGGGGATGCCAGCCGACCACCCGGCGATACCCGGCTCTGCTCCTGAAACGGCGGAAAAGAAGCTGAAGTGGGATGTCCCGAGCGGTTGGAAGACGGCGCCGCTCACAGCGATGCGCTACGCGAGTTTTGCCATTGAGGGAAAGAAGGGCGAGAAGGCTGATGTTTCCGTGGTCGATCTGCCGGGTGAGGCAGGGAGTGATTTCGACAACGTGAACCGCTGGCGCGGGCAGATCGGTCTGCCTCCGGTGGAGGAATCCGGCTTGGCGTCGGTAATTGTGAAGGTGAAGGGGAAGAACGGCGAATTTCTCACAGCCGATATGATGGGGACGTCGAGTCACATCGTGGCGGCCTGGATCCGGCTGGACGGGCACACCTGGTTTTTCAAGCTGAGCGGACCGGACAAGCTTGTGGCGGACGAGAAAGGAAAATTCACCAAATTCCTCCAGTCGGTGCAATTTCACCCCTGACCTGAACGGTCTTTCCCATGTGGCGCAAGTTTATTGAAATTCTTACGTCGCTCAAACTCACCATTGTGTGTCTGGCGGCGGCGATTGTGCTGGTCTTTGCGGGCACGATGGCGCAGGTGCATTACGGCATCCACACGGTGCAGGAACGGTACTTTCAGAGTCTTTTCGTCATGTGGCCGCCCGAATCGACCGGCTGGCAGATACCTGTATATCCCGGTGGGCATCTCATCGGGGCGATCCTGCTGATCAATCTGATCGCCTCACATATCTATCGCTTCAAATGGAGCTGGCGCAAGCTCGGCATCCAGCTCATTCACCTCGGTTTGATCATCATGTTGACGGGGGGATTGTTCACCGACTTGTTTTCCATCGAGAGTTTCATGCGGTTAAGCCGGGGGGAGACGAAAAATTATTCGGAGGATATCCGCCGGATGGAGCTGGCGGTCATTGACCAGAGCAATCCCGATTGGGATCAGGTCACGGCCATTCCGGAAGCCCTCCTGAGTCGCGGGGGGACGATCCAGAACGGCAGTCTGCCCTTCTCGATTATTGTCCGCCATTTTTACCGGAATGCGGAACTTCAGCCGTTGAGCAAGGCCGGTCCCGATGCCGTGGCGGCGGCGAATGAGGGGGTCGGTTCCGATGTCACGGTGAAGGAAATCCCGCCCTCGACCGCGCCGGACAGTAGCGACACGAAATGCGCGCAGATCGAGCTTGTCCCGCCTCCATCGGGCAATGAGGTGACGGCTCATTCCCTGGGCACCTGGCTGGTTTCAGATGCGCTCGGGGCTCCCCAGACTTTTTCCTACGAGGGAAAAACATGGCGGCTGGAGATGCGCCCGGCCCGCTATTACAAACCGTACAGCCTGACACTTCAGAAATTCACCCACGAGAAGTATCCGGGGACTGAAATCCCGAAGAATTTTGCCAGCAGCGTGACGTTGATCGATCCACAGCGCAGGGAAAACCGGGATGTGATGATCTATATGAACCATCCGTTGCGGTATCGCGGAGAGACTTATTATCAGGCGGGTTTTGACAAAGGTGACACGGCGACGATTCTCCAAGTGGTGCATAATCCGGGCTATGCCGCTCCCTACGCGGCATGTGTCATCGTCAGCCTGGGGTTGTTGATCCAGTTTTCCTACCACTTCATCGCTTTCGCCCGACAACGGAGGAAGGCAGCCCTGGCATGATGAAACGCTATTTTCCCTGGATCGTTCTTGTCCTGGCGGCCCTCTGGGTTGCCGGTAACTGGTACCCGGAGCCAACCGCGCCGGGGGATTTCGATGTTTCGACCTTTGGGAAAATCCCGGTGCTGGCAGGTGGCCGCATCAAACCGTTTGACACGATTGCCCGGAATTCCCTCCTCATCATTCACGAGCGCCAGACTCTGGTGTTGGAGGATGGGAAGAAGACGCTGGATGCCTCGCGCTGGCTGGTGGATGTGATGTTCAACCCCACCGTGGCGGATCAATACCCGGTCTTCGCGATCCATAATCCGGAAGTGCTGGGACTTTTCGGCTGGCAGCAGAACCAGCGTAAATATTTCAGCTATGCGGAACTCACACCCTTCTTTAAGAAAATTGATGAAGAGGGAACTCGCAGTGGCAATCTGGAGTCGGGTCAGCGGACGCCTTATGAGACGGCGATCTACAACCTGCGCAATTCGCTGATCCTCTACCAGCGGCTGGAAAACAGTCTTCGACCAATGGATTCGCAGGATTTCGCCTCGGAGATCACTGCTTATGCCAAGCTGGCGCCAGAGGGTATGGCGGCGGCAGCCAAGCGGGAGAAGAAGGAAAACTTCGACAAGGAAAAGTTCGATCTCTTCATGCAATTTTCCTCCGGCTACCAGTCGATGGCTGACTCGGCCTATGTTCTTCCGATCCCTCCGTCGAAAACGGATACCGGTTTGCACGGGGAATGGCGGTCGATGGGCGACAGTCTCCTGAGCGTCGGTGCCACGGGAAATATCGATCCGGTCACCCAGGCATATGCCTTGATTGGCGATGCCTACCGCGAGGGGAATGCCCCGTTGTTCAATCAGCGCGTGCAGGATTTGTCGAAATGGATGAGCCAGCACCAAGCTCCGGCGACGGGTCGTGCGGCGTATGAGTTTCTCTTTAATTTCCTCGCGCCGTTTTTTCAAAGCATGGGGCTGTATGTCCTGGCCTTCCTGCTGGTCTGCGGGGGATCGTTTGGATTCACGGAAAGGCTGAACCGGGCCGCCTTTCTCGTGCTGTTGCTGGGGCTGGCCATTCACACGTTCGGGCTTGTTTCGCGCATGTATCTTCAGGAACGTCCTCCGGTGACGAATCTCTATTCGTCGGCCATTTTTATTGGCTGGGGGACGGTCATCATCGGCCTGATACTGGAATGGATCTACCGTGACGGTATTGGTTCGATCTGTGCCTCGGTCATCGGGTTCATCACGCTCATCATCGCGCACCATCTGGCGGAAAGTGGGGATACGCTGGAGATGTTGCAGGCGGTGCTCGACACGAACATCTGGCTGGCGACGCATGTGGTGGTCATCACGCTGGGATACTCGGCCATGTTCCTGGCCGGGACGCTGGCAATCATTTATGTGATGAAGGGGGTTTTCACCCGCTCGCTCACGCGAAAGTCGGCGCAATCCCTGACCCGGATGACGTATGGGGTGATCTGTTTTGCGGCGATGTTCAGTTTTGTCGGCACCGTGCTGGGGGGGATCTGGGCGGATCAGTCGTGGGGGCGTTTTTGGGGATGGGACCCGAAGGAGAACGGGGCACTTTTGATTGTCCTTTGGTGTGCGCTCATTTTGCACGCCCGGTGGGATGGCTTGATCCGCGAACGGGGGCTGATGGTGATGGCTTTGTTTGGAAATATTATCACGAGTTTCTCGTGGTTTGGGGTGAACATGTTGGGGGTTGGGCTCCACTCGTACGGTTTTATGGATAAGGCGTTTCCATGGTTAGTTACTTTTGATATTAGCCAGTTGATACTAATACTCCTGGCTCAACTTCCGCAGAAAATGTGGAAGAGTTTTGAGGCGATGTCCTCGTCTCAGCATCAGGGAATTTAATCCTAAAATTAGGGTTCTCTTTCTCAAAATACCGCTTCCCAGTTAAGAAATATTGGTGGAAGCATCAGCGCTTTAGGAAACTCTCATAGGACGATATATTAGTTTTTCTTAATTACTCGGTTTATTTCTACTAATTGTTGCAACGACATTTTTTTGGTGGCTAATTCATCAGTTTTGTCTGATTATAAGTACGGTGAGATGCCTATGGGCGGCGATCTAATGCACTCAAGATAATTTGTAAGGCAAGCTATGAACCATATGAATTTTGATACTACGAAAACGGCGGTGAAACGGGTATCCGTTTCGTCTTCCCTTCTCCCATTCGGTTTCCCCCATCCAATCAACTTATAAAAAGAAATCTCCGATGAATCGACACTTGTTCTCCACATGTTCCCGCCTTCTCAGTCACTTGGGAAGGGGTGGTAAATGGCTTATTATCTCCGGCTGTGTTGCCGCGTTAGCCGTTATTATGATTTCCTGCAGCGTGCCGAACAGCGACATGCTGGTGGTGCCTCTGGGGGTTACGGGTGCCACGTTTGTCGGCTCGAAGTCCTGTGCGGATTGCCATCCGAATATTTACCGGGATTTCGTCAAGACGGCAGACCATGCCCGCCTGATGGCCAAGGGTAAGAATGCCGAGAACATCGGTTGTGAATCGTGTCACGGCCCTGGCAGTGAGCACGTCAGCAGTGGTGGAGATAAATCAAAGATCATCAACCCCGGCAAATCTCCGGAAACCTGTTTCCAGTGCCACATGGAAATCCGGGCGAAATTCAATCTTCCGAATCACCATCCAGTCTTGGAAGGTCGAATCAGTTGCACTGACTGCCATGACCCGCACTCCGGTCGCGCCAAAAAAGGCGGCGGCATCAACGCGATGGGGAAGAACGAGGTTTGCTTCCAGTGCCATACGGCGGAGCGCGGGCCGTTCGTTTTCCCGCATGAGGCGGTACGCGAAGGTTGCACCACCTGCCATGATCCTCACGGCTCGGTGAATCCGAAACTGTTGCTACAGCGGAACCAGACTCTCTGCCTGAAATGCCACTATGAACAGTTTAACCAAAATCCGACTACGCTGAATATCGGTTCGTTCAACCACAATAGTGCGGCGAAGAATACCTGCTGGTCGGGTGGTTGCCATGAGGCGATACACGGCTCGCAAGTCAATTCACACTTAAGATTTTAATCACTGATTCAGGAAAATAACACCTATGAAAAAACTCTTCTGCCATATCAACAACGTCGGGATGGTTTCGATCCTGCTCTGCGCCTCACTAGCCGGTGGTCAGGCATTGCTGGCAGACACGAACTCAGCATCCTCCGCGACTTCCGCTGCCGCCTCTTCCCAACCGGCTTCGACAGGCTCCTCTGCCGCCCCGGCAACGAATGCTTCGGCGAGCAAATCCGCGAGTTCATCCAGTGCATCCGCCGCTGCGAGCACGGAGGAAGCCGCGCCGGAAGCCGGAGATTATAATAACTGGGTCGAGGTGGGTGCCGGTGGGCTGTTGTCAAATGGCAACCGCAATCTCCTTAAAAGTCAGCAGGGGTATTCAGGGGATGTCTTTGGAGGCATTGAAGACATGCACATCGAGCAGAATATAGACAAAGATACCCAACTCATCTGGGATGGCCGCGCCATCTTTGACAACAGGGATTACAAGCTGAAACTGGAGATCACCCGGCAGGATTTGGGTTATATCCACTTCGGTTATACGCAGTATCGCATCTGGGAAAATGACACGGGTGGTTTCGATCCACAGCCGGGTTCGGGCGAGGTTCCCAATGATCTGAATAGTGAACAAATGGCGATTGATCGTTCCGATGCCTGGGTGGAACTGGGGCTGCGGATTCCCGATGTTCCCGATATCACTCTCCGTTTTGATCGTGAAACGCGCAACGGGATGGAGGACTCGCTGGAATGGGGCTCGACGGCGGCGACGGTTGGAGGGGGATATAATCTCATGCCCTCGTTCCGGGATATCAATGAGGAACGGGATATTGTCACCGGTGATGCCAAGAAAACCTACGACATTACAGATGTCGACCTGGGTATGCGGTATGAATTTACGAACGATCGGGACTCTGAATATATAGACCAAAATGCCACTCCTATTTTGCTTACGGAACAAAACAGCATAAAGTCGGATACATTTTCCGGTCATGCCTCGCAGATTACCCGTTTCAATGACGAAGTGTGGCTGACTTCAAGTTACTCCTATTCCACCATGGACAGCACCATCAGTGGCAGTAACATCTATGGTACGGTCTATGATCCCGTTTTTAGTCAATCCTTGATTCCATCGCATGGAGATGATTTTTTTGATCTGAGTGGAGGATCAACGGGTGAACAGAACGTCGGCACGCTCAATGTGCTGTGGACTCCCATTGAGGATTTCTCCATCACGCCGGAATTCCGTGTCGAGGGAGATGACACGGAAGGAATATCCAATTTCACTGCCACAACGAATGGTGGGGCGCCCGGCTTGGTCGGCATTTCAACTGAAAATAAATGGCTCACCGTGGATGAGGCGTGTGATATACGCTACACCGGGGTTGAAGATTGGGTCTTTTATACCCGTCTCGAGTTTGAGCAGCAGGATGGAAATACCGGGGAGGGCAGTACGGGTTCTGTCGCCAGCGATGTCGACGATCAATACTTGAACCTGAATGAAAACACGACTGTGGTCGATCAAAAATACACGGTGGGAGCAAACTGGTACCCGCTCACGACTCTGAATTTTACGAGCGAGTACTCCCATAATGACGAAAGAAACAGCAACAGTATCAACAATTTTACCGAAACTCAGATCGGAGGTGTCAGCCCCACCGCCCAGCAGACGATGTTGAATCTGAACATGAACACAGATGACATGATGTTCCGGGCCACTTGGAAACCTCTGACAAATATCACCCTGGTCAGCCGTTATGACTTCCAATATTCCACGATTTATTCCCGCTGGGAGACCTTGGGATTGAATACGACGGCAGGATACGATAGGCCCTTCGACACCGGATTGAGTGGAGATCAGGTCAATCACATGTTTACGGAAACGGCGACATGCAATCCGTTTGCCCGGTGGTATATCCAGGGGACGGCCGCTTACGTGCTGAATACAACGCATGTCCCCGCCTCGACGTTTGAAGAGGCGGGTGGAGGAAACTTCATACAAGATTCAAAAAACAATTACTGGCAATTGGGTTGTGCCACGGGAGTGAAGATAGATGATAAGACTGACTGGAAGGCCGAGTGCAACTACTACCGTGCGGACGACTACCAGGCGGATTGGTCCTACGGCGTTCCGTATGGTGACAATTCGGAGGAGTATACCGCTTCGACCACAATCAGTCACCAGTTTACTGACCGGATTCGCTCAAGTTTGAAATACAGCTACGTCCTGTACACAGACCCAACCTACGGCACGGCGAATAACTACCAAGGCCAATCCATCTACGCCAGCACGCAGATTAAATTTTAAGGAATAAACACGGAAACAATTTGCTCCGACAATTAAAACTCATACAATCATCCAACCAACTACTATGAAATTAACCATTACAACATTACTCGTTATCGGCTTCGTTTGTGCAACCGGTTCAGTCCGGGCTGACGATGCAACCGCACTCTGGAATTCAAAATGCGCCTCCTGTCACGCCAAGGACGGCACCGGCCACACCATGATGGGCAAAAAGGATAAGGTGAAGGATTTGACCGATGCCAAGGTGCAGGCGGATCTGACGGATGCCGATGCGGCGAAGGCCATCAACGAAGGCGTCAAGGTTAACGGCGCGACCAAGATGAAGGCTTTCAAAGGAATTTTGAAGGATGATGAAATCACGGCACTGGTCGCCCACATCCGTACTTTCAAGAAATAGCTATTTAAACCTGCGCCGTCCGGGGTGGTGCCCGGATGGCGCTTTTTTTTTCCGAAAACACAGTGATACGTCATTAGAAATTCAAGCACCAGACTCCGGCAAGTTATTCTGCGTGTTTATACTGAGGAACTGAAATGAGCGGCCCTTCACAAAACCCCCCCACGCGGCTCAGCCACTTTCGCAACTGGTTGAGTTTGGCGGGCGCCATTCTTGCTGTAGCGAGTTGTTTTGCTTTTGTCCTGCTGTTTGTCGTCGATATTCTGTCTCACCATGGAAACCCGTACATGGGCATCATTGCCTATGTCGTTACCCCCGGGTTTCTCTTTACGGGTTTGGGGCTTATCGCGGCGGGGTATATCCTCCAGTTGTTGCAGTATCGTCGTCGGGGTGGCACGACGCCGCTGACTTTGACGATTGATCTGACGCGTCCGCGGGACCGGAAGATTCTCGGTTTTTTTGTCGGGGCCAGTGTGGTGTTTCTGCTCATGACGGCACTGGGCAGTTATCAGACTTATCGTTACACGGAGTCGGTGCAGTTTTGCGGGCAGGCCTGCCATGTGCCGATGGAGCCGGAGTTTGTCACGGCGCAGCATTCGCCTCATGCGCGGGTCGATTGTGTGGCTTGTCACGTGGGGCCGGGAGCGGTGGCTTATATCAAGACCAAGATCAACGGTACGCGCCAGCTTTACCACACGCTTTTGGATGACTTTCCCAGGCCGATCTGTCTGACGATGGCGAATCAGCGCCCGGCGCAGGAAACATGTGAAACCTGCCATTGGCCGCAGAAATACACGGGCGATGTGGTAAAGATCAACCGTCACTTCCTTTCCGATGAAAAGAATACGCCCTTTACAGTCGAACTGTTGCTGAAGGTGGGTGGCGGGGACCCTTCGCGGGGGCCGGTCGGTGGCATCCACTGGCATATGAATCTCAGCGGCAAGGTGGAGTATATAACGACGGATGACATGCGGAAAAACATCCCCTGGATACGTGCGACGGATTCCAACGGCAAGGTGACGGTTTACAAGACGCCGGATTTCAAAGGCGATCCTGCAAACTATACCATCCACACGATGGATTGTATGGATTGTCACAATCGGCCTTCGCACAAGTTCCGCAGTCCCAACGATGCGGTGGATCAGGCGTTGGCAACGGGATTGGTGAGTGCAAACATCCCCTGGGTGAAAGTCAAAATGGTGAAGGCTCTGGTTCAGCCTTACACGACCAAGGAAGAGGCGTTGAAGAAGATCGACGCTTCACTGCGGGCCGAATATCCGGGCCGTACGGACGTGGATGCGGTCATTGCGGAAACGCAACGGATTTATAGTAATAATTTCTTTCCGGAAATGAAGGCGGACTGGCGGGTGCACCCCGACAACATCGGACATAAGGAATGGAACGGCTGCTTCCGATGCCACGACGGGAACCATCTGGCGGCGGACGGAAAAACTTCCGTCAAGGCGAGTGATTGCAATGCCTGTCACCTGATTATAGCCCAGGGCAGTGGCGCCGACTTGGAAAAGCTGAATCCCAAGGGCTACACGTTCTTCCACATCGATTCCGAGTACACGGACTTTTCCTGTTCGGGATGCCATACCGGCGCCATTCAACAACAATAACAACCCAGCACCCCGTCTGTGGTCGGGGTCAATGGGCTTGCGGAGCGGCCTTTTGCCGAAAGATCAGGAGGCACGCCACGATAAAAGCAAGAAGAACTCCCGATGCGGAGTAACGGCTCAACGCCAGACCGCCATGGCTGAGGGGCTTGTCCAGAAAATCCCCAACCACGGCTCCGAGAGGGCGGGTGAGGATGAATGCGGCCCAGAACAAAAGGGTGTGATACCATTTCTAATTGATATTAGGTATAAATAGTGATATGAGTTGTGGATGGCACGACCGAGATTGAAATTAACCATGGATGAGGCCACCCGTGCGGAGGTGGAGAGGCGATA
>Ga0187810_10000107_pt1 | contig 38316 bp, 21 predicted proteins | sample NC_wetland_sal_i_9_FD_132963 | JGI IMG/M metagenome (GOLD analysis project Ga0187810, IMG submission 132963) | Wetland sediment microbial communities from Neuse River Estuary, North Carolina, USA - ASW_5 | ecosystem: Environmental > Aquatic > Freshwater > Wetlands > Sediment | place: USA: North...
CTCGAACCTGGTGGCGATCCAGTATCGTCCGATGGAGGACCTGCTGGTCAATCTCGACGTACTCTACGAATACTCCCAGCGAGCTTTCGAGAGTGCCGGAATGGACTGGTATGTTCGCAACACGTGCAACACCGCCGGCACGGCGAACAACTGCATGATCCCGGTGAATGTCGTGACGGATAGTCAGCACTACATCACCTCGGGTCGCTTCCTCAACGCGTCATTCTTCCTGAACCAATATGCTTCATACGAGAACCTTGATTTCCTGGACATACACCCCAACGTCGATTGGGACGTTAACGGGTGGCTGAAAATTCGCGCCGGCGCCGACTACAACGACAGCCATTTGCATCGCCGCATGTGGACCTATCTCATCCAAACGACTCCGGGTACGGGCATTTACGTCGACTACAGGATGGCGCCCGGCACGGATATTCCAATCATAAAGACGAATGCCGATCTCACCGATCCGAATGCCGGCTGGCAATGGTATGAGGTTCGCGTGCAGCCTGAGTTCCGTCGCACGATAAACCGGGACGCCGATTGGAATGCAACCCTCGGCAGCGAGACCACGAACTTCAAGATCGGGTATTCGTATAATCAGACATACCGGTATATCGATGCGCGAGACAACAGCAACAATGCACAGAACTGCGTGTTGGGCACCAGTACTTCGAGCGACCTTTGCACCATGCCAGATGGCACCGTGCTTCCTGCCGGTGCCGCACCACTGGTTCCGAATTCAGAATTATCGCAGTACCTCACCTCGCTGCCGATCGGCAATTTCCTTCACCTGACCAATCAGGCCGTCGGGTACAAGAATTACATCTCCGTCAAAATGCGGGCTTTGGAAGCCGCAACTCAGATTGCTGGCTTTGTCGATACCGCGCCCTTTTCCGCCAACGGTGCCATTGGCGCGAACCGTTCGGGTACGCTCAACGAGAGTACTCACGCTGCGTTCGCGGAAGTCGACCACATTGCCGATTTCCTCGATCGTGATGTGCACATCAATGCCGGTGTCCGCTTTTTCGATACGGAGCAGGCAATCACGGGGCCTGCATCAGTAGCGGGTGCGACCCAGTTCATTACCACCAAGCGCAGCTATAATAGCTTCTTGCCCGCAATCAACATCTCAACCGAGGTATGGACCGACCTGGTGCTGAGGGCTGCGGGATCGCGTACCGTGACTCGCGCCAATCCGAATTCCATGCTGCCCGGCATTTCCTTCGGCAGTGCGCAGTTGAGCCCGATCACTGCGGGCAATCCCAACTTGCAGCCGTATTATTCGACCAACTTCGACGTGGGTGCCGAATATTATCTGGGCGGGCCCGGTGTTATTAGCATCGACTTCTTCAAGAAGAACATCAGCAACTTCACCGGCAACCAGCAGGTTGTCGAGCCGTTCAGCGCTACGAGCATCCCGCTATCCCTTCTCACGACGACGCAGTTGGCTGACTACAACGCCAACGGCGGCCCGAACGAAGTGGTCACGGTCAATACGATGGTCAACCTGCAGCAGAAACTGCATCTCACCGGATTCGAGTTCAGTTACGTACAACCCCTGGACGTTCTGTTCGAGGGCTTCGGTCTGACCGCGACATATACGCGCGTAATCCAAAGCGTCGATCCGGGGCTCACGCTTTCGCAGGCGCAAGGTCTGGCGACAGGCATTGCGCCCTTTACCTTCAACGTCGGCGGTTATTACGAGGACAACGACCTCTCCATCCGGCTGACCTACAACTACATCGCAAGGTTCATAGACACGGCAACTCCGGCATCCGACGGCATCATGCAGCCCGGGTACAGGGATTCCTACGGACAGTTGGACTTGTCGACGAGTTGCAACGTGCCCTGGCTGGACGGCACGCTTTTCCAAGGGGCGCAGCTCACTTTCGATGCTCTTAACCTCGCCAACGCAAGACAGCGGCGATACATCGGCAACACAGACGATCCGCTGTCCGCCACCTACGCTGGCACATCCTATCTCGTAGGTTTCAGAGGAACGCTCTGACACAGCGATGGACGACTGCGCGTCTTCGTGTGCCCGCAATCTCCACGTGTCTTCGAAAATGGCGTGCGCTGCTGTCCGACATTCGCGCCTGCAATGTAGACATGACCGTTCTGTGATAATTCCGATACAGCCACCGCTGCTTCGCGCGAAAACTGATCCAGGTCTTAGGTAGTCTCCCAATCCCGGCGGTCTTCATCATCAGAGGGCCGGTGTGAAGGCAATCGTGACGCCGATCACCGAGTCAAAAAAGAACGAGGGAGGGGAATAATTCGCGGAAGCTGCGCCCTATGAAGCGGTATTGCTTACGTGTTCGGCTGTCGCGACATCATCGTGCACTTAAGTCTCGAAGAATGAGGTGAATACACCTGCGTGAGCTTGAGTGTGGCCCTGTCTGCCTTGTACGGCCGACGGGGAGCGGTGGTCTTTTCTCTCCACGAATTGACTCGGTTCCGGGGCGATCCGGTCGGTGCACAGTCTCAGGAGCGTTCAACTGGACGCTTCCGGGAAATGTCGTCTCCGGCGATGTGACCTCGCAAGGTAAGAGCGCCTTGCTCAACCGAGGTTGTAATAGAGAGGGAGAGCTATGCTCCAGGAATACAAATCTACCGTATCGGTGCTCGCGTTGTTTGCCGCACTGGCCGGCACGCCGGCATTAGCCCAGACGACTTCGGGGACCGGCGGCGAGGTCGAGACGGTCACCGTCACCGGCTACCGTGCAAGCCTTCAGTCTGCGGCAGTGGCCAAACAGACGGCAACCAACTTCACGGACTCGGTGTTTGCCGAAGACATCGGCAAATTCCCGGATTTGAACATCGCCGAAGCAATCAACCGCGTGCCGGGCATCCAACTCAATCGCGACTCGACTGGTGAGGGCGTGCAGATCACCGTCCGCGGCCTGAATCCGAGTTTCACCAACATCCTCATGAACGGTCACCCGATCGGCGTCGCCACCGATGGCGCGCCGGGCGCCGGCAACCAGAACCGCGAACTCGATCTCGACATGTTCCCGGTCGAACTGTTTACCAGAGTCACGGTCAATAAGTCGCCGTTCGCCGACACCTATGAAGGTGGTATCGGCGGTACCGTTTCTCTGTCCACTGCCAAGCCGCTGGACAGCTCCGTTGAAGGCTTCCACGCCAATTACGGCTTGCAGGAAGAGTACAATAATTCCGGCGGCGCCTTTAGCCCGCGCGGCTCGTTCATCGCCAGCTATAACCTAGACAATAAACTCGGCATCCTGTTCGGCATCGCCGGCCAGCACTTCAAGTACCGTAACGACTCTTACGGAAACACCGGCGACGCGCTCGCCGATGTCGTAGGGCAGCAACCTGCCGGTTCCTGCCCGGCCTGCAACACGATCGGCACCGGCAAGGCCTTCCGCTGGGCGACCATCGTTCCGCCCGGTGTCACGGCGAACCCGTCGCTTGGCATCGGCGCCACGGGCACGCCCTACAACTATGCTGGTGGAGCGAGCCCTGGGGGCACCTCGGGCCTGACGACCGCCGACCTGTCCAACACGATTTTCCCGTATCTGGCGGAAGAAAGCACCACCCAGGGCGCTAAAGACCGTCTGTCTTTCCTCACCGACGTCCAATGGCGTCCGAACGAGGATTTCGAGGTCAACGTCAACGTGCTCTACGAGTTCTCGCAGCGCGTCTGGTCGCAGGATTGGATGGAGTGGTACGTCCGCAATAGCTGCAATACCACCGGAACGGCCGCCAATTGCATGATCCCGGTCGGGGTGCAGCATGATGCCATGGGCTACATGACCAGTGGCACGTTCCTCAATTCGACATGGTTCAATCAGCACCAGGAATATCGCGAGAACATCGGATTCCTCGATATCAACCCGACAGTCACCTGGTCGCCCGCCCCCTGGCTGAAAATCGACGGCGGCATCGACTACAACGACAGTTACTTGAACCGCCGCAACTGGGCTTATCTGATGCAGACCGCACCTGGCTCAGGGATCACGGTCAATTACGTGCAGAAGCCGGGCGCCGATATGCCGACGATCACGACCAATGCGCCGCTCAACGATCCGACCAGCCCGCTATGGCAGTGGTATCAGGTCCGCGTTCAACCGCTGTACCGCGATACCATCAACGACGGCACCCAGTGGAACGCCACGATTGGCGACGACAAGAACAACATCAAGGTCGGCTACGCCTACAACTCGGTTTATCGCAGGATCGACGCTCGCGACAATGGGGCGATGGCGCAAGCCTGCGTCACCGGCGTCGGCGCCTGCACCATGCCGGACGGCACGGTACGGCCCAGCGGCAACCCGCTGGTTTCCAACGCCAACCTGTCACAATACCTCACCAAGATGCAGCTCGGTGACTTCCTGAGCCTCGGCGACGGAAGCAACGGCTTCTCCGATTTCATCGGTGTCAGCAAGGGCCTCGACAAGGCGACGGATATCGCCAGCTTTGTGGCGTCGGCTCCATTCTCGACGAACGGCGCCTTCGGGGCCCAGAAATCCGGTGCCTTCAAGGAAAAGACGCAGAATGCCTATTTGGAAGGCAATGCGGTCGTTCCGCTGCTCGACCGCGATCTGCGCCTCAATGGTGGTGTGCGGTACTACAACACGACGCAGGACATCACCGGCCCGGTGCTCGTCAATGGCGCTTATCAGTTCATTACCACCGAGAGCACCTATCAGGGCGTGTTACCGTCGTTCAACGCGTCCATCGATGTGATAGACAATGTAGTGATCCGCGCTGCCGCGTCGCGCACGATGACCCGTGCCCAGCCGTCGTCGATGCTTCCGGGCTATTCGTTCAACAGCGGCTTGTTGAGCCCGATCAACGAGGGCAACGAAAACCTCAAGCCGTACTTCTCGAACAACCTGGACCTGGGCGCGGAATGGTACACGGGCGGCGCGGGAGTGTTGGCTATCGACTATTTCCGCAAGGACATCAGCAACTTCACAACGACGAGTACGATCACCGAACCCTTCGGGCAGACGGGTATTCCGCTTTCGATCCTGACTCCGACCCAGATGGCCGACTTCAATGCGAACGGCGGGATGAACGATCCGGTGCAGGTGACGACCAATGTCAATCTCGAACAGGATCTTCATCTTGAAGGCTTCGAGATCAACTACGTCCAGCCGCTCGATTTCCTTCTGCAAGGCTTTGGCGTTTCCGGTACCTACACCAGCCTGACCCACTCGATCGATCCCGGCCTGACCCGGGCGGTTGCCGAGGGAATTGCGCTCGGTATTGCCCGCTACACGTACAACCTCGGCGGCTACTACGAGAACTACGGCTTCTCGGTGCACGTTAACTGGAACTACGTCGCGCGCACGGTCACGACGGCAACGCCAGCGCAACAGGGTATTCAGGTGCCTGGATACGGCGATCCCTATGGCCAGTTGGACTTGGGGTCGAGCTATCAGCTCGGGTTCCTGGATGGGACGGTGATGGAGGGCTCGATGGTCACTCTGGATGTCCAGAACCTCCTCGGCTCGAAGCACGTGTCCTACTACGGATCGTCTGATACGCCGGCCGGCGTTTCGTATCAGGGGACGTCGATAATCTTGGGCTTCCGCGGAAAGATCTGATCGAAGCATAGCTAAATGGTTACTCCCCTTTAGCTGTTATGGAGGGCGACGCATCGTTACAGCGGTCGTTGCCCTCCTTTTTCTACGTTGCCGGGCTCTCTCGGTCCGCTGTCGAACACCCAGGTGTTTTCCTGGCCGCGACTGAAGACACAAGGGTTCGAGCGTTTGGCACGATGGCGATGTACGCTAACAATTGGAGACAACAATGTGGCACAGAACGAGCGCAGTAACGCGAGCTGATGGCTGGCGGCTGCTTGTCATCTTCTTGTGTCTTGCTTTTGCCGCGTCGGCGCCAGCTGCTCGCGCAGGAAGCATGACACTATTCGATCGGCATGGTCCCGCGACCGTCGTTTACGACAAGGATAGCGGCACGCCGATCGCCAAGGCGGCAGAATTGCTGTCGCACGATATGCAATCGTTGAGTGGCGCCGCTCCGGCGATGTCGTCTGACGTTGCGACCGCCGACGGTAACGCTGTCGTGATCGGCTTGGCGTCGTCGCCGAAGATCGCCGCGCTATTGAAGGCCAACAATATCTCCACGGCGCCGATCGAGGGCAAATGGGAAACCTACGGCCGCGCGGTGATACCGGCCCCTTGGGACAAGTCCAAGAAGGCCTTGGTGATCTTCGGTTCGGACACCCGCGGCACCATCTGGGGCGTGATCGATCTGACGCGCGAGATGGGCGTGTCTGCCTGGGAATGGTGGGCCGATGTCGCCATCCGCAAGGTCGACCACATCGCGGTTGACGCGACGCTGCGCTATTCCAAGGAACCGTCGGTGAAGTATCGCGGCATCTTCCTCAACGCATTCGGCATGAACAGCTGGTCCAAGACAACGTTCGACAAGGAATATGGCGGCGTCGGGCCCAAGACTTATGGGCGTATCTTCGAACTGATGTGGCGCCTCAAGGCCAACGTGCTGTGGCCTGAGATGGGCGGCGGCGAAAAGGTTTTCAACGACGACCTCAAGAACTACGAAGTGGCGCAAGATTACGCCATCGTCCGCGGTTCCTCGCACGTCGAGATGCTGGACCGCGTCAATTCCCACGACTGGGACGACAAGACGATGGGCCCCTACAACTGGTTCCTCAACAAGGACCGGATGATCCAGTACTGGCGCGATGGCGTCAAAAAATGGGGCAAATACGACAACCAACTCTGGTCGATCGGCCTGCGCAACAAGGACGACTTCCCGATGGAAGGCGCCAAGACGGCGGACGACACCGCGCGTGCGGTCGACGAGGCGATCGCGGCACAGCGTCAGATCCTCTCCGAAGTGCTGCATAAGCCGGCGGACCAGATTCCGCAGCTCTTCACGCCTTACAAAGAGATCACGGCCGCTTACAACACCGGCAAGATCCACCTTCCGGCCGACGTGATCATCGATTGGTCGGAAGACAACTTCGGCTACGACATGCAAATGAGCAATGCCGAGGAGCGTAAGCGCCCCGGCGGTTCCGGCATGTACTATCACCTCGTATTCGGCGGCGCCCCCAACAGCTACGGCACGGCCGGTGCCACCGATCCGACTCTGATCTGGGAAGAAATGACGAAGGCCTATCAGCATGATACGAGGGCCTTCTGGATCCTGAACGTCGGCTCGATTAAGCCGGTCGAGTTCCTGACGCAGTTCTTCCTCGACCTGGCATACGACGTTCATGCGTTCGACGATCCCAAGAGCGTCAAGGCCTATATCCACGACTGGGCCGGCAAGACATTCGGCCACGAGCAGCAGGATGCGATTACCGACATCATGTGGCGCTACTACAAGCTGTCGTTTGACCGCTATCCGGAGTTCATGGCGTGGTCGACGATGTGGCCGATGCTGTCGAACCGGCAGACCGAGTACAACATTCTGGACTTCGGCGACGAGAATGCCCGCCGGGTGAACGCCTATCAGGCGATCATGGACGAGGCCGAAAAGGTCATGACGGCACTGCCGGCGGACCGCAAGGCGGCCTTCTATCAGCTCGTGCAGTACCAGGTCGTCACGGGCGGCGCGATGAACTTGACCCCCCTGTACCGGGACAAGTCGATCACTTACGCGCTGCAGAACCGGGCGAGCGACAATTACTACTCCGAGAAGGCCGAAGCGGCGGCGGTGATGAAGGACGAAGCCGACCGCAAGTACAACGCGCTCGAAAACGGCCGCTGGAACGGCTTCGTCGGCGGACGCTTCTTCCACTCGACGCTGAAACTGCCGGTCTGGCACAGCGTCGACTCCGACAGCGGCCTCTGCGGTCTGCAGGTCGAGGGCGGCGGGTATTATCCGGGCTATTTCTGGTGGACCCCGACGTTCCCGTCGTACCATCCCGAACTCGGCAACAAGAGCTACTATCTCGACATCTTCACCCAGCAGGCGAAAGACACGAGCTGGACCGCGACGCCGAGCGCGCCGTGGATCAAGGTCGATCGCACGTCGGGCAAGTTCTCGGTCGCCGACAAAGTGCTCGATCAACGGATCAATGTGTCGATCGATTGGTCGAAGGCTCCGAAGGAGGGCGATGGCCTTCTGACGATCAAGTGCGGCGAAGGCGAACCGGCTCCCGTGCATGTGCGCGTGGTGCCGCCGACGCCGGAAAAGGACGTCTCGTTCGTCGAATCCCAGGGCGTCGTGTCCATGTATGCGACGAGTGCGGATTCGAAGGGTGGCCCCTGGCGTGTGCTCGATGGCGTCGGCCATACCGACAAGGGCGTACTCCAAGCCGATCTCAACCTGGCATCCATCGATGCGGCCGATCCCGCCGCGTTGGCGAAAGCGCCTTATGTTGAGTACAAGTACGCCACGGTTCCGCTCGACCGCGACTATAGCTTCCCGAACTACGTGCTGGACTACACCGCGACGATCCGCCTGATCGGCATACCGGTGTTCCCGACCGAAAAGGACGGAAGGTTGCGCATCGCGGTCTCGCTCGACGGCGGCGCGCCGCAAGTGCTCGATTATGCAAACGAGTACTATGCCGCCACGTGGCGCCAGAACGTGCTGACCAACACGGCGTTGTTGGAAATCCACGATGTGCCGATACAGCCGGGCCGCCACACCATCAAAGTGTGGGCGCTCGATGCGGGCGTGACGCTTGATCGTCTCGAAGTCGTCTTCAAGGGCGCGTCGTCGGCTTACGCCGCGATCCCGGAAACCAGGATCGTTAAGCGGAAATAGGAAGGGCCGCGTCGCGTAAAACTGCATGCCCGGGATTTCGCTCGCACACATCACGCTCCGGGATGCGGAAGGCAATGGGGAACGCGTCGTTTCCGGCGTTCCCCGTTGCCGTTTTCATGAGGCCGAGGGACCTTCGGCCGGACAGCCACCTGCGAAAGGCCGGAGACCGGCGTGCAGGGTTCCGCGGAATTTCCTCGAGGGACATTAGGTAGATCCCGATCCGCGGCGGTCTCACCAAGTAAGGAGCGGACGCATACAGGACATGGTGCGCCGACCTGCCGCAAATGGACGCATTGGAGGTTCGGCAGCACGGCTTTGGCACTGGGGCGGCTTGGCGGTACGCGCGTCAAACGAAGTGCCGACGTTTTTTCCGCGCTGTCATGGGGAGGAGTATCGGGGTCATGAGCCCGTGCAGAGCCGAAAATCCGCAGGGGCTGCCCGCAGAACACGCTGGAGCACACGGCGCTCAACAAGTCGCTCGAGATTTCGGTCTCCCCCCTCTGGAGGAAAATGCAGACCTGAATCCGTGGAAAGGGAGAATGTGATGTTCAGGAAGATTTTTGCCGCTGGTCTGTTGCTCGCTGCAACTGCTCCGATGCTGGCCCAGACGCAATCGGCGCCGGCACCCGCACCAGAACCCTCCTATATACCGTTGCAGGACCATCCGACCTGCACCCGCGAGGAACTGAAGACCCAGACCGACGCCTATGTGAAAGCCCAGAGCACAGGCGACATTTCCGCCATGCAGGTTTCCTCCTCCGCCGTTTTTCTGCAGAACATGAAGGCCATCGACCGCAAGGACGGGCTTTGGAACACTCCGCTGCCCATTGCGCACGCGATGAGCCTGCATGACGACAAGCGCTGCAAGACCTTCACTGAGCTTGTCGTCGCCAAGGGCGGGCACCCCTATGTGATCGGCACGCGCCTTTACATGAACAACGGCAGCATCTTTCGCGTTGACAGCATGGTCACGCAAAAGGGCGACTGGCTGTTCAACGCCAACGCCTATCTCAAATACGCCAGGCAGGACGAGTGGACGCCACTCCACAGGTTCCAGAAGACGTCGGCCTCCGAGATGATGCGGGGGGCCAACGCGTATCTGGATGCCTTCTCCGACAAGTTCAGCGACGTCCCATGGGGCGTTCCCTGCGCCCGTCTTGAAGGCGGCTACTATACCAACCATGCGGGCAATCCCAATCCCACCTGCGCCGTCGGCATACCGTCGGGGGTCATCTACATCATCGATCGCGATTTTCTCGTTGATGATGAGATGGGCGTGATAAACGTCTTCTGCCGTTTCGAAGGCCTGGGCGGCATGCCGGATTCGCACAGCTTCCGCTTCATCGACGGCAAAATCCGCGGCATTCACACGCTGACCGTCAATCTGTCGGACAAACCGGCGCGGCAGGCGAGCGATGAGGGGGTTATTCTGAACAACTGACAGGCAACGTCACCGGCTGTTGATCGGCGGAGCCGGTCCCCCGACCGGTTGCGCGGCCCTGCGCCACGGCGGCTCCGCCGATCAGCACTCTAGCCGTGGAGGTTCGGCCGAAATTGCGGTCGCCAATTGCATGGCCCGCGTAAAGACGGAAGGAGACGAAGATGTCGGGAACTCCCTATCCCAAGGCGCAGATGCACCGCATCGCGTATTCGAGGCTCTCAGCAAGGGATATCGAAAGCAAACTGAGTAAGGCTTGGCCCGACGGGCCGGCATGCCATTCTCAGTCTTCGGATGTGTTGGCCGGCAAGTCGATCTCGATCATCACGGACGAGGGCCTCAAACTCAGCTACGATTTTCGCAGCAAGAACCGCTTGACGGTATCCGAGAACGGCGGCGCGGCGGCGGCGGCAGGCTATGGCGCGCTCACGCTTGATCGCCTCGTTGTCTTTACGCATCTCATCCCGGGCACGCAACGCGGCTATGCCGTCGTCGTCGATCAGGACGCCGGCCTGGCGACGGTCTTCGAGTTGTGGTTCAGCGGTTATCAAGACAATCGCGAGGTCCAGCGGGAGATCTACCACGGTTATGTCGAACGCACGGGTAGGAAGCCGCCCGAGGCGCGCCACGTGGCGTCGAACCGCATGGAGGGCCATGGCTATCACTGGACGCAGGACAACGGCATCGAAACGTTGGAGTTCTACCCCTCCGCAGCCTATTCGCACTTCGTCGAATTGACCCGCTTCGGCGGCGAACTCGGCTTCTCGGCGCCTTCCGACTACATCAAGATCGATACCGGATTCTTCATCTACACGCGGACGGAGTGCGAATTTTCGGGCATCTTCACGCTCTACGTGATTGACCTGAACCTCTCCGAACAAGCTGGATTCAGGCTCGGCGTCGATGCGAATGATGCGCTCGAATATTACATGTTTCGCGGCAAGGGCGAATGGCTCGGTCAGCTTGCGCATTTCGAGAAGTTCGGCGACGTCAAAGGCGACGTTTTACCTGTGCCTGTCGAAAACGGCAAACCGCCTGCAAAGGGTGCCCGCGCGGTCTATCGTCCGCTGAAGACCATGGACAAAATGTCCAGGACGGAAGTCGATGCCCTCGTTAAGAGGAAGACGACGTTCGCAAGGACAAGCGAGATGGCCGGCAATGGCGATCCGCCTACGGATTATCTTGCCGGCAAGCGGCTGACGCTGCGCTACGACCATGCGCCGGCCATGGAATACCGCTTCGACGACTCCGAAACGATGCATTGGCGCAAGCACGGCAGCACCCGCTGGACCAAGGCGCCTTACATCGCGTGGGAATCGATGCCAGGCGTCATCGTGTTCGGCCACTTGCTCGAGGGGGAGCCGAACCATGACGGGCATTCGGTTGTCGTCGATTTCCATCAGGGCCTTGTCACCTGCTTCAACGGCTATCTCAACACGCCGTATTTCGCCAACGAGGCGGGCGTCAGAACGCTATTCGGCGTCATCGAGATGGAGGGTCTCATTCCACCCGTGTACCGGCGTCACCAATTCAGCGATGACTTGGTTGGCCGCGCGATCACCTGGGAATACTCGCCCGGCATTACGTCGATGCACCTTTATTCAACGCCGCATACGACCTCGTGGACCATCTTCACCGAGGCCGGCGCTGGCGGCATGGAGTGGAGCGGAATCGGGGCATTCGTCAAGATCCGCGAGGGGCTGTACTTTGCCTATTGGCTCGAAGAGGCCTGCAACGGCGTGCTCGGCACGATCCTTATCAATCTGCACACCATGCACGATGCGGGCGTCAGCTATAAGTGCAACAAGGACGGTCTCAACATGCATCCCATCGGCGCATTGGGGCGGCATGTAGGAAAGTTCGATATCGCGCGCTACTTCGAGGTCAAAAGCTCGGGGAGGACGGCATGAGTGAGGGCGACTTGTCGACCAGACGCAGTTTCTTGAAGGCCGGGGCTGTCCTGTCGGCACCCCTGGCGGCAATGCCGGGCGCGGCCTTCGCAAGCGACGGGTCGACCGCGCGTCTGGCGCGGTTCGAGGACGAAAACGCTATTCGCGTGCTGCACGAGGACTGGTTGCGCAACATCAACGCGAAAGCGGCGAACAACAAACCGCTGGCACTCTTCGATGCCGGTGCGTCGTCGAGCGAAGACGAGATCCGCAGCATAGCCGCCTCGCTGTCGGGACCGCCTGACAAGATCAAGCTTGGCGCCGACGGCAGGTCCGCAACAGGACGTTTCCGCTGCACGATCGAGATCGAGCGGCCAATCGCGAAGAACTGCACTCTCGCACAGATGGCATACCTGCAGGGCGGCGGTTTCGTTCGGCGGATCGAATCCCGCGTTCTGATGGTCGACTACGCAAAGGCCGGCGTTAGCTGGTCTATAACGCGGGTCAAGCTCGTAGTCGCGCACGTCTAAAGCCTGATCCATTCAGATTGAATCGGATCATGCTTTAGATGCTTTGATTTTCGCGCAATTTGGCGGCAAACCGGTTTCCACTTTGCCGGACTGCGCTCTAACGACGCGAAGCCATGTGCGAAGAGTGCCGGCTGCGTGCCCTCGATCACGGGCGCGAACCTGCTTGGCTGAGGCATGACGGGACGCCTATCACGAAACCCTTGCCTAGGTTAGGGTCGGGCGTTCGCTTCGCCTCGCCCGCTCTCCAAGTCTTCCAGAGAAATCAGATGGTTATAACGGCCCTTCGGGGCCGTTTCTGCTTCCGCGCCTCACGGAAGACGACGGGGAAGCACCGGGGAAGCAGCGACAAAGAAACCAAGGCGAGGTTTCGGCTGGGCAATGCCGGGGGTGCAGCGGCGGCACGGGCCGAGTCGACCAAGCGGCGATGGCGGAAGCCAAGATGCTCTTTGCGGCGCGGTGCAATTCCTCGGGCTCAGTCTCGTCGACAGGCCCGGCCGGACGCGTCGTGCCAGTGGTCTCAACCCGCCGACAATTGCGCGACGGCTTCGGCATAGACGCGTGCGCTCGGCTTGGGCGAGCGCTTGAAGGTCGTGCGGTCCACCGCAACGAGACCGAACTTGGGACCGTAGCCGGACATCCATTCGAAGTTGTCCAGCAGCGACCAGTGAATATATCCGAGGATCGGTACGCCGCGGACGACGGCCTTCTTGACGCTATCGAGCGCGGCGGGAATGAAGCGCACGCGCTGCCGGTCGTCTTGCGCGGCGATTCCATTCTCGGTGATCAGCACCGGCCTGCCGGTGGCCTTATGCGCATACGCTACAGAGCCCTCGAGCGCGGACGGATAGAACTCGTCGCCGACCTGCGTGAGCTCTGCGCCGCGGGGCGGAGGCAGAGCACCGTGGGGGCCGATAAGGCTTCGGCTGTAAGTCTGCACGCCGATGAAATCGTCTTCCTTGGCGGCATCCAGGAAGGCTTGGTACATTTCGCGGCGTTTCTGATCCAGGAGTCTGGAGTGGCCGACGGCCTGATCGTCGGCGAGGGCGAGGCTCAATCCGACCGGAAGGGCGGGACATTCCGACTTTATGGCGGCACGCGCGAGGCGATGTCCCTTCAACACGTTCGGCTGTGAAACAGTATAATTCCCGACATTGAGGAGCGAGAATCTGTCCGATCCGCACGCCCGTGCGGCAGCCCCCAGCATGGCGGCGACCATGCCCGGAAGCTCTGCGGGCATTGGATTCGGCGACCAATTTCCGCCGACCCGCAGGTTCGGCTCGTTGAACGTCACGGCGAAGCCGATGCCGCTGCCGAATTCGCGTGTGACGCGCTCGCAATAACGCGCGAACAGGTCGGGAGCGTCGGCGTTTTCCCATCCTCCTTTGGCGGCGAACCATCGGGGTGAGGTGAAGTGGTTGTAAGTGACGACCGGGGTCAGCCCGCGGTCGTGGCATCCGGCGATCACCCGTTTGTAGTGATCGAGCTCGGCGGTCGAAACCTGACCCTCCGCGGGCTCAATGCGCGACCACTCCACCGAGAAACGGTAGCAGTTGAGGCCCATGGAGCGGATGAGGTCCAGATCCTCGCTCCAGCGGTGCAGGCTATCGCAGGCGTCGCCGGAAGGCTCCTTGAAAAGTGTCGGCTTTACTTGTTCGAGGAGCCAAATGTCGCTTGCCACGTTGTTGCCCTCGACTTGATGTCCGGCCGTCGCGGCGCCCCAGAGAAACGACTTGGGAAATAGCGGTTTGGGCGAGGCGGCAACCGCGCCTGTCGTGACGAGAGAAACGGCGGCCGATGCGGCAACGAAACTGCGGCGAGACAGGTCGTACTCGATACCCGCGGATTGTCTGTCGGCAGCCATGCGAAATCTCCTTTGACGGTTGGCGGTAAACGGGGCGGTCGAGGGGTTGGTCTAGGAAGCAAACGATCTCTACGCCCGCCGTAACCAATATCCATTCATCCGCGCCGTCGCGAAGCGGTCCGCGGAGAATACGTTCCGGGAAGAGCGCAATGGTTGCAAATCACCTATAAGGGGCTGACGAACGAAGATCGCTTTTCCGTGGGAGGCGTGAGAGTTTTTTGGGGGGCTCGAGCGAAGACCTCGGTCGCCGGCTGGATAAAGCACGGGTTTCCTTGATTAACGCAGTTTGGCCTTCGCGCCGAAGGTGTATTGAAGTGACAACCTGCGAAAAGAGCCCGCACCGGAAACGAACCGCATTGCATATTCTGGGCGTCGTGATCTGCTCAAGCAATGGCGCAGGACTTCCGTGAGCGGGGCCGTTGGGTTGCACGCAATGTGCTGCCGCACGAGTCTCTCATCCGTACGCGGCTGAAACGTGTTTACGCCCACGGCTTGGACATCGATGATATCGTCCAGGAGATGTACACGCGTATTCTCGCGGTGCCTTCACTCGAATCCATCCGCTTTCCCGTGCAATACGCGATCCGGACTGCCAAGTCGGTCATCATCGACCATGTTCGGCGTTCGCAAGTGGTTTCCATCGCATCGAGCGGAGATCTGGAGCAGCTCGACCTTCCGGTGCAGGAAGTCAGCGTCGAGGAGCGTTTGGAATTTCGGGAAGAGATACAGGAAGTTGCTTCGGAAATGGCGAAGCTGCCGGAGATGTGCCGCGAGACTCTGATATTGCGTCGCGTAGAGGGCTTGTCGCAGAAAGAAACGGCGCAGCGCCTGAAAATCAGCGAAAACTCGGTCGAGTATTATATGACCCGTGGGGTCTTCTTGCTGATCCGGCGTTTTGGCAGAGGACGGAAATCGAGGAGTCGTTCGTCAACTGTGTGTGAAGAAACCGATGTGGATGATGAGAACTTCAAGTCGGGAGATTGACTGGCAAGCCGGCCAATGGGCCGTCAAGAGAGCCGCCGGTGCCCTGACTGGGGAGGAGGAAGCGGCTTTCGAAGCGTGGCTCGCGGCCGACGTGCGCCATCCGGGCGCCTACCTCAGGGCGGAAGCCGTCATGGCGCGGGTGGAACGTGTCGCAGTGGTTGGGGCCGAAAGGCTGCGTCCGAAGCCCGTCGCTAAGGCGAAGGTTGCCTTGCAACCCGCTCCCTTCTGGACGAGGCGTCGCGTCGTCTTGACGGGCGGCATCGCCGCCAGCGTGGGTGCGCTCGGGGTCGTGTGGCCGGCCTTGCGGCGTGAGGACCCGGTGCAGGCTTTTGCCACCAGCGTCGGGGAGGTGCGGACCATCGCGCTGCCCGACGGATCGGTAGTTACCCTCAACACAAATTCCCGGCTGTCGATGAGGTTCACGGAAGCTGCGCGGAACCTCTATCTCTCGCAAGGCGAAGCTCTTTTCAACGTGGCCAAGAACAAGCTGAGGCCGTTCACGGTTTTCTGCGGGAATACGCAGGTCGTTGCGGTCGGAACGAGTTTCGTTGTGCGCGCATTGCCGCACCGGCCAATTCAAGTCCTGGTGAGAGAAGGTGTCGTCGAGGTCAAGCGTGCCGGCGCTTTGCGCACCACAGTAAAACGCGCCGCGGCCAACACCCAAACCGTGGTGCCGACCAAAGCGCCGATGATCACGCGTGAAGTGCCTCCCGAGAAGCTTGCACGCAATCTGGCCTGGGAAGTGGGGCTCATCAACTTCGACAATGAGACGCTTGGGGCGGCGGCGGAGGAGTTTGCACGGTACAGCAACACCCGAATCGTCGTCGAGCCCGCGATCGCCGATCGGGCCGTGACGGGGATATTCGCGTCAAGCAACCCGGTCGGATTTGCGAAGGCAACTGCGAAGGTTCTGAAGCTTCATGTGGAAGTAAGCGCCGAAGAAGTCCGGATTTCCCGTTAAACGCGCCACGGAAATTCGAGCCGCGTCCGTCAACTGAGTTGAGTATCAGAAGAGAGGGACACGCGTAGGCGCAGGAAAGAGGGGAGGGGGTGAAGGCCCGGACCAAGAGGGCTGTCGTGAGTGGCGTGCTGATCCTTGTGGGATTGGCGTGGGTGCCGCTGTTTGCTCAGGTCGCGTACTTCAACGTTCCCTCCGAAGATGCTGGAAAATCGATTCCGGAATTTGGCCGCCAGGCAGGCGTCCAGATCATCGCTCCCGGCGAGATGCTGCATGGTCTCGTCACTCCCGCGATCAAAGGTTCCTACGACGTGCATCTCGCTCTTGAGATGATGCTGAAGGGGACAGATCTCGTCGTCGATAAGGAAGAAGACGGGGTGATAACGATCTCAGCCAGAAACAATGGCTGTGGCGAGGAGGATACAGTGAAAAGCGTCAAACGGGAGGCAATGAGGACAGCGTCGTTTTTTGCGCTGCTGCTCGGAGCAGTAACGACGCCGGCATGCCATGCTCAGGGTACGACGTCATCGCCCGACAGCGCCGTGACGGTCGAAACGGTCGTGGTCACGGCCACCAAGCGGGCGAAGTCGGTCGAAGAAATTCCGGCTGCGATTTCAGCGATCACCGGCGCGGAGATCGAACGGCGCGCCTCGCAGAACCTGTCGGACATCGTTGCCCTGGTGCCCGGCGTCAATCTCACCGCGCCGGCAGGCAATGCCGAGCGTATTTCGATTCGCGGAATTTCCGGCGAAGCGAACACGAACCCGACCTCTGGCATCCTCTTCGGAGATATTTCATTCAACGACTCTTATGTGCCGCATACGACACTCGATCCGAATCCGTTCGACATGCAGAATGTCGAAGTCCTGAAAGGGCCGCAGGGAACTCTGTTCGGCGCATCGGCGCTCAACGGTGCCATCCGCTATGTGCCGAACGAACCCGAACTCGGAGTTATCTCGGGCAAGTACTACGTCCAGGGCGCAAGCGTCAGCCAGGGCAACGATCCGTGGAGCATAGGCGGCATGCTCAATGTTCCCATCATCGACGACAGCTTGGCCGTTCGCGTCGTCGCCTTCGACTCGTCAACCCCGGGCTGGATCGACAACATCCTGACGAAGACGAACGACAGCAACGCCGGCCATCAGTTCGGCGGCCGGGCCATGGTGGCGTGGCGTCCGCTCGACAGGCTGAAAGTCAACCTGACCTACGCCATGCAGCGCACGCGCGAAAACGACATTTCAGAGGCCGACAACGCGAACGGAGATCTTTCATCCTCGGATCGCCTGCGTCCCAGCCCCCAGGCAAACCAGTACGATCTGCTTTCGTTGAACGCGCAATACGAGTTCGACGCGTTCAGCCTCATCTCGGAAACAGGCTACATCCGCAAGGACGACCGCGGCTGGAACGAGAGTACGTTCTCGGTCGTTCCGGGTGGACAGGTCCCGCTTATCGACAACACGGGAGACGACCGTTCCAAGACCGTCAGCCAGGAAATCCGGCTGGTATCGAACGATGATCCGTCCTCGCGCTGGAGTTGGGTGGCCGGCGTATTCGCATCTCGCCAGGATATTACCCAGAACGGCACATACGAACTCGGATCGCCTGCCCTGCCGACGAGCACCACGGCGGGCCTTCTGGACTTGGCTCTTGGTCAGGGCGCCGGCGGTGCATGGCTTGCCTTGGGTCAGCCGCCCTACAGCAAAAGCCATATCAACGTAAGCGTGACCGAAGTGGCCGGCTTTTTCGACGTAACCCGAAAGCTGGGCGACAGCTGGGAAGTGAGCGTCGGCGGCCGTCTTTATGAAACAACGTCAGGCGGCGTCGTCGACAACACCGGACTTCTGCTGGCGCTCACCGGCTTCCCGAACGGTCAGTTGCTTGACGACAAGGTGAAGAACTCTGGTTTCAACCCGAAGGTCTCGCTCACCTGGCACGCGACCGACAACGCCATGGTCTATGCGGCCGTCTCCAAGGGATACCGCGTGGGCGGTGTGCAATGGGGCACTTCCGGGTTCAACGCCACGGCGCCCGCGCCGGCACTGTTCAAGACCGACACGATCTGGAACTACGAGCTCGGCCTCAGGTCGAAGTGGCTCGACGATTCGCTGCAGATCGATGTCACGGCATTCTACGAAAACTGGAAAAGCCCGCAGGTGCTGGTGTTCGTGTCCAACGGCCTTGGCGCCTACATCGACAATGTTGGCCGGGTCGAGAGCAAGGGTATCGAGGCGTCGGCGGAATATATGGTGCCATGGCTGCCCGGCTTGAGGGCGCGCGCGAGCGGCACATACAACTACGTCGCAACCGCCGCCGATTTCCAGCCGGCCGTCGGATCGCAATTGCTGCCGAAGGGTTCGCCCTGGCCGCTGTCGCCGAAGTGGCAGACGTCCTCCACCCTCGATTACCAGCATACCGTGGGTGACTGGTATTTCGGGGCCAGCGCCACCGACCAGTTCCTTTCGCATGCGATCTACGGCATCAACCAGCCCGACAAGGTCTTCGGATACAACGCCGTGGATGCGCAGGTGCGGGTCGGGTTTCTCAACCTGCCGACCCAGCCGGAGCTGGCGCTGATCGCCAACAACGTCTTCGATGTCAGGGGCATCAACACCGCCTACTCTGGAAGTTTCTGGCACGAAGTGAACTACATCCAGCCGCGCACCGTGATGTTGCGTCTGTCCGGCAGCTTCTGAACTTGCAGCTCTTCCCAAGCCCGCGGCCCGCAGCAACGGACCGCGGGCTCCTTGGGACGCTGCCGCGGGAGCGGCCGGGGACGCACGAGAACACGCAGCGGAAGAAAGCCGAACGGTGCGCGCGCGTCTGCAGTCAACTCGGCGTAATGGAGAACAACAATGAGACCAGGGCTGCTCTGCACATCGGCATGTGCCTGTCTTCTGCTGACGGCTTGCTTACCGCTCGCATCGGCCGCAGAACCGTCCGCGGACGCGACGATCCCGCAAATCACCGTTCCCTTCTCCGCCTATGCCAGCCCCGAGGCCGAGAAGTACTACGCGACACAATTGCGCGATGTGCATCCCTCGTTCGGCTTGGACGTCCTGGCGGCCCGCAAGTACTGGGATCAGTGGAATGCGGCGCTGGTCGAGCACGCACTCAAGATTTACGACGTAACGGTGCGCCCGGAGACGATCGGCGGCGTGCAGACCGATGTGGTCGTGCCTGCCAAGGGCATCGCCCCCCGCAACCGCAATCGCGTTCTGATCAACCTCCACGGCGGAGCGTTCGCCTGGGGCGCGCGCTATGGCGGGCAGGCCGAGTCCATTCCAGTAGCCGCGCTGGGGCGCATCGAAGTCATTACCGTCGATTACCGGGAAGGGCCCGAATACCGTTTTCCTGCGGCGAGCGAGGATGTCGCGGCGGTATATCGCGAGCTTCTCAAGCGTTATCGGCCCGAGAACATCGGCATTTACGGCTGCTCCGCCGGCGGCATTCTCGCCGCGGAGGCCGTCGCCTGGTTCCAGGCTCACGATCTGCCCCGGCCCGGGGCGATCTCCATGATGTGCGCTAGCGCCGGCGAGTTCGACGGCGATTCGGCCTTCCTTGCGCCGGTGCTTTCCGGAGACAAACCTGTGCCGTCGGAAGCGGCACGCCCGACGGCGGCGATGCTGCCCTATTTCCACGGCGTCGACATGACCGATCCGCTGGTCGAGCCGCTCAATTCCGAAGCGGTCCTCAAGAAGTTCCCGCCCACGCTTTTCATCACGGGCACGCGCGATTTTGCGCTCAGCGCCGCCGTCACGACCGACAACAAGCTTGCGGAGCTCGGCGTCGAGACCGAGCTGCGCATCTGGGACGGCATGTGGCATGCCTTCATGGTCATTCCCGAATTGCCCGAATCCCGCGCCGCCTATCGTGCGACGGCCGAGTTTTTCGACAGGCATCTCGGACAAGCGCCGCAAGGACCGGGGCGCACGCGCTGAATGAGAGAGAACATGATGAGCAGATTTTGGAATCTCGTTGCCTTCGGAGCATTCATCACCGGTGCGCTCGGTCAAACGGCGGTGACGCCGCCGCAGCCGCCATTGCCCGACACCATCGGTCCCGCGACCAAGGCGATCCTGCAACCGCTGCTTGCGGCCCCGCCGGTCCCGCCGGCACCGCCGCCGACGATCGAACAAAGAAGGGCGTTTTCCGACGGGTATCAGGAGAATTTCTCGAAGCAGCAACTGCAGCAATACGCCGTGACGATCAGCGAAGAGACGATCGCGGGGGTTCCGGTCCGCGTGTTCACGCCGAAAGACCTGCCTCAAGCGAATGCCACGCGCGTTCTCGTCAACCTGCACGGAGGCGGCTTCGAAATCGATTCCGGTTCGCTTACCGAGAACATCCCCATCGCCGCGCTGGCGAAGATGAAGGTGGTGAGTGTCCTTTACCGGATGGCGCCGGAACACCCGTTCCCTGCGGCCGTAGACGATGTGGTCGCCGTCTATCGCGAACTCCTCAAGACGTATCGGCCGGCGCATATCGGGCTTTACGGAACATCGGCCGGAGCCATTCTCTCGGCCGAGACGGTCGTGCGGCTGCGGCGAGAAAAGCTGCCGCTGCCTGCGGCCGTCGGGTTCTTTTCCGGTTCGGCCGACATAGCGACGCGAGGGGATTCCGAACAATATTTGCCGTCGCTCGACGACAAGGGCGTCGCGGCGCTGCTTTCGGACTATGTGGGCAAAACCGATCCGAAGGACCCGCTCGTGTCGCCTCTCTTCGCCGACCTCAAAGGGTTTCCGCCCACGCTTTGCGTCACCAGCACCCGCGACATCCTGTTGAGCCAGACCGCGCTCTTTCACCGCGCGCTGTTGAGGGCGGGGGTGGACGCCGATCTTGTGGTCTTCGAGGCGCTGCCGCACGCGTTCTGGGCGTGGCTGCCGCTGCCCGAATCCCGGGAGGCGAACGAGATCATGGCGCGATATTTCGAAAGGCATCTTTGAACGCGCCACGGAAATCCCAACCGTGTTCGTCAACTTGATTGAGTCTCTAAAGAGAGGGGCATTTTAGGCACAGGACATCGGCCGGAAACAACGGCTGTGGCGAGGAAGAAGCGGCGAAGGCCGCGCGTGGCTTTGGCAACGGGAAATACCAGGGGGTGGTGCATGTCGGCGGGATCGAGGCGTTTCATGCTGCCGTTGCTGCTGAGCATCGGCGTCGCTGCCTGCTCGGGCAGTCCGAAGCTGGATCCTGAACAGTCTGCGATCCTGCAATCCGCCGAGCGATCCGGAGCGACGTCGCTTTCCGCCGCCCGCACCGATGATGGCGGCATGCGGCTGAACGGTTATCTCGGAGGCCGCCAGTTCGCCGTCGTCATTCCATGGCGCTGGAACAAGGAAGTCGTGCTTTTCGCGCACGGCTATACGCTGCCGGGATCTTCCCTCGCGGTGCCCGAAAACCCGCTTGCCGACGATCCCACGGGCGTGATGCGAACGCCGTATGCGCAGGGATTTGCCGTGGGACACAGCGCCTACGACAAGGCCGGAGTGGGTGTCCAGACCGGCGTTGAAAGCACGCACGGGCTCAAAGTGCTGATGGACAAGCTCGGCGCCAAACGCACATACCTTTTCGGTTCTTCGATGGGAGGAGACATTGTTGTCGCCTCGATCGAGAAGTATCCGGGCGATTACGCCGGTGCGGTTGCGGCCTGCGGCGCCGTTTCCGGATGGCTCGGCCCCGTCGCCTGGATGCAGGATATCCGCGCGACCTACAACTATTTCACACACGGAACGCCGTACGAGCTTCCCGGCGAAAAAAGCATCACCAGGCAGGCACTCTCCACGCTGGATACGAAAGCGCTCGGGTCGGCCGGCACCTTGGTCGCGATCTTCCAGGCCAAGCGCTTGGCGGCCCCCGTTCTTCGCCTGTTCGCAGCCGCCAGGAAGAACCCCGGCGGTCCCGAGGACCGCATGCTCGACAACATCGCGGCCGTGAGCGGCGCCGCCAAGGATCCGGCGGCGTTGATCTATCCCATGGCGATCATGGCCCTGGGCAAATCGGACATGGATGCCGTCTTCGGCGGCGAGATCTACGACAACACCGCCAAGGTCTATTCCAGCCCGCATCTCACGGCCGCCGAGAACGCAGCTTTGAATCGCGGCATTGAACGTGTTCACAGCGATCCTGCCGCGGTCGCGCGCGCCAAGGCGTGGTACACGCCCACAGGCCGCTTCACCACCAAGCTCATGACGCTCTACGCCGCGGTGGATGCCATTTCGCCGGGCGATGCGAATGAAAAAGAGCTTCGCCGTGCCGTTGAACAAGCGGGAAACGGCGACAATCTGGTTCAGAGAAAGGTGCCCCCGCTATACGGCCCCATGATGGGCATCGGTGGGCGAGGTTTAAGTCATTGCGGCTTCACCGCGGATCAGGTAAGCGCGGTCTTTCACGATCTCCGCGCTTGGGTCGAAAACGGCAAACACCCTTGAGCCGGGAGCGCGGTTTCACGGCGATGTCGAGCAACAGCCGAGAGGAGTAAGTACCATGCATGGATTTGAGGCTGGCAGGGCAAATCTGCCGACGCAACGGTCGTCGCTCTACCTTAAGCGGTTTGCGAAATGCCTGCTGATGAGCGTGTGCCTCGGATTGCCGCTGGGGGCTACCGCTCAGACTGCCCAGCCGGCTATCGGCTCGCACCAAGCGGTCGTGGTGAAGACGGCTCAGGCTGCCGGCGCGACGTCGCTCGTTGCCACGCCGACTGCGGACGGCGGTTTGCGCCTCAACGGCTTGCTTCGCGGCCGTCAGTTCGCGCTCGTCATTCCTCCGAATTGGAACAAGCAAGTCGTCCTCTTCGCCCATGGCTACAGCCAGCCCGGCACGCCGGTGGCGGTTGCCGAGAATCCGCTGGAGAACGATGCGCTCGGAATTTATCGTACGCCGTATGCGGAAGGTTTTGCGGTGGGGCACAGCGCCTATGCGAAGGACGGGATGGGCGTCCAGACCGGCGTCGAAAGCACGCTCGCGCTCAAGAAGTTCGCCAACGCCCTCGGCGCGACGCGTGCCTACCTGATCGGCGCCTCGATGGGCGGCGACATCGCCGTGGCATCGGTCGAGAAGTATCCGGGCGAATACGCCGGCGCCATCGCCGCGTGCGGCGCCGTCGGAGGATGGCGCGGAGAAGTGGGCTGGCTGATGGACGTTCGCGCGTCCTACAACTACTTCACGCACGGCACGGCCTACGAGATGCCGGGCGAGAAGAGCATCACGAAATCCGCGCTGCCTGCTCCCACCCCCGATGCATCCGGACAGATGCCGCCCGCGGCTTTGATGCTTCAACTGAAGCAGATCGCCACTCCGGTCCTGGGCCTCTTCGCGGCTGCAAAGCAGAATCCCGGCGGTGCGGAGGATCGGATCATCGACAACATCGCGGCCGTTGCCGGCGCGGTCAAGGACCCTGCCGGCTTCGGACTCCCGCTCGTCACGGCAGCCCTGGGCCAGGACGACATGAACGCGGTTTTCGGCGGTTTGATCTACGACAATACGCACAAGGTCTATTCGAGCCCGTTGCTCGGTGCATCGCAGAACGCCGCCTTGAACCGCGGCATCGAGCGCGTGCATGCGGATCCGGCCGCCCTGGCCAATGCCGATGCCTGGTATACGCCGACGGGGCGCTTCGACGCGAAGTTGCTCTCGATGTACAACGAAGTGGATCCGCTGGTGCCGGCGCGGCTGCATGAACTGCCGCTGCTTCGCGCCGCAGAAGCGGTGGGCAATTCGGGAAATCTGCTCGAACGCGCCGTGCCGTCGATGACGGACCCGAACCTGATTGGCAGCGGCATGCCCGGCCTGCGCCATTGCGGCTTCACGCCGGACGAGGTTTCTCAGAGCTTCAATGACCTGCGCTCCTGGGTGGAGACGGGCAAAAAGCCGGCTCGGTAGCCGCGAGGTCCCGGCTGGGGATTCGGGCGCGTGATTGTCGCGGTCTTGTTCGGGCCGCCGGGTGCCTTGATGTTTTATTCGGCGATGAGATCGGCGTGACCGCCACTCCTCCCTTCCGCAGGGAGGACGTCAAGGATTCCATCGGCATTGCCGGCTGGCCCGCGCAATAGGGCCGCGCGGCGAGCGGACGCCGATGCAGTGCAGTGGACCGGTGGGCCCAAAGCGCCGGCCTCTCTTTCTCCAAGCTCTGGCTGCCGGTGCCGCCAGACACCAGACGCATCAGCGTCCGGACGGAAAGCGGCGATCCGGATTCGCTGCTCGCGTGGTGTCGCGAATTGATCCGGTTGAAGAAGACCGATTCCGCGATGCGAAGCGGATTGGGGTTCTTCGCTCCCACGGAAACGGCGTCGTTGTACGTCTCATAGTGTTGTATCCGGGCTGCAGTCGCCAGGCTGGCCGGCCGAAGGGGAGACTCCGTTTTGAGTGAAGTGCCGGTGAAGCAACCAAGCTCGTCGCGCGCGCGCGGGCATGGCGGCGAGCGCGTTTCGTCCGATGAGGGACCGGCCGAGGCGCAAATTGACGGCGGAGAGGGCGCGGGCTGGATTATCGAGCAAACCGGCTTCGAGCAGAACCAAGAGGCCGTCTCGGAGTCGCTTTATGCATTATCGAACGGCACGCTGGGCGTTCGCGGCCGCATGGAGGAGCGGCAGGAGGGCGATCCCGCCTGTTTTCTGGCCGGCGTCTATGAGCGGACACCGATCCACTATCACGAGCGGCATCCCGGGTTTGCGGCGACGACGGACACGCGCATTCCGGTGGCGGACGGCTTGCGGCTTTCCCTTTTCGTGGACGGCGAAGACGTCTCGCGCGGCGAGATCGTAGCGTTTAAGCGCCGGCTGGACCTCAAGCGCGGCACGGTGTGGCGCAGGACGCAGTGGAGGCTGCCGGCAGGGCGCCTGATCGAGGTCACGGCTGAGCGCGTGGTGCCGTTTGGGTGCTCGGCCGTCGCGGCAGTCCGGCTGGGTGTGAAAGCGCTCAACTTCTCCGGATTGCTGACGGTGGTTTCCGCCATTGCCGCAAACCAGCGTGCCGAGGGCCAAGGCAACGACCCGCGCATCGGCGCCGCGCTCGCGGGCGGCGGCCTCAGGACCGAAGCGACCGCCATCGAGGGCGGCCTGCCGGCCCTCAGCCAGTGCACCCGGCGCAGCGGCATTCGGGTGGTGTGCGTGCAAGCGCATGGGCTGGGGACGGCCTTGCGAAGCGAGGGCGTCGTGGTGACGGCGAACGGCCTCGAAGAGATGCTGGTCGGTCCGCTTCGCTGCCGCGAGCCGGTCGGTTTCGAGAAGTTCGTGGCCTACGCGTACGGCGACCTCGGCGAGGATGCGCACATGCTGGTGGAGCGGGCGCGGACACATGCTCGTGCGGCCGCCGATGTCGGCGTAACCGGTCTGATGGCGCGGCAGGCCGGGGAGTTGTCCGGGTTCTGGCGGGATGCGGAGGTCGCGTTCGACGGCGATCCGCGGATCGCACAAGCACTGCGCTTCAATCTGTTTCACCTCTATCAAGCGGTCAGCCGCACGCCCGAGCACAGCGTCGCGGCCAAGGGGCTGAGCGGCGAGGGTTACGAAGGCCATTACTTCTGGGATACGGAAGCCTTCGTATTTCCGGCGGTGTTGCTGACCGCGCCCGCGCTCGCCCGCCACATGCTGGAGTATCGCCATCGCACGCTGGATGCGGCCAGGGCGCACGCGCGCGAACTCAATTTCCCCAAGGGGGCGCTTTTCGCCTGGCGCACCATCTCCGGGGCCGAATGCTCGGCGCACTATCCCAGCGGCTCGGCCCAGTTCCATATCAATGCCGCGGTTGCCTTCGCCGTCCGGCTCTACGACCGTGCGACCGGCGACGAAGATTTCCTGTGGGACGAGGGCGCCGAGATCATCTTCGAGACGGCCCGTATCTGGGCCCAGCTCGGGCATTTCAACCAGCGCCGCGACGGGCGGTTCTGCATCGACGGCGTGACCGGCCCCGACGAGTACACCGTCATCGTCGACAACAACTACTACACCAACAAGATGGCGCAGATGCATCTGCGCTACGCCGTCGAACTGGCGGAGCGCTTCTCCGCCGTCGATCCCGTCCGGTTCGCCCGGCTTAAGATCCGCATCGGCCTTGAAGCCGCAGAGGTCGATCTCTGGAGTCGCGCCGCCAAGGCGATGTACCTGCCTCTGGACGAGCGCCTCGGCATCAATCCGCAGGACGACACCTTCCTCGATAAGGAGCCCTGGGATTTCGCGGCTACGCCCGCCGACCAGTTCCCGCTCCTGCTCCACTTCCACCCCCTCTCTCTTTATCGCCGCCAGGTCTGCAAGCAGGCCGACGTGGTGCTGGCGATGGTGCTGGCGGGCGAGGATGTGCCGCTGAAGGTCAAGCGGCGCAATTTCGAGTACTACGAGCCGCTCACCACCCACGACTCCACCCTTTCGATGAGCACCTTCAGCATCCTGGCCGGCGAGATCGGCCGGCTCGACCGGGCGCGCGCGTATTTCGAGAAGACCCTGTTCACCGATCTCGGCGATCTGCACGGCAACGCCAGCCACGGCGTTCACATGGCGGCGATGGCCGGAAGCTGGCTGGCCCTGGCCTGGGGCTTCGGGGGCCTGCGCTGCGGCGAAGATCCGGGTTTTGCGCCCGTGCTCCCGCCGGGTTGCGGCGGCTATTCGTTCTCGATCGTCTGGCGGGGATCGCGGCTCAAGGTGACGGTTTCTTCCGCGGCGACCGAGTATCTGGTCACGAACGGCCCCGATCTCGGCATTCGCCACCGCGGCGCTCGCATCCTCCTGAACAATGGACAGGTCCACCGCGTACCGTCGACGGAGTCGGTCACGGCGGAACCGGAGATCGCGTGATGACCGCTTTCCCACGCCGGCTGGCCGCCGCGGTCTTCGATCTTGACGGCGTTCTGGTCGATACGGCCAGGCTGCACTATCGCGCCTGGAAGCGGCTCGCCGACGAGCTCGGCATTCCCTTCGACGAAAAGGCCAATGAAGCCCTCAAGGGCGTGGACCGCATGCGCTCGCTGGAGCTCGTGCTGTCGCCGAGCAACCATCACTTCACGCCAAAAGAGCGGATCGCCCTGGCGGACCGCAAGAACGCCTGGTATCGCGACGAGATCTACCGCTTGACCCCCTCCGACTTGTTCGAAGGTGCGCGCGAGACGCTGCAGGCTCTGCGCGCAGCCGGTCTCCGCACGGCGCTGGCGTCGGCCAGCAAGAACGCGCCGCTGCTGTTGGACCGCCTCGGTCTGAGGGACGCCTTCGATGCCGTCATCGATCCGGGCCGTATTCGGCACGGCAAGCCGGCGCCCGATATTTTCACGGCCGCCGCAGAGGCACTGTCGGCGCTACCCGGCGACTGCCTCGGCGTCGAGGACAGCGTGGCCGGCATCCTGGCGATCAAGTCGGCCGGCATGTGGGCCTTGGGCATCGGGGATCCCGCCATTCTGGCCCAGGCCGATCGCGTCTTGCCCCATATCTCGTCGTTCAAGTTACGGGACTTTATTGCCCCCGCTGCGCAGGTGGCCGATGTCCGTTGATGCACCCGTCCTGAACGCAGGCGCTTGCGGCAAGCCGCATCGTCCTCTCGGCAAAGGTTCGGCTCTCGCCGTCAAGCTGTCGCTGATCCTCACCTACGCCAACTTCGCCATTCTGCTCAACAGCGTCGGCACGGTCATCCTTGAGGTCATTCGGACCTTTGGGATCGCGGCGACGGACGCCGCCATCCTTGAAGCCTTCAAGGACCTCTCCATCGCCGTCGTGTCCTTTGCCGTGGCGTCCTTCCTGCCGCGCCTCGGCTATCGCCGCGCTTTGATCCTCGGCTTGGCTTTCGTCGCCATCGCTTGTGCCGGCATGCCGCTGTTCCACGCCTTCTGGGCGGCCAAGCTGCTCTTTGCCGTCGTCGGTGTGTCCTTCGCTCTCGTGAAGACCGCCACCTATTCCACCATCGGCCTGTTGACCAACACGCGGCGGGAACATGCCAGCCTGACCAACATCATCGAAGGCATGTTCATGGTAGGCGTGCTCGGCGGTTATTGGCTGTTCGCCGCCTTCATCGATGCCGCCGATGCGCATTCGCTCGGCTGGCTCGACGTCTATTGGATCCTGCTGATCTCGTGCGTGATCAACATTGCCCTTCTCCTCGTCAGCCCCTTCGACGAGTCCGCCATCCGGCAAGACGCCGGGCCGCTCGCCGAGCTCAAGCTGATGCCCTCGCTCATGCTGCGCCTGCCGATGCTCATCTTCTTTCTGGCGACCTTTCTCTATGTTTTCATCGAGCAGGGCATCGGCTCCTGGCTGCCCACCTTCAATGCCCAGGTGCTGCATCTTCCTGCGGCGATGAGCGTACAAGCCGCCAGCGTCTATGCGGCCGGTCTGGCCATCGGCCGTCTCGGCGCCGGAGCCCTCATGCGCCGCATGAGCTGGTTCCCCATCCTGGCGGCCTGTATCGGCCTCATGGCCGTTCTCATCGTCATCGCCATTCCCCTGGCCTCCGGCACGCGCCCCGATCCCAACGTCAGTTGGCTCACCGCGCCGTTGGCCTGCTTCACCGTTCCGGCGATCGGCCTCTTTCTGGCGCCGATCTACCCGACCATCAACTCGGTCGTGCTGTCGTCTCTCCCACGTTCGCACCACGCAGCCGCGGCCGGGTTGATGATCGCTTTCGCTGCCCTCGGCGGCACCACGGGCTCCCTCATCACGGGCCGTCTCTTCGCCCTGGTCGGGGGTGCCGCAGCCTTCCACCTCTCCCTCGTCCCGATGGCCGCGCTCGGCGTGTGCCTGTTCCAACTCTACAAGCGGTTGCCGAGAACAATACCCGGCCAAGCGTAAGAACGCGGCCTGCCGATATTCAATTACGCGCACCCCTCTCGACGGCGGGCTCGACGAGGCGATTGTCTGTCAGCTTGCTCTAGAACTCGTAGGTTGCCCCGAACGTGAAGGTGCGCCCGCTTCTCGTCACGACCTCGATGCGCTCCTCTCTGACATCAGTATACTGAACGATAGGCTGGTCGGTGAGGTTGATACCTTCCACCGTCGCCTTCAGGTGGTCGCTGATCCGATAGTGCGCCGCGAAGTCCACGTTGTTGGTGGACTTGAAGCCGTCGCCGACGTTTGCGTTGCCCCCGGCACCGTCGAGGTATCGGTCGCGATAGGCGTCGGACACTCGGATGCTCCAGCGGCCGGATTCGTAATAGAGCGTCGCGTTCACCGATAGCTTCGAAAGATTTAGTAGCGGCAGAGAGACCGGCTTGCCGTCGTAGATGACGTCGCTGTTGCCGTCGGCATAGGTGAGATTGCCGATGAAGCCGAAGTCGTCGAAGGGCGCCGGCAGGAACTTGAAATCCTGCTGTACCGCAGCTTCCAATCCAACGATGACGGCGCCTCTCCCATTGATGGGGGCGGTATAGTTGTATGCGATGTTGGGGCTCTGCCCCGGCAGCAGGAACGATGTTGGATATCCCGTTGCGCTGTAGGGCAGAACGGTGGTCATCGTGGTGATGAAGTTCTCCATGTTCTTGTAGAAGACTCCAAGCGACGCATAGCTGGAGCGGTCGTCGTAATACTCGATCGACATCTCGAGCGAGTCCGCCATGAAGGGTTTGAGGTTGGGATTGCCGGCGCTGATCGTGCCGCCGAACGGTGCGGTGGTCAGGGTTCCGGCCGCGGCCAGATCGCTCAAGGCGGGACGGCTGATGTTGCGATTTGCGCTGAAGCGGAGAACGGTATCGTCCGTCAGATCGAGGGCTGCGTTCGCCGTCGGCAGCATGTCGTTGTAATTGTGCATGATCGCGACGGGCACCAGACTGGTCCCGGTGTTGAGCGTTCCCTTCGAGGTCAGGCCGGTTGCGAAGTAGCGCAGTCCGGCATTGGCCCGAAAGCCCAGTCCGAAGAGCGCCGTGTTCAGGTCGTATTGGAGGTAGGCGGCGAACGTCTTTTCGGAAACCCGGTAGTCCGAGCCGGGAACGTCATAGGCATCGGTCAGATTGCGGATCTGACCGATCGTGGCATAGGTCCGGTCCACGTCGCCGACGATATAAGGCGCCAGTGTCGCGCCGGGCACGACCAGTTTGTCGTCATCGGGAATCGGCGTGTCCGCCGGCGTGTTGTGAAACACCTTGTCGCTGCGCATCCAGCCGCCGTTCAGGAACTTTTTGTATTCGGCGCCGAACTTCAGCGTCGAGGATCGATTCATCGTCCAGGCGAAATCGATTTTTCCATTCACATAATCGCTGATGACCGCGTTTTCCTGCGTGTCGAGACGCATCAGGTTCCACGAATCGGGGTCGGTCAGGTCGAAACCGTAGCGGTTCACCGGCCTTTCCGGATTGCTGAAGTCGAAAGCGAAGTCGTGGTTTTGCGATTCCAGAAAAACTTTGTCGAACACGGGCAAGGTATAGTTCGATCTCGAATAGCCGGTCATGGCGCGGATCGTGAGCGCATCCGATGCCTCATACGAGGCGTTGAAGACCACCTGAGAGAACTGCGTGGAATCCTGCATCACGTTGTATTCGCTGCGAAGGTCGACATGGCTGTAATTCGCGGCGACGATTGTGTTGCCGCGAATCGCGATGGAATTGAGGAGTTGCGTTCCCGTCACATCCCCGGTCAGTCCGTTCGTCCCCGCGGCCGCCAGCGCATAATCGTCGCGATGGTTCGTGAGCATGTCGTACACGAGATCGAGTTCGACATTCAGCCAGTTGCCCGGCCGGTACTGCAGTGACGAGGTGATCCCGAGCCGCTCGCGGCGGTCGTACCATGTGGAATAGGTTTCCGCCTGGGGTGCGTAGAGCCTGTCGGCGCCGGAGGACTCCAGCCGAACTGCGTCGGTGGCGGAAATGCCTGGCCCGATATTCGCAGAGCCCATGGTGACTTGGGTCCAGCCCCAATTCCGGTAACCGTATTCGTTGGAATCCGCCGCGCTGTAGGCGACGGAAAGTAACGCGCCGAATGCGCCCCAGCGGTCCGAGATCAGACCGACCACATGAGGCGTGACGGCATCGGTATTGCTGTTGGTGGCGCCCTTCGCGGTGAGGACCATCTCGAGCCCGTCGTAGTCGAACGGCTTTGCCGTGCTGAGCTGGACTGTGCCGGCGATGCCGCCTTCGTCCTCGTCCGCCGCGTAGGACTTCTGCACTGTCACCAGGTTGAACAGCTCCGACGCGAATAGACTGAAATCGAAGCTCCGATTGCGCGTCACCAGTCCGCGATTGTCCATGCCGGACGCGGTGTTGCTGAGCACCTCCATGCCGTTGATCTGGGTGCGCGTGAAATCGGGCCCCAGGCTCCGCACCGTGATCTGCCGGCCTTCGCCGGAATCGCGCGTGATGGCGATGCCCGGGATGCGTTGCATGGATTCGGCGAGATTGGGATCCGGGAAGGCCGCGATGTCCTCGGCGACGATACTGTCCTGCGATCCGACGGCACTGTGCTTGAGATCAATGGCCCGTAAGAGACTTTCGCGGAAACCCGTGACGACGATTTGCTCCACGTCTGCGAGTTCCGCCGCCTGGGCCGGTTGAGGCGGGCTGCGGTCGAGGATGTAGCCCCCGGCGACACGTCTGACTTCGATCGGCAGTCCTTTGAGCAGCATCGCCAGGGCCTGTTCGGTGCTCATCGTCCCGCGGATGGATCCCGTGCGCGTCTGATTGGTGTCGATCGACGTGAGGATCTGCACGTCGGCCTGCTGCGAGAGCTGCTGGATCGCTTTCGTCAACACACCTTGGTCGATCGCGAAGTGATGGAGTGCCGGGTCGGGATCGCCGCGGTCCGCCGCGGCGTAAGACATCGACGGCAGCGCGCAGCAAAGCAACGCCAGTATCCCTCGCGCAAAAATCGCACGAGAAGCCGCCCGACCACCCACCACACCCGCTCGCAGTCTTGTCCTAGCTGATGGGCCGGACCTTAGCGGGGGCGCGTGTCACAAATGTTATGGGCGAAGGGCGAGCACGAAGTCGCTCTGACGCCCGGCGCCGTGCACCTCCACCCTGTCCTCATAGAAATCGAGCACGGCGTAGGAGGTCTGCGTGGTGTCGAGCATGCCTTTCAAGTTGAGATAGTGGATGCCGTTCTTCACCCCATAGTTGCCGTCATGGTTGTGGCCGTTCAACCAGATCTTCACAGAGGGGTGGCGTTCGAGAAGTGCGACGACCTCCGCGGCATTCCACAGATTGTGCCGGTTCTCCGGATAGACCGGAAAGTGGCAGAGGATCATGACCTTGCGCCGCCCTCGATCGGCGGCCGCCAGCGTTTTGTCGAGCCATCGCATTTGCTCTTCGCCGATGCCGCCGTCCCACAGCTCGGCCGTCGGATATTTCCGGTCGCGGATTTCCCGGCTTTCGGCGAGACGCGCATCGCCTTCCGGCCAGGCGTAGGTGCTGAGATCGTTGCCGTCGAGGACGACGAACGCCCAACCTTTGTGCTCGAAGCTGTAATAACGGGCAGGCATTCCCAGCTCGCGGGGCACCAGCGGCTTTTTGTCGTCCGTGACCGAAAAGTCGTGGTTTCCCAACACAAAGTACCACGGGTGGCGAAGCGTTCGCGCAATCGGCAGCGCGGTCTCGTAGCTCGGCCAGTCGCGATCGATGAAGTCGCCGAGGTGAACGACAAAATCCAGATTTTGCGCGTTGAACCGGGCGATCGCCTCGCGCAGCTTCGCGGGAGCGCGGCGATACAGTCTTGTGCCGGCGTCGTCCTCGTCGGCGTACTGGAAATCGGCGATGGCGCCTATGGAAAACTGCGGCTCGGTGCCCGTGTCGGCCCGGGTGGGCATGAAACTCGCGAACGCCAGCATGATCGCGGCAGCCGTCAACAACGTATATAGGAGGGATATGGCTCGTTTGCTCATGGTTCGCCGTCCGTCGCTTCAACAAAAACAGTTCCGGCCTTGTGGGCCGGAACTGTTTCGAGAGGGTGGCGGGACATGGAGAAGTAAATCCCGTCACTTGGCAGTTAGAATTCGTAAGTCAACCCGAATGTGAACGTGCGTCCGCTGGTGGTCTTGACCTCGATGCGCTGGGCGGTCACGTCCTCGTATTGCACGATCGGCTGGTTGGTGAGGTTGACGCCTTCCACCACCAGTTTCAGTTGATCGTTGATGTTGTAATGCCCGGCGAAGTCGATGTTGCTGGTCGGCTTGATGGCGTCGCCGATATTGCCGCTGCCGCCGGCGCCGTCGAGATAGCGGCTGCGGTAGGCTTCCGACACGCGAACGCCCCACTGGTCGGTTTCGTAGTACAGCGTGGCATTGACCGACATCTTGGAGAGGTTCGTCAACGGCAGGGATACCGATTTGCCGCTGAAGATCACGGGGGAATTGCCGTCGGCATAGGTCAAATTGCCGGTGAAGCCGAACTTGTCGAACGGCGCCGGCAGGAAGTCGAAGTCCTTCTTCACCGCCGCCTCGAGGCCCGCGATGTGTGCGCCCTTGCCGTTGATCGGCGCGGAGTAGTCGAACAGCGTCGACGGATCCTCGCCCTGCAAGAGGAAGGTGGGCGAATAGCCCGTGGTATTGTAGGGCACCTGCGTGGTCGTCGTTGTGATAAACGACTCCATGTTCTTGTAGAACAAGCCGATCGAGGCATAGCCGCTGTTGCCCTCGTAGTATTCGAACGAGGTTTCCAGCGAATCCGCCATGAAGGGCTTGAGGTTCGGGTTGCCGGCGCTGATCGTGCCGCCCGTTGGCCGGGTGGTAAGCGTGCCGGCCGCCGCCAGGTCGGACAACGCTGGTCTGCTGATGTTGCGATTGGCGCTGAACCGCCACAGCATATCGTCCGTCAGGTTGAGGGCGACGTTCGCGGCGGGAAGAAAGTCGTTGTAATGGTGGGTAATGGCCACCGGCACCAGCACGCCGTTGCCGAGATTTAGCATGCCCTTCGACGTCAGGTCGGTCGAGAAGTAGCGCACGCCGGCGTTCGCCCGCAGTTCGCGGCCGAGCAACGTCGTCTTGAGATCGTACTCGACATAGCCAGCGAAGGTTTTCTCCGCGACTTGGAAGTCGGAGCCGGGAACGTCATAGGCCGGTGTCATGACCCTGGTCTGGCCGATATAGGCATAGGTCTTGTTGACGTCGCCGACGACGTAGTTCGCCGTGGTATCGTAAGGCACCAGTTCCTTGTCATCCGTGGGGATGGCGGTATCGGTCGGCGTGTTGTGGTAGACCTTGTTCGTGCGGGTCCAGCCGTCGTTCATGAACTTCTTGTACTGACCGCCGAAGGTGATCGTGGAGCCTTCGAACGGCCTCCACTCGAAATCGAGCTTGCCGGTGACGTAATCGCTGACGATGCCGTTTTCCTGGGTATCCAGGCGCATCAAATTCCATTGGCTGGGATCGGTGAGCGAGAAGTCATAGGTGTTCGTCGGATTGTCGTTCTCCGTGTAGTCATAGCCGACCGTATGGTTCTGCGCTTCCATGAACACCTTGTCGAATACCGGCAATGCGTATTCCGAGCGCGAATAACCAACCAGACCTTTGACCGAAAGCTGGTCGAGAATCTGGTAATGGCCGTTCAGTGCCGCCTGATAGAACTTGGTCGAGTCTTGTTCCACATTGTATTCGCTGCGCAAGTCGACATGACTGACGTTGGCACCGACGATCGTGTCGTGGTTGTCCACGGTCAGACTGTTGAAGACTTGGGTGCCGGTGACGTTGCCCGTCAGACCGTTCGTGCCCGCATTGGCAAGCGCATAGTCGTCGCGATGATCGGTCAACCTGCCGTACATCATGTCGAGGTCGAGGCCGAAGCGGTCGTTCGGCTGGTACTGAAGCGCCGTTGTGACGCCCAGCCTCTCGCGATGGTCGAACCAGGTGGAATAGGTCGACGCCTGCGGCGCGAAATAGGCGCCGTTTTCGAGATTGGCGGTATCCGTGGCGGAAACGCCCGGCCCGATATTGGCGGCGTTGGCCTTGATCTGGCTCCAGCCCCAGTTGCGATAGCCGTATTCGTTGGAATCGGCCGTGCCGTAGGCGACTGAGACCAGCGCGCCGAAGGCGCCCCAACGGTCCGAGATCAGACCTACGACACGCGGCGTCACGCCCGAGGCGTTGGTATTGTCGATGCCCTTGGCGGAGACCACGGCCTTGAAGCCGTCGTAATCGAACGGTTTGGCCGTGCTCAACTGCACCGTGCCGGCGATGCCGCCTTCGTCTTGATCGGCGGAATAGGATTTCTGCACCGTCACTTTGTCGAACAACTCCGACGCGAACAGGCTGAAATCGAAGCTTCGCGTGCGGCTGACGCCACCGCGGTTGTCCATGCCCGATGCCGTGTTGGTCAGAACCTCCATGCCGTTCAACTGCGTACGGGTGAAGTCCGGACCCAGGCCGCGCAGCGTGATCTGCCGGCCCTCGCCGGAATCGCGGGTGATCGCGACGCCCGGAATGCGCTGCATGGATTCCGCCAGATTGAGATCCGGAAACGCCGCGATGTCTTCCGCCATGATGCTGTCTTGCGATCCTACGGCGTCCCGCTTGTAATCGATCGCCTTCTGCAAGCTTGCCCGATAACCGGTTACCGTCACGGATTCAACATTGTCCGGCGCAGTCTGGGCCCATGCGGCCGCGGCAGAAAGAAAACCGACGGCCAGCGCCGTCGTTGTCATCCACTTCGATTTTGCAAGGCTCATGGCCTCATCACCCCTCGTTTTGCATGCGGTTTAGCGCGCGACAGCGGCACGCGCCGCCGTCATTCGGGGGAGTGTCGCAGCAGTGGAGTGGGGACGGATCGGCGCGCGGTTAAGGCGTGAATTTTTTACGACGCCTGCACGACCTATTCGTGTCGCGGCACCAGCACGATCTCGTTCTTCTGCCGCACCACATTCACGTCGAGCAGCGCAGAGATCATCGATAACGTGTCGCGGGTATTGCTCAACCGGAAACGCCCGTTCAGCGCGACGCTCATAAGGCGCTTGTCCTTTATCGTGATCTTGTCGTCCGTGTAGCGATTGAGCTTTGCCACGACGTAGGATAGCGGCATGTTATCGGCCTCGAGCCAGTCCGTCTGCCAATTCTGATAGGTGTCCGGCGAAAACGTCCCCGAGCTGATGCCCCGCGACGGATCGAGGATCACCCATTCGCCGCGGCTGACGGCACGCCGTTCCAATCCCGCCGCCACGCGCACGGTTCCCTTGAAGACCCGCACCTCGACGGCGCGGTCCACCAGATCCACGCCGAATATTGTGCCGATTGCGGTCACCGTTGCCGATCGCGTCCTGACCCGGAATGGCCGCGCCGGGTCCTTGGCGACCTCGAAAACGGCTTCACCTTTGTGGAGATCGAGATCGCGCCCGTTCGGCGAGTAGCGCGCGGTTACGGAAGAGTCGGCGTTCAGGAAGACGATCGAGTTGTCGTCGAGTTTGAAATTCGCTCGCTCGCGCACCGCCGTTGCAAACTCGCGCGTTTGTGCCGGCTCCTGAGGTCCTGGCCGGTGCACAGACATCACCGACAGGACGACGCAGGCCGCTGCCACGGCGCCGGCCCCGATCAACCAGGGCCTCGGTCCGCGCAAGTGACGGCCGCACCATGCGGCCAGCGCGCCAATCGGGCCGCGCGGAGCAGGCTGCAAGGCGGCCTCCGCGCCGAGCGCCGCCGAGGCGTCCAACAGGGCAACGTCGAGCATTGTCCTGCGCATCACGGAAAAGGCCTTTCTGTTCTCGTCGGATGCGCACAACCATGCGGTCAGTTCGGCGCGCTCGCCGGTCGAAAGTTCGTCCAGCCGGTCGCACCAGTCCGCGGCCGTCTCCATGGCATCCCGCCGAATATGTCCCTGGGTGTCGCTCATGCGTCTGCTCGTTTGTTCTTGTTGTCGCTAGCAGTGGAAGGGGTGCCGTCGAAAACGTACGACAGTTCTGCCATCGCCCGGACGAGGTGTTTCTTCACGCCTTCGACGGTCAGGCCGAGTTCGTCCGCGATATGTTGGCGGGATTTGCCCTCAAGGTGCCGCTTGACGAAGACCTCGCGCCGCACGCGAGGCAGTGCCAGCAACGCATCCCGGAACATGGCGGTGCGCTGTTTGTATTCCAGCACATCGTCGCCCGCCGGCACGTTGCTCGCGAAATCCGCGTCGCCCAGTTCGATCTCCAGCCTTCTCTTCCTGGCCAGGGCAAAGATGATCGAGTCTGCAACGCGGTAGGCGTAGGCCATCGGATCGTCGATTTCGCGCTTTTCGCTCTGCTCGACCAAACGAAGGAGCGTTTCCTGCAGGATGTCTTCCGAGTTTGCCGGATTGCGGTTGCGCCGGGAAATGTATGCCAGAAGCCTTCTCCTGCTCTCCGTCGATTGAAGGATGCTGCTCGTCATTTCAATTCCGGCAAGACGGGCTCGGTGGGGCGTAGGTGAAGAACATTACACAAGGAAGATGTATCGGTCTGCCGAACGGGGACAATCGAAGTTCGATGGCCGTGCACGGTGTTAGCACAGGCTAGGCGGCCGTCGGGCGTGCCCGCGGGTCTTTGTCGCCCTGCAAATGCCGCGGTTGAGCGTTGACCGAAGTTCTTGCCCGCCGAGCCGGCCGCCTTCGAATTGCGTCACCAGACTGTCATAATGATCTCCTTGTTGGCCCCTGAGGTCCGCGTTGTCGACGGGCGGAACGTCTTCGACACGGCTGCGGTCGAAAGGCACGCCGCCGCGGTCGTAGGTCTGCTTTTCCGATAGCGGTCGATTTCCGCCCGCGCCGCTCCATGCGCAGGCTTGCCCGGAAGGCATATGCGCCGCATTCGCCGTGCCGGCGGCACGACGCGACCCATCCGGGCGCGTGGTCGCGCGGGTTCTCGGGAATGGTCGGTCGTTAAGCGGACACCCTATCGAACAAACCTGCGCCAGAAGCTGCGTCGGCGGGCCTCCACCTTGTTGACGAACGGCAGGATGTAACCAAGTAATTGTGGGATCACGCCCAGCGGCATGTCGTGTCCCCAACCGTCGATCTCGTGGTATTCCGAGCCGCGGATGCTGGCCGCAACCCGCCGGCCGTGCGGAGGCGGCACCAGTATGTC
>Ga0187810_10000108_pt1 | contig 38203 bp, 35 predicted proteins | sample NC_wetland_sal_i_9_FD_132963 | JGI IMG/M metagenome (GOLD analysis project Ga0187810, IMG submission 132963) | Wetland sediment microbial communities from Neuse River Estuary, North Carolina, USA - ASW_5 | ecosystem: Environmental > Aquatic > Freshwater > Wetlands > Sediment | place: USA: North...
AGGGGTTGCCAGCCGCGACAACTTAATTCCAAACTGCGTCACTTCTGCGCCATTACCGGAATTGCGATAGGCGTCCCGGGGGGCTTATGTGTGCAGGAGTTTCCGGGGGTTGCCCCCGGGAAGATGGCTCACCCGATTGGACAGGGCAAATGGCGCTGCCGCCGCAACAAGGCCTCTATGACCCACGCCTGGAGCACGACTCCTGCGGCGTGGGATTTATCGCCAATATCAAAGGTTTGAAGTCGCACAGCTTGGTCACGGAGGGGCTTCGCATCCTGCTCGCGCTGGATCATCGCGGGGCGGTGGGGGCGGACCCGCTGGTCGGCGACGGTGCCGGCGTCCTGCTGCAGATTCCCGACGCGCTGTTCCGCGACTGGGCCGCCAATGCGGGCGTGACGCTGCCCGCGCCGGGGCATTACGCGGTGGCGATGTGCTTCCTGCCGCGCGACGAAGCCGCGCGCACCATCGCGGTGGGCCAGTTCGAGCGCTTCCTCAAGATCGAAGGCCAGGTGCTGCTGGGCTGGCGCGAGGTCCCCACCGATCCTTCGATGCTGGGCCAAACCGTGCTCGATTCCATGCCGGTGATCCGCCAGGCGGTGATCGGCTGGGGCCCCAACATCCGCGACGAAGCCGCCTTCATGCGCAAGCTGCTGGCCGTGCGCAAGCAGACGCAGAACCCGCTGGAGGCGCTGGCCAGGAAGCACAAGCAGCCCGGCGTCACCCAGTTCTACATGCCGAGCTTCTCGACGCGCACCATCGTCTACAAGGGGCTGCTCTTGGCGCCCGACGTGGAGCGCTTCTATCTCGATCTCAAGAACCCGCTGACCGCCAGCGCTTTCGCCATGGTGCATCAGCGCTTCTCCACCAACACCTTCCCCTCCTGGAAGCTGGCGCATCCCTTCCGCTTCATCGCCCACAACGGCGAGATCAACACCCTGCGCGGCAACGTCAACTGGATGAACGCCCGCCGCCGCACCATGGAATCCGACCTGCTCGGCGCCGATCTCGACAAGATGTGGCCGCTGATTCCGCACGGCCAGTCCGACACCGCCAGCCTCGACAATGCGCTCGAGCTGCTCTTGGCCGGCGGCTATCCGCTGGCCCAGGCGGTGATGATGCTGATCCCCGAAGCCTGGTCGGGCAACCGGCACATGGATGCGCAGCGCCGCGCCTTCTACGAATACCACGCCGCGCTGCTGGAGCCCTGGGACGGCCCCGCCGCCATCGCCTTCACCGACGGGCGCCAGATCGGCGCCACGCTCGACCGCAACGGCCTGCGCCCCGCGCGCTTCATCGTCACCGACGACGACCACGTCATCATGGCGTCGGAAGCGGGCGTGCTGCCGGTGCCGGAAGAGAAGATCGTGCGCAAATGGCGCCTGCAGCCGGGCAAGATGCTGCTGATCGACCTGGAACAGGGCCGCATCGTCGACGACGAAGAGATCAAGCACAGCCTCGCCTCCGCCAAGCCTTACGAGGAATGGCTGAAGGCGGCGCAATACCACCTGGAAGAGCTGCCCGACGTGCCGGACGAGAACGGCGCCTCCGAGGACAGCCTGCTCGACCGCCAGCAGGCCTTCGGCTACTCGCAGGAAGACCTGAAATTCTTCCTCGAACCCATGGCCGTGAACGGCGAGGACCCGGTGGGCTCGATGGGCTGCGACACGCCCCTGGCGGTGCTGTCGAAGAAACCCAAGCTGCTTTACGACTATTTCAAGCAGAACTTCGCCCAGGTCACCAATCCGCCCATCGATCCCATCCGCGAGCAGCTGGTGATGAGCCTGGTGTCGATGATCGGGCCGCGGCCGAACCTGTTCGGCCAGGCGGCGGGCTCGCACAAGCGCCTGGAAGTGCACCAGCCGGTGCTCTCCAACGCCGACCTGGCCAAGATCCGCGCCATCGAGGAGCTGGCCGACGCCGCCTTCCGCACCGCCACCATCGACTGCACCTGGCCGGCCTCGGAAGGGGCCCGCGGCCTGGAAAACGCCGTCCTGCGCATCTGCATGGATGCCACCGACCAGGTGCTGGCCGATTTCAACATTCTCATCCTGTCCGACCGCGCCGTCTCCGCCGACCGCATCCCGATTCCGGCGGCGCTGGCCACCGCGGCGGTGCATCACCATCTCATCCGCCAGGGCCTGCGCATGCAGACCGGCCTGGTGGTGGAAACCGGCTCGGCGCGCGAAGTGCATCATTTCTGCGTGCTGGCGGGCTACGGCGCCGAGGCCATCAATCCCTACATGGCCTTCGAGACGCTGGAGCAGATCCGCAAGGATTTGGGGCTCAAGCTTTCGGCCGCCGAGGTGCGCAAGAACTACACCTATGCCATCGGCAAGGGCATCCTGAAGGTGATGTCCAAGATGGGCATTTCCACCTACCAGTCCTATTGCGGCGCCCAGATTTTCGACGCGGTGGGTCTTTCCTCGCAATTCGTGGAGAAATACTTCACCGGCACCGCCTCGCGGGTGGAAGGCGTCGGCCTCTTGGACATTGCCGAGGAATGCGTGGCGCGGCACAAGAATGCCTACGGCGACAACCCGATCTACTCGGACGCGCTCGACGTCGGCGGCAACTACGCCTACCGCCTGCGCGGCGAGGAACACGCCTGGACGCCCGCCAGCATCGCCAAATTGCAGCACGCGGTGCGCGGCAAGAGCTGGCCGGATTACCGCGCCTTCGCCGCTTCCATCAACGAGCAATCCGAGCGGCTGCTCGCTTTGCGCGGACTGATGAAGTTCAAATATGCCGACCGGCCACTGGCCCTCGACCAGGTCGAACCCGCCGCCGAAATCGTCAAGCGCTTCGCCACCGGCGCCATGAGCTTCGGCTCCATCTCGCGCGAGGCGCACACCACGCTGGCCACGGCCATGAACCGCATCGGCGCCCGCTCCAACACCGGCGAGGGCGGCGAGGAATCCGAACGCTACAAGCCGCTCGCCAACGGCGACTCCCAGCGCTCCCGCATCAAGCAGGTGGCCTCGGGCCGCTTCGGCGTCACCGCCGAGTACCTGGTCAACGCCGACGACATCCAGATCAAGATGGCCCAGGGCGCCAAGCCGGGCGAGGGCGGGCAATTGCCCGGCCGCAAGGTGGACAAAGCCATCGCCAAGGTGCGCCATTCGACGCCGGGCGTGGGGCTGATCTCGCCGCCGCCCCATCACGACATCTATTCCATCGAGGATCTGGCCCAGCTCATCCGCGACCTCAAGAGCGTCAATCAGCAGGCGCGCATCTCGGTCAAGCTGGTGTCGGAAGTGGGGGTGGGCACGGTGGCGGCGGGCGTCGCCAAATGCCGCGCCGATCACGTCACCATCTCGGGCTTCGACGGCGGCACCGGCGCTTCGCCTTTGACCTCCACCACCCATGCCGGCAGCCCCTGGGAGATCGGCCTCGCCGAAACCCAGCAGACGCTGGTGCTGAACGAGCTGCGCGGCCGCATCGCCGTGCAGGTCGATGGCGGCCTCAGAACCGGCCGCGACGTCGCGGTCGCCGCCCTCCTCGGCGCCGACGAATTCGGCTTCGCCACCGCGCCCCTGATCGCCGCGGGCTGCCTGATGATGCGCAAATGCCATCTCAACACCTGCCCGGCGGGCATCGCCACCCAGAACCCGGTGCTGCGCAAGCGCTTCGCGGGCACGCCCGAGCACATCATCAATTACTTCTTCTTCGTCGCCGAGGAGCTGCGCGAGATCATGGCGCAGCTCGGTTTTCGCACCGTGCAGGAGATGATCGGCCGCAGCGACAAGCTCGACATCACCGACGCGGTGCGCCATTGGAAGACGCAGGGCATCGATCTTTCGCGCGTGCTCCATCAGGTGACGCCCAAGCCCGGCGTGGCGGTCTACAACTGCGAGGCCCAGAAGCACGACCTCGGCAAGGCGCTCGACCACGAGCTGATCGCCGCCTGCCAGGACGCCATCGGGAAGAAGAAGCCGGTGCGCCTCGAAGGCGCCATCCGCAACGTGGACCGTACCGTGGGCGCCATGCTCTCGGGCGAGATCGCGCGCCAATACGGCCATGAGGGCCTGCCCGAAGATACCATCGCGGTGCACTACAGCGGCACGGCGGGACTGTCCTTCGGCGCCTTCCTGGCGCGCGGCGTCACCCTGGAGCTGGTCGGCGACGCCAACGATTACGTCGGCAAGGGGCTGTCGGGCGGGCGCATCGTGGTGCGCCAGCCCAAACAGGCCCCGCGCGAGCCGACCGAAAACATCATCGTCGGCAACACGGTGCTGTACGGCGCCATCGCGGGCGAGGCCTATTTCGAGGGCGTGGCGGGCGAGCGTTTCGCCGTGCGCAATTCCGGCGCCGTGGCGGTGGTGGAAGGCGTGGGCGACCACGGCTGCGAATACATGACCGGCGGCGTGGTGGCGGTGCTGGGCCGCACCGGACGCAACTTCGCCGCGGGCATGTCGGGCGGCATCGCCTATGTCTACGATCCCGACGGCGATTTCGAAGGCCTGTGCAACACCGACATGGTCGAGCTGGAGAAGATCGGCCCGGCGGCGGAGGGCAGCACGGACGAAACCCAGCCGCGGCAGAAATCGGTCAGCGTCTTCGATTCCGGCATGGGCGATCCCTTGCGCTTCGATGCGGAACGGCTGCGCATCCTGGTGCAGCGCCATCTCTTGCATACCCAAAGCGCACGGGCGCGCTGGCTGCTCGACCATTGGGAGGACAGCCTGCGCCGTTTCGTCAAGGTGATGCCGAAGGAATATCGCCGGGCGCTGCAAGACCTGAAAGCCGAGAACCGGCAGGCGGCGGAGTGAACATGGGCAAGGTCACAGGCTTCCTGGAAATCGACCGCAAGGACCGCGCTTACGAAAAGCCGGCCGAGCGCGTGACGCATTTCCGCGAATTCGTCAAACCGCTGTCGGAGTCGGAAACCTCCACCCAGGCGGCGCGCTGCATGGATTGCGGCATTCCTTTCTGCCACCAGGGCTGTCCGGTCAACAACCTGATCCCCGACTGGAACAACCTCGCCTATCGCGGCCAGTGGAAGAAGGCGCTGCAAGTGCTGCATTCCACCAACAACTTCCCGGAAGTGACGGGCCGCGTCTGCCCGGCGCCTTGCGAGGCCGCCTGCACCCTCAACATCCCCGACACGCCGGTCACCATCAAGAGCATCGAATGCGAGATCGTGGAGCGCGGCTGGGAGGAAGGCTGGATCGAGCCGCTGATCCCCGCCGAACGCAGCGGCAAGCGCGTGGCGGTGGTGGGGTCGGGCCCGGCGGGCCTGGCGGCGGCGCAGCAGCTGGCGCGCGCCGGCCACGCCGTCACGGTGTTCGAGAAGTACGACCGCATCGGCGGGCTGTTGCGCTACGGCATTCCCGATTTCAAGCTGGAGAAGCACCGCCTCGACCGCCGCATCCAGCAGATGCAGGCCGAAGGCGTCGAATTCCGCACCAACATGGAGGTCGGCATCACCCTGCCGGTCTCGGCCTTGCTGGAGAATTTCCACGCCGTGGTGATGGCGGGCGGCGCCGAAGCCCCGCGCGACCTGCCGGTGGAGGGGCGCGAGCTCAGCGGCGTGCATTTCGCCATGGATTTCCTGCGCCAGCAGAACAAACGCAACGCGGGCGACGAGGAAGCGCGCGCCGCGCCCGACGGCACCATCTCCGCCAAGGGCAAGCATGTGGTGGTGATCGGCGGCGGCGACACGGGCTCGGATTGCGTCGGCACCTCCAACCGCCAGGGCGCCCTCTCGGTGACGCAGCTCGAAATCCTGCCGCAGCCGCCGGAGAAGGAGAACAAGGCGCTCACCTGGCCCGATTGGCCCATCAAGCTGCGCCTCTCTTCCTCGCAGGAAGAGGGCTGCACCACCGAATGGGCCGCCGCCACCAAACGCATCCTGGGCGAGGGCGGCAAGGTCAAGGCGATTGAAGCGGTGCGGGTGGAATGGAAGACGGACGGCAAGGGCCGCCGCGTTCCCGTTCCCGTACCCGGCAGCGAATTCCGCGTCGCGTGCGAACTGGTGCTGCTGGCAATGGGCTTCGCGGGTCCGCGCCGCACCGGCTTGCTGGAACAGGCGGGCGTCGAGCTGGACGAACGGGGCAACGTCAAGGCCACCGAGCTGGACTACAAAAGCTCGACGCCGCGCATCTTCGCCTGCGGCGACATGCGCCGCGGCCAGTCGCTGGTGGTGTGGGCGATCCGCGAAGGCCGCCAGGCCGCCCGCGCCGTGGACGAATTCCTTACCGGCTCCTCCACCCTGCCGCGCTAGATGCGTCATTTTTCCCTCTCCCCTTGAGGGAGAGGGCGGTTTGCCTTGCGCTTACAAAGCGCGAGCGTAGTAAGCGCTTAGGCAAACCGGGTGAGGGGTGCATATTCATTGTCATGGCCCGCCTGGCGCGGTCCATCCCGGTGACGACAAACACAGCTTGGGTCGATCCCACCCGGCTTCGCCGTTTCCTTTCCATTGCCAGAACACATTACGCTATACCGGCTTGCGCGCAATGAACTGCGTGACGGAGCCCATGCCGTTATGATAGGGCCCTTCCTGAATCTCGCGTTCGGCGTCTTCGGCGCGCACGATCTCGAATCCCTCGAAGGCAAGCGTCAGTTCAGCCAGAGAAAGCAGCTGCGCGGCGTCTTTCGGTCCGCCGGTGCCATAGGCGAGCTGTTTCTTGTTATAGGCTTCGAGCAGCAATACGCCGCCGGGCTTCAGCGCCCGTTTGACCGATTGGAACAATCCCGGCCTGTGTTCCTCGGACAGGTGGCAGAAGATCGAGACAATGCCGTCCCATTTTGCCTCGCCCATCGGATAGGTTGCCAGGTCGGCGACGTCGTAGGCGATCTCGACGTGAAACCGCTCCGCCAATTGCAGCGCCTTGTTGCGGCCGGCTTGCGAGAAATCCACGCCCTGCACTTTATGGCCTTGCCGCGCGAGAAACACGGCGTTGCGTCCTTCGCCTTCCGCCAGGGACAAAACGGCACCGCCGGGAACGAGCAGGGCGGCGTTCTCGCGCAGGAAATCGTTGGGCCGGATGCCGTAAACATAATCCGCCTCGCCGTAGCGGTCGTTCCAGAAGCCGGCAGCCGGGAGTGCATCTGTCATACGTTTCTCCGTGAAAGCGATTCTTTCATTTGCCTTATCCTACAAGCTCAAGTTAACTTGAGGTCAAGAGGGAAGCCGCAGGCGTCATCATGATGGATATCGCCGAAGTCTCGAAACGCTCCGGCTTCTCTGCGTCCGCCTTGCGCTTCTACGAGGACAAGGGGCTGATTTCCTCCATCGGCAGAAAGGGTCTGCGGCGGCTGTTTGCCGGCGACGTATTGCGGCGCCTGTCGCTGATCGCCTTGGGACGGAATGCGGGATTCTCTCTGGACGAAATTGCCGCCATGTTCACGCCGAAGGGCGTTCTGGCGATCGACAGAAGGCAGTTGTCCGCCAAGGCCGACGAACTGGATCAGAGGATCAGGAAGCTCGCCGCTTTGCGGGATGGATTGCGGCACGCCGCCAAATGCCCGGCCCCCAGCCATCTCGAATGCCCCACCTTCCGGCGCTTTTTGAGGCTTGCCGGCAAAGCCCAAGCCCGGCGGAAGCAGAAGCGATACATGCGAAAACCGTCCGGCCGGCGCTGACAAGGTTCCGTATGGCACGGCTTGCCCGTTTAGGCCGGGTGCAAAGCGGTCGCTCCGCTCTTGTCGCCGCTCTGCCTGCCGCCTCTTTTCCCTTTGTAACATCTTGTGATCCCCGCAGCCCTTGATCGTGCCGCAGCCGCTCCCCATCTCCTTTTCCTGAATTATCGACATGGAGAAGCCGGAAGCGGCGCGCAACGACGGTTGCGGCCAGCGGAGAAATTTGCGCGGAACCATACAGGGCAAGGATGCGCCCGCGCGCATCCGCGGCGAAGAAAGCGGGCTTATGCGCCGCCAGGAGCGGCCGGTTCGCCGGACGCTTTCCCGCCGAAGTCCGGGGCGAAGCACAAGGTGCCGTTTGCGCCCGCCGGGCGTGCCGTGCCGCCGGCGCTTCTGAAAGAGGCGGTCCCCTTGGCCGCCTCTTTGCGTAATCCGGACATGCGATGAACTCCGTTCATCGCATGTCCGAGCGGCCGCCGCGCCTTATGGCGCGTAAAGCCTGCGTGGCGTCTGAACGCCCAAGCTGCCACGAGTGGTACTCATGGCAGCTTGGCAAAAGTCCCCCATTTCGCGTATGAAAAAAGCGAACCCACCAGCCCGCCGCAACATGCCCAAGCCCGCTATTCTCTTCGTCTGTCTCGGCAACATCTGCCGTTCGCCTCTGGCCGAAGCGGCGTTGCGCGCGCAAGCGGCAGGCGCCGGGCTCGAGATCGAAATCGATTCCGCCGGCACCGGCGGCTGGCACGCCGGCGAGGCGCCGGACCGCCGTGCCCAGGCGGTGGCCCGCCGCCACGGCGTGGACATCACAAGCTACCGGGCGCGCAAAGTCACGCGCGCCGATTTCACCCGCTTCACCCACATCCTGGCGCTGGACCGCGAGAACCTCGCCGATTTGCAGGCCTTGCGCCCGCGCGATGCCACGGCACACCTCAGCCTGTTGCTCGATCACGTGCCGGGGCGCGAAGGCGAGGAGGTGCCCGATCCCTGGTACGGCGGCCCGGCCGATTTCGAGGATACCTGGTCCGTCGTCACCGCGGCGGCCGAAGCGCTGGTGGCCGAATTCAAGGGCAGGCCATGAACGGATTGGCCGAACGCGGCGCGGCTTTGCTCGGCGGCACGCTGGCCCGCACCCAGGCGCTCGGCGGCGGCTCGCTGTCGCAGCTGGTGAAGATCGTGCTGACCGACGGCCGGGAGGCCGTGGTCAAAACCGGTCCCATGCCCGGGGCCGAAGCGGAAATGCTGCGCGCCATCCGTGCCGCAGGCAGCCCTGCGCCGGAACCTTACGCCGCCGACGACATCGTGCTGGTGCTGGAAGTCCTCGCCGACGAAGCCGGCGAAGCCTGGTCCGATCTCGGCCTTGTGCTGAAAACCCTCCATGCCGCGCGTGGTCCGCGTTACGGCTGGAATAGCGATTATGCTTTCGGCCCCGTCGCCATCGTCAACCGCTGGAGCAGCGACTGGCCCCAATTCTGGGCCGAGCATCGCCTGCTCAACCACGCCCGTACCGTCGGCGCGAATCTCGCCCGCCGCCTCGAACGCCTGGCCGCGGATCTCCCGAACCGCTTGCCCAATCCGCCGCCGTCGCTGCTGCATGGCGACCTCTGGGGCGGCAACGTGCTGACGGCGAACGGCAAGGTCAGCGGCCTGATCGATCCGGCCTGCTATTACGGCCATGGCGAAGTCGATATCGCCATGCTGCAGATGTTCGATCATCCCGGCCCGGCGTTCTTCTCCGCTTACGGAGAATTGCCGCCGGGCCGCGAAGAGCGGCTTGCCATCTACCGGCTGTGGCCGGCACTGGTGCATCTGCGCCTGTTCGGCGCCGGCTACCGCCCGCTGGTCGATAGCCTGCTGACCGAACTCGGCGTTTAGATCGACAACTGCGTCCGGAAGGCGATGGTGCTCAAGGTCTGGCCGCCGTTCAGCATCGGCAGCGCGGGCGTGCCGGAAGTGGTCACGGCGGCGGGCACCTGCAAACGCGTCACGTCGATCCACTGGTAGTCCAGCGAGAAGCGGATGACCTGGTTGGGATACCAGTTGAGGCCGAGCGTCGCGATCTTCTGCTCGCCGCCGCGCACCGTGTTGTAGTAGGTGTAGGTGCGCGCCGCGGCCGTCCAATCGGTGATCACCGAGGCCGCATCCTCGGCATGGCTGTCGAGGTTGAGGTCGCTGTAGCGCGCCGCGATTTCCCAGGCACCCCAGCCGCCGTTCTTGAGCGAGAAGGGCTGGTCCGGTTTGGGCGCGGTGAAGGCGGCGGTGGCGGAACTGTAACCGCGGCTTTCGCCGGTCAGGACCCAGCTTCCCTGCACATACCAGCCGGTGAAGCTGTTGCTCGAAGGCGTTACGGCCAGAGGCGCGGAAACGCCCGCAGCCGAGAACACGTCATAGGCCACCGGCGTGCGGTGGACGCTGTAGAGGTAATATCCGGCCTGGCCGTAGAAATTGCGGTAGTTGCCGCCCGTCTCCAGACCCCATTGCGTCAGGTGATCCGCGGCCAGGGTGCCGGTATTGACCAGCGCGGTGCCGCCCGAGTCGACGGTGATCTCCGGCATGTCGTTGAGCGCAATGGTGTTCTTTGCCGTTGCGCCGGGCGTGGTCGCCAGCGTGGCGGCGCCATTGCGCGTCAGATCGGGCGGCGAGATCACGTAGGTCCCGTTGACGCCGACCAGCCAGTGCGCCTCGTCGCTGGAAACGGGCAGATAGGCGGCGCGGCCCACAAGGCTCGCCTGCTCGTTGTAAACGGCAACGCTTCCCGGCGCCCAGGCTTTGGCGCCGTCCTGCAACTTGTCGCCTGTGAGCGACAGCGCGCCATACAGGCGCTCGCCCATATACATGATCGTCACGGCATCGCGCCCTTCCGCGGCGGCAATATTGCGCTGCATGTTGGAGGGCGAATTGCGCTCCAGGAACATCAGGTCGGCGGCGGAGGTGGCGTCCTCGAGATTGGCGGGCGCCGCATAAGCGCCGATGCGCAGTGCCCACGGCGCCAGCCCGTCGTATTCCAGATAGGCGTACATGATATGGCCGGGCGTTTCGGTGGCGGCGCCGCCGAAATCGTAGAGAAAGAAATACGACCAGTCGCCGAACAGTTTGCCCTGCAGGCCGAGGAAGACGCGGCGCAGATTGGCGCCGCTGGAAAGCTCCGGTCCATAGGCGGCGGGTAGGGAGGCGGCGCTGCCCTGCTGCAGATATACGCCCGTGTCGGCCTGCAACAGCGCTCGCACCGAGGCGCTGAAGGCGCCGTCCGCCGAAGCGAGGGAGAGCCTGCCGTTGTTCACGCCGGCCTTGGGCAGAGAAGCCGCCTGCTGCTTGATTTCCGCTTGCTGCGCAACGGCTTCCGCCTGCCGCGCCTTTGCCGCGTCCCTTTCCTTCTGGGTTTCGCTCTTGAGTTCCTGGACCTGCTTCGACAGCTCCTGGATCTGGGTTTCCAGCGTCTGGATGCGCGCATCCGGGCCGGCGAAGGCCGCGCCCGATGTGCTTGCCAGAAGCGCGGCAACGCAAAGATTGGTGATCGACTTCATGTGTTGGTCCCCGCTGCAAATCGCCGGCGAATGTTTTTCGTCCGGCGCGTGCGAGAACGGTAAGAGCGCTGCCGTTAAACCGGATTGAATGCAAAGGCGCGCTGCATCGTCGTTTTGTCACATCCGTAATACTACATAGATACGAACGCGCGAAATGCACGCTTCGCTCGATCAAAAATGTAATTCGCGCCCGCTGCGCACACGCACGCCGTGCAAATGTAGGGCGTCGATACTTTCGCTCCATCGTTAGTTGTTGTCGCGAATGGAACGCAGCGCATCCGATCCATTCGGACGTATGCTCTCTATACGGATTTTAAATCCGTACGCTGCATTTTCTCTCACGCAGCGGATGCGAGAGCGCGGATGACCGGAACGGCACGCGCGATTTCAGACCGCTTGCGACATCGGGGGGACCAGCGCCATGCCGCGCGCAGCACAGCCGTTTGATGCGTCAGCCGCCGTCCGGTACGGCGGTACGGCGGCGTGTTTTGCCGCGAAACGACGGCGGTATCCGAAACCCGAAAAACGCACCGAATTCTAAGTCTCGCGACGAGGAGAGCACTGCAAATGGGCACGTCATTCAAAGATTTATCCGTCAGCACCAAAACGATCGGCGCCTTCGCTTGCGTCCTGATCGCCACCGTCGCGCTGGGACTGTTTTCCGTCCAGCGCCTTTCGTCCGTGAACACCGACGCGGCCACGATTCGCGATCATTGGCTTCCCGCCACGCGCGTCCTCGGCCAGTACAACTACTTTGCGACGCGGCTGCGTTCCTTCCAAGGCGCCTTCCTACTGCCCACGACGGAAGCCGAGCGCGCGGCGATTGCGGAAAACCTGCAATCGCTCGATGCCGAGGCGACCAAGAACCTGCAGGACTACCAGCGCATGGTGCAAACCGACGAAGGGCGGAACCAGGCTGACAGGATCGCAACGGCCTGGACAAGCTACCTGCCCATGTTCGAAAAGGAAAAGGAACTGGCCAAAGGCGATACGAATGCCGCCGTCGCCTACTATATGGGGCCGATGCGGTCGACCTTCGCCGAGCTCACCAGCGCCATTGACGCCGCCGTCGATTTCAACGACAAGGGCGGCGTCGCCGCCGGTAACAACGGCCAGGCGACCTTCGAATCCGCGCGCCTGTGGATTTTCCTGGCGCTCGCTCTGGCCGCCATCTTCAGCATGGCCGCCTGCTTCATCCTGATCAACGCGGTGTCCAAGCCGCTCGGCAAGATGACCCAGGCCATGGGCGAACTGGCCGCCGGCAACCTCAACGCCAACGTGCCGAATTCCGACCAGAAGGACGAAATCGGCAAGCTGGCCGAGGCGATGACCACCTTCAAGAACCAGCTCGCCGCCGCGGAACGCTCCAAGGCCGAGCAGACCGAGACCATCGTCTCCAGCATCGGCACCGGCCTCGACCACCTTGCCAAGGGCAATCTGACCCATCGCGTCTCGTCAGACCTGACGGGTCCCTTCGGCAAGCTGAAGGATGACTTCAACTTGGCCATGACCCGCTTGCAGGACACCATGAAGAACGTACTCTCGAGCACCAACCAGATTTCCACCGGTGCGAACGAGATTTCGCAGGCCGCGGACGATCTGTCGCGGCGCACCGAGCAGCAGGCGGCCAGCCTGGAAGAGACCGCCGCGGCCCTGGAAGAGATCACCTCCACGGTCAAGAAGACCGCCGCCAACACCAAGGAAGCCAGCTCCAGCGTTTCGTCGGCCAAGACGGCGGCGCAGGATGGCGGTCACGTGGTGGAAACGGCGATCAAGGCCATGGATTCCATCGCGCAGTCCTCGAAGCAGATCACCGACATCATCGGCGTGATCGACGAGATCGCCTTCCAGACCAACCTGTTGGCCTTGAACGCGGGCGTCGAAGCGGCGCGGGCGGGCGATGCGGGCAGGGGCTTTGCGGTTGTGGCGAGCGAAGTGCGCGCCCTGGCGCAGCGTTCCAGCGAAGCGGCCAAGGAAATCAAAGCCCTGATCAAGACCTCGGGCGAGCACGTCGGCGCCGGCGTCAAGCTGGTCGGTGAGTCCGGCGAAGCCTTGAAGCACATCGTCGCCCAGGTGGAGCAGATCAACAGCCTGGTCTCCGAGATGGCGCTGGCGGCCGAGCAGCAATCGACCGGTATCGAGCAGGTGAACGCGGCCGTCGGACAGATGGACCAGGTCACCCAGCAGAACGCGGCCATGGTCGAAGAATCCACGGCGGCCTCGCGCAACCTGGCCAGCGAAACCCAGTCTCTCTCGAGCCTGGTCGGCTTCTTCAACGTGGGTTCGATCGAACGCTTCACGCCGAAGGAAACGGCGGCGAAACACGCGGTCAAGCCCGCTTTGCGCGCGCCGAACCGTCCTGTTTCCGCCGGACGGCATGGCGGCGCGGCGGTGGCCGTGGCGCGCAAGCCGGAAGCCGAAGCCGAAGATTGGACGGAATTCTGATCGGAACGGATGCGAACCATGCACCCCATGACCTCGGCTCCCGGCAGTACGCCCGACTTCGACCTTGAAGCACGTCTGCGCTATGCAGGGATCACGGAAACGACCGGAAGGAGGCTGCGCGGTTTCTGGCGGATCGCGCGCCTCCGCCTCCCGGGACTGCTGAACGCGTTCTATCGGCACGTTCAGAGCGAGCCCCGGCTGGCGAAATTGGTCGGCGGCCAGACGGACAGGCTGAAAAACGCCCAGACGACGCACTGGGAACGCCTGTTCTCCGGCCGCTTCGACCGCGCCTATGTCGAAGGCGTCTATCGCGTGGGCCTCGCCCACAAGATGATCGGGCTGGAGCCGCGCTGGTACATCGCGGGCTATCAGTTCGTGCTGAACCGGCTGGTTCGTATCGCGATCGGCAGCTATTTCTGGGCACCGCTGACGCTGTGGCGGACCATAGAAGCGCTGAACAAGGCCGTCATGCTCGACATGGAGCTGGCGATCTACGCCTACCAGCTTGCACTGGAATCCGAGAAGCGCCAGCAGCAGGAGATGATCATCGACAGCGTCGGCGTCGGGCTCGGCGCCCTGGCGGAAGGCAAGCTGACCCATCGCATCGAGATGGAGTTGACGGGCCCCTTCGCCAAGCTGCGCGACGATTATAACCGCGCCCTGCCGCTGCTGCAGGAAACGGTACAGGCCGTGGTGCGCAGCATCGACACGATCTCGACCGGCGCCACCGAGATCGCCGCGGCCACCGACGACCTGTCGCGCCGCACCGAAAATCAGGCTGCCAGCCTGGAACAGACCGCCGCAGCGCTGGAAGAGATCACGGCGACGGTGAAGGCCACCGCCGGCAATGCGGGCAAGGTCGGCGACATCGTGCAGTTGACCAAGGAGTCGGCCCAGGCGGGCGGCGAGATCATGGACGCCACCATCTCGGCGATGAACCAGATCGCGCAATCCTCGAAGCAGATCACCGACATCATCGGGGTGATCGACGAGATCGCCTTTCAGACCAACCTGTTGGCCTTGAACGCGGGCGTCGAGGCGGCACGGGCGGGCGATGCCGGCAAGGGCTTTGCCGTGGTCGCCAGCGAAGTGCGCGCCCTGGCGCAACGCTCCAGCCAGGCGGCCAAGGAGATCAAGGGGCTGATAGGCGCCTCGCGCGAGCACGTCTCCAAAGGCGTGAAATTCGTCGGAGAGTCGGGCGGCGCCCTCAAGCAGATCGTCGATCAGGTCGTGCAGATCAACGACCTGATCGCCGAGATGACCCGGGCCGCCCACCAGCAATCGGCCGGCATCGAGGAAGTCAACACCGCGGTCGGCCAGATGGACCAGGTGACCCAGCAGAACGCGGCCATGGTCGAGCAATCGACGGCCGCCTCCCACAACCTGGCAAACGAAACCCAGGCGCTGTCGCGGCTGGTCGCCTTCTTCGAGGTGGGCGGCGAAGCGGAAGATCGTGAACCTGAAGCGGGAGAGACGGCATGGAAGCGGCAGGCGACGGCATAACCTTGTCCGCGGTAGCGGACATGCAGGCGGCCGCGGGCCTCAAGACACGGCTCGAACAGGCGCTGGCTGCGGGCGGCGGCGTCACGGTCGATGCTTCGGCGGTTCAGCGCATCAGTTCGCCGTTTCTCCAGGTCCTGGTCGCCGGCGTGGCGGCCTTTGCCAAAGCGGGCGGTTCGCCTTTGACGATCAAAGAGCCATCCGAGCCGTTCGTCGAAACGGTTTCGACTCTCGGTTTGACGGAAGCATTGGGGTTGAAATGGGCAAGACAATCCTGACGGTCGACGACTCGCGCACCATGCGCGATATGCTGCGGTTGGCCCTCAGCGGCGCCGGGCATAACGTGTTGCAGGCCGACGACGGCGTGCATGGCGTGGAAGTTCTCGACAACGCCGGCTTGGTCGATGTCATCATCACCGACATCAATATGCCGCGGATGGACGGCTACGGCTTCATCGAGCATGTGCGGCGCGGCTCGTCAAACCGCTTGACGCCGATCCTGGTGCTGACCACGGAAAGCGAACCGGCCAAGAAGCTGCGCGCACGCGATGCGGGCGCCACCGGCTGGATCGTCAAGCCTTTCGATCCCGACAAACTGCTCGCCGCCATCCGCAGAGTATCTCCGTAGGACGATTGACATGGATCCGATGGAAGCCATCAAGCAGACCTACTTCCAGGAATGCGACGAACTGCTCCTGGCGATGGAGGAAGGTCTCATCGCCATGGAGAACGGCGAGGCCGACGCCGAAATGATCAACGCCGTCTTCCGGGCGGTGCATTCGATCAAGGGCGGCGGCGGCGCTTTCGGTTTCGAGATTCTGGTCGGTTTCAGCCATATCTTCGAAACGGTGCTCGACCACATCCGCTCCGGCAAGCTCGATCCCAGCCCCGAGGTGGTAAAGGTGCTGCTGCGCGCCGGCGACAAGCTGTCCGATCACGTCTCCGCGGCGCGGAGCGGCGGCGGTACGGTACAGGACGAGGACGTCAAGGAAGAGCTGCGCCGCCTTTCGGGCGAAGGCCCCGAGGCGGAGGAAGCCGCCCCGGCCGAATTCGAAGGCTTGGCCTTCGCGCCGATCCAGATCGAAATCGAGGAAGAACCGCCGGTCTGGCACATCCGTTTTGCCCCGCATGCCGGGCTCTATACCAAGGCCAATGAGCCGTTCCTCCTGTTGCGCGAATTGCACGCGCTGGGTCCGCTCGAGGTCAAAGCGGATCTGTCGCGGCTGCCGGAGCTTTGCGCCATCGAGCCGGAGCAAGCCTATTTCGCCTGGGACATCGTCCTTCGCGACTGCAAGGACCGCGGCAAGATCGAGGAAGTCTTCGAATTCGTCACGGGCGATTGCGACCTCGAGATCGTCGAGGAAGCGCCCGTTGAAGCGGCCGTTGCGAAGCCCCTCGCGGCGGACGCGCCCGTCGCGATTGACGCGCCGGCAGAGCCCGTGGCGGCTGCGCCGGCCTCAGCCGAAACCGCCGCCGAAAAGAAGCCGGCTGTGGAAGTGGTCAAACAGACCATCCGCGTCGATCTCGACAAGGTGGACCGCCTAGTCAATCTGGTGGGCGAACTGGTCATCACCCAGGCGATGCTGACCCAGCGCGTCTCCGAATGCAGCACGTCCCGCGGTTCCAGCATCGGCGCGGGCCTCAACGAACTCGAACACCTGTTGCGCGAGCTGCAGGAAGCCGTGATGGCGATCCGCACCCAGCCGGTGAAATCGGTGTTTCAGCGCATGCCGCGCCTGGTGCGTGAGACTGCGGCGCAGACCGGCAAAGAGGTGCGCCTGGTGATCGAAGGCGAAACCACCGAGGTGGACAAGACCGTCATCGAACGCCTGGGCGAACCCTTGACCCACATGATCCGCAACGCCATCGACCACGGGCTGGAAACGCCCGAGGCGCGGGCGGCGGCGGGCAAGCCTTCCGAGGGCACGGTGACGCTGTCGGCCGAACACCGCGGCGGGCGCATCGTGATCGAAGTCAGCGACGACGGCCGCGGCATCGACCGCGCCCGCGTGCGCCAGAAGGCACTGGAACGCGGGCTGATCTCGCTTTCCGCCAATCTCGGCGACGAGGAGATCGACAACCTGATCTTCCTGCCGGGCTTCTCCACGGCGAACCAGGTGTCGAACATATCGGGGCGCGGCGTCGGGCTCGACGTCGTACGCCGCAACATCACCGATCTGGGCGGACGTATCGTCATCACATCCACCCCGGGCAAGGGCAGCCGCTTCAGCCTGACCCTGCCGCTCACCCTGGCGGTGCTCGACGGCATGACCGTGGCGGCGGGCGAACAGACGTTCGTGCTGCCGCTGTCGCACATCGTGGAAAGCCTCTTGCCCAAGCCCTCCGACATCAGTGCCTTCGGTTCCGAAGGCATGCTGCTCAACGTGCGCGGCGGTTATGTGCCGTTGGTGAGCGTCGGCCGGCTTTTGGGCGTCAAGAGCGCCACCAAGGACGTCACCTCCAGCGTCGTCATCCTGGTGGAGAGCGAAGGCGTGGGGCGTATGGCACTGGCGGTGGACGCCATCATCGGCCAGCGCCAAGTGGTGATCAAGAGTTTCGAGTCCAACATCGGCCACATCGACGGCATCGCCGCGGCGACCATCCTCGGCGACGGCCGCGTGGCCCTTATTCTCGACATCGACGGACTTGTTGCCGGTTGCCGCGGCAGTGCGGCGCGGCCGGCGGACTACCGAGAGGCAATAGGAGTATGACCATGAGCAACAGCGAGCAGGACACCACCCAGGAACGGCGCCAGTACATCACTTTCCTCGCCACCGGCCAGGAATTCGCCGCCGACATCATGACCATCCGCGAAATCCGCGGCTGGACCGACACCACGGCGCTGCCGCACGTGCCCGATTACGTGCGCGGCATCATCAACCTGCGCGGCATGGTGCTGCCGGTGATCGACCTCAAGGCGCGTCTCGGCCTGGGCCAGACGGAAGCCTCGGCCAAGCACGTCATCATCGTGGTCAATTCCGGCGAACGCACCGTCGGCCTCTTGGTCGATGCGGTGTCCGACATCCTCACCGTGACCAAGAACGAGATCCAGTCGGTGCCGGACGTGATGCGCGAAGAGCAGAACGATTACGTGGAAGGCATCGCCGTGCTCGACGGACGGATGGTGACGCTGCTCGGCATGGGCAAGCTGACCTCCTCCTTCAACGTCGAGACGGTGCTGGAACAGGCGGCCTGACGGAACTCCCATGGACACCGGCACGAACCCGCGCGATTTGGCCGTTCCCGACGGCGAGTTTGCGTTCACCTGGTCGGATTTCCGCAAGATCGCGGAACTCGTCCATTCGGAGGCGGGCATCGTATTGACCGAGACCAAGGTGAACCTGGTCTATTCGCGGCTGGCCAAAAGACTGCGTGCGATCGGGCTGCGCAGCTTCCGCGACTACTGCGCCCTGATCCTGGGTGCCGACGGGGCGGATGAGCGCCAGACGATGATCGCCGCCATGACGACCAACGTCACGCGCTTCTTCCGCGAATCCCACCACTTCGACTATCTCAAGGCCCAGGTTCTGCCGGGCCTGCTCGATGGCGTACGCAAAGGCGGGCGGCTCAGGGTATGGTCGGCGGGCACCTCCTCGGGCGAGGAGGCCTATTCCATCGCACTCACCATCCTCGCCGTCATGCCGGAGGCGGCGGAGCGCGACGTGCGCATTCTCGCCACCGACATCGATCCGGAGATGCTGCGGCGCGGCAGTGCCGGGGTCTATCCGGCACGCCAGCTCGGCGACGTGCCGGCGGAGATGCGGCGCGCCTGGTTCGTGCCCGTCGCGGCGAGTGGTGGTCTCGAACTGGAAGCGGGCCCGGTGTTGCGTTCGCTGGTGCGCTTCCGCGAGCTGAACCTGCTGCGCGAATGGCCGATGAAGGGCAAGTTCGACATCGTCTTCTGCCGTAACGTGATGATCTATTTCGACGACGATACCCAGAACGCCGTGTGGGGCCGTTTCGCCAACGTCCTGCGTCTCGGCGGCACGCTCTGCATCGGTCATTCGGAGCGCATCGCCATAGGGAGCCATCCCTTCGAGCTGAAGGGACAGACGATCTATCGCCGTTCGGGGAGCAATTCATGAAACGCGTACGTGTCCTGATCGTCGACGACTCCGCCACCATCCGCCGGCTGCTGGCCGTGGTGCTCGGGCGCGACGATACCATCGAGGTGGTGGGCGCCGCCCCGGACGCCGCCGCGGCCCGGCAGATGATCAAGGAACTGAGCCCTGACGTCCTCACCCTCGACGTCGAAATGCCGAACATGAACGGGCTGGAGTTCCTCGAGAAGATCATGCGGCTGCGGCCGATGCCCGTGGTGATGGTCTCCACCCTCACCCAGAAGGGCGCCGAGGTGACGTTGTCGGCGCTGGAAATCGGCGCCGTCGATTACTACGCCAAGCCGACCGACAACGTGGCGCAGCACCTCGAGCAAAGCGCCCGCGAGCTGTGCGAAAAGATCAGGGTCGCGGCCACGGCCCATGTGCGGCCCTATGTGCAGCGCGATCCGCCGGTGATCCTGGTCAAGCCGGATTTCGATCCCGGTTCCAGCGTGGTTGCCATCGGTTCCTCCACCGGCGGCGTCGAGGCCCTGATCGAGGTGCTGTCGCATTTCCCCCGGAACTGCCCGGCCACGGTGATCACCCAGCACATGCCGCCGCATTTCACCGCCAGTTTCGCCGATCGCCTGGACCGTCTGTGCCAGCCGCACGTTGCCGAGGCTGAGGACGGCGCCGCCTTGACGGCGGGCCAGGTCTATCTGGCGCCGGGCGGCGAGGCCCATCTCGAAGTCACCGGCGCCGGCGTCCTGCGCTGCCGCCTTTCCAGGACCCCTGCGGTAAACGGCCATCGCCCCTCGGTGGACGTGCTGTTCCGCTCGGTGGCGGCTACCGCACGCCACCACGCCATCGGCGTCATCCTCACCGGGATGGGGCGGGACGGCGCCCAGGGGTTGCTCGAGATGCGCAAGGCCGGTGCCGCCGCCGTCGGTCAGGACGAAGCTTCGTCCGTCGTTTACGGCATGCCCCGCGCGGCGCAGGAGATCGGGGCGGTCGAGAAACAGCTTCCACTGCATCGCATCGGGCAAGAGGTGCTCGACATCTGCGAAATGCGCACCAAGAAGGTGAGTCGCCATGCCAGCAGCAGCTAAGATCAAAGCCGTCGTCGTGGACGATCAGCTCACCATGCGGACCCTCGTGCGCTCCTGTCTGCAGCAGATCGGCCTGGTGGAGGTTCGCGAATTTCCCAAGGCGCCGGAGGCGCTGGCCGGTCTCAAGGCCGCGCCCGCGCACATCGTCTTGTCCGACTTCAACATGCCGGAGATGGACGGTCTGGAGTTCCTGCGTTCCATCCGGGCCGATCCGGCGCTGAAGGCGATCGGTTTCGTCCTGCTGACGGGAAGGGCCGATGCGGACCTGGTCAAGCGGGCGGCGCAGTTCGGAGCCAACAACTACCTGGTGAAGCCCTTCACCGTTGCCGTCCTGAAACAGAAACTGGAACAGATTTTCGGTGCCCTGACGTGAACGACACGGCCGTCAAGCTCTCCACGAACGAGCGGAGCGGTTTGCGGAAATACCGCAATCCGCGCGACGGCCGTCTGCACGTCCAGCTGACCCTGGGCGACACCTATGTCACCTCGGACGGCAACGAAGTTCTCACCACTATCCTGGGTTCCTGCATCGCCACCTGCATCCGCGATCGCGTCACCGGAGTGGGAGGGATGAACCATTTCCTGCTGCCCGACGGGGGTGGGGACCGCGAGGCGCGCTGCTACGGCATCAACGCGATGGAACTTCTGATCAACGACATCCTGAAACACGGCGGCGAGCGCAGCCGGCTCGAGGCCAAGCTGTTCGGCGGCGCCAATGTCGTTTCGGCGCTGCGGGACGTCGGTTCGCGTAACGCGGCCTTCGCCAGGCAGTTCCTTTCGGACGAAGGCATTCCGGTGGTCGGCGGCGACGTCGGCGGCTTGCTGGCGCGCCGCATCCAGTTCATGCCCGTCAGCGGGCGGGCGCGCCAGGCGGTGGTGCACGGCTCCGAACGCAGCCTGGCCGAACGCGAGCTGGTGGCGTTGCACGACAAGGCCAGGCAAACCGCCGCAGCGGATGTGGAGTTCTTCTGATGAGCGACACGCCCGACGGCGTCTCGACGGCGATGCGCCTGTTGAAGGCGGTGGCCGGAGAGTTGCGCGACCTGGCGGTCGACACGGCGCGTTTCGGCGAAACCCTGTCCGGTCACAACCACGTCCCGAACGGCAACGCCTCCATCCGCCTGTTGCAGAAATTCGACCTGTTTTCGCAAAGTCTGGAGGCGCACGCGATCCTGATCGACAGCCTCTCGGGTCGCATCGACAAGGGCACGATCGACATGGGCGAGGTGGAGGACCTGCTGCGGCATGTGCCGTTTTTCAGCGTACGCGAACGCCTCAGGGCGGTGGTGAGCGGCGTCGTGGCCGAACCGGCCCCCGAGGAAGCAACGGACGACGACTGGTATCTGGGCGAGTGACGTGTCTTGGTTGAGCGGCTGAATTTCGCAGAAATCACGGCCATGGTGGTGGACGCCGACCAGTACTCGATGACCATCCTGGGCCAGATTTTGCGCGGCTTCGGGCTTTCCAAGCACACCGTGATCACCACCGGCGAGGAAGCCAAGAGCGCCCTTCAGGGCGGCCGCTACGATCTTCTCATCTGCGACGCCCTGTTGTCAGACATGCCGGCGGGCGAGCTGATCCGCTGGGTCAGGCGCCACACCTCGCTGCCGATCAAGTACATGCCGATCGTCGTGCTGACCGGCTACACGCAGTTCTCGCAGGTTGTGCAGATGCGCGACGCCGGCGCCAATATCGTGGTGCGCAAACCGGTGGCGCCGAACGTGCTCTTCGATCACCTCGCCTGGTCGGCCCGCAACGACCGGCCTTTCGTCGAAACGGACAGCTATATCGGGCCTTGCCGGCGCTTCAAGAACGTCTGCCCGCCCGACGGCAACGGCCGCCGCAAGACCGACCTCAACGGCGAAATCGGCGAGGCCACCGAACCCAACCTGTCGCAGGAGGAGATCGACAGCTTCCTGAAGCCGACCAAGCTGGAAATCGACTGATGGGCTACAGGATTTTCCGCATCCGCAACATACTGGGCGAACGCCTGTCGCGTCCCGGCGGCGTCACCCGCGAAAAGGCGGTGCAAGAGGCCGGACGGCGCGTCGAAACCCTGCGCGCCCCTTATGAAGACGCCATCGCCGTCGAAATCGCCAAGCTGGAAAAGATCGTCGCCGCTGCGGGGGCCGAGATCGCCGCGCGTCAGCTGGCACAGTTGCTGGACGGGGCAGGGCGTCTTCTCATCCTCACCGGCACGTTCGGCTTCGGCTTGCTCGACGCGGTGACCAAGAGCCTCTGCGATCTCTGCGTCGGCATGTTGGAGAAATCCATCGTCGCCACGGCGCCGCTCGCGGTGCATCTCAATGCCATGCGGTTGGCCTGGAAGATGGAGATGAGCGAAGCCGAGGGCGAAGAAATGCTCGGCGAGCTGGCGCGCATCCACGCCTATTACGGCATCAAACCGCACATGCCGGACGAAAGTTAGTCCGCCAGCTTTTCCGGTTCTTCCAGCAACGCCTTCAGCCGCTGCACGAAAGCGGCCGCGTCCGCGCCGTCCACCACGCGGTGGTCGAAGGAAGACGACAGGTTCATCATCTTGCGGATCGCGATGCCGCCGCTGCGAACCGCCGGACGCTCGCGGATGGCATTGGGCCCGATGATCGCCGTTTCCGGATGGTTGATGACAGGCGTCGCCATCAACCCGCCCAGGGCCCCCAGGCTGGTGATGGTGATGGTGGAGCCCGTCAGCTCCTCCTTGACGGCTTTGTTGTCGCGTGCCGCCGCCGACAGGCGTGCCACCTCCGCCGCCGCACCCCACAGGTCCAGCCTTTCGGCGTTGCGTACCACCGGCACCATCAGGCCCGTCGCGGTCTGGGTGGCGATGCCGATATGCACCGGTCTGAAGCGGCGCAGCACCTCGCCGTCGAAATGGGCGTTGATCTGCGGAAAATCCGGTAGCACGCGTACCAGCGCCCGCATCAGGAAGGGCAGCACGGTCAACTTGGGCTGCTCCGGCTTGCGTGCGCCGTTGAGCCGGGCCCGCAGCGCCTCCAGTGCCGTCATGTCGATTTCCTCGACATAGGCGAAATGGGGAATCTGCCGCTTCGATTCCTGCATCTTTTCGGCAATACGCCGGCGCAGGCCGATCGGCTTGACCTCTTCGTATTCGCCTTCCGTCTTGCCGGCGAGATACGCGTCGAGATCGTCCTGGGTGATGCGCCCCTCCGGCCCGGTGCCCGGCACCAGCTTCAGATCGACGTCCCGTTCGGCCGCCCTGGCGCGTACGGCCGGTGCCGCCAGCGGTTTCTGTCCGGAAGGTGTCGCCGCCACGGGTTCCGTCTTGGCGGCAGGCGTCGCGGCGGGTACCGCCGCCGCTGCCGCCGTCTCCGCCGGGATCTCGCCCTCGAGTTCGAATTCGACCAGCGGCGCGCCTACTATGGCCATTTCGCCGGGCTTGCCCATCAAGGCGGCCACCGTGCCGCTCACCGGCGAGGTCATCTCCACCGTGGCCTTGTCGGTCATCACATCGACCAGTTGCTGGTCTTCCTGCACGCGATCGCCCACCGCGACATGCCAGGCGACGATTTCGGCTTCGGCCGTGCCTTCGCCGACGTCGGGAAGCTTGAAGACGAAGCGCGTCATCCTATTTCTCCAGGGCGCGGCGCATTCCATCCGCCACCCGTTCAGGTCCGGGGAAGTAGTCCCATTCGAAGGCGTGTGGATAGGGGGTATCCCAGCCGGCCACGCGCTGTACCGGCGCTTCCAGGTGATAGAAGCAGTGCTCCTGCACCAGGGCGCACAGTTCGGCGCCATAGCCGCTGGTCAGCGTCGCTTCATGGGCGATGACGCAACACCCGGTCTTTTTTACCGATCGGACGATGGCTTCGATGTCCAACGGCATCAGGGTGCGCAAGTCGAGCACCTCGGCGTCGATGCCGGCCTCCTCGGCGGCGGCGATGGCCACATGCACCATGGTGCCGTAGGCGAGCACGGTGACGGCTTTGCCTTCCTTCGCCACGGCGGCCTTGCCCAGCGGCACGGCATAATGGCCCTCCGGCACCTCGCTGAGTGGATGCTTCGCCCAGGGCTGCACCGGCTTCTCGTGATGACCGTCGAATGGCCCGTTGTAGAGGCGCTTGGGCTCCAGGAAGATCACCGGATCGTCGTCTTCCACCGCGCTGATCAGAAGGCCCTTGGCGTCGTACGGGTTGGAGGGGATGACGGTCTTGAGCCCCGCCACATGGGTGAAGAGCGCTTCCGGGCTCTGGCTGTGGGTCTGGCCGCCATAGATGCCCCCGCCATAGGGCGTGCGGAGGGTGAGCGGCACGTGGAAATCGCCCGCGGAACGGTAGCGGATGCGCGCCGCTTCCGAGACGATCTGGTCGTAGGCGGGATAGATATAGTCGGCGAACTGGATTTCCACCACGGGCCGCAGTCCATAGACGCCCATGCCGATGGCCACCGCCACGATGCCCGCTTCGCCGATGGGGGCGTCGAAACAGCGCGTCAGGCCGTGCTTTTTCTGCAACCCGTCGGTGACGCGGAAAACGCCGCCGAAATAGCCCACGTCCTCGCCGAACACCACCACGTCGGGATCGATCCCCAGCTTGACGTCGAGGGCGGAGTTGAGCGCCTGGATCATGTTCATTGCGGCCATGGCTCAGGCTCCCGCCTGTTTCATCTGCCGGCGCAGATGCCAGGGCACGTCCTTGAAAACGTCCTCGAACATGGTGCCGAGGGGCGGCCTGGAGCCGTCGGCCAAGGTGCCGGTGGTTTCGGCCTGGCGCTGGGCCTCGCGCACCAGGGTTACGGCTTCCTGCGTCAGCGCCGTGTGTTTGTCCTCGCTCCATTCGCCCAGCCCGATCAGGTGGCGCTTCAGCCGCGCGACGGGATCGCCCAGCGGCCAGGCGCTCCATTCGTCCGAGGGGCGGTAGCGGCTGGGATCGTCGCTGGTGGAATGGCCTTCGGCGCGATAGGTGAACAGCTCGACCAGCGTGGCGCCGCGATTGGCGCGGGCCCGTTCCGCCGCCCAGCGGGCCGCGGCATAGACCGCCAGGAAATCGTTGCCGTCCACGCGCAGCCCCGGCAGGCCATAGCCGATGGCGCGCGAGGCGAAGGTGGATTCCTCGCCCCCGGCAATGCCCTGGAAGCTGGAAATGGCCCACTGGTTGTTGACGATGTTGAGGATCACCGGAGCGCGGTAGACCGCGGCGAAATTGAGGGCGTGATGGAAATCGCCTTCGCCCGTGGTGCCTTCGCCGATCCAGCTCGCGGCGATGCGGTTGCCGTTCTGATAGGCGCTGGCCATGGCCCAGCCCACCGCCTGGGGAAACTGCGTCCCCAGATTGCCCGAGACGGTGAAGAAGCCGTGTTCGCGGCTGGAGTACATGATGGGCAGCTGGCGGCCCTTCAAGGGATCGCGCGCGTTGGAATAGCACTGGCACATCATCTCGGCGAGCGGATAGCCGCGCGCTATAAGAAGCCCCTGCTGGCGGTAGGAGGGGAAACACATGTCGTCGGGTTCCAGCGCATAGGCATAGGCGATGCTGGCAGCCTCTTCGCCGGTCGATTTCACATAGAAGGAAATCTTGCCCTGGCGCTGGGCCCGGACCATGCGGTCGTCATAGGCGCGCGTCACCACCATGTCGCGCAACGCCTTGCGCAGCAGCGCCGGTTCGAGCCCGGGGTTCCAGGAACCGACCGCCTTGTCCTTGTCGTCCAGAACCCGGATCAGGGAATAGGCGAGCGGGGCGATGTCGCGCGCCTTGGCCTCGGGAGAAGGCCGCGCGATGGCGTCGGGAGGCGGAACCGCGATGCCGCTGAAATCGGGCTTGTCGCCCGGGCGGTGCTTGGGCTGCGGGACATGAAGGCTAAGCTTGCCGTGTTCTCGCACGCGTGGGCTCCTCTTTGACGGGGTCTTTTCGATTCCGGAATCGGGACTGGGACTCCCGGTGCTATCATATCGCCGGAAGCTTGGGTTGCGAGCCGGATATGCGTCCGGCGCCGTTCTGCCCGGCGGATTGGGCGCAACGAAATTCCAGGAATGATTCGATCCGAATGCCGTCCCGCACCGTTCCTAAAGCTGCGGACGATTGCGGCGATGGCGCAATAGAAGGCGGGTCCCGTGCTTCGCCGACGCAGGGTCAATAAAGCTTTAAGTATTCCCGTACATGATTTGAAGGATTTGGGGGGCGTCGCCGCTGCGACCGAAACCTGCCGTGGAAGACAGACTCAATTTTTCGGGAATCTCCGTGCTGTTGGTCGATGGCGACCACTATTCCACAAGCATCATCGGACAGATTCTGCGCGGCTTCGGAGCGGTGCGCAACCACATCGCGGGTAACGGCGCAGAAGCGAAGAAGCAGCTCGGCGCCGAGAAATACGACCTGATGATCACCGAATGCGTCCTGCCCGACATGAAAGGGGCGGAGCTGGTGCGCTGGGTGCGGCGTAACGCCAACGCACAGCTGCGCTTTCTGCCGATCGTCGCGATCACCGGTTACTCGCATTATTCCGCCGTTACGGCGGCGCGCGACAGCGGCGCCAACAGCGTCGTGCGCAAACCGCTGGCACCCACGGTGCTTTACGAACACATCGCCTGGTCGGCGAAGACCGACCGGCCTTTCATCGAAGCCGACGGTTATGCCGGCCCTTGCCGCCGTTTCAAGTTCGGCGAACCGGTGCCCGGCTATCACCGGCGTGCCTCCGATCAATATACAGGAGCGGACGAAGGGATGGATGACGCGACCATGGAAGGGGTAACGGGCTGATGGGCAAAGGCTCCGTTTGCAAGATCCTGCCGGTGAAGAACCGGCTCGGCGAACTGCTGCACCGCCCGGGCGGCCCCAAGCGCGACGAAGCCGTCGATGCGGCCGGAAAGAACGTGGAAAGCCTGCGCGACGCGTTCGTCGATGCCATACCCGGCGAGATCGCGGCGCTGGAGCTGATCCTTGCGGCCGCCGATCGCAGGCGCATTTCCCCCCGTGAGCTCGAAGCCATGCTGGAGCGCTCCGCGCAGCTTCTCACCCTGTCGAGCACCTTCGGCTACGACCTGCTGGACGAGGTGGTGAAACGCTTCTGCGATCTGGCCTGCGGCATGATCGAGAAGAAGATCGAGGATGTGGCGCCGGTGGACGTACATCTGCGCGCCATGCGCCTGGTCTGCCCCGACGCCCCCGGCCTGCCCGAGACCGAGGCCGACCACATGCTGAGCGGGTTGGCCAGGGTCCACGCCCATTACGGCATCACCCCGCTGCAGGTGACCGCACTGGAAAAGCCGGAAAACTAGCTTACCCCGCTGCCGGCGGCGCGATCTCCAGGAATTCGGCCACGAAATCCGTCTTCGGCGAGCGGCGCACTTCTTCCGGCGTGCCGTATTGCTCGATGCGTCCCTGGTTCATGATCGCCACCAGATCAGCCAGGGCGAAGGCCTCTTCCTGGTCGTGGGTGACGAAGACGGTGGTGATGCCCATGCGCTTGTGCAGGGCGCGCAGCCAGCCGCGCAGTTCCTTGCGCACCTTGGCGTCCAGCGCCCCGAAAGGCTCGTCCAGCAGCAACAGGCGCGGCTCGATGGCCAGCGCGCGGGCCAGGGCCACGCGCTGGCGCTGGCCGCCGGACAATTGGTTGGGATAGCGCTTGCCCAGCCCTTCGAGCTGTACCAGCGCCAGCAGGTCCTCTACGCGCCTGGCGATCTCGTGCCGCGATGGGCGCAGGCGGCGCGGGCGCACGGTGAGCCCGAAGGCGATGTTCTTCTCCACCGTCATGTGCCGGAAGAGGGCGTATTGCTGGAAGACGAAACCGGCCCGCCGCTCGCGCGCCGGCACGCCCAGCCAGTCGAGATCGGTGAATCGCACGCTGCCGGAATCGGGGAATTCGAGGCCGCCCAAAATGCGCAGCAGGGTGGTCTTGCCGGAACCCGAAGGTCCCAACAGCGCCAGGAAGGCGCCTTGCGGCGCCGTCAGGCTGACGCCGTTCAGCGCCGGGAAGCGCTCGAACCTTTTGACGACGGCATCGATCACCAAGGACATGCGTTGCTCCGTCAATGGCGGTGGGTGGCGGCGATTTCGTCCGCATACCGCCATTCCAGGAAGGACTTGAGGACCAGGGTCAGGATCGCCAGCAGCGCCAGCAGCGAGGCCACGGCGAAGGCGCCGACGAACTGGTAGTCGTTGTAGAGCACTTCCACATGCAGCGGCATGGTGTTGGTGAGGCCGCGGATATGACCGCTGACCACCGACACCGCGCCGAATTCGCCCATAGCGCGCGCGTTGCACAGAAGCACGCCGTAGAGCAGGCCCCATTTGATGTTCGGAAGCGTAACGCGCACAAAGGTCTGCCAGCCGGAAGCGCCCAGTGTGGCGGCGGCTTCCTCTTCGTCGCGGCCTTGGTCGGTCATCAAGGGGATCAGTTCGCGCGCTACGAAGGGAAAGGTGACGAAGATGGTGGCCAGCACGATGCCGGGCAGGGCAAAGATGATTTTCACGTCCCAGTCGCGCAATGCGGCGCCGAACCAGCCCTGCAAACCGAAAATCAGCACATAGATCAGTCCCGCAACCACCGGCGAGATGGAGAAGGGCAGGTCGATCAAGCTGGTGAGGAGCTGTTTACCGCGGAAATCGAATTTGGCGACGGCCCAGCTTGCCGCAATGCCGAACACCGCATTCAGCGGCACGGCGATGGCGGCGGTAATGAGGGTGAGGCGGATGGCGGCCAGGGCATCGGGCTCTATAACGGCCGCCAAGGCGACGGCAAAGCCTTTCTCCAGCGCCTGCGAAAAGACGGTGAGGAGCGGCAGCACCAGGAACAGCGACACCACCCCTACCGCGATCAGCGACAAGAGCAACCGCATCAGCGGATGATCCTGGGTGGCGCCGCGGAATCTCTTCATCGCCGCCCTCCCGCCCGGCTTTGCAACAGGTTGAGCGCCAGAATCAGCACGAAGGCCGCCACCAGCATAACCACGCCGATGGCCGACGCTCCGGCGGTGTCGTATTGCTCCAGCTTGATGACGATGAGCAGCGGCGCGATCTCCGACACCGCCGGCAAATTGCCGGCGATGAAGATCACCGAACCGTATTCGCCCACCGCCCGGGCGAACGCCAGCGTCGCGCCGGTCACCAGCGCCGGCATCATCGCAGGCAGCACGACGCGCCAAATCGTCTGCAGCCTCGTGGCGCCCAGTGTGGCGGCGGCTTCCTCCGGCTCGCGGCTGAGATCGCTCAGCACCGGCTGCAAGGTGCGCACCACGAAAGGCAGGCCGATGAAAGTCAGCGCGATGATGACGCCGAGGGGGGTATAAGCCACCTTGAGGCCGATCCGTGCCAGCGGCTCGCCCAGCCAGCCTTGCGGCGAATAAAGCGTGGACAGGGCGATGCCGGCCACGGCGGTGGGCAACGCGAAGGGCAGGTCGATCAGCGCGTCCAGCAGCCGCTTGCCGGGAAAGCTGTAGCGCACCAGCACCCAGGCCACGATGGGCCCGGTCACGGCGTTGATCGCCGCCGCGATTGCCGCCCCGCCGAAGGACAGGCGCAGCGCCATCAGCACGCGATGATCGCCGACCACGTTCCAGAAACCCTGAAAGCCCAGCGGCCAGGGCCGCACGATCAGCGCGATGAGGGGGATGAGGACGATGACGGAGAGATAGAAGACGGCGAACCCGAGCGACAGGCCGAAACCGGGCAGGGCACTCGGGTTGCGCCAGCGCTTGGCAAGGGAAGCAATCGCGTTCATCGTCCCGGTTTGTAGATCTGGTCGAAGATGCCGCCATCGGCGAAATGCACCGCCTGCGCCTTCTGCCAGCCGCCGAAGACCTCGTCTATCGTGAACATCGGGACGGCAGGGAACTGCTTGGCATAGGCCGCCAGAACCTGCGGATCGCGCGGCCGGTAGAAGTTCCTGGCCTCAATCTCCTGCGCCTGCCGGGTATAAAGGAACTGCAGATAGGCCTCGGCCACCTTGCGGGTGTTGTGGCGGTCCACGTTCCTGTCCAGTACCGCCACCGGCGGCTCGGCCAGGATCGAAACCTTGGGATAGACGATCTCGAATTTGTCGCTGCCGTATTCCTTCAGCGCCAGATAGGCCTCGTTCTCCCAGGACAAAAGCACGTCGCCGATGCCGCGCTGCACGAAGGTGTTGGTGGCGCCGCGCGCCCCGGTATCGAGCACCGGCACATGCCGGTAGAGCGCCTGCACGAAGGCACGCGCCTTTTCCGGCGAGCCTCCCGGCGCCTTCAGCGCATAGGCCCAGGCGGCGAGATAGGCCCAGCGCGCCCCACCCGAGGTCTTGGGATTGGGCGTGATCACCTGGATGCCCGGCTTGACCAGATCCGGCCAGTCCTTGATCTTCCAGGGATTGCCCTTGCGCACCAGGAAGACATAGGTGGAGGTATAAGGCGTCGAATTCCCGGGCAGGCGCGCTTGCCAGTTCGGCGGCAGCAGCTTCGCCTTCTGCGCGATGGCGTCGATGTCGTAGGCCAGCGCCAGGGTCACCACGTCGGCATCCAGCCCGTCGATCACCGCACGCGCCTGGGCACCCGAACCGCCGTGGCTCTGCCGGATGAGGACGCTGTCGCCGGTCTTGGCCTTCCAATCGGCGGCGAAGGCGGCGTCGATGTCCTTGTAGAGTTCGCGCGTCGGATCGTAGCTGACGTTGAGCAGCGTGACGTTGCCGGCCTGGGCGGCGGAAAGGCTGGCCGCGAACAAGGCGATGGCGAGGCGTTTCATGTCTCTTTCTCCTGCTTGCCGCTCAAATCGAGAACTGCGCACGGAAGGCGAAAGTCTGAAACTTCTGGCCGCCGTTCAGAGCCGGCAGCAGCGGCGATCCCGAACTTACCGTCACGGCGGCGGGCGCCTGCAAGCGGCTCACATCGACCCACTGGTAATCCAGCGCGAACCGGATGGCGGTGCTGGCATACCAGTTCAGACCCACCGTCACGATCCGTTGCTCCCCGCCCCGGACCGTATTGGTGAAAGTATAGGTCTCGTTGGATGCGCCGGTCCAGTTGGTGACCAGCGCCGCCGTGTCGTTGGCGTGACTGTTGAGATTGAGACTGCTGTAGCGCGCCGCGATTTCCCAGGCGCCCCAGCCGCCATGGCCCACGGATTTCGTGGGCTTGGGCTGCGAAAAAGCGCCGTTGGCCGCGTTGTAGGCGCGTGTTTCGCCTGTCAGCGTGAAAGCCGCCTGCGCGTACCAGGCGCTGAAACTGTTGTTGCTTGGTTGCACCACGGTGGTCGCACTGGTTGTAGCGCTCGAATAGGTCTTGTAGGCCACGGGGGCGCGATCCACCGCGAAACCGTAATACCCGGCCTGAACATAGAAGCGTTCGATGTTGCCGGCGGTTTCCACACCCCATTGCGTCAGGTGATTGGCGGGCAGCGCACCGGTATTGGCCAGCTTGATGCCGTTCGAATCCACCGTCAGTTCCGGCGGATCGGCGAGCGTGACGCTGTGAAGCGCCGCGGCGCCCGGTGTCGTGCTCAGATTGGCCGCGCCCGCCGCCACCGCATCGGGCAGCTTGAAGATGTGCGTGCCGTTGACGCCCAAAAGGAAATGGGCATCCGGCCCGGACCAGAAGAGATAAGACGCCCGTCCGACGGTAGCCTGCTGTTCGTCGAAGACGGCCGTGTCCTGCACCTTGCCGCCGGTATAGGAGAGGGCGCCGAACAGCCGCTCGCCGGTGTAGAGGATCGACACGGCATCGCGCCCGTCGCCGCCGGCCAGGCCGCGCTGCAGGTTGGAAGGCGAATTGCGCTCCAGGAAAATGGTTTCGCCCGAGGAGGTGCCGTCTTCGACATTGGCGGGCGGGGGGTAGGCGCCCACGCGCAACGCCCAGGGCGCCAGCCCGTCATATTCGAGATAGACCGACTGGATGCGGCCGGGCTGCTCGGTGCCGCCCGAGCCGCCGAAGTCGAAATTGAGGTTGTAGGACCAGTCGCCGAACAGTTTGCCTTGCAGGCCGAGATAGACGCGGCGGAAATTGGAGCCGCTGGAAAGGTCGGGGCCGTAGGCGGCGGGCAGCGAGGCGGCGGCGGTGCTCTGCATGTAAGCGGCCGTGTCGAACTGCACCAAGGTGCGGATGGCGGCGGAGAAGTCGCCGTCGGCCGAAGTGATGGTCGGCCGCCCGTTCGCGATCGAAACCGTCGCGGCTTCGGCCTGCCGGTTCTGGATGTCCGCATACTGAGCGCCGGTGGAGCGCTTGAGATCGGTCACCTGATCGGAGAGGCTCCGGATCTGCTCTTCCAGCGCCTGGATGCGTGCGTCGCTGGAATTTTCCGGTGCTGCCGGGGAGGCCGCGCCGGAGGCGGGTTTCCCGGCCGACGCGGTCCCGGCAAAGGCGAACAGCGAAACGCCGCTCAGGAGAGCTACGGAAAATGCTTTCGACAGCGTCATGGGTCACCCCCTGTTGTGCATGCGCTTCAGACCGTAGCCGGATAATATCTATAAACTCGACCTAGTCAATATAGATTTGATGAACGCTGCCGGCCTGCGGGCCGAAAGGCGGGCGGTTCAGCCCCGGCGCCGGCGCTTTTTTGCGCTTTTCAGGTCGGCCAGGGCGTGCGCCAGGGTGTGATTTTCGAGGATTTCGGCGGTGGCGTCGCGCACCAGCAGCAGCACCTTGCGGATGGCGCAAGTGTTCTCGTCCTCGCAATCGTCGCATTTGCGATAGGCCGTGCGGCTGGCGCAGGGGCTGAGGGCCAGCGGCCCGTCGATCACCCGCAGCACTTCGGCGAAGGCAATGTCCTCCGGCTTGCGCCCCAGCGTATAGCCGCCGAACTTGCCGCGCTGGCTGTGGACGATGCCGCGCCGCTTCATCTCCAACAAAATCTGTTCCAGGAATTTGCGCGGCACGTTGGCCCGTTCGGCGATGTCGGCGATCATCACCGGCTCGTCGCCTTCGTGCTGGCCAAGCACGAACAGGGCACGCAAGGCGTAACGGGCCTTTTGCGAAAGCATTCTGCACCCATTCCGATAATTACTACAGATATTATCGTGTATTTGGCGGCGAAATCAACCCTGCCGCCACGGCCCGGCGCCGCCCTTGATCCCGGCGATGTTGGGCACGGTCCTGGCGTTGCGCGGCAGGGCGAAGGCGAGCCGCTTGGCGTTGCCGCCGCCGATGTAAAGCCGGTCGTAATGCAGCAGCGTATAGAGGAGAGGCAGCATCTGTTCGACGCGCCGGTTCCAGCGCTTGTTGCCGATCTTCTTGCGCTCCTTGTCGCCGAGATAGTCGTCGAAGGTTTTCTTGCGACGCGCCGGCATATGGGCGATCTCGAGATGCGGCATCAGCTCGCCGTCGCGGAACAGCGCCGAGCCGAAGCCGGTGCCGAACGTGACGACCAGTTCCAGCCCCTTGCCCTTGACCACCGCCATGCCCTGCAAGTCGGCGTCGTTGACGAGCCGCACCGGTTTCCGCAGCGTCTTTGACAGCTTGCCGGCAAGATCGAACCCGGCATACAGCTCGGTCCCCAGATGCGGTGCGGTCACAACGCGCGTGCCGCGTACCACGCCGGGAAAGCCGATGGAGACGGCGTCATAGCCCTTGAACGGCGCCACCAGCGCCGCCAGCGTCTTCACCAGCAGCGCAGGCGGGCAGGGATGGGGCGTGGGCACCCGCCGGTAGACGCTGACGAGATCGCCTTTGCGATCGACCACCGCGGCCTTCAGTCCGGTGCCGCCGATGTCGATGGTGAGGATGCGCCGGACCGCCATGAACCGCCGGTTATTTCAGCGCTGCTTCGACGGCCTTGCGCAAGGTGGCAAGCCCGGCGTCCGCCTGGTCGAGATGGACGCGTAGGACGCGCCGCCCGCGCTCGGCCAGCACCGCCAGGTCGCCCGCCGCCTGGGCTGCGATCACCGCGCCGAAGCTGTAGCCGCGCCCGGGCAGGCCGATGTCCGCCGCGTGCTGCGCCGTCACCTGCAGGAAGATGCCCGTATCGGGTCCGCCCTTGTAGGCCTGGCCGGTGGAATGCAGGAAGCGCGGTCCGAAGCCCAGGCACGCAGCCGCACCGGTTTTGTCGCGGATGACGGCACGCATGGCGTCGAGTTGGCGCGCATGGGCTTCGTTGCGCTCGATGAAGGCGGTGAGCGCCACATAATCGCCCGGCTTGACCGTAGCGAAATGCGCCTTCAGGCATTCTTCCAGCGTGGCCCCGGACACTGTGCCATAGACCGTGACGCCGCCGCCCGTGAACACCGGCTGCTGCGTTTCCTTGGCGCCGCCCGCGTCCATCAGGGCGCGCGCCTTGACCTTGGCGGCTTCCACATCGGGCTGGTCGAAGGGATTGATGCGGATCGCCGCGCCCGCCACCGCCGTGGCGATCTCGAATAGGTAGAACAGCCGCGCCACCTGCAGCGGCCCGTCCGCTTCGATGCGGATCACCGGATGGCCCGCCTTCTCCAGCGCCCCCGTCAGAGCATCTTCGGCATCTTCGCCTTTCAGCTTGAGCGAAAGAATGACGCGATCCTTGCCGTATTTCTCGACCGCGCCCTTGGGCTCGCCGTCCACCGGAATGATGGCCTTGCCGTGCTTGCCGGTGGATTCCGCCACCAGCTGTTCCAGCCAGGCGCCGAAGCTCTTGAGCCCCGGCGAGGCGAAGATGGTCAGCTTGTCCTGTCCGCCATTGGCCAGCGTGCCCAGAACGATGCCCAGCTTGGCACCGGGATTGGTGGCGGGCGGCGACAGCGCCCCCGAGGCCGCTTCGGCCCGCATCGCTTCGGCGACGAAGGCCTTGACATCGATGCCCATGGCCGCCGCCGGCACCAGGCCGAAATTCGACAGCACGGAATAGCGCCCGCCGATGGTCTTTTCGCCGGCGAAGACGTCGCCGAAGCCGTCCGCGGCGGCCGCCTTCTCCAGCGCGGAGCCCGGATCGGTGATGGCGACGAAATGCTTGCCCGCCTTCTCCTTGCCGACCGCCTTGGCCGTCAGCTCGAAATAATGCTCCTTGAACAGATTGGGCTCGAGGGTCGAGCCGGATTTGGAGGCCACGATGAAAAGGGTGGTCTCGATCTTGATCGCCTTGTCCAGGGTGCCGATCTCGTCCGGATCGGTGGAATCGAGGATGTGGAAACGCGCGCCTTTGGCCAGCGTCTCGCGCAGCACTTCGGCGCCCAGGCTCGATCCGCCCATGCCGAGCAGCACCACGTCGCTCCACTTGCCCGCTTTCACGCGGCCCGCAAAGGTCTGAAGCGCAGCGATATCCGCCTTGCCGGGAGCATCGAGCCAGCCGAGCCATTTGTCTTCGTCGGTCCCGGTCCACAGGGCCGCATCCTTGGCCCAAAGGCGGCGGACATAGCCGGCCTTGGTCCATTCCTTCTGCCAGTTTTCCACCGCCGGGGCCGCGGCCCCCAGCGCATAAGAGACGCGCAGCTTCCTGCCGTCGATCTCGTCGCATTTGCCGGCGATGGCGCCATAAAGCTGGTCGGCCGCCGCGGCGAAAAGATCGACGCCTTCCTCCACCAGCACTTGGGTGACGGCGTCGAGCGAAATCCCCACCGCCTTGAGATCGGCCATGACGCGTTCGGCGTCCTTGAGGTCCATCTTGATGGTGTCGCCCGCGGGCTTGCCGTGATCGCGGAAGGCGTTGACGGTGGCGGGCGGCATGGTGTTGACGGTGTGCTGCCCGATCAGCGTATCGACATACAGCGTGTCGGGATAAGCCTTGTTCTTGGTGCCGGTGGAGGCCCACAAGAGGCGCTGCGGCCGCGCCCCGCGCTTGGCTAGCTTCTCCCAGCGCGAGCCGGAGAAGATACGCTCGTAATCGCGATAGGCCAGCTTGGCATTGGCGATGGCCACCTTGCCCAGCAGCCCTTCCAGACGCGCCTGTTCGGCACCGGAGGCGGTCTTCAGCTTTTCCTCCAGCATGGCGTTGATCTTCGAGTCGATGCGGCTGACGAAGAAGCTGGCGACGCTCGAAACGCCGGAGAGGTCGTAATCGGCGGGCAGGCCTTCCAGCCCGGCGATATAGGCCTCGGCCACCTTGACGTAGACGTCCTGCGCGAACAGCAGGGTGACGTTGATGTTGATGCCTTCGGAAAGCAGCGTGCGGATGGCGGGAATGCCGGCCGCGGTACCCGGCACTTTGATCATCAGGTTCTTGCGGCCGATTTCCTTCCACAGGTGGCGCGCTTCGACCAGCGTTGCCTCGGTATCGTTGGCGAGATACGGGTTGCATTCCATGGAAACGAAGCCGTCGCCCTTGCCCGCGGTGTCATAGACGCTTTTCAGCACGTCGCAGGCCGCTCGGATGTCGGTGAAGGCGATGTTGTTGAAGATGGTGCCGATCTCGGTGACGCCACGCCCCATCAGATGGGCGATCTCTTCGTCGTATTCGCTGGAATGGCCGACGGCCTTCTCGAAGATGGAAGGATTGGAGGTGACGCCCTTGATGCCGTCCTCTTGCACCAGGCGGGCAAGTTCGCCGCCCCGCACCAGCCCGCGGCTCAGATTGTCGAGCCAGGGGGATTGTCCGAATTGTTCCAGTTGCTTGAGGGGGGTCATGGCGGGCTCCGAAGGTGACGACATCAAACAGCATGGGAGGGCGCGTCTCGCCGTCCCACGCAGATTTGTACTATCCGTCTATATCCCTCTCATGTGATGCTCAAGGCGTCGCTTTACAAGGTTCAAGTCCATGAAACTCGTGACTTTTTCGACCGGCGGGAAAGCCCGGAGCGGCCGTGTGGAAGCAGATTCGGTGGTTTCGCTGGGCGAGGGCTGCATGATCGATCTGATCGCACGCTGGCCCGAAGGCGCAGAAACGGCCGCCCGCGCCACGGAAACAGTGTTCAAACTCTCCGAGGTCCGCCTCCTGCCGCCCATCCCGCGGCCGGGCAAGATCATGGCCATCGGGCTCAATTACGCCGACCACATCCGCGAAACCGGCCGCAAGATGCCCGAACGCCAGGTTTGGTTCTGCAAGCAGCCTACGGCGGCCAACGGACCTTACGATCCCATCCTCCTGCCCAAGGTTTCCCAAGAGGTCGATTACGAAGCCGAACTGGTGGTGGTGATCGGCAAGGGCGGGCGCTACATCACCAGGGAAAACGCCCCCAAGGCCGTGTTCGGCTATTGCGTGGGCAACGACGTCAGCGCCCGCGACTGGCAGCGCGCCACCCCTCAATGGGTGCTGGGGAAGTCCTTCGACACGCACGCCCCCTTCGGCCCCTGGATCACCACGGCCGACGAGACCGGCGATCCCCACAGCCTCGGCTTGCGCAGCTATGTCAACGGCGAGAAGCGCCAGGACTCCAACACGCGTCATCTGGTGTTCAATGTCTGGGACCAGATCGCCCATATCTCCCAGGTGATGACCCTGGAGCCGGGCGATCTCATCTTCACGGGCACCCCGGGCGGGGTGGGCATGGCCATGGAGCCGCCCCGCTTCCTGGCCCCCGGGGACAGGGTCCGCATCGAAATCGACCGGCTGGGCACTTTGGAGGCCCTTTGCCGCCAAGAGGAATAAAATCGTAACCTTGGCCGTTCAATAATCCGTGGCTGTGGCGGCGGCGCCCTGTCGCTGTCGCACCGCTCCGTTAATATGTCCGCTGTGCGGCATAAGCCGTTCGTTTCAAAGGATCCGCGTTCCATGGTGGCTTTTCTGCGTTGGGCCGGTTCGATTGTGACCGGCGCCCTGAACGGAATTCTCAAGTTCGCGCTGGCGGTCTTGATGATCTTTGTAGCGCTGGCGATCTACGGTCTGGCGCGCGGCGATCGCCTGCCGGGCAATATGGTGCTGGCGCTCGACCTGCGCAAACCCATGGCCGATTCCGCGCCGGACCGCCTCAGCCTGGGCCCCAAGCCCTTGTCGGTGATGGACATCGTCCTGGGGCTGGACGCCGCCGAACGCGACAGCCGCGTCAAAGGCGTCTATCTGCGGGTGGGCGGGGGTAATATCTCCATCGCCAGGGCCGAGGAGATCGGCGCGGCGCTGCGGAAGTTCCGCGCCTCCGGCAAGTTCGTCATCGCCCATGCGCAGAGCTTCGACGGCGCCGGGCTGGGCGACTACCTCGCCGCCACCGCCGCGGAACGCATCTGGATGCAGCCGAAATCGCCCTTCTCGGCAGCCGG
>Ga0187810_10000109_pt1 | contig 38049 bp, 34 predicted proteins | sample NC_wetland_sal_i_9_FD_132963 | JGI IMG/M metagenome (GOLD analysis project Ga0187810, IMG submission 132963) | Wetland sediment microbial communities from Neuse River Estuary, North Carolina, USA - ASW_5 | ecosystem: Environmental > Aquatic > Freshwater > Wetlands > Sediment | place: USA: North...
ACGTATTCCCGGAGACCTCTAATACTCTCCCATCATGCTTCCTGAAACACGAACCAGTCGGGCTCAAGGAGTCGGTACCGCCAAACCCCATCTCCTCTATTCCGTCGAGCCGGATCTTGACACGAAAATCCAACAATGTGTCAAGCGAACCCAGGACTACCTCCTCAACCTCCAAAAGCCGGACGGCCACTGGATCGGTGAGCTTTTCGTGGATACCACCGTTGCCTGCAACTACCACCTCTACATGTATTGGAAAGGGGAGGTGAACTTCAACAAGCAGGCCCGTATCGTCAAACACATCCTCGATCGCCAATTACCCGACGGCGGATGGAACATCTATGAAGGCGGCCCCAGTGAAATCAATGCCACTGTCATGTCCTACTTCAGCCTGAAACTTGCCGGATTCACCCCGGACGAGCCGGAAATGAAAAAGGCGCGGGACGTGATTCTGCGCCTCGGCGGTATTCCCAAAATGAATACCTACGGCAAACTTTATCTGGCACTCCTGGGACAATTTCCCTGGAAATACCTCCCCATCATCCCCTGCGAGATCATTCTCCTGCCCAACTGGTTCATCTTCAATATTTATGAACTTTCCTCGTGGACGCGGGCCATGGTCGTGCCCTTGGCCATTATCAACCACTTTAAACCGACCCGGTATCTGCCGCCGGAAAAACAGCTTCACGAGCTTTATCCCTATGGAACCGAGAGCAAGGACCTCTACCTCCAGCCCAGCAAGGAATGGATCAGCTGGCGCAACTTCTTCCTCGCCATCGACCGGGGCATCAAACTCATTGACAAAATTCCCTGGAAACCCCTCCGCAGTCTGGCCCTCAAACGGGCGGAACAGTGGCTCCTCCCCCGCATCGGCGAAGGCTCGGACGGCCTGGGAGCCATCTTCCCCTCCATGTTGAATACTCTTGTCGCCCTCAAATGCCTCGGCTACAGCGACGATCACCCCGTCTTTGCCAAGGCTGTACATGACATGGAACAACTCGAAGTCGATGACCGTGAGCGTGACGACTTCCGCGTCCAGCCCTGCTTTTCTCCCGTCTGGGATACTGCCATTACCTCCGTGGCACTCCGCTCATCCGGCATTCCCGCCGAAGACCCCCGCATGGTCAAGGCATGTGACTTTCTTCTTTCCAAAGAAGTGAGACACCGTGGCGACTGGTACGTCAAAAATCCCTACCCGGAAAACAGCGGTTGGGCCTTTGAATACAACAACATTTGGTACCCGGATGCGGACGATACCTTTAAGGTTCTCCTCGCCCTGCGACTCCTCAAATCCAGCGACGAGCCCAACAAAAAACTCATCATGGATCGTGCCCTTAAATGGGCGCGCAGCTTCCAATGCCGCGATGGGGGATACGGAGCTTTCGACAAAGACGTGACCCAGAAATGGCTCGACCACATTCCCTTTGCCGACCACAAGGCCATTCTTGATCCCTCTTGCAGCGACATCACCGGGCGGGGCCTCGAAATCCTCGGCAAACTCGGTCATACCGCTGAAGATAAAAGCATTCGCCGCATGATTCAATTTCTCAAGGACACTCAGGAGGAAGACGGTTCCTGGTATGGTCGCTGGGGGGTTAACTTTGTCTACGGCACCTGGCAGGCCCTCCGAGGCATCAGCTCCATCGGCCTGGATATGAACGAGGACTGGATCGTCCGCGCCCGTGACTGGTTGGAATCCTGCCAAAATGAAGACGGTGGTTGGGGTGAAACAGTCTCTTCCTACGACGATCCCCGGCTGAAAGGTCAGGGTGAAAGTACGCCTTCCCAGACGGCCTGGGGGCTCATGGGGGTTCTTCACTTTGGCGACCCGTCCCGCACGAGCGTCCAGCGCGGGCTCAACTACCTGACCCGGACGCAAAATTCCGACGGCACTTGGACCGAACACAAAATCACCGGCACAGGGTTCCCCAGAGTTTTCTACCTCAAGTACGACATGTACCGCATCAACTGGCCCCTCATAGCTCTTTCTGAGTACCGTCAACTTTCCACCCATTGCGCGGCCCTCAGTGCATCCTGAGTGAAAATACAAAGGAGGATGAGATGCTTGTCGTCGCCTTCCCAACACGATTTGAGGCCGAGGACTTTCTCCCTGCCATAGGAAAATCCCGGCGGGAAATAGTCGAAGGGCTTGAATTTTATAAAGGAGTTCTGGGTGAAACGCCCCTGGTGGTTCCCATTCTCGGAATTGGCCAGAAATTTGCCATCGAAAGCTCTCGGAAAATTCTCGCGCAATTTAATCCATCCCTCCTCATCATTGCCGGTTTTGCCGGGGCCCTTGTCCCCCAGCTCTCGCGAGGGCAGGTCGTTATCGCCAGTGACTTCACCCACCCGGAACTGCTTCAGTCCATGAAGCTCATTTCCGGGTACGACATTGTCCGCATGTACACCAGTCCCACCGTTGCTTCGACCTCGGCGATGAAGGCGCACCTGGCTGCTGAAACAAAATGTCATGCCGTCGACATGGAGACGGCCTTCGTTTTTGAAGAGGTCGGCCCCCAAGGCATACCCCTGATGGCGATCCGGGTCATCAGCGATGAAGCGGATGAAGACCTTCCCTCGGAGGCACTGGCTCATGGTTATGATTATAAAAAGGGGGGACCCACTCCCGCCCGCCTCGCGCTTTATTTGACGACCCATCCCTTTCAAGCTCCCGCTCTGTTGCGTTTCGTGAAAACTCTCCCGCCCATTCGCCGAAAGCTGACTGATATCCTTCTGGAATTGATTCCTGCGCTGCCTTGATTTCCTGATGATAGGCCGTTTCTGGAGCCACTTAAATTGCCCCTGTCTTTCCGCGCAGAACATGATTAAGTTATGGCGTATATGAACACGGCAGACTCGTCCGGCTTCTCATCATGGACTATTGCAGACCGGACTTTTCACTCCCGCCTCCTCGTCGGAACCGGGAAATTTTCCTCGCCTCAGATCATGGTGGAGGCTCTTGAAGCCAGCGGTGCCGAGATTGTCACGGTTGCCCTGCGGCGAGCTGATTTGACTGGCGGGGATGATCCCTTTGCCGACATCCTGAAGCACGTCGATCCCAAACGCTATCTGCTCCTCCCGAATACCAGCGGAGCCATAAATGCCGAGGAAGCCGTACGTCTTGCCCATCTGGCCACGGCGGCGGGTTTGCCGAAGTGGGTCAAACTCGAAATTCATCCCGATCCCCGCTACCTCCTGCCTGATCCGATTGAAACACTCAAGGCGACGGAAATCCTGGCGAAAGAGGGCTACATCATTCTGCCCTACATCAACGCCGACCCCGTTTTGGCCAAGCGGTTGGAAGAAGCCGGTGCGGCGACGGTCATGCCCCTCGGCTCGCCCATCGGATCAAACCGTGGAATCGAAACCCGCGGGCAGATCGCCATCATCATTGAGCAAGCCGGGATTCCCGTCATTGTCGATGCCGGACTGGGTGCCCCGAGCCATGCCGCAGAGGCACTGGAAATGGGGGCCGATGCCGTTTTGGTCAATACAGCCATCGCGGCAGCAAATGATCCGGTTAGCATCGCCCGAGCCTTCCGGGGTGGGGTTGAGGCGGGACGACTGGCATTTGAAGCGGGTCTGCCTGCCGCCAGTCGACAGGCTGTTCCCACCAGTCCACTCACAGGTTTTCTGGCCTGACATACGTTCCACATGAAGGGTTGCTTCATCACGGGAACGGATACGGGCGTGGGCAAGACCTTTGCCACGGCTTTGTTAACAAAGGCTTTGCGAGCGGCAGGGCGGGAGGCTCTGGCATTTAAGCCGGTGCTTTGTGGAGAGCGGACGGATGCCGAGATTCTGGCGTTGGCCAATGAGCGAAAAATTTCCATCGAAGAGGTAAATCCCATCTGGCTTCAGCCGCCGCTCTCTCCCTATGCCGCCTGTGTGGTGGAAGACAGGCTCTTCGACTGGGAAAAATTACGGCAGCACTGGCGGAATGCCATTCGGAAGTACGAGGGGCCACTCATCGTGGAGGGGGTGGGCGGCTGGCTCGTGCCGATGGATCAACAAATGACGGTACGGGATTGGGCGGTGGAAATGGGGCTCCCGGTTGTGATCGTTTGCCGGGCCGGACTGGGGACGATCAATCACACTCTGCTGACCATTGAAAGCCTCCGCCGGACGAGGCTCCCGATTCTTGGAATTCTCATGAATTTTCACCAGACGCTGGACGATCTCTCCTCCCGCACGAATGCCGCCATCCTGGAACAACTCAGCGGCCTGTCGATTTGTAAAATCGAGCCGGGTGGCAAGGATTTTTCCCTGCCACCCTGGCTGCTGTTTGAATGAGTTTTAGAGTCTTTCTGAAAATAGGAAAGGCTCTTAAGAAGCCGGAACGCAGGGCTCCACGTGCCAGATGTTTTCCGCATATTCGCGGATGGAACGATCACTCGAGAATTTGCCCATCCGGGCGACATTCAGAATGGCCTTTTTATACCAGACTTCGGGGTTCTTGTACGTCCGCGAAACTTCATCCTGCATCTCCATGTAGGAGGTGAAGTCCGCAAGGAGCAGGTAATAATCATTGTTGCGAAGCAGGCTGTCGATGATCGGCTGGAAGAGTCCCGGGCTTTCATGTGAGAAATGATTTTCCGCAATGAGATCAATGACCTTCTTCAATTCCGGATTTTTCTCGTAGTAATCGCGAGATTGATAGCCTTTCTGGCGCAAATCGGATACCTGCTCGGCGGTCAGTCCAAAGATGAAGATGTTGTCGTCACCGACCTCTTCCTTGATCTCGACATTTGCGCCGTCCAAGGTGCCGATGGTCAGGGCGCCGTTGAGGGCGAATTTCATGTTGCCGGTACCGGAGGCTTCCATGCCAGCGGTTGAAATTTGCTGGGAAAGATCGGACGCCGGGATGATTTTTTCAGCCAACGAGACGCTGTAATTTGCCAGGAAAACGACCTTTAGTTTGTTCCCGACGGCAGGATCGTTGTTGACAATCTGGCCCACCGAATTGATCAGTTTGATGATCAGCTTGGCCATGTGATATCCGGGTGCCGACTTGCCGCTGAAAATGACTGTCCTGGGGACAATGTCTGCCTGCGGATTCTCGCGAATGCGATTGTAATAGGCAACGACGGAGAGAATATTCAGCAACTGTCTCTTGTACTCGTGGAAGCGCTTGACCTGGGAGTCAAACATCGAATCGAGCGACACGTCGATACCATTCATTTTGCGGATGTACTCGGCGAGGCGCACCTTGTTGGCCCGCTTGACGAGGCGGAAGCGTTCGCGAAAGAGCGGATCATTTGCGAAGGGCTCAATCCCCTTGAGCTTGGAGAGATCGTGGATCCACTCGTCGCCGACTTTCTTGGTGATCAGGCTGCTGAGGCCCGTATTGCACTTGCGGAGCCAGCGGCGGTGAGTGATGCCGTTGGTAACGTTGACGAATTTGCCGGGGAAGAACTCGTGGAATTCGGGGAAGACCCGTTCCTTGAGGATTTCCGTATGAAGTGCGGCCACGCCGTTGACTTTTTGCGAGGCGACAATGGCGAGGTTGGCCATGCGGATGACCGGGTCGTTTCCACCGGAGATGATGGACATTTTTTCGAGGCGGGTGTGGTCTCCAGGGTGTTGTTTTTCCACTTCGGCCAAAAACCGGCGATTGATTTCCCGGATGATCTGGACGTGGCGGGGAAGGATGTATTCCATGAGTCCGACCGACCATTTTTCCAGGGCCTCGGGCATGACGGTGTGGTTCGTGTAGCAGAAAAGCCTGCTGGTAACGTCCCATGCGGCATCCCAACCGAAACTTTCCTCGTCCATCAACAAGCGCATCATTTCCGGCACGGCAATGACGGGGTGGGTGTCATTGAGCTGGATGACGGCTTTCTTCGGCAATTGGGTGAGATCGTTATGCGGCATCCCATCTGGTCCGTCGGGGGTGAGGCGGAAGCGGCGTATGATGTCGCGCAAGGTGGCTGAGACAAAGAAGTACTGTTGTTTGAGGCGCAGTTCCTTGCCCTTGGCGAAGTTGTCGTTCGGATAAAGAACTCGGGAGATGTTTTCGTCCTGATTCTTGTGCTCGACGGCGGCGACGTAATCTCCGCTGTTGAAGAAGTTCAGGTCAAAGTCAGTCGTTGCCTTTGCCGCCCAGAGGCGGAGGGTGTTGACCGTCTTGTTCCCGTAGCCGGGGATCGGGATGTCGTAAGGCGAGGCAAAGACCTCGTGTCCGTCGATCCATTTGAATTTGACGGTGCCGTCCGGCTGGGGAGTTCCCTCGACGTGGCCGCCGAATTTCACCGGGAAAACAACTTCGGGACGTCCCAGTTCCCAGGCATTGCCGAGTTGGAGCCACTTGTCTGCCGTCTCCACTTGGTAGCCGTTTTCGATCTTTTGCGTGAAAATACCATACTCATAGCGAATGCCGTAACCGTGTGCGGGATATCCCATGCAGGCCAGCGAGTCCATGAAACAGGCTGCGAGTCGACCGAGGCCACCATTCCCCAGACCGGCGTCCATCTCGACCTCGCGCAGTTCTTCGATATCGATGCCGAGCTCCTCCAAGGCCTGTTCGACAGGCTGGTAGATCTGGAGGTTGATGATGCTGTTGCCGAGGGTGCGTCCAATCAAAAATTCGAGCGAGAGGTAATAGACTCTCCGGGGATCTTCCGTGTAGTAGCGCTGCTGGGTGCGGATCCACTTTTCCACGAGGCGGTCGCGGACGCTGAGGGCCATCGCGGTGTAATAATCGTGTTCGGTCGCGGTGTAGACATCCCTGGAAAGGGAAAAAATCAAATGGCTCAAAAAGGACGCTTTGATGGCTTCTTTGTCGATGCTGACCCGTGTGGAAAGTGACGGATCCGTGATGATTGCCTTTTTAATTCGCATGGCCATACAGCTACATACCTTTCGTCTAATATTTTTACTTGGAGGTTAGGGGATTCGAACCCCTGGCCTTCGCAGTGCGATTGCGACGCTCTACCAACTGAGCTAAACCCCCATCACAAATTTTTGATGGCGGCCCGACAATCCCACAAATCTTCTAATGGGACTCATCTCGCATCCGCCAACGTATTTTCGAGACGTAAACGTATGTCTCGCCGCACACGCTGGTCAATAAGAAACGCTCTGATTCTTCTCGCCCCTGAAAGACGATTCTTCTACAAAAAAGAGCTTGATGGGAAATGTCGTGCCACTTTCAAACTCGTCCACATGGAGGAAACCCCGCAACCGACAGGAGAAAGGCAGGTCGGGGGCAGATGTTTCCTTGAAAGACAATAATCTTATTTGCTTCTCAAATTGTGACTACGATTCCCGACCAAGTGAGATCCCACATATCCAAAAGGGAGATGACCATGGAGCTTAGACTTGGCATACTGGGCTCGGGAAACGGGTCGAATTTTCAAGCCATCGCCGACGCCATTACCCTCGGCCACCTCCGGGCAAACATCGTCCTCGTCGCCAGTGATTTTTCCGACGCCCATATCCTGACACGGGCCAAAAACCTAGGGTTACCTGTCTTCGCCACCCCACCCAGCAAATTCAAAACCAAACTGGAGCCGGAAATCGAATCGGCCCTTGCTGCGGAAATGGTGAAGGCTGGTGCGAACATCCTCATTTTGGCTGGCTTTATGCGGGTCGTCAAAAAGTCCCTGTTGGATGCCTTCCCCAACCGGATCATTAACATCCACCCCTCGCTTCTCCCCGCATTTCCCGGACTCAAGGCATGGGAACAGGCCTTCCAAGCGGGAGTCTCTGAAACCGGTTGCACGGTTCATCTTGTCAACGAACAGATCGACGCGGGAAAAATTCTGGGCCAGACAAAAGTCCCCATCCTACCTGGTGACACGCCTGCCTCTCTTCACGAACGCATCCACGCCGCCGAACATCGGCTCTTCCCGGAGATTCTTCGGAAAATTGCGGAGGATATTATTCCTCTTCCGTGAAGTAAAACGACTCCCTCTATGCGTGGGTGTTGTTCTTTTTCTTCAGTTCTTCTTTGATGTCTTTTGCTTCCATGCAAAGATTTTCAAGTCGCTTGGTAATTTTGACGAGTTGGAGCGCAATATCGAATACGAAAATCGCGATCATAAATATGAAGAACAGCAAAAAAATAATTGCGGTGATTTCCATTTCAATAAATTATCGTTGAAGCAAATCTCTTCAATTCAAATTTTGAACTTTGCCATAAAGCTCGCTAAAAACCAAAACCGCTCGTTAAATATTGAATGAGATAAAATGGGGAAAAGTGGATCAAGTCTTGCCCTGCCTCAGGGAGTCTTGGCTGGGTTGGTTTCGATCTGGGTCGGGCTTCCCGTTGTCACGGCATTGGTTGCGTTTGCCGGGGGGACTTCGGCCTGGGCTTTCAAGTCGTCGGGTTTTTCAGCGATGCGGCGAGGGGCGAAAACGAGTTCGACGCGGCGGTTGACGGGGTCGGAGGTGGGGGTGCTGTGGGGGTCGATGGGAAGGTACTGGCTCCGGGAGACGAGTGCCAGTGTCTCGGGCTTGACGCCGAGGGCGATGAGTTTGTTGATGACGCTGGTGGCTCGTGCTGCTCCGAGTTCCCAGTTTGAATCATACTTTCCGTTTTTGATAACCGGGACATTGTCGGTGTGACCTTCGATGGAGAGGAGGTACTCTCCCTTGTAGGCATTGAAGACTTCGGCGACGGTTGTCAGTCCTTTGATAAGTTCTTTCGTGGTGTGGGAGGAACCGGGGGCGAAGGTCGATTCCGGAACCTGGACGATGACGTAGGGATCCTGTCGATAAACGGTCATGCCGGTGCCCTGTAACTCCTGATCGAGGTACTCGACGAGCTGGCCTTGTTCCTTGAGGGCCTCACGCCAGCCTTCCTGCGCGGGGCCTTCGACGAGGACTTTGGGCAACTGGGCTTTAAAGGAGGACATTTCGCTCATCGTGGCCTGTTGTTCCTGGATCGTTTTTTCCTTTTCCAGCAGAGTTGTGCGGAGGTGCTGCTCGGTCGCCTTGGCTTGATTTATCTGCTCGGACTGCTGCTGGTCTTTTTCCGCAATGACCTTGGTCAGGTGCGAATTTTCATCTTGCAGGGAAACCATGTCCAGTTTCACCTGATTTAGTTGCATGTAGAGAAAACCGGAGGTGACGGCGAGTACGATGACGATGGCGGTGAGGATGACGGTGGATGCCTTCATAGGGTTGGGAAAGTGGTGGTGTAGGAAATGCTACGTTTACGCGGCGGGAGTCTCTTGGCAATTCATTTATGGATTATGCTTGATTGTCTCTTCGCAAAGAAGTTTCTCGGCTGATGGATACGTAGTCTGCTGCGCGGAGTTCCGGCGGGAGGACGGTCATGCTTGCTCCGTGCTGGAAAAGTTCAGTCAAAGAAGAAGTATTTAATGGAAGGGAAGTCTCGTCCAATCCCGCCGCGAGCGGTGTGTCGGGGGTTGGCGTGAGTTTGGGAAGTGTTTGGGCGATTTGGCAAGCTTCTCCCAGAATGCCGAAGACATCGGCTCCGGCGTTACGAACCCGCTCGGAAAGATCGGGGGTGATACCTGTCTCTCTGTTGGAAATTTTCCAGAGGACGACGGCGGGGCAGTGATGGAGGTTGCGAAGCGCCTCAAGGGCTGTTTCGATCTCGGCAAGTTCTGCGAAACCATAGAAGAGGATGAAGTGAGAGCCCCCGTCAAGGAGCGGGCCGATTTGCTCGATGTAAAAGGAAAGCCCCTGGGACTGGTTCCAGTTGCCGGAGGGCAGGGGGGTGATGACGCCACCCATAAGAAGACGTTTTTCTTTCGCCACGCCGGCGGCGATGGAGGCGGCCTTCCAATTCAGTTGATTGACCGATCCGGTGACGCCGAGAGCTTCCAAATTCGGGCGGTTCATTCGGTGTGAGTGAGCGAGGATCGCTTGCACTCCTGTCTCCGACCATTCCTGATGCCAGGCACGCAGGAAGTCATTTGAGTCTTTCAAAAGATCGCCGATGAGATTGGAGGGCGGGCGTGTTTTCTGTGAGGAGTCGCTCGCATCATAGGGAGGAGCGGTGAGAATTTTTGTTTGCAGTAATTTTTTCAACAAGTCTGGCATCGTTTGTGATAAGGTGGCAGCTTTCATCTATGGCGCAAATGCATAATCATCATCGTTGGAGCACCGGAAGGCCGGAAATTGACACTCAGATCGACCACCTTTTGGAGGCGTGGAATGTTTCGATCGACCGGGATCGCTTCCGGGAGATGGTCATCACGGTGCTGAAGTTTTACGAGGACAAACCGGAGGCGGCGGATGTGCGCCAGTTCAACACCGCCATCAAGGAAATGCGGTATGCGAACAAGGTTTTCGCCCCCTATCACGGGATCAAAAACATCGCGATCTTCGGCTCGGCCCGAACCCATGAAACAGAGCCCGCCTATCTCGGCGCGGAGAAGTTTGCCCGGTTGATGCAGGAGAGCGGATTCATGGTCATCACCGGAGGCGGCGGAGGAATCATGGCAGCAGCGCAGGCGGGAGCCGGGCGGGAGCGGAGTTTTGCCCTGAACATCTCCCTGCCGTTTGAGCAGATGCCGAACTCGACGATCGCCGGGGATCGCAAGCTGATTAATTTCAAATATTTCTTCACCCGCAAGTTGAATTTTGTGAAAAACTCCCATGCCATCGCCGCCTTCCCCGGTGGATTTGGAACCATGGACGAGAGTTTCGAGGCCCTCACTTTGATCCAGACCGGGAAGGCTCCCATCGTTCCCATTTTGCTTCTGGATCATCCGGAAGGGAATGGCTTCTGGAATGGCTTCATGACTTTTTTGCGGGATTACATGCTCAAATCCCGCTTGGTTTCCAAGGATGATTTTAACCTGATCACCATCACGACCGATCTTGAGGCAGCCCGTGATGAAGTGCTGAAATTCTATAATAATTTTCACTCCTACCGCTATGTGCGGGACACCTGTGTGATCCGCATGCAAAGACATCTGCCCGAGGGGGAGATTGAGCGGATTCAGGATGACTTTTCGGATATCCTGCGAAATCGCGAAGACGTGAAGGCTGGCTGGGCCATGCCGGAAGAGATCAATGAACCGCTCCTCGCCGAGCTTCCCCGCCTCTGCCTGCCCTTTACCCGGACCAACTATGGAAGGCTCCGTCGTCTGATTGACCGCATCAATGAGTTCTGAAGTCTTTGACAGGGTTGTGCGGGTGAGCATTCCCCATCAACGGGTGGAGGTGATCGATTCCGGTCGCGTCATCTGGTCAGCTCCGGTTTCGACTTCGAAGTTTGGATCGGGAGAAGAGCCGGGCAGTTTTCAAACGCCGCGCGGAAAATTTTCCATCGTCGAAAAAATCGGCGCGGGTGAACCACTCGGCAGGGTCTTCAAATCCCGCGTCCCAACCGAAAAGATTTGGACGGAAGGAGAAATTTCCAAGGAGGATTTGATTCTCACCCGCATCCTGTGGCTGCATGGGGAAGAGCCCGCAAACGCTTCCACCCACGGGCGCTATATCTATTTCCACGGAACCAACCATGAGGGGAAGATAGGCTGTCCGGAGAGTCACGGTTGCATTCGCCTGAGCAATGAGGATATTTTGCAGCTCTTCGACCTGGTGTCCGTTGGCTCGAAAGTCGAAATTCTGGAACATTCTTGATGGAAAATGACGCTGTGATTCGAAATATCATATTTGACTGGTCGGGGACTTTGGTAAACGACTTTCCGTTTGTCCTGGAGGCGACGAATTCGCTTTTCGTTCACCATGGCCGGAAGCCTTTTACCGTGGAGGAATTCCGACGGAAGTTCTATCTCCCCTTTGCCCAATTTTATAAGGAATATCTCCCAGAAGTTTCGCTGGAGCAGCTTGAAATTCACTACCATGAGTCTTTTCAGGAGTTGCAGGAGAAGATTCATCCTCTCCCGCACGCATTGGATATTCTCGAATACTGCAAAACCCGGGGGATAAAAATCTTTCTCCTGAGTACCATCCATTCCGGGCACTACGAACGCCAGTCCGCGCGCCTTGGGTTAAAGGGGTATTTTACGCAGGCATATGTCCGGGCTCTGGATAAGCGGGAATATATTCACCGCATTCTCCAGGAACATTCGCTCAAGGTGGACGAGACGATTTTCGTGGGTGATATGCAACACGATATCGAGACGGCGAAGCACGGAGGGATTCGCAGTTGCGCGGTGCTGACCGGATACGATACCGAGGAAAAATTGCGTGCCGTCCATCCCGACCTGATTTTTGAAAACCTCGAAGGTCTTCTTCAATATCTGAAGAAGGAAGCGCCACAGGAATCTCCCCGTCCCATTCCCACGGTGGGGGCCTTGATCTTTCGCAAGGATGGAAAAATGCTTCTGGTGCGCACGCACAAATGGAGCAACCGCTGGGGCATTCCCGGAGGAAAAATCCAGTGGGGGGAATCGTCCGTCATCGCCTTGGGACGTGAGATTTTCGAGGAAACGGGGCTTCGTCTGACGAATATCTCTTTTGAGATGGTTCAGGATTGCGTTCATCCGCCGGAGTTTTACAAACCGGCTCATTTCATCCTGCTCAATTATGTTGCCCGGACGGATGGCGGAGAGGTGAAGCTTAATCATGAAGCGAACGATTTCCGCTGGGTGACGGCGCCGGAGGCCCGGGGCATGGATCTCAACATCCCGACACGGATTTTACTCGATCACGCATGCCCGGAGAAAGTTTAATGGATTTGCCGATGATCGAGATTCGCGACCTGCGCGTTGAGGTTTTTATCGGCGTGCCGGATGAGGAACGGGCCAAGGCCCAGGAGATTTGCATCTCAGTGAAATTTCCCGCCGGGAATGCTTTTGAAGCGGGGAAAAATGACGATTTATCGAAAAGCGTTGATTACTTTCAGGCTTATCAAATCATCAAGAAAGTTTCTGCGCAACGTCCCCGCAAGCTGATCGAAACGCTGGCGGTCGATCTCGCCGGGGAACTGCTCAGTCGACTCGACATTGTGTTTGTCGAACTGGAGATCAAGAAGTTCATTTTCCCGGATGCCCGGTGGGTATCGTTTCGGTTTTCCCAGCGGAGGGAGTGAGCGTTGGGCGGGGGGAGAGCTTTTCTGAAATGGGAGTAGCTCCGAAATTTTTCAGCATCAACGCCCGGTCTTTGAAAGTCAATTGAACCGCCCCCACTTGATCCAGATACATGACTTTGTGGAATGATTCGTCCGGATTTGTCGGGAGATCATCGCGGTTGTTGTAGTTGGGAACCGGACGTAGCAGAAGCCGAGGCTGTATTGCCTTCAGCCAGTTTGCAGAGAGATTTACCTGATGAGCCGGGGTCGACTGAATCAAAATATCGGAGGTCAGATCCGAGGTGCGCTGGAGAAGGATTTCCTCCACTTTCTCGCTGATGGAACCCGCGTACAGAATTTTAAATTCCCCCAATTCCATCTGAAGCACCATCCCTTCATCTGCAGCGAAAAAGTTCCGTTTTTCTGTGTCCGGCCAGAGGACTCGGATGTGAAAATGACTGCCCAAATCCTCTTCCACGCCCTCCCGCCAGAATCTGCGCGGTTGCTCGATTTTGGAGAGACTTTCCAGGAATTCCCGGGCGAAGTGGGACCGTGTCTTCCACCCCGTGTCCGCCACCCATTCCGGGCGCATGATCGCCAGCAGAGTCGGGCCACCGCCCATCTGGTTAAAAATTCCCTCGGGTAAAACAAGGCCCGAAAGGGAATTGATCCCGTAATACCGCAAACCCGGCAAAATCACCTGCTGCACGGAGCGTTCCGAACCGGAGCCGATGAGCCAGGTATTCTTTCCGTCGTGAACAAGGAGAGGACTGCTGCCGGGTGTGGCGAGAACCGTCATGGAGGGATCGGTTTGCCAGGCATCGGGAGCCGGACTCACGGTGAAGCTTCCTTCCGGGATGTAAGAAAAAAGAAGCACCACTGCGACAATACATTGCCCGCAGCACCAAGTAAGGAAATTGATGAGGGAGGCAATCGTGGTCGAGAACCAGCTCGCGCCCACCGAAAGCGTGCAAAGGATTAAAACTGTGTCGGCGGTGGGGCAAACGATGAGGTTGGCAATCATCGCCACCGGGCTGCACTGCCGGAAATACCATAACATGAAGGGCAGGGACGCAATCCATGCGGCAAGGGAAGCTCCCAGCAAAAAGCAGATCCCTCGCGCCACTTGGTAAGTTTTTTCCCGCCATACAGGAACGAGTCGCCGGGGAATGAAAGGGTCCGGCTCAAAGGGCTTGAGAAACCAATAAGCCAGCAAGGGGGTGATCGTTAATAGTCCCAAAACGATGGCGAAGGAAAGTTGAAATCCTGCATTGAAAAGATCTGAAGGGTCCCAGAGATACAACACCAACGCGGACGCGCCGAGAACATTGAGGGGATCGACTTTTCGGTACAGCGCCCACCCCATATATGCGAGCGAAACCATGACGCAAGCCCTCGCCGCGCTGGCTTGCATCCCGGTGGAGAGACAGAAAATAAAGACGGATGGAACGAGCAGCCACGCCCATCTCCACTTCACCAGACCCAGCATTTCCAGAATCAAAATCAGGGCGGCGGTGATGGCGGCCACGTTTTGTCCGCTGACGGCAAAGACATGCATCGTCCCGGTTGTGCGGAATGCCTGTACGACAACGGGATTCAGGCCGTCGTAATACCCGAAAAGCATCCCGGTCATGAGAATGCTGATTTGCTCATCCGATTGACCCGTGAGAAAAGAGGGGAGGCATTTGCGTGTCAGTTGAACAAGGGCCGGGGACGGCGGAATATGCAGGGTCTCCGTCATATGCGCCCTCATCATCAGGGCGGTTTTCATCCAGAATGAACCGTGATTCGGGCCGATTTTCTCAATATCATCCCCTGTGGCGCTTCCAGTAAAATAAATCCCCTGGGTGGCGAGGTATTCGGGCATGTTGAACTGCCCCGGATTCATGGGCCGGGAGGGCTGCCCGACAAGGGCCGAGATGCGAACCTCGTCGCCATAGTGAAGATCGTCCGGAATCGGATCGCGGACACGAATCAGCACCTCTCCGTCGGCGGGAATTTCCCCCCTTTCGGAATCAATTCCGGAGACATCGAGATGTAGATCCATCTGGGTGTAACCCGAGTCGTAGTGCCGGATTCTGGGCTCTTCCGGAAGAGTGCCGTAGAGGATTGCTTCCCGGGTTTCGGCGGGCAGGAGATTCCGCAGATCATCCTGAGGATAGGAACGAACCTGCGCCATCCAGTATGCGCCGAATGCAAAAAAAGCCGCAAGCAGAGTGGCGATCGTCCGTAGTGGTCTGCCACAGCTAACCAAAATGCACAGCACGCCTCCCGACAACCAGACGAGGGGGAAAGGAAATGCCCATGCCGCGCTGATTCCGCCCGTAGCGGCCAACCCCAGCCACAACATGGGAAGTCGGTGTTTCGTCATCGGCCAATCTGGTTGAGAATATCGTAAGGGCCGATTTTAAAGCGGGTTTGAATAGCCTTGGTGATGAAGTCTTTGGCCTTGCGCACCGCTTCTTCCAGTGAAAAGCCGTGAGCAAGATACGCGCAAATGGCCGCCGAGAAAGTGCAGCCCGTGCCGTGGAGTTTCACATTCGGCACCGTCTTGACCCGAAAGGCTGTCACGCGCCTGCCCACAGCCAGAAAATCAACCGATTCGCTCAACTTCAAATGCCCTCCTTTGACGAGAAAGGGGACTTTCCACATGAGCGAGCAATCGATGGCGGCTTGCCGTGCTTCATCGAGCGTTGTGAGCTTTCTGCCGACGAGAATCGCAGCCTCATCCAGGTTGGGAGTGACAACGGTTGCCAGCGGAAGAATGCGTTCACGAAGGGCCAGGACGGCGTTTTCCTTTAAAAGTAGAGCACCGCTGGTTGCCACCATGACGGGATCAACGACGAGTTTTCGTCTCGCCTTGCTTTTGAGAATATGCGCCACCGAGTGGATGATCTCCGTAGAAAAAAGCATGCCGGTTTTCATCGCCGCCACGGGGAACGCCTCATGAACCAGCGTCAACTGATCCTCGACGATTTTTGCCGGAACCGGGTGGATGCTCTTCACCCGCCCGGGGTGCTCGGCCACGACGCAGGTGATGGCAGTCGTGCCATAGGTGGCGAGGTTGCCGAAGGTCTTCAGATCGGTCTGTATTCCGGCTCCGCCGCTGTTGTCTGATCCAGCGATGGTGAGGGTGACGGGGATTTTACGCGCAGACTTTTTCATGATTGGATGCAGATTGTAGTATTTAGAACTGGCAGGTCTGAAGTATATTGGTGCCGATGCCAAGAAAAAAGCCTGAGCTTTTGGCCCCCGCCGGGGATTGGGAATGCGTCCGTGCCGCCGTCGCCAACGGGGCCGACTGCGTCTACTTCGGGCTGACCGTTTTTAACGCACGCCTTCGGGCGGATAATTTTACAGAAGAAGATCTCCCGCAGGTGATGAAATTCCTGCACGACCACGGTTGCAAAGGATATGTGACGATGAATGTCCTCATTTTCACGGACGAGCTTCCCCAGGCACAGGAGATGCTGATGACGCTGGCCCGGCATGGGGTCGATGCGGTGATTATTCAAGACGTCGGGCTGTCATGGCTGGCTCAACACGCGACTCCCACCTTGCGAGTTCACGCCTCGACTCAGATGACGATTACCTCGCAGGAGGGGATCGAGTTTGCCAGACGACTTGGAGTCAAACAAGTGGTGCTGGCGAGGGAACTTTCCCTTCGCGAGATCACAAAGCTCAACCCCGAGGGAGGAGGGATGTCGCTGGAGACATTTGTGCATGGTGCGTTGTGCGTGGCCTACTCCGGGCAATGTCTGACGAGCGAATCTCTGGGGCAAAGGAGTGCCAACCGGGGCGAATGTGCCCAGGCATGTCGAATGCCTTACGACCTGTTTGTCGATGGTACTTTGAAAGAATTGGGGGATAAGAAATATCTCCTTTCCCCGCAGGATTTAGCCGGAGTGCGGGAGATTCCTGATTTGGTCAACCTCGGCGTTGCCAGCCTTAAAATCGAGGGACGCCTGAAGAGCCCCGAATATGTGGCGGCGATCTCTCAAGTTTACCGCAGGGCGATTGATGCCGTCTGCGTGGAGGATGATGTTTTTTGTGACCCTATTGAAGATCAATACAGGATGGAGATGACCTTTTCCCGCGGCTTTCATTCCGGATGGCTGCACGGGGTCAACCACCAGCAGTTGGTGCATGCCCGATTCGGGAAAAAACGGGGGCCCTTTGTCGGGTTGATTCGTTCCGTCGGAAGGGACTTCGTCGAAGTCGAGTCGAAGGTGCCGCTACAGCCGGGGGATGGCATTTGCTTTGACACGGGCGAGGACACAAACGATGAGCAGGGTGGGCGGATTTACGAAATTGCGGGACGCAAACTTAGATTCCAGCACGGCAAGATTGATTTTTCCCGGTTGCAGCCGGGAGATAGAATCTGGAAGACGGATGATCCCAGGTTAAATAAGGAATTAAGAAAAACATTTGAGGAGAAGGTTTTTCCCCGCCGCAAGATCGATTTTGAAGTGAGGGGGGAGATCGGAAAAGCGCTGGAATTGATCGGGCGCTGCGGGGAACGAAAGGTGCTCAAGCAATCTCGTGTGCCCTTGATCCATGCGGAAAAACGCGGGCTCTCGGAGAGCTTTCTCCGGGATCAACTGGGCCGTCTCGGCGGAACGCCCTTTCTCCTTGGCTCGGTCGAGTTCAAACTCTCCGGCCAAGTCATGCTGCCCGTGAGCGAGATCAACCATCTCCGGCGTGCCATCACCGACGCCTTGCTGGAAGAGCAAAGGCAAGCGGTGGAGGTATTCCCGGTACTCGATGAAAAGCTCGCCGAAATTTCAAGGAAAAGAGGCGAGGGGAGGAGCGATGTCGAACTCGCCTGCCTGTGTCGTTCACGCGAACAGCTCGATGCGGTGTTGCTGGAAGGCGTGAAACGGATCTACGTCGATTTCGAGGACATTCGAAAATACCGGGAGGCGGTCGAGGTCGTCCGTAAATTTGGAGCTGCCCGGATTTACCTTGCCACGCCGCGTATTCAAAAAGCGGGCGAAGAGGGATTTTTCCGTCTGATCGCAAACGCCGCACCCGATGGAATCCTCGTAAGGAATCTGGGGGCTCTCGACTTTTTCAAAAGTTCGCCTCTGGCCCGGATGGGCGATTTTTCCCTGAACGTCTCGAATCCCATCAGTGCCTCCCTTCTCATGGACGAAGGGCTTGAAGCAGTCACGATCTCCTACGACCTGAGCGCCGATCAGGTCGGGTCATTGCTCCATGCCGCGCCGCCCGAGTGGTTTGAACTCACCCTGCATCAATACATGCCGATGTTTCACATGGAGCATTGCGTTTTTGCCGCCTTCCTTTCGCAGGGAACCGACCATACGAATTGCGGCAGGCCGTGCGACCGGCATCACGTCCAACTCCGCGACCGCGTTGGGATGCGCCACACCGTGAAGGCGGATGTCGGTTGCCGCAACACGGTCTTCAATGGTCAGGCCCAAACCGGGGCTAATTTCCTTGAAAAATTTCTGGCAGCCGGGCTGAAAAGATTCCGCGTCGAAATGTTAAACGAAACCCCCGTCGAAGCCCGCGCCGTTTTGCTGGCCTACAAAGACTTGCTCTCCGGTAAAATCGATGCACTGAGCCTTTCCTCCCGCATCAAAGTCCTCTCCCGTCTCGGTGTGACAAGCGGAACGCTGAAAGGATGAGATTAATCAGCTTGTCATACGCTTCCCTGCCTGGCCGAGGGGAGCCCAGGAGTTGTGGGAGCAGCGGAGGAGGTCGTCCGCCTCATGGGGACCCCAGCTGCCGACGCGGTAGAGTGCCATGGGGATGGGGTCCCACGTCGTCAGAATTCCATCGACGATGCGCCAGGCTTCCAACACTTCGTCGGCTCGGGTGAAGAGGGTTGAGTCACCGATGATGGCATCGTGGAGGAGCCGCTCGTAGGCTTCAGGGGAATAGGATCCGAACTCCGTCTGATAGGCAAAGTCCATATCGACCGAGCGAACCTCGCTTTTCCCCGGTTGTTTGACGTTGAAGAAAAGATGCAGACCTTCATGGGGTTGCAGGCGGATGTGGAGGCGGTTGCGGTGGAAGAGCGTGTCCTTCCCGACATCAAAGAGGGTCATAGGCGGGCGTTTGAAAACGACGACGATCTCGCTCGACCGGGAGGCCATCGACTTTCCCGTGCGGAGGTAAAACGGCACTCCGGCCCAGCGCCAGTTGTCGATCTCCATGCGGAGGGCGACGTATGTCTCTGTCTTTGAGTCGGGGGAAACCTTCTCGCTGGCCCGGTATCCTTCGTACTGGGCCCTCACGCACATGTCGCTGACGTGGGTGGGATCGGGTGTCGGGATGGAGCGCAGAACCTTGACCTTTTCGTCATGGATTGCCCCGGATTTCAAGGTCGCAGGTGGTTCCATCGCCGTGATGGTGAGAAGCTGCATCAGGTGATTTTGCACCATGTCACGCATGGCGCCCACTCCGTCATAATAGCCGCCGCGCGTGCCGACGCCGACTTCCTCCGCCACGGTGATCTGGACATTATCGATCATGGAGCGATTCCAGATGGGTTCGAAAATCGAGTTGGAAAAACGGAAGTAGAGGAGGTTCTGCACCGTCTCTTTTCCCAGATAGTGATCGATGCGGAAGAGACTCGACTCGTCGAGACATTCCTGCAGGGACTTCACCAGTTCATTGGCCGAAGTCAGGTCATGCCCGAAGGGCTTTTCGATGACGACGCGCGATTTCAGACCATGATCGACCAGCCCCGTCTGGTGCAGGGACTGCACAATCCGGCAAAAATAATCCGGCGCGGTGGACAGGTAAAAGACCTCCTGTTTGCTGCCGATTTCTCCCCTGAGTTTCTTGATCCGCTCGTGAAGATCATCATAGGGTTGTTGTTCGTCAAAACTGCCCCGGTGGTAGAAAAGATGGCTGGCAAAGGCTTCCCACTGTGCTTCGTGAACCGGGGCGAAACGGGAGAATTTCTCGACGCCCTCGAACATTTCGGCCCGGAAGGACTCATCCGTTTTTTCCCGTCGGGCAAAACCGAGGATGACAAATTGCTCTGGCAGAGAGCCTTCCTTGAAAAGGCCGAAAAGGGCTGGCACCAGCTTGCGGACGGTCAGGTCGCCGCTTGCGCCAAAGATGACCATGATGAAGGGTTCTGTTTTTCTGGAAGATGCGGGGAGGGGGGCAGATAGGTTCGACATTCGATAAGACTTTAGTTCAAAAATTCAGATGCGAAACCGATTTTTCAGACAGGCTCCAAGTTTCGCAGTAAAAAATCTTCACAGCCCCTTGGGAAGAGACTTTTGCCGCCGGGAAAGAGGTGTCGGCGCCCGTTGCCATTTTTTCCACCCAGGGCTTCTTTTTTTCGCCTCGTGCGAGAAACCAGACTTCCCGGGCCAAGGCAATGAGCGGGTAGGTGATCGTCAGCCGGGAAGCCTCCACTTGCGGCACATAATGGGAAAAGGTCAGCCGTTTCTCCTCCGGCAATCCCTTCGTCCCCGGAAAAAGCGATGCCGTATGCCCGTCATCCCCTATTCCGAGCAAAATCAGGTCGAAACGCGGGGGGGAGCTGAGTTCCTGCTTCAGGATTCTTTCGTAATCGGAAGCGGCTTCTTCAGGCTTCGTGAGTTCGGTCTTCCAGCGCGTAAGCTGGATTTTATGGGGATAAAAGGATTCGTAGATCATCCGGTAATTGCTTTGGCTGTGAACGATGGGCACCCAGCGCTCGTCCCCGATGAAGAACTTGGTTGCCTCCCACGGCCATTCCGTTTTGGCCAGCGCTTTGTAAAAACTTCCCGGCGTGGAACCACCGGAAAGCGCCACCTTGAAATCCCCACGGGCATGAATGCTTGCCCCGCCAACGGCCTTCCACGCCTCCAAAAGTCCGTCCAGCCAAGCCCCTTCTGTTGAAAAATCAATTCGTTCCATCCACCGTCACTAGAGACATGAGGAGCCGTCTTGCAAGTCGAAGTTTGCATTCCTCCCTGACAGACCGTGAAAAAGAACTCGTCATATGGCCGTCTTGCACATAGAAAATCTTACCACATGGGTTTATTGGACGAACTAGATCTGACTCTCCAAATCGAGTCAAAATCGGATTACAAGGAAAAGCTGAAGAGTCTCCAACTTGAGTTGTTGCATCTTCAAAGCAGACTGCGGAGTTCCCGTCGCAGCGTCATGATGGTTTTCGAAGGTCCGGATGCTGCCGGCAAGGGCGGCATCATCAAACGCGTCGTCGAGCGGCTCGATCCCCGCGCCCTCCGGGTTTATTCCATCATCAAGCCGACCCCCGAGGAACTGGAACACCACTACCTCTGGCGATTCTGGAATAAACTGCCCCGGCAGGGCGAGCTGGCGATTTTCGACCGGAGCTGGTATGGCCGCCTCCTCGTGGAACGGGTGGAAGGATTCGCCTGCAAAGAGGAATGGCAGAGAGCCTACGAGGAAATCAACCACTTCGAAAAACTTCTCAGCGATGATGGCTACATCATCTGCAAATTTTACATCCACATCACGAAGGACGAACAATTGCGCCGCTTTGAAGCCCGCGAGGCCGATCCCTACAAATGCTGGAAAATCAACGAAGAAGACTGGCGCAACCGCGAGAAATGGGAAGAGCACAATACCGCTGCCGAGATGATGTTTAAAAAAACCAGCACCAAGCACGCCCCTTGGAACATCATCGAGGGGAACTACAAGTGGTACGCCCGCATCAAAGTGTTAAAACTCATCATCAAGTACCTCACCGCCGAGCTCCCCTCCGAATGAGCCAGGAAGACTCCGCCCATACCGTCCGGATAAAAGTCTATTTCTATGATACCGATGCAGGCGGGCGCGTCCATAATCTCGCCTACCTGCGGATGGTCGAACAGGCCCGTTCTGAACTTGCTGAACACTTTGGCTGGCCGCTCAGGGAAATGCTGCCTCCAGCCACACACTGCCCGGTCGTCTATCGCACCGAAGTCGATTACCTCAAACCGGCCATGCTGGGAGATATTCTGGAGATCGAAGGCCGGATCACAGCGGTTGAGCGAGTTCGCATGCACATGCAATTTCTCATCCGTCGCCAGGGAGAGTCCGACATCCTCTGCCGTGTCTCCCAGATACTCGTATCCGTCGATTTGCAAACAGGCCGTCCCCGCCCCGCTCCGGAAGACTGGCAGAAACGTTTCCCACTGAGAGACTGATTCCACAAAGATGGGAATTGTTTTGCCAATTCCAAACGAGACGGTCTAATCTCCCCCCATGCCCGATCTGATGGCAATTGTGTTCGGCTTCATAGTTGGCTTTATCGGATGGTTTTTCGTTCGATGCGTTCTTGGCGGCTTCTACACCGTTCAGCAAAATGAACGAGCCGTCAAAACCGTCTTTGGCCGCGCGGAAAGACTTGATGAGCGACTCACTTCCAGCGACCCCATTTCAGAAGCCCTGACCGCGGATGAAAAAAGCCGTTACGAATGGCCCATGGTGAGGGTTATTCCTCCCGGCGGCCCCTACTTTGCCTTCCCATGGGAAAAGATTTACAAAGTCCTGGTTGCAACCGAAACCGTTTCCATAGCCTACGATCCCGAGACCCCCTCGGCAAATCAAGGCGGCCAAGTCCTTGACGCCGTGACAAAAGACCAGCTCAACGTCGGTCTGACAGGAGAAATCCGCTTCACGGTGAGCGAGCGAAATCTCTACGCCTACCTCTTCGGCATCAAACGCCCCGTGGCCCACGTCATGGGCTACTTCATCTCAGTCCTCCGCGAGAGGATCGCCAACTTTTCCGCCCCCCGCACTCCTGAGACTCCCGCACCGGAGGGCGACCCGGTGACTGCCACCGGCATGGAAGTCGTCGACCTCGCCAAAGTCGAAGGCATCTCCATCAACGACCTGCGCAAAAACCTCCGCCAGATCAACGAACACATGGAACGCGAATGCGCCTCCTCCGCGGCACGATACGGGATCGTCTTAAACGCCGCCCTCATCACCGGCATTGATCCGCCCCCGGAAGTCGACTCCGCATTGGCCGCCATCAACACCGCCAACAACCACGTCATGTCCGAAATCAGCGTAGCCCAGGCCAACGCCGATCAACGCATCGTCCAGTCGAAGCGCGCAGTCGAAATCGAAACCCTCAAGGCACAGGCCGAAGTCGAGCCACTCCGCTGGCTTGCAACCCAGTTAAGAGACCTCCGCAAACACGGCCCCAACGCCCTGCCCACCTACCTGCGCAACATCCGCCTGCGACTTTACGCCAGGGCTCAACACATCATTCTGGAGATGAAAAAGTAATGCTCTTCCTCATCGCAGCCTTTTTTACATTCTTTGGCATGTTCATTGTCGTGCCCATGGTTTTGGGCATCCTTCGCTTTTTCGGCATCTACACCATCGTCAGTGAGCGGGAGTGTCAGGTCTTCATCCTTTTCGGAAAAGTCGTGGGAATGCTCGACGAGCCGGGCCTCCATTTCCTGCCATCCATCATCGGACCAGCAGCTTTCATCGTGAATTTTCTCGGCTCGACCACCACCATCGATCTCCGGCTCGACCAAGTCTACCAACGCAGCCAGCCCGTCAATTCAGAAGAGGGAACTCCCATGGGCATTGGCGTCTGGTATGAAATGGTTGTCAGCGACCCCATCGCCTACCTGTTCCGCAATGCAGACCCCCGGGGCTCTCTCCGCGCAAACGTCAGCAATTCGACCGTCCGCGCCCTCAGCAACATGAAACTGGCTGATCTGCTCGAAAGCCGCCACTTCATGAGCAAAGCCGTCCGGGATGAAGTCACCCCCGTCTCCCACGAATGGGGCTACAAACTCGGCACCGTCTACATCCGCAAAGTCCACTTTCGTGACATCCAGATGATCAAACAAATCGAGGCCAAAGTCGTCAACCGCCTGCGCCAGGTCACCGCATCCATCCAACAGCATGGAGCCAATCAGGTTTCGATCATTTCCAGCAATGCCGAACGACAGGCTGCCACCGAATTCGCCAAGGCCGCAGCCATGCGTCCCTTCATTGTTGGCACGGCCCTCAACGAAATCTCACAGGATAGCGAGGTTGCCGACGTCATGTTCGCCATCCTCGAAAATGAAAAAATGCTCGAAGGCAATGTTGACATCACCTTGATTCCCGAAGGAATGCGCCAGGATCTTCTGACCCAGCTTCAGGCATCCCAGGACTCACCACCGGGAGTCACCGCACATCCGACACCGCCGCCCGTGCCCTCCTGACCTTTCCCAGAATGCTCCAACTCTGAAAAGCCGGGTCTCGGGAAGGTCCCACTCCGTACTGGCCCTCCAGTCAGTTTTTGCTAAACTTTAACTTTGTGAGATGCACTTCCCACCTCTTCCCTTCGTATCCGGCCATGGCAATCCTCGCCATGGCCGTGCCCCTTCTCATCGGTTGTCACTCGGACGAATACCAAAAGGCATTGAACAAAGCCTCCCAGGCTGAATTGGAAAAAGAGGATCTTCAGAAAACAATCGAAGCGAAAGACAAGGAAATCGTCGATTTGCGCATCCAGATAGCCGCCCTGCAGGAACGGGTTGCAGCCCGCGACGATCAGGACAAGCGAGACTACATCACCATGACGGGGAATCTCTCCGGGGCAACACTGTCCACCCAGAAGGAAGCCTATCTAGACTTTGCCGAAAAACATCCCTCCAGCCCCCTTGCTGAAACGGCCAAAAATCAAGCCGCTGAGATCGACAGGCAAATCCAGGAGGAAAAAGAACGTCAGCAGGCGGCTGTAGCCCTTCAAGAACAAAAGGAAGACCTGAAGAAAAAAGCCATTTTCAATAAACTCACCCATGGTGAAGCCACCGTCGATGAAGTTCGCTTCTATCTGAAAGGCATGGAGCCGGAAAAAATCCTGAAACTTTTCGGACGACCGGATAATGAAGGGGAAAATCCCGGATGGAAATACTGGCAGTACGCCCGCAACCGCTTCATTTACGACATGGTGACGGGGAAAATGCACGGAGCCACCATCCGCTTCCAGCAGGGACATGTCTTCGACGTATCCGCGCTTCCACTGGAATGATAACCAAGTCCGGCCTTACATCTGGGTAAACACGGTTCATTTTGCCCGAAGAAGAAGAACGGGGACGCTGATCCGGTGTTGGACACGACTGGCTGTGGTACCCAGGAATATGTCCGCCAGCAGCCGGTGTCCGTGCGTGCTCATGGCCACGAGGCTGCATCCTTTTTGCTCGACCCATTTGATGATCTCGTCGGCTGGCTCGCCATACGCCAGTTCCGGATCGGCGGAAATCCCGTCGGCTTGAAACTCTTTGCACACTTTTTCCAAGTACTCCGTATCCTCGGTGATCTCCTGGCTGACGGCATCCGGGCCATAAGTTCGCGCGGCCCAACCGTCCGCCACGTGAAGCAACACGATGCGACTCTGCGCCAGCCTCGCGAGGTGTTTGATGTGTTCGATAATGGCCCGATCCGTTGGCGTGCCGTCCAGTGTTACAAGAATGGTTTTATACATGTTATTCTCTCTTTTTATCCACCGACGATGACCTTCCATGCGTCTCGAATGGCATCCGGCAATCCGTAAACATCGAGTAGGGTAATCAGAATAGCACTCCCCCAGCCGGTGATCAGGAGAAACCAGCCGAGCTTCCATTTTCCCATCCTTTTACTGGAACTCGCAAAATGAAGCATCGGGAACATGGCGAAGGGTAACTGAAGTGCCAACACGACCTGGCTGAGTGTCAGCAGATCATTCACGCTGCCGTTACCCCGGAGACCGATAAGAAAAACTGCCGGGATAATGGCAAGTGTGCGGGTGATGAGCCTCCGCAACCAGGGGGAAAGCCTCCAGTGCATGAAGCCTTCCATCACAACCTGTCCAGCAAGCGTGCCGGTAATGGTGCTGCTTTGCCCGCTCGCCAACAGGGCTACCGCAAACAACGTGCTCGCCGCCGCCGTTCCCAAAAGAGGGGCGAGGGTGAGATAGGCGACGCGAATCCAGTCAGTGTCATCGTTGAACGGGAGAGTCTGGCCACCCACCGTCACGCTGGTCTTGCCGTAGAAAACCAGCGCCGCCAACACCAGTATGGCGGCATTCACGAAGAAGGCGATACTCAGAGCCGTGACGGAATCAATCGTGTTAAACCAAAGAGCACTGCGGATGGAGTCCTCGTCCTTTTGCAGCTTGCGACTTTGCACAAGGGCCGAGTGCAGATACAAATTGTGAGGCATAACGGTTGCCCCGATGATGCCGATGGCCACGACAAGCATCCCTTCCTGACCCAGACTTGGAATGAACATGGAGCGCCCCATTTCCAGAAAGCTGGGTTGCATCTGTGGGAGAATGAAAATTTCAATGTAGTAGCAGACACCGATCGTGGCCACGAGCAGCAGCACCACCGCTTCCAGCAGCCGCATGCCAAACCGTTGCAGGGCCAGAAGAAACAATACATCCAATCCTGTAATGATGACGGCCCATAACAGTGGAATATGGAAGAGCAGGTTGATGGCAACCGCGCTGCCAAGCACCTCCGCCAGATCGCAAGCGCCGATGGCAAATTCGCACAGCAGCCAGTTCGGCCAGCGAGACCAGCGGGGATACCAGTCGCGGCAGCATTGAGCCAGATCCTTTCCCGTCACCACCCCCAGTCGTGCGGCAATGATTTGCAGGAATATGGCCATCATGCTCGAAAGACCGATGACCCAGAGCAGCCCATATTTAAACTGCGCACCGCCCTGGAGATCCGTACCCCAGTTGCCCGGGTCCATGTAACCGACGCTCACAAGAATGGCTGGCCCTACAAATGCCCGCCACTGTTGCCAGAAACCGGCTTTATGGCTGGGAACTTCCACGCTGCCATGCAACCCATCCAGCGACATGTTACCGGGGTGCGCCCCCTCGGCAAGGGCGGGAGTCAGATTCACTTCATGGGCGGGTGTTTTCATGGTCATTGATCCAGTTCTATAAATGGGCAAAAACAAGGTCGCTTCAGAAAGGATATGGATGTAGCGGCATTTATACTGTCTTTCATAAGCTTCAGAATGTAGCGCAGGCTACAACTATTCGCCGGGCTGTCAAGGTTTTTTCTGAGACGGTTAAAAAAACGAGCGCCCCCAAGCCCGGTTACGTCACAATCATCCCGCAGCCACGAGCCTGGCGTTCCTATTTTAGACAGGCTCTTAGGGGATGGGATGGTTCTTGAGATGGGTGACGAGATTCCGGATTTTTTTCAGGCTGGTTTCGCTGAGGTGGTGTTCGATGCCCTCGACATCTTTTTCCGCAGTCTTCTGATCCACGCCGATGAGGAGAAAGAGTTCTTCCAGCACCGTATGGCGGCTGCGGATGGAGCGGGCGATGTGTTTGCCTTTGGCGGTGAGGGAAAAACCGCGATATTTTTCATAGTTCAGGTAACCTTCGCGGCTGAGTTGCTGGATCATGCTGGTGACGCTGGGGCGCGTGATGTGCAATTCACAGGCAATGTCGGAGACACGGGCAAACCCTTTTTTTTCTATCAAGGCCTGAATTCGTTCCAGGTAGTCTTCTTTGCTGGGGGAGACTTGCATGGGGGAAATGATATCTAAAAATGTTAGCTCCGTCGATTTTTGTTTGGCGAAGGAGAAGGTGAGTGTGGAAGTCTTTTTTAAACATTCCCGAACTCCTTGTTTTGTGACGACTGGATTACGGAAAAAAGGCTTTCCAACCGAACGTTTGAAGGGATGATGCTGGTTGATAAGCGTTCTCCCATTAGGGGGATTGATTATGAGCGAGATTTTTATTTCGAGCGATAATGGCCAGCAAGGGCCCTACGACATCAAGCAGCTCCGGGCTTTGTGGGCAAAGGGGGTGGTGAAACCGGACACTTTTTTCTGGCGCAAGGGTGAAGCCGAGTGGAAACCGCTCAAGACGATTGCCTCCGAGTTGGATAAGGACTCCGCGCCTCCGACGATTCGGATGACTCTTCCTGCAGCGAAAAAGAGGCAGGTTGTGGCCAAGCTTGCTCAAAAACACCAGCGGACGAACAACGTGGAGCCGATTTCCAAGAAGAAGAAACTCTTCATCTATCTGGGGATAGGACTGGGCCTTCTGGGAGTTCATAATTTTTACCTCGGATACCGGGTGAAGGGAGGGGCGCAACTGGTGGTTTCCCTTGGCTTTATTGCCGCAGGAGTCTTGGTAACGCCGGTCTTTTTTCTCGGTCTTATCGGAGTTTACGGCTGGGTTGCCACAGACCTCCTGATGACGCAACGGGATGTTTTTGGCGAGAGTTTGGAAGAATAAAACCCCTCACCCGACCGGAACATTCTCCTGTTTTCGGATGTCATTCCAAATCGAAAAAAAGGTCAGTGTCGGTGCGTATTCTCAGCCTGGTAGATGTTTGCGAGTTGCTGCCAGATGGCGCGCATGGAGGGATCCGTAGTGGTGGGGACAGCTACGCTGAGTTGCACGAGCAGATCGCTTCTTTTCTCAGAGGTCAGATAGATGCCCTTTTCCGGAATTCGAATTTGAGAACCTCCCTTGTATCCCTGCGGAATTTCGAGGGAAATGGGACCTTCCAACCCCTCAAGGGTGAATTCTCCGCCCAGGGCCAGATCCCACGGCATCAGGATCAAGGCGCAGTGGGCGTGACCACTTTTCAGGGTAAAACGGTCATCATTGATGATTTTGACCTTCAAGAAAAGATCCCCTGAGCGGCCGGTGCTGATATCCCGGTAACCAAGACCAGGCACCTTCAGAATGGAGTTGCGGGCGATGGTGTGCGGCATCTGGATGGTATAGGTCGCGGCTTGTTCGGGAAATTGGAGGAGGTTGCAGAGTTGCAGCTCATAACATCCCCCGCGAACGGAATCCGTGGCGGTGATTTCCACCTGAGTGCGAATGTCCTGTTCGCCATATTTCAGGCGGATATCGCTAAAAACTTCAGCCTTGTAGAGAGGCAACCTTGCCGGAGGGTTTTCGACTCTTTCTTCCGAAATGTGCGGGACATGGTCGTAGGAGGGAAGGGTATTTTGCACTGGCTCTGGATGGGTATGGTCGGACGGGGTCCTGCTCCAGTGACCCTTTTTTTGCTCCATTGTCTGATAATTTTTCCAGGCCTCGTCATATTCCGCCCGCTTCTGCGGGTTGGAGAGTATATCGTAGGCTTCGCAAAGTTCCTTGAACTTTTCACGGGTCGCAGAGGCACCTCTTACGGATGATGGATGGTAAGTGAGCGCGAGCACTCCGAAGGCAACCCGGATTTCATTTTGAGTTACATTACGATGAATGCCAAGTATGCGATAATAGTCTTTAATTTCCAATCTCCTTTATTTCGCAATAATTCTGACACAAAAACGCCACAATTCAAATCATCCCTCATGTTTTTTTAAAAGAAATTTACTCATGCCGTTGTTGAGCATCTTCACTGAATTTCGCCTGTCCCCTTGATGTTATGTGAGATCAACACGAAATCTCTACTCACCCTCCACGAAAATCAGTTGGTCGTATACAGTGATTTATTGCGGCGGGAGGATGCCCCCTCCTGAACTCGTGCCACGCGACGAAATCGGGTGCTGGGGAAGGGGATCATGTTGGCTCCAGCATCTCCTTCAGTCTGGTGGCTGTCCTGATCCTGTGGCATGACCAAATCTCCTGCAAAATGGTGGTCCCGGTAGAGGGTGATGGCGATGTCGCGGTTGATGCGGATGCATTGCTTGATCGCTTCCCGATCCTTTTCGCAAAAGAGGGTGGTTTTCCACGAGTAGATGTGCTTGGGCTTGTGGAAGTCACTGTTGGCGATGAAGGGGAGCCGCTTCAGGCCGATCGGGTTGTAGAGATCATCCCGGTTGCCAATTTCCCATGCGTCGATCAGCGGGGCGAACTCATCCTGCTTTTCCCACAGGTAAAGCGTGTTCCTGTTCCAGATCGATTTGTTTTTATGCGGGTGGGCGGCGATGGATAATCCGCCCTGTGCGCGGATGGCTTGAATAATGTCCTTGATGCTGAGTGTCGGGTCAATGGGCTCGGTGAGATCGACGCCGAGGAGGTGGGTCGAGGTCTTGGCGGTGAGGCCATCCTTGTTGAATTCGAGCCCGGTCATGAGGATCATCTGGTATTTGCTCCAGGCGCGCTCCTTCTCTTTTTCGATGGTCTCGAAATATTCCGGGGCCTTGTCGAAGGGGAGGACGAGGCCAGTCAGGTTGCAGACCTTGCCGATGAGTTTGTGGTGGTCACAGATGTGGTCGGTGATGCTGATGGAGTCAAAGCCCCGCTGGCCGTAGAAATCCACCAGATCGCGCACGGAGAGATCACCATCCGAAAAAGTCGTGTGAGTGTGCAGGTCGCAAAGGATGACACGCTTGGAAGGCGAACGGGACGGGCGGATGAAGGCCGTCTTTTCTCCCCATTGCACGTTGGAGGAAACCGGGGTGGAACATTGATCCAGGATGAATTCCGCCGAGCGAAAGGCCGCATCGGGTTGATTCATGTTGAGCATGTTGGCTTGCCAGAGTTTCAGAAGCTCGCGGCGATTGGCCAGAGCCATGTTGAGCCATTCAAAAAGCTGATCCTGATTCTCTGCAATCGCTCCGCTGCGAAACTCTCGCAGATATTCGGAAGCTTCCTGATCCAGGCCTTCGTCCGGCTGATAGGAAATCATCGGGCACCGGGCGGCGACAGCTTCATGGACGAGTGTTTCCGCAGGTTTTGCCAGGACGAGGTGATGACGCCTCAGCAGATTGGGCAGTCGGGCGGTGTAGCTGAGTACCTCGGCCCTCTTTTCAAATCCTTTGACGGCCTCGAGAATGTCATTTCTCAGGTTGATGTTGCGACCGACGGCGATGGTCAGTTTGATCTCAAACTTGGTGAGGAGTTTGGTAATCAGTTCCGGGGCTTTTTTCTTTCCGGCATTGACGACATAGAGCACGCATGGGTACTTGCCCTCGGTGAAGTCCTTGCCCGGCTGTGCCGCGTGCATGTATTCAATGGGCACGGGAAAGCCCATGAGGTGAATCTTCTCACTGGGAATATTGGCCTTTTTCAACTCCTCGGCAGCATTCTGCGTGGCAACGAGGTAGTAGTCGCTTCGGCCATGGATCCACATGGGATGTATCGTCTTGATGGAAGTGACAAAGGTGATGTGAGTGGCAGGGATTTTCCGCCCCCCCGATTGAATTTCATTGAGAAGGTAATTGTAGAGAGGATGTGTGACGCAGATCACTCTCGGCTCCATCTCGGCAATCAGCGCCGCGAGAGAATCCCGGACATGCTGGAGGGCCGTGAGATTCTTTTCGAAAAATTCCGAGGCGTCGGAGACTGCGTTAAATTTTTTCTCCGCACCGGAAGTATGCTCCATCATCTCGGAAACAACATCGACCAAGCTGCCGTAACATTCCTGTAAAAGGTCGACAGATTCAATGAGAGTTTCTGAAGGTGCAGACTCTTCCAAGGCATCCCGCAGGTTACGGGCTGCTGCGCTGTAAACATCACTGAAAGATGACGTTAAGAGGAGTATCCGATGCACATATTGTGAATAACCTGTGAATAAGTTTTATTCAAATATTTAAATGTTACATTTGCGTGACGAATCTAGCCTTTTTTACGTAATCTCCACCACGTCAAAGCTTTAATCGACTTAAAAGCATTGTACGGATATATAATAAGACCCGATTTGTTTAAAAAATTATACATATATACATCAATCTTTAACCAAACCGGCTCTTAATTGCAGTTCTTCCTTTGCGTGACGTCGATAAGTGGCGGGGCCTATGCCTCGGATGCGGCGGAATACCCGGCTGAAATGATAGCGGTCACAAAATCCGGTTTCCGTGGCAATCTCTTCCAGTTTTCGGTGACTGAAAAGAAGCGCATGCTGGCTTTATCGATCCGCTTGATCAATGAGTAAGCTTGTGGTGTTTGACCAACCACGGTGTGAAAGAGGCGAATGAACGCGTTGGTATTCATGCCTGTCAGTCGAGCCAGAGCGGGGTTGCTCAATGGCTTTTGCGGATGGGTTTCAATAGCCTTCAGAGCGTGCTGCACGCGCATGTCCATTGAAGTGGGGTTTAAGACTGTATCAGGAAGCTGCTCCAACCCCGTCACAGCCATTCGATTTATGGCTGCACACAGGCTCCTGAGGAATTTTAAAAGCGGAGAATTGCCTGTACACATATCATCCTGAAAAAAAGCGGCTCTATGTGCATGTACTTGCCTGGCCCTACAAGCATCTGCATCTGGATGGGAAAGCCTTCCAGGAACGAGTGGAATACGCCCAACTTTTGAATGACGCCTCAGAGATTCCCATGAAAATGGATGAGTGGCATGCCAGACAGTTGAACCAGGATGAAAAAGGGATTGTTCTCTCGCTTCCTCAAAATCGCCCTCCAGTTGCAGTTCCCGTGGTGGAGTTGTTTTTAAATGAAACACTTCCGTTTCATTCAGCCTGTGCTGATTTTGTGTGAATGAGCCCCGGGAAAAGTCATGTTTCATTTCCATTTGACATGACATTGTGCAACTTTACCCTAGGCCTGTACCCCATGACTTTTTCTTCCCTCTAGACAACAGGATTTTTCATCATGCCCCAAGGTTATTTATCACTTGTTCTCCACGCACATCTTCCCTTTGTCCGTCATCCGGAATACGATGATTTTCTGGAAGAGGACTGGCTCTACGAAGCCATCACGGAAACCTATATTCCGCTCGTCAACATGATGGACGGTTTGCTCAACGATGGAGTTGACTTTCGTCTCACGATGTCCCTGACGCCACCCCTTTGCGCCATGTTGCGGGATGAGTTGCTCCAGAATCGCTATGTCCGCAACGTGGAAAAACTCATCGAACTCACCAAGAAGGAAATTGACCGCACACGGTTTGACCAGACGTTTCACGAGCTGGCGTGGTTCTATCACAACCGCCTTCAGAACTGCCGGGAAGTCTTCGTCAACAAGTACAACAAGAACCTCCTGAACGCATTCAGGAAATTCCAGGATGCGGGCAAACTCGAAATCATCACCTGCGGAGCAACCCATGGCTTCCTCCCGCTGATGGCGGAGTATCCCGAGGCGATTCGCGCCCAGATCATGATAGCCCGCGACGATTACCGCGAATGTTTTGGTCGTGATCCGCGCGGCATCTGGCTGCCGGAGTGCGCCTATGTTCCCGGAATCGAGTCTCATCTCCGGGACGCCGAAATCCGCTGGTTCATCGTCGATACCCACGGTCTTCTCTTTGCCGAACCCCGCCCCCGCTTCGGCATCTACGCGCCGATTTTCACACGCAGCGGCCCCGCCGCATTTGGACGCGACATGGAATCGAGCAAGCAGGTTTGGAGCGCGGATGAAGGTTATCCCGGCGACGGCGATTACCGCGACTTCTACCGCGATGTTGGCTGGGATTTGGAGTATGAATACATCCGCCCCTACATCCAGCCCAACGGTCTCCGCAAATTCACCGGGCTGAAGTACCACCGCATTACTGGGAAAACAGCCAACAAGGAACCGTATCGTCCCCAGGTCGCCCGCGAAAAAACCGCCCAGCATGCCGGTAACTTCATGTTCAACCGGGAAAGACAGATCGAGCATCTGGCCGCCACTTTGAAATCAGCCCCGATCATCATCTCTCCCTACGATGCCGAGCTGTACGTCCACTGGTGGTATGAAGGCCCCGACTTCCTCAACTACTTCCTCCGCAAGGTCGCCTATGATCAGGACATTTTCAAGACGATCACCCCTGCGGAATATCTGGAAAAATATCCGACCCATCAGCTTGCCACACCTGCCGCCTCGTCCTGGGGCAACAAAGGATACTGGGAAGTCTGGCTCGAAGGTTCCAATTCGTGGATTTATCCCCACCTGCATCAGGCTGCCCGCCGCATGACGGAAATGGCCCGCCGCTTCAAGGACTGCTATGGACTCACCGACCGAGCCATGAAACAGGCCGCCCGCGAACTGCTTCTGGCGCAATCGAGCGACTGGGCCTTCATCATGAAAACCGGCACGATGGTACCGTATGCAGTCAAGCGGACGAAGGATCACGTCCTCCGCTTCACCCGCCTCTACGAACAGATCATGTCGAACCAGATTGACGAGGCCTTCCTTGGCAACTGCGAGTGGCGCGACAATATCTTCCAGAATATCAACTGGCGCTACTATATCTGATTTCTCTCCATCACAACTTCTCAGTCGTGCTGGTTCGTAATGAAGCCGAGGGGGGCAGTTACATCCCGCCCGTATGTTCTCAAAGCTTCGGAAGCCGGAAGGAGTCCCCCGTGTCGGTGATCCATTTCTGAAGTCGATTCAGAAGCTCAACCTGCTTGTTGCGATAGCGGGTATTAAAGGCGTGGTTAACCAGTTCGTAGGGGTCTTCGTTCAAGTCATGCAGAAGCCATGGCTGACCTTCGAGGCAGACGAATTTCCATCCGTCATCGCTCACGATGCCCCGCCAGGCATGGTCAACCGAATCGTGATGAAGGGTGGGGACGACGGATTGGAGGAAAGCCGAATCGGGCGTGACGACGCGGGGACGATCCGGACGATAATACCCGGAAAAATCGCATCCGCGCATCCAAGGGGCTTTTCCCAGACCACAAAGGCCGAGAGTGGTCGGTGCGACATCGACATGGTTCACGAGAGCCGGTGAGACTCCTGAATGATGCCCGTAAAAGGGCGTTCCACCACCGATGATGAAGGGAACGCGGATCGATTCTTCCAACGGCGATGTTTTCCGAAATTGACCGTGGCAGCCATGGAGGTCACCGTGATCGGAGAAGAAGAGAATGTAGGTCGATTCTTCAAGGCCTGTTTCTTTCAAGACTTGACGAATGCGCCCAACGTTCCAGTCGATATTTTCGATCATGCTGTAGTATCCAGCGAGATCTTTCTGTGCTTGCCGGATGATCCGGTCAATGGGCGGGACATTCAACCTGAGCTGAATACCGGCGGGATTGCGGATTCTTGAGAATGCTTCGGGGGCCAGATAGGGATCGTGCGGCGGCTGGACGGAGAGCCCGGCAAAAAACGGTTTGCTTTCGCCCTGGGCTGCTTCCCCGGCTTTCATTTTCAAGAAATCGATCAGGATCTCCGTGAGCGAGTCAGTTTCATAACCGGGCAGGCGATAAAGGGGAATCTCCGTGCCATCAGCCTTGTGGCCTTGAACCCAGCTGTCGTACTGACTGTTGTTGTTCTCGTAACCGATCCACGTGTCGAAGCCACCGCGACGCTCACGCGGAATGGGGTGAAGCGCGCCACGACCATTTCTTTCCTTAAATCCATCCAGATGCCATTTGCCAAACCAAGCCGTCTCATAGCCGTGTTCCTTCAGGGCGCAGGCGATGGTGCGGCTCTGGCAGTTCTCGGGGAGGGGATACTCATGCCCCGGCACGCACTCGTGGGGATAAAGTCCCGTGAGGAGCGATCCCCGGCACGGACAGCAGAGAGGCGTTCCCATCAGGGCATTGGAAAAATCGACACCGCTACGGGCGAGATTGTCGATGTTCGGTGTGAAGAGATTGGGGTCGCCATGAATCCCTAGTGCCTGGCTGCGGTGTTGATCTCCAAATATCCAGATGACGTTTTTCGGTTTGTCTTTCATAAAAAAATGAACAGGGAAAAAACATCCAAGCAGAAAAGCAAAAATCATGCAAGGTGACCAGTGGGTCAGTGTGAATTGCCGAATCTCCGTTTCTTGATGCCTGGCGGGAAAATCGAGCGCCTCCCGCTCTTGAAACCCTTTTGCCCAGCGATGTTCACTCATTCCGCAACTGGGTCGGCGTGAGGTGAAAATGTTCCCGGCAACCGAACGCCAAATGCTGGCTCGATGAAAAACCCAGCTCCATGGCGATCTCTGTCACACTTTTCCCCGTCTGTTTCAAGCGCCTCCGCGCCTCTTCCAGCCGCATCTGCTTCAACGCCCGCATCGGCGTCTGGCCATACTCCTTGCAAAACATTTCGATGAGATGCTGGGGTGAAACCCCGGAAAGCCGCGCCAGTTCCTCCAGCCGCCAGGGATGCTCAAGCCGACTGGCCAGCAAGCGTTGCGCCCTTTCCGCACCGGGGTGTCGGTTCAACGACCTATGCGGTTCGCATCGCTCGGCAATGCGAACAAAAGTTGTACACAACGTTGCCAGATACCATCGACACGCTTCAGCCCTCCACGGCTCGTTCATTGCCACCTCCCGAATGATCCCCTGCATGGGGTGAAGCAAAACCTGCGCCTGCGAAAGAATCGTGTATTCCTTGTGCCAACAGTCGGACGTACGCAACACCTTTGGCAGGGAAGATGCCGGGAATACAACCCAGTAAAAATGACTGCCTGCCCGGCTAAAGCCTTTTAGCCGATGCCGAATTCCTTCACGGATCAGGTAGGCTCCGCCTTCCATAACATCCGCCACCGTTCCACCGATTTCCCATTTCGACTTTCCCCTGGCTTGGAAATATAACTCCCAGCCATCATGGGCATGCCAATGGATCGACCATTCCTGTGGTGCCCAAACCTCTCCCGCTTGCTGAATAGGCAGGTGGTCTCCCGGCTCGGCGGTTGCTCCGAACCCCGCCCCTTTCAGATGATGCTTGCGATAGAGCATGATGGATTTTTCATATATCCGAATTTTATATACAAATTTCCGATTCCTGCAAACGCCAGCCGTTGCAGAAAAAGTTACCGTGGATTCAACACAACCATTATTCCATGAGCACCTCACCAAATATTCTCTTCATCATGGCAGACGACCATGCCCCCCATGCACTCGGGTGCTGCGGGAGCGCCATCAACCAAACCCCGAACTTGGATCGACTTGCCCGGGAGGGAATGCGCTTCACCCGTGCTTTTGACACGGTCTCCCTCTGCGCCCCCAGCCGGGCAGTTCTCCTGACCGGCAAGTACAGCCACGTCAACGGTTTCACCAATAATGAATGCGCCCCGTTCGACGGTTCACAGCCCACTTTTCCAAAACTCCTTCAGACCGCTGGCTACCAGACGGCTCTCGTCGGCAAATGGCATCTGGAATCCCAGCCCACCGGATTTGATTACTACAACATCATGAACGGACACGGGCAGTACTGGGACTGTCCATTCAAGGAGTCCACTCAGCCTTGGGAAGCCAATGATCGTGGCTTTACCCCCCGCCCCGGCTACCTCACAGACACCATCACCGACATTTCCCTTGAATGGCTTGACGGGAAACGTGACACCTCAAAACCCTTCTGCCTCATGATCCATCATAAGGCACCTCACGCGCCTCACGAGTACCCTGCCCATTATGAGCGGCTCTACACTGGAACCATTCCGCTGCCGGAAACCTTTGAAGATGACTGGGCCGGACGATCAGCTCTGAAGGATAGTCCCTGTCGCTGGTCCAAACTCGTCAACATGATTGATGGAGACCTTCACGGCAACGAACTCGGCCAACGTGAAATTCCTCCACGCAACAATCCTGCCGCTTTCCGCCTCTGGGCCTACCAGACCTTCATGAAAGGCTATCTGCGTCTTATTGCTGCACTTGATGACAATGTCGGTCGTGTCCTCGATTATCTGAAGCGCACGGGTCTGGCTGGAAACACCGTTGTCGTTTACACCTCGGACAACGGCTTTTTCCTGGGTGATCACGGCCTCTACAACAAAATGTGGATGTACGAACCATCCCTCAGCCTGCCGCTCATCATTCGCCACCCTGGACACATCGTCCCTGAAACCACCTGCGATGCCATGGTTTCGCTGATTGATCTCGCCCCCACTTTTCTCGAATTGGCCGGAGCCCCCATCTCATCAGATATTCAGGGGCACAGCTTGGTCAACCTGCTTGGTGGCAAGACTCAAAACTCGCCGCGCTCTGCCCACTACTACCATTACTACCGACAATATGATGTGCCCTCCATCTGCGGCCTTCGGACTGAAACCCACAAGATCATCTGCTACCATGAACTTGTCGGCGACGCCCGCTGGGAACTCTTCGACCTGAAGTCCGATCCACAAGAACTTCACAACCTCGCCCTTGTTCCCCAACATGCGGAACTCCTTTTCCGGATGCAACAACAACTCCGCAAAGCAGCCGAAAGCTACCGTGACCCCGTTTACTCCGAACTCTAGAATCTATTGCAAAAGTCATTGAGGTAGATTCAAACGTTTGTTAGAATGAGTGGATGGAGATAGCCGTTACCGATGAGCCGTGGAAAAAGATCAGCGACAAGATTAAGAGGCAGGGAGT
>Ga0187810_10000110_pt1 | contig 37857 bp, 34 predicted proteins | sample NC_wetland_sal_i_9_FD_132963 | JGI IMG/M metagenome (GOLD analysis project Ga0187810, IMG submission 132963) | Wetland sediment microbial communities from Neuse River Estuary, North Carolina, USA - ASW_5 | ecosystem: Environmental > Aquatic > Freshwater > Wetlands > Sediment | place: USA: North...
CCCGGGCCGCTTGCCGCGGGACCCGGCGGGGTCCCGCGGCGCGACGCGATGACATCACGGCGGTCTGATGGCCGTTCGCCCGGCCCCTGCCGCCGCCTTAGTTGGCCTGCCGGCGCAGAAAGGCCGGGATCTCCAGCAGGTCTTCTTCCTTGGCGCGGGACGGACGTTCCGGCCGTGCCGCCGGCTGCGGCGCCGGCTGTGTTGCCGCTGGTTCCACCTGCGGCTCGGGCGCCCGGGCGATTTGCGGCTCCGCCGGTCTCACATTGTGCGGCTCCGCCGCGGGAGTCTCGTCCTGCGGATGGATGAGACGGCCCGCATTGGTCACCCGTTCGAACAGGCTCGGCCCCCGCGATTTCGCCTTCGCCGTGGGCCTGCCGCCGTTCTCCATCGCCGCGTCGGCGAAGGGATTGGGCGCGACCGCCGGCTTGGCCGTTACGGCCGGCCGGACCATCACCGGCTCGACCGCGCGCTTGGCCGCGAAGCCGCCGCGGCCCAGCGCCTGGGCCTCGATCGCCTCGATGCGCGGCGCCGCCGCCATCGCCGGGACCGGCGCCGGCGGCAAGGCCGGCTCGATCTCGGTTTCGGGCATCGCCGAAGCATGCACATGAGCCGGCGCCGCAACCGGCCGGGCCGCGGGTGCGGGCCTGACCGCGATCGCCGGAGCCGTCTTCTGCATCGGCTCGAGCGGCTTCGGATGCGCCATCGTTTCGATGTCGATGCCGGTGGCGACGACCGAAATCCGCATCTTTCCAGCCAACTGCTCGTCGAAGGTCGAGCCGAAGATGATGTTGGCTTCGGGATCGACCTCCTCGCGGATGCGGTTGGCGGCCTCGTCGACCTCGTACAAGGTCATGTCGTTGCCGCCAGTGATGTTGATCAACACCCCGCGCGCGCCCTTGATCGCCACGTCTTCCAACAACGGGTTGGAGATCGCCGCTTCCGCCGCGTCGATCGCGCGGCGTTCGCCTTCGGCCTCGCCCGTGCCCATCATCGCCTTGCCCATCTCGCTCATCACCGCGCGGATGTCCGCGAAGTCGAGGTTGATGAGGCCGGGCATGACCATGAGATCGGTCACGCCGCGGACGCCGGCATGCAGCACGTCGTCGGCCATCTTGAAGGCGTCGGCGAAGGTCGTGCGCTCGTTCGCCACCCGGAACAGGTTCTGGTTCGGGATGATGAGCAGCGTATCGACGTATTTCGACAACTCCTCGATGCCCTTTTCCGCCGTCTTCATGCGGTGGGCGCCCTCGAAGTGGAAGGGCTTGGTGACGACGCCCACCGTCAGGATGCCGCTTTCGCGCGCGGCCCGGGCGATGACCGGCGCCGCGCCGGTGCCGGTGCCGCCGCCCATGCCGGCGGTGATGAACACCATGTTGGAGCCTTCGAGCGCCAGCATGATCTCGTCGAGCGCTTCTTCGGCGGCGATCTGCCCGACATCGGGCCGTGAACCGGCGCCGAGGCCCCGGGTCACGGTGATGCCGAGCTGGATCTTGCGTTCGACCTGCGTATGCTTCATCGCCTGCGCGTCGGTGTTGGCGACGACGAACTCGCAACCGATCAGGTTGGAACGGATCATGTTGCTGACAGCGTTGCCGCCGGCGCCGCCGACGCCGATGACGGTAAGCCGGGGCTTCAGCTCCAGCTCTTCGTTGGGAATTTTCAGATTGAGAGTCATGCTTTCCCTCCTAGGAAAATCGCCGCTTGAGATGTCATGCCGGCGGCTGCGCCGGCCTTGGAGCCGCCGCTCCGCCTGGCGAAAGGCGGAAGGACGGGTATGCGCTTAGATGTTTTCACGAACCCAACTCCCGATTCGGCCGAACAGGCCGCTTGGCTCCTCCGCGCGCGCGCGGCCCCGCTTGGCGGGCTCGGCGCGTTCGGCGAGAGCGAAATGGATCAGTCCCGAGGTGGTGGCGAAGGCCGGGCCGCCGGTCGCCTCGGCCAGCCCCTCGATGGGCAACGGGCGGCCGATGCGGATCTGCTTGTCGAGCACGTGGCCGGCCAAATCGCGCGCGCCCGGCAGCTGGCAGGCGCCGCCGGTCAGCACCACGCGGCGCCCGGCCGCCTGGTCGAAGCCCGCGGATGCCAGCCGGTCGCGCACCAGCTCGAAGGTCTCCTCGATGCGCGGCGCGATGATCCCCACCAGGATCGATTTCGGCACGTGGTTGGCGGTGCCTTCGTCCTCCTCGCCCACCAGCGGCACGGTGATGGTTTCGCGCTCGTCGGATGAGGACGGGATGGCGTTGCCGTACAGCGCCTTCATGCGCTCGGCATGGGCGATCGGCGTCGACAGGCCCCGGGCGATGTCGTGGGTGACGTGGGAGCCGCCGACCGGGACGCTGTCGGTGAAGACCAGATTGCCGTCGAGGAACACGGCGATGGTGGTGGTGCCGCCGCCCATGTCGATCAAGGTCGCGCCCAGCTCGCTTTCGTCCTCGACCAGGCAGGCGAGGCCCGAGGCGTAGGGGCTCGCGACCAGCGCCGCGATCTCGAGCCGGCAGCGCCCGAGGGTGTTGGCGAGGTTCCGGACCGCGGCGGCTTCGGCGGAAACCACGTGCATGGCGACCGCCAGCCTGTGGCCGTACATGCCGCGCGGGTCGCGGATGGGGCGGCTGCCGTCGATCGAGAATCCGGCCGGCACGGAATGGATCACCGTGCGCTCATGCGGCTCCTTGACGCGGAAGCCCTGTTCGAGCACGCGGTGCATGTTGCGGTCGCTGATTTCGCGGCCGGTGAGGTTGATCTCGGCCCGGGTCATGCGCGAGGCGCCGAAGCCGCCCGACAGGTTCACCACCACCTCGGCCAGCTGCTCGCCCGCCATCTGCTCGGCGGCGTGGACGGTGGTCAGGATCGCCTGGCTCGCCGCCTCGATCTCGGTGACGATGCCGTGCTTGATGCCGCGCGAAACCTGGTGGCCGATGCCGATGATGTGAGGATTCTTGCCCTCGACGCGCGCGATCAGGCAGCACATCTTGGTCGAGCCGATGTCGAGCACGCCGATGATGCCGCCGCGCGCGCGGCTGGTGTGCTTCTTCTTCATGTGCTCTTGTCCTTGGGCGCGGACTTGGCGGAGGGCGCGGGCAAGGCCTTCAGCACGACGCGGTCGGGCAGGCGCAGATCGATCGCGGATATGGCGCGCTCGAGCACGCGGCCGGAGGCTTCGAGCGCGGCCAGGCGGTGCCACGCCGCTGGCGCGCCGGTCTCGGGCAACGCCGCCTCGACGCCGTTGTCGAAGCGCAGAGTCCAGCGCCGCTGCCCGAGCCGCACCCCGGCCCTGACGCGCGCCGCGAGCGCCGGCTCGGTCTTGAGCAGGTCGAAGAGCGGCTCGGCGTTGCCGGGCGCGTCGTCGCCCACCAGCACGATCAGCGGGCCGTAGGATGAGAGATCGCCGGCCGGGATCACCATGCCGTCGCGGTCGATCAGCATCAACGTGCCGTTCTTCTGCCAGAAGGCGAAGGGCTGGCGCTCCTCGATCTTGATGAAGAGCGTGTCGGGCATGCGCCGCTCGATCTCGGCCGAACGCACCCAGGGGAGGCCCTCAAGCCGCGCCTGCGCCGCCGCCAGGTCGATGTCCAGCACCGGCATGCCTTGCCGAACCTCGAGCGCTTCCAGGATCGATTCCTGGCTCTGGCGGTCGCGGCCCTCGATCTCGACCTTGTCCAGCGCCAGCCCGTTCTCGGCGCCGATGAAGTGCAGCCTTGCGTCAATGCGGGCCGACAGCGGCGCCAGGGCGCCCGCGTGCCACAGCCAGAAGAGGGCGCCGGCGAGGGCGCAGAACGTGAGGCCCGCCGCCGCCGCCAACGCCCGGATCAGAGCCGCGCGTCCCTGGGTTTGCAGGCGATTCAGAAATCGCATGCGGCGTTCTCCACCATCCATTGCACCAGGGCCGGAAAGGAGATGCCGGCATGGCGCGCGATGTCCGGCACCAGCGAGGTCGGCGTCATGCCCGGCTGGGTGTTCACTTCCAAGAGCACGATCCGTCCCGGCTCGCCCTTGGTGTCGTCGTAGCGCAGATCGGAACGGCTCACGCCGCGGCAGCCCAGCGCCTGGTGCGCGGCCAGCGCGATCGCCAGCGCCTGGGCGTAGGCCGTGGCGTGAATCGGGGCCGGCACCAGATGGTCGGAGCCGCCCGGCGCGTATTTGGCGTCGTAGTCGTAGAAGCCCTTGGCCGGACGGATCTCGAGCGCGCCCAGCGCGCGCTTCCCCATCACCGCTACGGTGATCTCGCGCCCCGGCACGTAAGCCTCGACCAGCGCGCGCTCGCCGAAGGCCCAGCTCTTGGCCTCATTCGCCCAGGACTTGTCCCCTTCCTGCACGATGCGCACGCCGACGCTCGAGCCCTCGTTGACCGGCTTCACCACATAGGGCCGCGCCATCACGTCGCCGGCGGCCAGCTCGCGGCGCGACACCACCTTGCCCTCGGCCAGCGGCAACCCGGCGGCGGCGAAAACGCTGCGCGCAATCGGCTTGTCCATGGCCACGGCCGAGGCCAGCACGCCCGAATGGGTATAGGGCACGCGCAGGAATTCGAGCACGCCCTGCACCGTGCCGTCCTCGCCGCCGCGGCCGTGCAGCGCGTTGAACACCACCTCGGGACGGGGCGTCAGCGCCTTGACCAAGGCCGCGAGATCGCGCGTCACGTCGATCTCGCGCACGTCATAGCCCAGCTCGCGGAGCGCCTTGGCGCATTCGCGCCCGCTCACCAGCGAAACCTCGCGTTCGGCGGTCCAGCCGCCCATCAAGACGGCGACGCGGCGGCTCATGGCGCGTCCTCCGGCGATGGGGGCAGGGCCACGCCGATGCGCTTGATCTCCCATTCGAGTTCGATGCCGCTTTTCTCCCGGACGCGCTTGCGCACTTCCTCGCCCAGCGCCTCGATATCGGCGGCGCTCGCCTCGCCGGTATTGATGAGGAAATTGGTGTGCTTGCTTGAGACCGCCGCGCCGCCGCGCTTCAGGCCGCGGCAGCCGGCCTGGTCGATCAGCTCCCAGGCCTTGCGTCCCGGCGGGTTGGCGAAGGTGGAGCCGCCGGTGCGGGCGCGGATCGGCTGGCTTTCCTCGCGCTGCGCCTGGATCAAGGCCATGCGCGCGCCGATGGCCTGGGGCTCGTCGCGCTTGCCTTTGAAGCGGGCGGAGACGAACACCCAATCCTCGGCCACGCCGCAATGGCGGTAGGCGAGGCCCATTTCGGTGGGCGTCATTTCGTGGATCCTGCCTTTGGGGTCGAGCGCGGTGGCCGAAACCAGCACGTCCTTGAACTCGGCTCCATAAGCGCCGGCGTTCATGCGCAAGCCGCCGCCGACGGTGCCGGGAATGCCGGAGAGGAATTCGAGTCCCGCGATTCCAGCGGCGCAGGCCGAAAGCGCGACGTTCAGATCGAGCGCGCCCGCCCCGGCGCTGATCTCCTCGCCTTGGGACTTGATCTCGACGAAGCCGCGCCCGAGCCGCACCACCACGCCCTTCACGCCGCCGTCGCGGATCAGAAGATTCGACGCCACGCCGATCACCGTCACCTTCACGTCCTTGGGCTTGTGCGCCAGGAACTGCGCCAGATCCTCGACGTCGGCGGGCCGGAACATCACCTCGGCCGGGCCGCCAACCCTGAACCATGTAAGCTGAGACAAAGGCGCGTTCTCGGTCAGCCTTCCGCGCACCGGCGGCAGGCGCTCGATCAGGCGGGGAGGGGCGGCTGGGGTGCGCTTGGCCGGCATCATTTGCGCTTCCTCTGCGGCGAGAGAGACGCCAGCTCTCCCGGCAGCGCATTGGCCCAATTGGTGATCGATCCCGCGCCCAGGCACACCACCAGATCGCCCGGCTTGGTAAGACTCTGGATCACGCCGGCGAGTGCGGCAGGCGATTCGAGCGGCAGCACGTTGCGGTGCCCGCGCGCCCGCAGGCCCTCGACCAGCGCGTCGCGGCTGACGCCTTCGATCGGCGCTTCGCCGGCGGCATAGATGTCGGCCACCAGCACGGTGTCGGCGTCGTTGAAGCAGGTGCAGAATTCCCCGAACAGGTGCTTGACGCGGCTGTAACGGTGCGGCTGCACCACGGCGATGACGTTGCCCGAGGTGGCGCCCCGCGCCGCCCTGAGCACGGCGGCGATCTCGACCGGATGGTGGGCGTAATCGTCGATCACGGTGACGCCGCCCGATTCGCCGGTCTTGGTGAAGCGGCGCTTCACGCCCTTGAATTCGCCGAGCGCGGCGCGCAGCACCTCGTCGCCGAGGCCCATCTCTTTCGCCACCGCCACCACGGCCAGCGAATTCTGCACGTTGTGGCCCCCGAACATCGGCAGCCTCATTCCCTTGATGGTGCGCGCGGTGTTCTCCCGCCGGTCGGCGATCACCACGTTGTAGCGCGCGCCTTGCGGCCCCAGCTCGATCTCGACCGCGCGGATGTCGGCCTGGGGCGACAGGCCGTATGTCACGACGCGCTTCTCGCCGAGCTTCGAAATCATGCCCTGCACCACCGGATGGTCGATGCACAGCACGGCCAGGCCGTAGAACGGGATGTTGGCGACGAAGCTCTCGAAGCCCTGATGCAGCGCCTCGACCGAGCCCCAGTAATCCAGATGCTCGGGATCGATGTTGGTCACGACCGCAATCGTCGATGGGAGTTTGACAAAAGTTCCGTCGCTCTCGTCGGCCTCGACCACCATCCAGTCGCCGGCGCCCAGCCGCGCATTGGTGCCGTAGGCGTTGATGATGCCGCCGTTGATGACCGTGGGATCGAGCCCGGCGGTTTCCAGCAGCGCGCCGATCATCGAGGTGGTGGTGGTCTTGCCGTGGGTGCCGGCGACCGCGATCGCCCATTTGAGGCGCATCAGCTCGCCCAGCATCTCGGCCCGGCGCACCACGGGTATGAGCCGCGCCCGCGCCTCGACCACTTCGGGGTTGTCGGGCTTCACCGCCGAGGACACCACCACCACCTTGGCCTTGCCCAGGTTCTCGGGCTTGTGGCCGATCTCGACCGGTATGCCGATGGCGCGCAGCCGGCGCACATTGGCGTTGTCGGCGAGATCGCTGCCCTGCACCTCGTAGCCGAGATTCTTCAGAATCTCGGCGATGCCGCTCATGCCGATGCCGCCGATGCCGGTGAAATGGATGACGCCGATGTCATGGGGCAACGCCCTCATGGCCCGCCTCCATGGGAACCCGAAGCCGCGGTCTCCAGCACCAGATCGGCCAGGCGCCGCGCCGCGTCGGGCTTGCCGTGGCGATAGGCCGAGGCCGCGGCCGCTTCGAGGAGATCGGGCTGGGTGAACAGATTCTCCAGCCGCTGCGCCAGCGCCGGAGGCGTGAACTCGCGTTCGGCCATGATCCAGGCGGCGCCCGCCTGCTTGAGCGATTCGGCATTCGCGGTCTGATGGTCGTCGGCGGCGAGGCGGAAAGGCACCAGGAGCGAAGGCCGCCCGACCGCGCAGATCTCGGCGACCGAGGAGGCGCCGGCGCGCGAGATCACCAGATGCGCGCGCGCCAGGCGCGCCGGAATGTCGGAAAAGAAGGACGACGTCTCGGCCTTGATGCCGTTGGCGGCATGGGCCGCACGCACCGATTGCAGATCCTCGGGCCGCGCCTGTTGCGCCAGGTTGATCCGGGCGCGCAGCGAGGCCGGGAGCAGCGCCAGCGCCACCGGCACCACCGCGCTCAGGATATGCGCGCCCTGGCTGCCGCCGATCACCAGCAGCTCGATCGTCCCTCTGTTTGGCGCGGCATAGGGCGTGGACCGGGCGGCCGCTATGGCTGCCCGCACCGGGTTGCCGGTCTCGACGGCGCGCATGCGCTCGGCCGCGTCGAGCCCGTCGACCTCGGCGAAGGAGGTGGCGATGCGCCGGACGCGCGGCGCCAGCCAGCGATTGGCGCGGCCGAGCCGCGCGTTCTGTTCGTGAATGAGGGTGGGGAATCCGATGCGCGAAGCCGCCAGCATGGTCGGCACCGAGGGATATCCCCCGAAACCCACCGCGGCGTCCGGCGCAAGCGCGCGCAGCAGCTTGCGGGCGGCGATGAATCCCAGCGCGATCTCGGCCGCGGCGACGAGCTTGCTGAGGAGCGAGCCGCCCGGCCGACCGGCGCGGATGCGGTGCAGAGCGACGCCCGGCAAACGCCCGCCGAAGGCCTGGCCGCGCCCGTCCGTCACCAGCGCCACTTTCAGGCCGCGTCCCAGCAATTCGCCCGCCAGCGCCTCGGCCGGGAAGATGTGGCCGCCGGTGCCGCCGGCGGCGAGCACGATCAGGCCGCTCATAGGTCTTCTCCGCCGAAACGCCGCCGCGTCAAGGCCAGCGCCATGCCCATGCCGAGGCCCAAGGCCAAAAGCGACGAGCCGCCGTAGGAGATGAAGGGCAGCGTCATGCCCTTGGTCGGCATCAGGTGGAGCGCCGACGCCATGTTGATGACCGCCTGCAACCCGAACTGCACGAACAGGCCGGTGGCCGCGATGACGATGAACAGGTTGTTTTCCTGCAACAGCCGCGAGAATCCCCGCAGCACGATGAAGGCGAACAGCGCGACGATGACCAGGCAGACGATCAGCCCCAGCTCCCCGCCCGCCACGGCGAAGACGAAATCGGCATGCGCGTCGGGCAGCGTGTTCTTGATCGTGCCCTCGCCGGGACCGCGGCCCCACAACCCGCCGTTCATGAACGCGTCCATCGAGCGGTCGATCTGGTAACTGTCGCCGCTGGCCGGATCGAGGAAGCGGTCGATGCGGCTCTGCACGTGCGGCAGGGTGAAATAGGCCGCGACCAGGCCCAGGCCCCCGGTGCCCAAACACGCCGCCGCCCAGGCCAGCCGCAGCCCCGCCAGGAAGAACTGGGTGAACCACACTGCCGAGACGACGAAGGCCATGCCGAAATCGGGCTGGCGGATGAGCAGGAACAGCACCAGCAGGAAGAGTCCGGCGGCGATGGGCTGGCCCGGGAAAGCGGGCGTCTCGCGCGACTTGGCGAACAGCCAGGCCGAAAGCACGGCGAAGCACGGCTTGACGAATTCCGAGGGCTGGAGCGAGAACCACGGCAACTCGATCCAGCGCCGCGCGCCCTTGATCTCGACGCCGATGAACAGCGTCGCCGCCATCAGCGCCACCGCGACCGCGAAACCGGCGATGGCGATGCGGCGCACGTTGCGCGGCGTTTGCAGCGAAACCGCGAACATCACCGCCAGCGCCGCCGGCAGCACGGCGAAATAGCGCCGCACGAAATGCAGGTGATCGACGCCGATGCGCTCGGCGACCGAGGGGCTGGCCGCCATCACCAACAGCGAGCCGAACCCCACCAGCGCCGCCAAGGCCAGCAGCGTCCAGCGGTCCACCGACCACCACCATTGCGCCACCGCGCTTTTGTCGGTGCGGGCGAAACTCACGCGCGCCTCCCGGGCAGTTTCGCCACCAAGGTGCGGAAGCGCTCGCCGCGCTCCTCGAAATCCCTGAATTGGTCGAACGAGGCGCAGGCGGGCGAAAGCAGCACGACGGCTCCCTGGCGGCGCCCTTCGAGCGCCGCTTGGCGGGCATTGGCGACGGCTTGGTCGAGCGTGAAGGAAATCTCGTGGGGCACGCGGCCCGCGAGCGTCTTGGCGAAGCTTGCCGCCGCCTCGCCGATGAGAAACGCCTTGCGGATGCGCGGGAACAGCGGCGCCAAGCCGGCGATGCCGTCCTCCTTCGGCTGTCCGCCGGCGATCCAATAGATGTCGGCGTAGCAGGCGAGCGCCTTTTCCGCCGCGTCGGCGTTGGTCGCCTTGCTGTCGTTGACGTAGCGCACGCCGTCGATCTCGGCGATCAGCTCCTGGCGGTGCGCCAGGCCGGGGAAGCTCCTGATGCCGGCTATCGCGGCAGCGGCGTCGAGACCGAGCGCGCGGGATGCCGCGTAGGAAGCGGCCGCGTTCTGGCCGTTATGCCGTCCGGGCAAATGCGGCATTTGGGCGAGGTCGAGCATCGGCCTGGCATTGCCGTCGAGATCGTCGATCAGCTTGCCGCCCTGGACGTAGACGCCGCCCGGGGCCGGGGCATTGGCCGAAATCGGCACCGTCTTCTGCCGTCCGGCGGATTTGAGCGCGGCGAAGATGCCGCGGCAGATCTCGTCGTCGACGCCGATGATGGCGCTCTGCGCGGATCCCTGGTTACGGAAGACGCGCTTCTTGGCCTCGACATAGCCCGCCATGCCGCCGTGGCGGCCGAGATGGTCGGGCGTGACGTTCAACAGCACCGCGACGTCGAGCGCCAGGCTGCTGGTGAGTTCGAGCTGATAGGAGCTCAGCTCCAACACGTAAATTCCGTTCTCGCCCAGCGCCTCGAGCAGAAGCGCGGGGAAGCCCAGATTGCCGCCCACCGCCACATTGCGCCCGGCCTGCTTGAGGATGTGGGCGATCAGCGCGGTGGTGGTCGATTTGCCGTTGGTGCCGGTGATGCCGGCGAAGCGCGCTTCCTTGCAGGCGAGCGCCAGCAGCTCGATGTCGCCGATGATCGGCAAGCCCGCCCGGCGCGCCAGCTCGGCGGCCGGATGCGGCTTGGGATAGGTGTGCGGAATGCCGGGCGACAGCACCAGCGCCTTGGCGTCCGCCAGGCCGTGCTTCGACAGGTCGGTCAAGGCCAGCCCGGAATTCTCCGCGGCCTTCCGCTTGTCCGCCGCGTCGTCCCAGGCCAGCACGCGCGCGCCGCCCAGCTTCAGCGCCTGGGCCGCCGCCAAGCCCGAGCGCGCCAGCCCCAGCACGGCCACGGTCTGATTGCGGAAATTCGGAACCGGGATCATCGCCTCACCTCAGCTTCAGCGTGGTGAGGCCGGCGATCGCCAGGATCGAGGCGATGATCCAGAAGCGGATGACGATGGTCGGCTCCTTCCAGCCCTTCTGCTCGAAGTGGTGGTGGAGCGGCGCCATGCGGAACACGCGCTTGCCGGTGAGCCTGAAACTCGCCACCTGCACGATCACCGACACGGTCTCGAGCACGAACAGCCCGCCGATGATCGCCAGCACCAGCTCGTTCTTGGTGACGACGCTGACGATGCCGAGCGCCGCGCCGATCGACAGCGAGCCGGTGTCGCCCATGAACACCATGGCCGGCGGCGCGTTGAACCACAGGAAGCCCAGCGCCGCGCCGACCATCGCCGCGCAGAACACCGCCAGCTCGCCCGCGCCGGTGACGTGCTGGATCTGCAGGTAATTGGCGAACACCAGATTGCCGACGAGATAGGAGATCAGCATGAAACAGCCGGCCGCGATCATCGCCGGCACGATGGCGAGCCCGTCGAGCCCGTCGGTCAGGTTGACGGCGTTGGCGGAGCCGGTGACAACGAGGGCCGCGAACACGGCGAAGAACCAGCCGAGATCGGGCAGCACGGTCTTGAAGAACGGCACTGTCAGCGAGGTGCCGAGCGGACGGTGCATCAGCAGGATCACCGCGACCGCGCCCGCGAGCGCGATGGCGAACTCGATCAGGAGCCGCAGGCGGCCCGGTATGCCCTTGGACGAGCGCTTGGTGAGCTTGCGGTAATCGTCGAAGAACCCCACCGCCCCGAAACCCGCCGTGACGAGCAGCGTCACCCAGACATAGCCGTTCCTGAGATCGGCCCAGAGCAAGGTCGATCCGGTCACGGCCAGCAGGATCAGGAACCCGCCCATGGTGGGGGTGCCGGCCTTGGTGAGCAGGTGGCCCGCCGGCCCGTCGAGGCGGATCGGCTGGCCGCCGCGCTGCTTCACCTTCAGCCAGTTGATGATCCACGGGCCGCAGATGAAGCTGATGACCAGCGCCGTCACCACCGCGCCGCCCGAGCGGAAGGTGATGTAGCGGAACAGGTTGAAGAGCGTGAATTGATCGGCCAGGGGCGCGAGCAGCTCGTACAGCATGGGCCTACTCCTTCGCCGCCATGGCCGGCTGGGCGGCAAGACGCGCCGCCACCTCGAACATGCGGCTGCCGTGCGAGCCCTTGACCAGAACCACGTCGCCCGGCTTGAGCCGCGCCGCCACCAGCTTCGCCGTCTCGCCCGGGGTCGCTTCATGGCCGCCGCGCTTCCGGGCCGGCAGCGCCTGGTCGAGCGCGCGCATCTCGGGACCGGAGGTGAAGACCAGGTCGATGTCCGCTTCGTTCAAGGGCCCCGCCAGCTCGGCGTGGAGCCGCGCCGACTGGTCTCCCAGCTCCAGCATGTCGCCCAGCACGGCGATGCGCCGGCCGCCGTTCTTGGGGTTCATCGCCGCGAGCACCGCGATCGCCGCGCGCATCGAGGCCGGGCTGGCGTTGTAGCTTTCGTCGATCAGCACGGCCTCGCCGCCCGGAACCGCGATCTTGAAGCGCCGGCCGCGCCCGGCCAGGGGCTCGAGCGTCGCCATCGAAGCCGCCGCGCCGGCGGCATCGCCGCCCGCCGCCTTGACCGCCGCCAGCACGGCGAGGCTGTTCATCACCCAATGGCGGCCGGGCAGCGGCACGGAATAGTCGAACACCTCCCCCATCACCGAAACGGTCACGGCGCTGGCGCAGCCATGCAGGTCGCATTCGACCAGACGCACGGAAGCATCCGCATGCGCGCCGAAGGAGACGATGCGCGTCACCCCGGCCGCGGCGGCGCGCGCGGCCAGGCGCTCGTAATAGGGATTGTCGCGGTTCAGGACGGCGGATCCCCGTCCGCCCATGCCGTTGAAGATCTCGGCCTTGGCGTCGGCGATCGCCTCGACCGAGGGGAAGAATCCGAGATGCGTTGCCTCGACGGTGGTGATGAGCGCGACGTCGGGCCTGACCAGCCGCGTCAGCGCGTCGATCTCGCCCGCATGGTTCATGCCCATCTCGAACACGCCGTATTTGGCGTCGCGCGGCATGCGCGCCAGCGACAGCGGCACGCCCCACTGGTTGTTGAGGCTGCCTTGGGAGGCCGTGGTCGGCCCCTGGCGTTCGAGCGCGTGGCGTAGCGCCTCCTTGACGCCGGTCTTGCCGACGCTGCCGGTGACGCCGATGACCGTGGCCTGGCTGCGCGCGCGCGCGGCCCGGCCCAGATCCTCGAGCGCCCGTTGCGTGTCCGTGACCATCAGCAGCGCCGCGTCGGCGGGAAGCCGCTTCGGGCTGCGGCTGACCGCGGCGGCGGCGGCGCCCTTGCCGAAGGCATCGGCGACGAAATCATGGCCGTCCGCCTTGGGCCCCTTGATCGCCACGAACAGATCGCCGCGCGCCAGGCTGCGGCTGTCGATCGAGACGCCCTGGGCGCTCCAATCGCGGCTGTTGCGGCCGGATGTCGCGGCTGCGGCTTCGGCCGATGTCCAGAGCGCGCTCAAACGCGGCCTCCTGCCAGGGATGCTATGGCGGCCCGGGCTTCGGCCTTGTCCTCGAAGGGCAGGGTGTTCGATCCCACGATCTGCCCGGTTTCATGTCCCTTGCCGGCGATCAGCAGCAAATCGCCCTTGCGCAGCAGCGATGCTGCCGCGCGGATGGCTTCGCGGCGGTCGCCGATCTCGCGCGCCTTGGGGCAGGCGGCCAGGATGGCGCGGCGGATCTCGGCCGGGTTTTCGCTCCGGGGGTTGTCGTCGGTGACGAACACCAGATCGGCCAGGCGCTGGGCGATGGCGCCCATCAAGGGCCGCTTGCCCTTGTCGCGGTCGCCGCCGCAGCCGAACACCAGCACCAGCCGGCCCCGCCCATGCGGGCGCAACGCCTTGAGCGCGGTTTCGAGCGCGTCGGGGCTGTGGGCGTAATCGACGATCACCTTCGCGCCCGAGGAATGGGCCGCAGCCAGCTCCATCCGCCCTGGCGCGCCTCGGAGTTGCCTCAGCGCGCCTAGCCCGACCTCGGCCTTTATCCCGGTGGCGAGCGCCAATCCCAGCGCGCACAGCGCGTTCATCGCCTGAAACCCGCCCAGTAGAGGCAGATCGAGTTCGTGCCTCTGGCCCGCCAGCGCGATCGCGATGCCGAGTCCGGCATCCTTGGGCTCGGCCCTGACGAGCCGCAGCTCGGCCCGCTCGGCCCGGCCATAGGTCACGGTCTTGATCCCGCGGCCCCGGCAGAGCTCGGCCAGCTCGCCGCCTTCGGCCTGGTCGATAGCAATCACGGCGGTGCCGTCCTGGGGCAACAGCTCGGCGAACAGCCGCGTCTTGGCGGCGAAATAGGCCGCCATGTCCGGGTGATAATCGAGATGGTCGCGGGTCAGGTTGGTGAAGCCGGCGGCCGCCAGCCTGACGCCGTCGAGGCGGAACTGGTCGAGGCCGTGGCTCGAGGCTTCGAGCGCCAGATGGTCGACGCCCATCCGCGCCAATTCCTGCAATTCCTTGTGCAGCTCGACCGGATCGGGGGTGGTGAGACTGCCGGGTCTTTCGATCCCCGGACCAACGATCCCGGTGGTGCCGAGGCTCGCCGATTTCAGACCGGCGCTTTGCCAGATCTGGCGCAGGAACGCCGCGACCGAGGTCTTGCCGTTGGTGCCGGTGACGGCGGCGACGGTGGCGGGCTGGGGCGCGTAATAAAGCGCCGCCATCAGCGCGAGGCATCGGCGCGGATTGGCGTCCACCACCACCGGCACCGGCAGCTCGACCGGCCGGTCGGCCAGCACGGCGCATGCTCCGCGCTTCACCGCGTCGTCGAGAAAACGCCGCCCGTCGGCGCTGCGGCCGGAGAGGGCGGCGAACAGGTAACCCGGTTTCACCGCGCGCGAGTCAGACGTCAAGCCGAGAATATCGGGGTCCCCCCGCGGCGCAATGTGACCCTGGCCCAAGGCGCCGCGCATGAGCTCAGTTAGCCGCAAGTGTCCGTCCCTGTGGGGGCAAGCCGACCACCAGAGAGCGGCGAATTTCGGGCGAATTTTCGTCAACAGGTTGAATTCCGACGAGCGGCGCCATGCGCTCGACGATGCGCCGCACCGCCGGCGCCGCCGTCAGGCCGCCGGTGGCGCCGCCGGCCTTGGCGCCGATATGCGGCTCGTCCAACAGCGCCAGCACCAGGTAGCGCGGATCGTTGATCGGAAAGACGCCGAGGAAGGACGACACCAGGGCGTGGCGGGCATAGCCGCCGTTTTCCACCTTCTCGGCGGTGCCGGTCTTGCCGCCGACCAGATATCCCGGCGCGTTGGCGAGCTTGCCGGTGCCCTGTTCGACCACTAGGCGCAAAAGCTTGCGCATCTCGAGCGAGGTCGCGGCCGACATCACCCGCCGGCCTTGGGGCGCCGATCCATCCGGCCGCTTCAGCAGGGTGGCGGGATAGAGGATGCCGCCATTGGCCACCGCGCTCGCCGCGCTCGCCACCTGCAAGGGGCTGACGGAGATGCCGTGGCCGAAGGCGATGGTCAAGGTGTTGATCGGCCGCCACGGATGCGGCACCAGGGGCGATCCCACCTCCGGCAGCTCGAAGCCGGGCTGGCGCAGCAATCCCAGGCGATCCAGGAAATCGCGCTGGCGGTCGGTGCCGGCATCGGCGGCCATGCGCGCCTCGCCGATGTTCGAGGAATACATGAAAATCTCGGGCAATGTGAGCCAGCGCTTCTGCGGGTCGTCGTCGTGAATGGTGTAGCCCGCGACCTCGAGCGGCTTGGTCGCGTCGTAACGGCTGGCGAAGGTGCTGACGCCGTCGTCCAGCGCCATGGCGGTGGTGAAGATCTTGAACAGCGACCCGACCTCGTAGATGCCGAGCGTGGCGCGGTCGAAAAGATCCTCGGGCTTGGCGCTTCCGGGATTGTTGGGGTCGAAATCGGGCAGCGAGACCAGCGCCAGCACCTCGCCCGAACGCACGTCCATGATGATGCCGGTGCCGCCGAGCGCCTTGAAATCGGCGATCTGGCGGGCGAGTTCGCTCTTGAGGATGTATTGCAGCCGCACGTCGATCGACAATTGCACCGGCGCGTCGCCGTTCTTCAGGCTGCCGTCGATGCCGCGCTCGATGCCGGCGAGGCCGGTATTGTCGAGCCCGGCGAAGCCCAGCACATGGGCGGCGAGGCTGCCCTTGGGATAGACCCGCTTGCCCTCGGTCTGGAATTCGAGGCCGGGAATGCCGAGCTGGATGACCGCCATCTTCTGCTGCGGCGAAAGCTGGCGCGCCAGCCAGACGAAGCCCTTGTCGGAGGAGAGCCGGGCGTAAAGCTCGTTCGCGCTGGTTTCGGGCAGCACGGATGCCAGCTGTACCGCGGCAATGCCCTTAGACGGCACCTGCTTCGGCACGGCGAAGAGCGAGGAGGTATCGAGCGTGGTGGCGAGCAGCACGCCGTTGCGGTCGACGATGTCGGCGCGCGTGACATGGCTCGGGCCTCTCTGGCGGAGATGCGCCGTGCGCAAATCGCCGCTCTTGAAACCCGCCACTTCGATGAGCCGTCCGGCGATCACCGCAAAGGCCAGCAGGAACAGCGCGCCGGCGACCAGCAGCCTGGTGTGGCTGAGTTCGAGCGCGGCTTTCGCCGGGCCTTCGGGCGAGGCATTGACGGCGCGGCCGGGGCGGAAATGGCGCGGCCGGCACGGATTGTCGTGGCCGAGATTGAGCCGGTGGTTCATTGGGCCGCCTTGGCGAGCATCGGCGCGGACGCAGTGCCCGGCCGGAACGGGATGTGGTCGATGCTGCCGATCTGCGCCGTGCCGACCGGCGTCAGGTGGAGGTAGGTCTGATTGAGGCGGTCAAGCCGTTGCGGGTCGGACAACAGGCTCCACTCCGCGTTGAGGACGCGGCTCTCGTCGCGCGTGGCGGCGATGTCGTGGTTCAGCTGCGCCAACCGGTCCTCGAGCCGGACGACCTCGTATTTGACCTGGAACATGGCATAGCCGGCGATCATCACCGCCAGCGTCCACAGGATGGTGGCGAGCCGGATCATGCCGCCATCTCCCCGGAATCGGGCCAGGCGGGCGCCGCCGTCCGTTCGGCGACGCGCAGCCGAGCCGAGCGCGCGCGGGGATTGGCGGCGATCTCGGCCGCTTGCGGGGTGATGGGCTTGCGCGCGATCAGGCGGAAGCTCGGCTCAAGAGGATGCACGGCGGGCAGGTGGCGCGAGGCGCGCGGGCTTTCGCCCGAACGCGCGCGCAGGAAGGTCTTGACGCTGCGGTCCTCGAGCGAATGGAAGGAGATGACGGCCAGCCTGCCCATGGGCGCCAGCAGGCGTTCGGCGGCATGGAGGCCGCGCTCCAGCTCGCCCAGCTCGTCGTTCACGGCGATGCGCAACGCCTGGAAGGTGCGGGTGGCGGCGTCGATGCCGCCCGCTTCGGGCACGGCGCGGCGCACCAGCTCGGCCAGTTCCAAGGTGCGGGAGATCGGCGCATGCGCGCGCGCGGCCAGGATGGCGCGGGCGACGCGCCGGGCGAAGCGCTCCTCGCCATAGTCGCGAATGATGCGGGTCAGTTCGGCCTCGGGCAGATTGTTCACCAGTTCGGCGGCGCTTTCGCCCCGGCTTTCCATGCGCATATCGAGCGGCCCGTCGGCGCGGAAGGAAAATCCCCGCGCGGCCTGATCGATCTGCATCGAGGACACGCCGAGATCGAAGGTCACCCCCGTCACCGCGTCGATGCCGAGCGGCTTCAGATGCTGCTCCATCTCGGAAAAGCGTCCCTCGATCAGCGTCAGGCGGTCGCGGTAGCGCCGCGCCAGCTCCGCGCCCTGTTTTACTGCCGCGGGATCGCGGTCGAAGGCGACGACGCGGCAGGATGCCGCTTCCAGCAGCGCCCGGCTGTAACCGCCGGCGCCGAAAGTGCCGTCGAGATAAAGCGCGTCGTCGCGCGGGTTCAGCGCGGCGATCGCCTCGCCCAGCAGCACGGGGAGGTGCGGGGCGTCATGGTTCATTTCGTCTCACGCGGCGGCAGGGTCAGCCCGCGCTCGCGGATGCGCGCGCGCATCTCTTCCTGGTGGCGCTTGAAGTTTCCGCCCTCCCAGATCTGGAAGGTGGGGCCGGCGCCGACGAAGGTGGCGTTATCGCCGATGCCGGCATGCTTGGCGAGCTCGGACGGCAGCATGATGCGGCCCTCGCCGTCGAAGGCGAGCTGCCGCATGTCGGCGAGCAAGGTGGCGAGCGCCTCGCGTTCCTCCGACAGCTCGGGCAGGCTGTCGAGGCGGCGGCTCATCTCCTCGATGCGGTCGATACCGGCGGCTTCGAGGGCGGGCAGCTTGACGGCGCGGTAGGCGACGATGCCGGCCGGGCTCGCTTCCGCCAGCGCGGCGCGGAAGGCGGCCGGAACCGAGACGCGGCCCTTGCGGTCGACTTTGTTGAGATATGTGGAAAGAAAAATCGCCACGGCCTGCTCCCGAAACGCGTCCCCCACGCTGTTGCCAGCGCCGACGTCCCGGAGCTGCGTGCCCGATGGGCGCGTGGCTCCCCTTTATGGGACTAAATGGGATAACATGGGATTAAATGGGCAGTCAAACTTTTTCCACGATAAATCCGTGGGTTAGAGGGTGTTTTGGGGTCGAAATCCTAAAATTTTGGGCAATCGACTTGGCCCCAATGGCTGGTGTCTTGGGACCTTCAACGAATACTGTAGCTTGTCTATGGAAACATTTGGAGAACAAAGGAAAAAGAGTGCCAGACGGCCTGTAAGCCGGGTTCTGTCCCCGCTTGGCAGCGGGTGATGACCATTCCTCTGGGACGTCCGTTACCGGACGCCTCGCGCGACCGACCCGGACGGCGGCGGCGGAAACTCGCCCGGCCCCTCGCGCCCAAAGGCGCTCGGAACCTGCCGTCCCTACTTGGTCTTGCTCCCGGTGGGGTTTGCCCTGCCACCGCCGTTACCGGCGGCGCGGTGCGCTCTTACCGCACCATTTCACCCTTGCCGCCCGCCCCTTGCGGGGAAGGTTTGGCGGTATGTTTCTGTGGCACTGTCCCTGGGGTCGCCCCCGCCGGACGTTATCCGGCACCGTGTTTCCGTGGAGCCCGGACTTTCCTCCCCCCGAATGAACGGAGGGCGGCCATCCGGCCGTCTGGCTCAGACATAAGATGGGGATCGGGCGCTTAAGTCAAACCGCGTCTGCTGCGCGGGCGAGGATGGCGGCGCGGCGTTGGGTTTCGTCGTCGGGCGCGCCGTCGCAATGCTCGGGGCGGAAATGGAGCTGGAAGGCGCGCACCGTCTCGGCGAAGGAATCATCGGGCACGTCGGGCTCCGGGCAGGCATAGCCGAAGGCGATCAGGTTGCGGCGCAGTTCGGCCACGCCGCCCTTGGGCGCCGGCGCCTTGACGCCGAAATCCGGCCACAGCCCGATGCCCGCCTTGGCCAGGCGTTGCCAGTCGAACAGCTCGCCCGGGTCGTCCTTGCGCCCCGGCGCCACGTCGGAATGGCCGAGCACGTGGCGCGCCGGGATCCTCTGGCGCTTGAGGATGTCGCGGCCCAATTCTTCCAGCGCCGCCATCTGCCGCTCCGGGAACGGCCGGTAGCCCCATTCATGGCCGGGATTGACCAACTCGATGCCGATCGACGCGCCGTTGATGTCGCCGCGCCCGCGCCAACTCGACACCCCGGCATGCCAGGCGCGCTTGTCCTCGGCCACCAGGCGGAACACCGCACCGTCCTCGTCGATCAGGTAATGGGCGCTGACCCGGGATTCGGGCAAGGTCAGCCGCGCCAGCGCCTCATCCGCGCTCTTCATGCCGGTGTAATGCAGGATCAACATGTCCACCCCGCCGTTGCGGACGTCGAAATTGGGCGAGGGGCGGTCGCTGAGTCTCATGGCAAACGGCGCCGAGCCTAGCGGAAAGCAAACCATCGGCCAATCTTGTCGGGAGTGCTGGATAAGCATTGTGCGCCCTTCGACTAGGCTCAGGGTGAGGCGGTTTTCTTAATGCCATCACCAATGTTTCCTCATCCTGAGCCTGTCGAAGGATGTAGGGCGCAGGATGTCCATGCAGGTCAAGCCGCGATACTGCTCGGCCTTGCGTAGCATCGCGTGGCCTGATTTGATCGGTTTCAGGGAGAGGTGCTCGCCATGTCCTTCACGCTCGGCTGGGTTCTGTTCGTCCTCGGCACCGCCGCCGTCGCGGGCTGTCTGTTCGCCATGACGGTGCGCGGCGATCACGGGCCCGGCGAGGCCGGGCATGGCTCGGACGGTCACGGCCACGGCTCGCATTAGGCGGGCATGACCGGCTGGCAGTTCTGGATCGACCGCGGCGGCACCTTCACCGACGTGGTGGCGCGCCGGCCCGATGGCGCTCTCGTCACCAGCAAGCTGCTTTCGGAGGATCCCGGCCGGACCGGCGACGCCGCCATTGCCGGCATCCGCGGCATATTGGGCTTGGCGCCCGATGATCCCCTGCCCGCGCGCGAAATCGACGCGGTCAAGATGGGCACCACTGTCGCCACCAACGCGCTGTTGGAGCGCAAGGGCGAGCGCACCGTCCTGGTCATCACCCGGGGCTTCGGCGACGCGCTCCGCATCGGCTACCAGAACCGGCCCAAGCTGTTCGAGCGGCATATCATCCTGCCCGATCTGGTCTATGAGCGCGTGATCGAGGTGGATGAACGCGTTTCGGCCGCGGGCGAAGTGCTGCGCGCGCCCGATGACCAGCGCGTCGCCGCCGATCTCAAAGCCGCCTTCGATGCCGGCTGCCGCAGCGCCGCCGTGGTGTTCATGCACGGCTACCGCCATCCGGCGCATGAGAAGCGGGTTGCCGAGCTCGCGCGCCAAGCGGGATTCATCCAGGTCTCGGCCAGTCACGTGGCGAGCCCGTTGATGAAGCTCGTCAGCCGCGGCGACACCACCGTGGTCGACGCCTACCTGTCTCCCATCCTGCGCCGTTATGTCGACCGCGTGGCGGCGGAATTGGGCGGCGTCGATCTTTATTTCATGCAGTCGAACGGCGGCTTGGTCGATGCCCACCGCTTCCAAGGCAAGGACGCGATCCTCTCCGGCCCGGCGGGCGGCATCGTCGGCGCCGCGCGCTCGGCCGCCATGGGCGGCTTCGGCAAGATCATCGCCTTCGACATGGGCGGCACCTCGACCGACGTGTCGCATTACGCCGGTGAATTCGAGCGCAGCTTCGAGACCAATGTCGCGGGCGTCAGGCTGCGCGCGCCGATGATGCACATCAACACCGTGGCGGCGGGCGGCGGCTCGATCTGCGCCTTCGACGGCGCGCGCTACCGCGTCGGCCCGGCCTCGGCGGGCGCGGTGCCCGGCCCGGCCTGTTACCGCCGCGGCGGGCCGCTCACCGTCACCGATTGCAACCTCATGCTCGGCAAGATCGTGCCGCGTTTCTTCCCGCATGTGTTCGGGCCCAAGGGCAATGAGCCGCTCGACCGCGCGGCGGTGGAGAAAAAATTCGCCGAACTGGCCGCCGAAATTCAGAAAGCGACCGGCGACAAGCGCTCGCCGCGCGAAGTGGCCGAGGGCTTCATCCACATCGCGGTCGAGAACATGGCCAATGCCATCAAGCAGATCTCGATCGAGCGCGGCTATGACGTGACCGAATACACGCTGTGCTGCTTCGGCGGCGCCGGTGGCCAGCATGCCTGCTTGATCGCCGACACGCTCGGCATGAAGCGCGTCTATATCCATCCGCTGGCGGGGGTGTTGTCGGCCTATGGCATGGGGCTGGCCGATCTGCGCGCCATCAAGGAGCGGGCGGTCGAGGCCCGGCTGGAGCAATCCCTGCTGCCCCGGCTCGAGGTCATCATCGCCAATCTCACCGGGGCCGCCGCCGCCGAAATGCACGCCCAGGGCGTCGAATCCCAACACATCACCATGCTCACGAAGGCGCTCATCAAATACGACGGCACCGACGTGCCGCTTGCCGTCGACTATGGCGATCTGCAAACGCTCGAGGCCAATTTCGCGGCGGCGCACAGGCAGCGTTACGGTTTCGTCGCGCCGGAAAAAGCGCTCATCGTCGAATCCCTCAGCGTCGAGGCGGTGGGCGCCGCCGGCAGCGCCGAGGACCCGGTCTATCCGGAGGAAAAGAACGCCGCTCCGCCCAAGCCGGTCGATCAGGTCGCGCTTTTCACCGAGGGCACGGAACATCGCGCCCCGGTCTATGACCGCGCCCGGCTCAAGCCCGGCCAGGCGGTCGAAGGCCCGGCGGTCATCGTCGAGGAAACCGCCACCACGGTAGTCGAACCGGGCTGGCGCGCAAACCTCGACCGCCGCCGCTATCTGGTGCTGGAACGCGCGGTGCCGCGGCCGCGGCGCCGGGCCGCCGGCACCAATGTCGATCCGGTGATGCTCGAAGTGTTCAACAATCTCTTCATGGCCATCGCCGAGCAGATGGGCGTGGCGCTCCAGAACACCGCCTATTCGGTCAACATCAAGGAGCGGCTCGATTTCTCCTGCGCCCTGTTCGACCGCCAGGGCTCGCTCATCGCCAACGCGCCGCACATCCCGGTGCATCTGGGCTCGATGGGCGAAAGCGTCGAGACCGTGATCCGCGCGCGCGGCAACAAGGCCGACGGGCGCGGCATGAAGCCGGGCGACGTCTATGTGCTGAACGCGCCCTATAACGGCGGCACGCATCTTCCCGATGTCACCGTCATCACCCCGGTATTCGCCGAGGAGGATCGCGCGGGCCAGGGCCCGGTGCTGTTCTACGTCGCCTCGCGCGGCCACCACGCCGATATCGGCGGGATCACCCCGGGCTCGATGCCGCCCTTCAGCAAGACCATCGAGGAGGAAGGCGTGCTGATCGACGATTTCCTCCTGGTCGATGCCGGCCGCTTCCGCGAAGCCGAAATCGTGGCGTTGCTCCGGAGCGGGAAATATCCGGCGCGCAATCCCGCCCAGAATGTCGCCGACCTCAAGGCGCAGATCGCGGCGAGCGAGAAGGGCGTGCAGGAGCTGCGCCGCATGGCACGGCATTTCGGCCTCGAGACGGTCGAGGCCTATATGCGCCACGTCCAGGACAACGCCGAGGAGGCGGTGCGCCGCGTGCTGGGCAATCTGAAGGACGGCGAATTTTCCTATGCGATGGACGACGGCGCGGTCATCCATGTGAAAATCTCGGTCGACCGCAAGGCCAGGCAGGCGACCATCGATTTCGCCGGCACCAGCCCCGTGCTGCCCAATAATTTCAACGCGCCCACCGCGGTGTGCAAGGCGGCGGTGCTCTATGTTTTCCGCACGCTGGTCGAAGACGAAATTCCCATGAATGGCGGCTGTTTGAAACCGCTCGACATCCGCATCCCCGCAGGCTCGATGCTGAGCCCGCGCTATCCCGCGGCGGTGGTGGCGGGCAATGTCGAAACCTCGCAATGCGTCACCGACGCGCTCTACGGCGCCTTGGGCGTGATGGCCGCCGCGCAAGGGACGATGAACAACTTCACCTTCGGCAATGCGCGTTACCAGTATTACGAGACCATTTGCGGCGGCTCCGGCGCCGGGCCCGGCTTCGACGGAACATCCGCCGTCCACACGCATATGACCAATACCCGCCTCACCGATCCCGAAGTGCTCGAATGGCGCTTTCCGGTGCTGCTCGAAAGCTTCGCGATCAGGCGCGGCTCGGGCGGCAAGGGCAAATGGCATGGCGGCGACGGCGCGGTGCGGCGGATCAAATTCCGCGAGGCCATGACCGCCGCGATCCTGGCCGACCGCCGCCGCGTGCCGCCCTACGGCCTCATGGGAGGATCTCCAGGCGCGCTCGGGCGCAATTGGGTGGAACGCACCGACGGCAAGATCGTCGAATTCGGCGGGACCCAGGTGATCGAGGTAGGCGCGGGCGACGTGTTCGCGATCGAGACGCCGGGCGGCGGCGGCTACGGCAAGGCCTGATTCTAATCGACCGCCACGACCACCGCCTTATGCCGCGCGCTGGTGGCGAGATAGACGCCGAACAGCACCACGGCTATGCCGGCGACGTGATAGGGATGCAGCTCCTCGCCGAGGAAAATCACCGCCAGCACCGTCGCGAAGGCGGGCAGCAGATGGGTGGTGAATCCGGCGCGGCTCGGCCCGACCAGCTCGACGCCGCGATTCCAGCAGATATAGGCCAGGAACGAGGCGAACACGCCCATATAGAGCACCGCCAAAAATCCGAACAGGCTCCAGCGCGGCGTTTGGAAGAAAGCGGCTTCGACCGCCGCCGCCGGCGCGATCATCGCCAGTGCCGCGATATTGACGGCGAAGAGCAGCCCCAGCGTATCGAGCGTCTTCGGGACGCGGCGCAGCAGCACGCAATAAAGTCCCCAGGCGGGCATGGTGAAAAAGATGATCAGGTCGCCGGTGTTGAAATGGAGGTGCAGCAGCTGCTCGGCCTCGCCGCGCGTGATGATGATGACGATGCCGCAGAACGAGATCGCCATGCCGAGAAGCTGGCGCAGGCTGACCCGGTCGCCGTCGATGATCCAGGCGATGGCGAGGATGAACATCGGCGCCACCGCATTCACCAGCACCGCGTTGATCGTGCCGGTGTAGCGCAAGCCGGTGTAGACCGCGGCCTGGAAAAACCCGATGCCGAGCAATCCCAGCGCGGTGATCAGTCCGGCGTGGCGTTTCAGCACCGCTTTCTTGCCCTTGAGCCGCGGGATGGCGAGCGGCGCCAGGCATATCGCCGAAATCGCCCAGCGCCCGAAGGTGAGCGCCACCGGCGGTATGTCGTCGTGCACGGCACGGCCCAGCACCCAATTGCCCGACCAGAACAGCATGCTCAGGGTCAGCAGCAGATAGGGAAAGAGCGCCTCGAATCGGCCCGTGGTCTTGGCTCTAATCGGAATCTCCCCGGAACGGCGAGGCGAGCTTGTCGGCCTCGCGCGGCGGCGTCAATCGCGGCATGATCGGTCTGCGTAAAAGGCGGAGCAAAAGAGCGGATCATGGCCGATACGGTCGAATGCGTGGTGGTGGGGGCGGGGATCATCGGCCTGGCCGTCGCGCGCTGCCTGGCGCTCCAGGGCCGCGAGGTGCTGGTGCTGGAGCAGGAACGCGTCATCGGCGCGCACACCTCCTCGCGCAACAGCGAGGTGATCCATGCCGGGCTCTATTATCCCCGGGGCAGTCTCAAGGCGCGGTTCTGTGTCGCGGGCAACCGGCGGCTTTACGCCTATTGCGCCGAACGCGGCATCACCGCCAAGCGCATCGGCAAGCTGGTGGTGGCGGTGGATGAGCGCGAATCCTTGTCGCTCGCGGGGCTGATGGAAAAGGCCGCCGCCAACGGCGTCGGCGATCTCGAATTATTGAGCGGCCGAGCGGCGCGCGATCTTGAGCCCGATCTTTCCTGCGTTGCCGCGTTTCATTCGCCTTCGACCGGCATCATCGATAGCCATGCGCTGATGCTGGGCTATTTGGGCGATGCCGAGAATGCCGGCGCCAGGCTGGCGTTGCGCGCCGAGCTGCTGGGCGGGTGCGTTACATCGTCGGGCTTCGATCTTGAGGTGGGCGGCGACGGCAAGACCGCGATCGAATGCAAGATCCTGGTCAATGCCGCCGGGCTTTTCGCGCCTTCCCTGGCGCGGCGCCTCGAAGGCGTGCCGCCCGAATCCATCCCGCGCGATTATTATTGCCGCGGCGTCTATTTCACGCTGTCGGGCCGCGCGCCCTTCAAGCGCCTGATCTATCCGGTGCCGGAACATGCCGGGCTGGGCGTCCACTACACCGCCGATCTCGGCGGCCAGGGCAAGTTCGGCCCCGACACCGAATGGATCGGCGGCATCGACTACACCGTCGATCCGAAACGCGGCGATCTGTTCTACGCCGCCATCCGCAAATACTGGCCGAGCTTGAAGGACGGCGCGCTGATGCCGGGCTATGCCGGCATCCGCCCGAAGATCAGCGGCCCCGCCGAACCCGCCGCCGATTTCCTCGTCCAGGGGCCGCAAAATCACGGCGTGCCCGGCCTGATCAATCTCTACGGCATCGAATCGCCGGGGCTGACATCCTCGCTGCCGCTGGCGGATTACGCGGCCTCGCTGCTTTAGGAATTCTCCTCCGGCCCTTCCTCGACCAGCACCGAAACGGTGATGCGGCCGGCGGCGGAAAATATCAGCGTCAACGGGAAAGCATCGTCGATGGCGAGCGGCTTCTTCAACCCATGCAGCGCGATGTAACGCCCGCCCGGGCGCAGCGCCAAAGGCCGCTTCGGGCGCAGCTCGTAATATTCGAGCGCGTCGCCGCCGGCGTCGCGGAAGATCACCTGGGTGGCGATCGGGGTCGAGGCGCCGACCAGCCGGTCGGGCTTGTCGCCGGTGTCGTAGAGCGCCATGAACAAGGCCGCCGCCTCGGTCACGGTGGGCTTGGCCCAAGGATGCCCGATCTCGATCGGTCCGAGCGTGAAGGAATGCGCCAGAGCCCGGCGGGGAATAAGGGCCAGGGCGAACGGCGCAAGCAGGACGAGACGGCGTTTCATCGCGTGGGGCGCGCGCGGCCCCTTCCGATCCTAATGCAGCGTCTCGGGCAAGGCCGCGATCGCCTGGTCGATCAGCGCGCTGCGATTCTTGGCGTCGAGATCCCGGGCCAGGATGCGGCGCACCGCCGCCACCGCCACATCGATCGCCTGGTTGCGCACTTCGGCCACCGCCTCGGCCTCGTCCAGCGCGATGCGCTCGATCGCCATGCGCTGGCGCCGGTCGAGCGCCGTCGCCAGATCGAGCCGCGCCTGGGCGGCGAAACGCCCGGCATCGGCGCGGGCCTGGGCGATGATCGCCTCGGATTCCTTGATCGCGTCGCGCTGTTTCAGCTGGTATTGGGCGAGGCTCTTCTGCGCCTCCTCGGCCAGGCGCTGGGCCTCGTCGAGCTCGGATTTGATCTTGGCCGAACGCTGGTCGAGCGCGCCCAGGGCCGCGCCCCGCGCCTTGTAGACCAGGAACGCCATCGCGATCACGAAGGCGACCAGCACCCAGAATTCGCCCTCGCGGGCGAGATCGAACAGCCATTCCATCACGCGTGCTCCTTGAGCACGGCGTCGACCGCTTCCGCCACATGAGAGGCCTCGGCTTCGCGGCCGGAGAGCTTGGCCGAGGCCGCGCGCGCGACATCCGCCGCCAGCTCGCGCAATCCGGATAGCGCCTTGGTCTTGGCGGCCTGGATGCGCTTCTCGGCGGCATCGCCCTCGACGGCAAGCCGCTCGGCGAGCTTCTTTAACTGCGCCGCCGCTTCGGCGCTCAACTGGTTGGCGGTCTCGCGCAGCACCGCCTGCGCCTTCGCGCGCGCCTCGGCCAGCGTCTTCTCATAGGCGGCGATCACCGCCTCGGCCTCGGCCTTCATGCGTTGCGCCTTGTCGAGATCGTCCGCTATGCGGGCGCGGCGCCGTTCGATGATCCCGCCCAGGCGCGGCAGCCCGGCATAGGCCATCACCAAATAGAGAGCGACGAAGGTGATGGCCAACCAAATCAGCTGCGGCGGAAAGGTGGCGAGATCGAGCTGCGGCATCTTGCCTTAGAACACGAACAGGATGAGGAAGGCGATGGCGAGGCCGAACAGCCCGGTCGCCTCGGCCAGCGCGAAGCCCAGGAAGGCGAAGGGCGTCACCTGCGCCGCCGGGTTGCGGGCGAGCGCGGTGATGAGCGCCGAGAACACGTTGCCGATGCCGATGCCGGCGCCGACGAGCGCGATGCAGGCAAGGCCGGCGCCGATCATTTTTGCGGAAGCGAGATCCATAATGGTGTCCTTTGGATGTGAAAGTTTCAGTGAAGGTGGATGGCGTCGTTCAGATAGAGACAGGTGAGGATGGTGAAGACATAGGCCTGCAGCACCGCCACCAGCAATTCGAGGAAGATGAGCAGCACGTCGACGCCGAGCGGAATGATCCCCAAGAGGCCGATGGCGGCGACGAAGCCGCCGAAGATCGCCAGCATGGTATGGCCGGCCAGCATGTTGGCGAAGAGCCGGATGGAGAGCGTGAAGGGCCGGATGAAATACGACAACACCTCGATCGGCACCAGCAGCACGAGCAGCACTTTGGGCACGCCATGCGGCACGAACAACGACAGAAAATGGAAGCCGTGGCGGAATATCCCGATCAAGGTCACGCCGATGAACACCAGCGCCGCCAGCGCGAAGGTCACGATGATGTGGCTGGTGAAGGTGAAGCCGTAGGGAATCAGCCCCAGCACGTTGCCGAACAGGATGAACATGAACAGCGAAAACACGAAGGGGAAATATTCCTGGCCCTCCTTGCCCACCGTCTCGTCGATCATGTTGGCGATGAATTCGTAGGCCATCTCGCCGAGCGACTGCCAGCGGCCCGGCACCATCTCCGCCTTGCGCGAGCCCAGGATCACCAGCGCCGAAATCAACGCCACCGCCGCCGTCATGAACAGCGCCGAATTGGTGAAGGAGGCGTCGACGCCGCCGATGTGCAGCGGATAGATCGGCTCGATCTTGAACTGGTCCAGCGGGTGAAGCTCTATCGCCACGTCAATCCTCGTCCTCGTCGTCCCACGCCTTGTTCCCCGGCATTCCCCGCCGCACGCCCATCGCCGAGCCCATGCCCTTCACCGCGCGATAGACGTTCCACATCCCGGCGCCGATGCCGAGGAAGAAGAACACCGCCATGAACAGCGGCTTGGTGCCGAACCAGTTGTCGAGCGCCCAGCCGATACCGACCGACACCACCACCGCCACCACCAGCTCGACCCCGATGCGCAGGCCCTGGCCGAGCGCGTTCTGGGTGTCGCCGATTCCGTTCCCGCCTCGCGGCGCGGCGTGTTTCATCCCGCCGCGCGCCTTATCGAGCCGGTCGCCCAGTTCCTTGAGGCTTGCGCGCGGATCGTTTTCGCCCATCGGCCAACCACCCGGGAAGCCTGGATAATTCTTCGCCCGCGCGGCCCACGAAGCGGCGGTCAGGCGCGCGCAACTTCTAAAAGGCGGGGAGGGGGGTGTCAAGGCGACAGCGCGTCCGTGCGGCGTTTTGCGCGCGGGACGCCTCAGGCGCTCTGGCGCAGCTCTTCGACGCGCTGCAAATCGACCGAAACCAGTTGCGATATGCCCTGTTCGCCCATGGTGACGCCGTAGAGCCGGTCGACCCGCGCCATGGTCAGGCGGTGATGGGTGATGACCAGGAACCGGGTCTCGGCGCTCTCGGCGATCTCGGCCACCAGGCGGCAGAAGCGATCCACATTGGCGTCGTCCAGGGGCGCGTCCACCTCGTCCAGCACGCAGATCGGAGCCGGGTTCGTCAGAAAGACGGCAAAGAGCAATGCCAACGCGGTCAACGCCTGCTCGCCGCCCGACAACAGCGACAGCGACTGCAATTTCTTGCCGGGCGGGCTCGCCATGATCTCGAGGCCTGCCTCGAGCGGATCCTGCTCGTCGCCCTGGTCGAGCGTCAGATGCGCGCGCCCGCCGCCGAACAGGCGCACGAACAGCTTGCTGAAATGCTCGTTGACCTTGGCGAAGGCGGCCAGCAGCCGCTCGCGGCCCTCGCGGTTCAAGGCGGTGATGCCCTGGCGCAGCCGCGCGATCGCGCCGGTCAAATCCTCGCGCTCGCGCTTGAGGCTGGTGAGCTTCTCTTCGACTTCTTGCGCCTCCGCCTCGGCGACCAGATTGACCGGCCCCATGTTGTCGCGCTCGCGCACCAGCCGCTCGAGCCGGGCCGTGGCGCTGGCCATGTCGGGCAGTTCCTCGTCCGCGTCGATATCGGCCGCGGCCAGCGTCTCCTCGGGCTTGATCTGGAGTTTCTCGGCGATGGCCTGCACCACGTTGTCGCGCGCGATCACCGCCTGGTCGCGTTGCCCCTCGGCGCGCACGCGCGCCTCGCGCGCTTCGCCGGCCAGAGTCTCGGCGGCGCGCGCGGCCTTGTCCGCCTCGGCGAGATTGGTCTCGCCCGTTGCGAGATCGTCCGCGGTCTGGTTCCGCTTGATCGTGGATCGCTCGATGATTCCGGCGAGTTGCTCGCGCTCATGCGCGATCTCGGCCGGCCGCTTGACCAGCGCCTCGATCTCGGCCAGCAGCTCGCTGCGGCGCGTCTCGAGCGTCTGGCGCTGGCGCGCCGCGGCATCGGCGCGCTGCGACCAGGAGCCGAATTCGACGCCGATGGCCGCCAGTCTTTGCGTCCGGGTCTCGGCCTCGCGCAGCAGCCGGTCGTGCTCGCCCTGTTGCGCCTGCTGCACGGCGCGGCGCTCGGAGAGATTGGAGCGCATCGCCTGCGCCGCCTCGCGCGCCAGCGCCGGATCGGGCAGCTTGGCGAGTTCGGCCCGGCAGGTTTCGATCTCGGTCTCGGTCTCGGCCAGGTCGAGCCTCAGGCGCTGCGCCGCCTCTTCATGCGCGGCGCGACGCGATACCACGGCGGCGGCGGCGAGCGATTTCTCGGCCTCCTGGACGCGGGCATTGGCCAGCTCGTCCATGGCCTCGCGCGCGGCCTGGCGCGCGGCGCGGTCGCCTTCGGCGCGGTCGCGGGTCTGGCGCTGGGCTTCGTCCAGCAGATTCCGGTGCATCGCCGCCTCGGCCTCGGCGCCGGACAGCTCGCGCTCGATGGCGGCGAGGCGGTGGCGCTGTTCCAGCCGCTGGGTCGCCGCGGCGGGCGCGCCCGGCACGCGGCGGAAGCCGTCCCAGCGCCACAGCCCACCGTCGCGGCTGACCAGAAGCTGGCCGGGGCGCAAATCGCCTTGCAGCCGCTGGCCATCGGATGACGTCTCGACCACGCCGATCTGATGCAAGCGGCGGGCGAGCGCGGCGGGTGCGGTGACGAAGCGCGCCAGGGGTTCCACGCCGCCGGGCAATCCGGGCGCGTCGGTGTAATCCGCGAGCGCGAACCAGTAAGACGGCGCGGTCTCGTCGACGGGCGCGGTCAAATCCTCGCCCAGCGCGGCGCCCAGCGCCGCCTCGTAGCCGTGCGAAACCTGCAACGCATCGATGATCGGCGGCCAGCGCCCCTCGGCCGGCCCGGCGAGCATCTTCTCCAGCGCCTCGCCCTCGGCCCTGAGCTTGGCGCGGCGCATCTCGGCTTGTTCGAGCGGCGCACGCGCCTGGTTCTCGGATGCCCGCGCCTCGGCCAATGCCTGTTCCGCCGCCGCCACCGCCTCGCGGCTCTGGTCGGCGGCGTCCTCGGCGGCGCGCAGCGCGGCGGCGATTTCGGGGCTGACGGCCGAGGCGGCTGCCTCGGCCTCGAGCGCTTCGCGCTGGCGGGCGAGGTCGTCCTCGCGTTCCTTGAGCCGCGCCCGGCGTTCGGCCGCCTCGTTGACGCGGCCGGTCAGCGCGGCGCGCCGCGCCTCGTCGGATGCCACGCGTTCGGTCAGCTGGGTCAATTCGGCGTCGAGCGCGGCCACTTCCCCGGCGACGCGGGCGAGCTCCTCGGCCGCGCGCAGCTGTACCGCCTGCTCCTGTTCCTGCGCGGCGCGCAGAGAAACACGTTCTTCTTCAAGGCGCGCGAGCGCCGTCTTGGCGTCGCCGGCCAGCTCGTCCTCGCGCTTCAAATCCGCCGCCAGCTGTTCGAGCCGCGCCTCGGCCGCCAGGCGCGAAGCGGTGAGGCGGCGTTCCTCTTCTTCCAGTCCCTGGCGCGCGAGATTGAGCCGCTGCAATTCCGCCGCGGCCACGGCTTCGGCCTGGCGCAGCGCCGGCAGCAAGGCCGAGACCGCCTCGCGGTTCCGCTCGGCCGCCGATGCGGCCGTCGTGCGCTCGGCCACCACGCGCTCGGCGGCGCGCAGGCGCTCCTCGGCGGCGGTCAACTCGGCCGAAGCCGCGACCCAGCGCAGATGCTGCACCGCCGCCTCGGCGCGGCGGATATGGTCGCTGAGCCGGCGATAGCGCGCGGCCTGGCGCGCTTGCTTCTTCAGGCCCTCCAGCTGGGCTTCGAGCGTTTGCAGCACATCGTCGAGCCGCGCCAGATTGGTCTCGGCGCCCTGCAGGCGCAGTTCGGCCTCGTGGCGGCGCGAATACAGTCCCGAGATGCCGGCCGCTTCTTCCAGCAAGCCGCGGCGGTCCGCCGGCCGCGCCGTGATGATCGCGCCGACCCGCCCCTGGCTGATCATGCCGCTCGAGTGCGATCCGGTTGCCACATCCGCGAACAGCAGCTGCACGTCGCGCGCGCGCGACTCGCGCCCGTTGATGCGGAAATCCGAGCCGACGCCGCGCTCGATGCGCCGCCCGATCTGGATTTCCTCGAATTCGCCGTAGGGCTGCGGCGCGTCGTGCTTGGTGTTGTCGAGATGGAGCATCACCTCGGCGACGTTGCGCGCGGGACGCGCCGAGGTGCCGGCGAAGATGACGTCGTCCATCTCGCCGCCGCGCAGGCGCTTGGCCGAGGTCTCGCCCATCACCCAGCGCAGCGCCTCGACCAGGTTCGATTTGCCGCAGCCATTGGGGCCGACGATTCCGGTCAACCCGGCCTCGATCACGAGCTCGGTCGGATCGACGAAGGACTTGAAGCCGTGGAGACGGAGTTTCGAAAAATGCACGGGCGCCGCGCTTCGCTTAGCTGCGGGACATGAGAGCGCCGAACCACTGCCGGATCCGGTCGAGCGTTCCCTGATCCGCGACAGTGGCGACGCCGGTGGCGCCGGCACCGGGGTCGCCGGCGAGATATTTGACGAAATCCGGATAGGCCAGGTCGCCCACCACTTTCTTGCCGTTGACGAAGAAAGTGGGCGTCGATTCGATGCCGTAGCGGTTCTTCGCGTCGAACTCCGCAGCCATGATGCCGTCGCTTATTTTCTGGTTGCCGGTGCAGGCGTCGAAATCCTGCTGGCTCATGCCGGCGATCCTGGCCAGTTTCGCCAGCGCCGCCTTGTAATCGCCGGCCGTGGCCCAGTCGCGCTGGTTCGCGAACACCACGTCGATGAAGCCGGGATAGTGCTGGGGCGGCAGGCAACGCGCCACCACCGCCGCGAACAACGCCTCCTGGTCGAGCGGAAAGTCGCGATAGACCAGCTTGGCCTTGCCGGTGTCGATCCAGTTCTTCTTGACCAAGGGCAAGGTCTCCTGGTCGAAGACGGCGCAATGCGGGCAGGTGAGCGAGAAGAATTCGAAGATGACGATGGGCGCGCCGGCCTTGCCCAGCACCCGGTCGTCGGGCTGGAGTTGCGGCACATCGGCGGCCCGGGCCGGGCCGGAAGCGAGCGTGGTCCAAGCCAAGGCGGCGGCGATCAACCAGATTTTGCGCATGCGAGACTCTATCCGTTTCAGGTTGGGGGGATGCTAGGGCGAGACTTCCGGCAATTCAAGCGGAGCGCCGGGCGAGTCGCCGCTCAGGATTTGCCGGAACCGATCACCGCTTCGCCCAGGCGCCGCAATGCGTCGCGCAAGCCGGAATCCTCGATGCCGGCGAGGCGGCGGTCGAGCGCCCGGCGCTCGTTCTCGGCAAGGTCCCGCGGCGCGGGCCTTGCCGCCGGGCCGCGCGGCAGCGGCCCCTGCACCAGCGCCAGCCGCGCTACCGCGCGATAGCCGAAAAAGGCGTTGATGCGCTCGAGCAGCTGCGGCTCGCGGTGCTGCGCCTCGAGCGCGAAACCGGGCTCGACCCGGAGCCGCAAGGTGCCGTCGCGCCGGCCGCCGCGCGCGAAGGAAATCCGCTCCGGCGCCATGTGCCGCGCCAGCTCCTCGCCGATCACCGCCGGCCATTGGGCGATGAGCTGGGCCTCGGAAAAGCCGCGTTTGCCCAGCACCGGGGCTGCGACGCGCGGCAGCGTCGCGGCCAGCGCGCGCATGCCGCCATAGCGCTTGTTCTCCGGCCCGTTTTTCACCGGCCTATCGTTCATGGGTGGCCGCCTCCTGGCCCCGCGGCTGGGTGCATGGCATAGGATAGGCCGTGGCCAAGCCCGCGTCGATTCCCGCTTCGCTCCCCGAAGCTGCCAAGCTGCCGGCGCTGCTGCTCGCCTGGTACGACCGCCACCGCCGCGACCTGCCCTGGCGCGCCAAGCCCGCCGAGACGCCGGACCCCTACCGCGTCTGGCTGTCCGAGATCATGTTGCAGCAGACAACCGTTGCAACGGTTGGTCCCTATTTCGTGCGGTTCCTCGAACGCTGGCCCGATGTGCAGTCCCTGGCGCGGGCGCCCTTGGACGACGTGCTCCATGCTTGGCAGGGGCTGGGCTATTACGCGCGGGCGCGCAATCTCCATGCCTGCGCCCGCGAATTGGCCGCGCATTTGGGCGGGCGTTTCCCCGGGGACGAGGCGGATCTCCGCGCTCTCCCCGGCATCGGCGCCTATACCGCGGCGGCGATAGCCGCCATCGCTTTCGATCACCCGGCCTCGGCGCTCGACGGCAATGGCGAGCGCGTCATCGCCCGTCTCTATGCCGTCAAGACACCGCTGCCCGCCGCCAAGCCCGAATTGCGCCGCCTGGCCGCGCGTCTGGTTCCGGCATCCCGGCCGGGCGACTACGCCCAGGCGCTGATGGATCTGGGCGCGGCGATCTGCACGCCGGTGAAACCCAAATGCGCGCTGTGTCCCTGGCGGGATTCCTGCCGGGCGCGCATCGCCGGCATCGCCGCAAGCCTGCCGGCCCGGGCGGCGAAGAAACCCAAGCCGCGGCGGCATGGCGTGGCCTTCTGGACGGTCCGGCCCGACGGTGCGGTGCTGCTGCGCCGCCGGCCGGAGCGGGGCCTGCTCGGCGGCATGATGGAAGTGCCTTCGACCGCCTGGCGATCGCGCCCCTGGGGCGAGAAAGAGGCGGTCAAATCCGCGCCCTGCCGCGCGCGCTGGCGGCGCCTGCCGGGCGCGGTGCGGCACGGCTTCACGCATTTCGATCTCGATCTCACGGTCATGGCGGCCGTGGTGAAGGATCGCGCCAAACCCGGCGGCCCCAAGATCAATGGCCTATGGGTCTTGCCCGGCCGGATCAAGGATCAGGCGCTGCCCAGCTTGATGAAAAAGGTGATCGCGCATGCCCGCGCCGGCGGGAGCGGGTAACTAAGAGCGCTTGGCGGTCACGTTGCGGACGCAGCCGACGCCGATGCTCGGGAATCTCGATTCCAGCGTGCCGGCGAAGTCGCCGCCCGAGATCGTCCCGGTGAGCGTGCTTTCGCCGCCGGTCGACGGGTTGTTGTAGGTGGCCTTGACGCTGCCATCGGCGGCGACAGCGCCCTGGATTCTGATCGATCCGGCGGCGAGGCCGATGACGCCCGAGATCGCGTTGTTGGAAATCAGCATCTTGACCGAGCCGCTCAAGCAATGGGTCCCGGTGCCCTGGACCGCGCCGCTCCAATTGCCGTCATAAGGGCCGGCGGCGAAGGCGGCGCCGGAGATCAGGAACAGCCCCAAGGCCAAGGCTACAAGCAACCGCATGGCTCACCCCATTTCGGCGCGGAATTTCTGCCGCAGCACGTCGATCGAGACCAGCTTGCCGCCGAAATCGACATGCCAGAAGGCCCAGCCGTTGCAGGCCGGCGCGCCTTGCAGCTCGGCGCCCACCTTGTGGATCGAGCCCTTGGTCTCGGCCGAGATCACGCTGCCGTCGGCGCGCACCTTGGCGGTCCAGCGGCGCGAGACGTCGCACAGCACCGCGCCCGGCTTCAACAGCCCGGCCTCGACCAGCGCGCCGAAGGGCACGCGCTTCTCCTGGCGCTTTTCCTGGGTGGCGGCGAAATCCTCGGGCGACGCCGGCTCGACCGCTTCGATCCGCGCACGCGCGATCTTGGCGTATTCCTTCTCGCGCTCGATGCCGATGAAGCGGCGGCCCAGGCGCTTGGCCACCGCGCCGGTGGTGCCGGTGCCCAAGAACGGGTCGAGCACCAGATCGCCCGGCTTGGTCGCGGCCAGCAGCACGCGATGCAACAGCGCCTCGGGCTTCTGCGTCGGGTGCGCCTTCTTGCCGTCTTCCTGCTTCAGCCGCTCCGCCCCGGTGCAGAGCGGAAACAGCCAGTCGCTGCGCATCTGCACGTCGTCGTTGAGCGATTTCATCGCCTGGTAGTTGAAGGTGTATTTGCTCATCCGCGACCTGGCGCACCACAACAGCGTCTCATGCGCGTTGGTGAAGCGCCGGCCGCGGAAATTCGGCATCGGGTTGCTCTTGCGCCAGACGATGTCGTTGAGGATCCAGTATCCCAGGTCCTGGAGGATCGCGCCCAGGCGATAGATGTTGTGATAGGAGCCGATCACCCAAAGCGTGCCGTCGGGCTTCAAAAGCCGCCGCGCGCCTTCGAGCCAGTCGCGGCTGAAGCGGTCGTAAGCGCCGAAATCGGCGAATTTGTCCCAATCGTCGTCGACCGCGTCGACTCGGCTGTGGTCGGGGCGGCGCAGATCGCCGTTCAATTGCAGGTTATAGGGCGGGTCGGCGAAGACCAGATCGACCGCGCTTTCCGGCAGCCGCGCCATGGTGGCGATGCAGTCGCCGGTGAGCACTTCGCCCAACAGCCCGTCCGCCGCTTCCCCCGAATCCCGCATTTCTCCCCGCCTCGGCGCGCAATCCCCACGCCGGCCCGAATCGCTTAGCCCGAATCGCGGAGTTATGCGCCAGGGCGACTCGGGAGGTCAATAGCTTTGTGGATTCAGATGGTTAAGCGGTTTTCCTGGAGTCAAAACCGAGAATAAGCTGGACCGGGGCGAAGGAGCGGCGGTGATGCGGCGTCGTCCCCAGCGCCGCCAAGGCCTCGCGGTGCTCCGGCGTGGGGTAGCCCATATTGTGCTCCCAGCCATAGCCCGGATAGCGCAGGGCCAAGGCCCGCATCAGCCTGTCGCGCGTCACCTTGGCGATGATCGAGGCGGCGGCGATGGAGAGCGACAGACCGTCGCCGCCCACCACCGTCCGGGTCGCGCAGGGCAGTTCCGGGGCGCGGTCGCCGTCGATCAGCGCCGATAGCGGACATTGCGGCAAGGCCGCGAAGGCGCGGCGCATGGCCAGCAGTGAGGCCTGGAGGATGTTGACGCGGTCGATTTCGGCGACGCTGGCGGCGCCCACGCCGATCGCGGCGTTGGCCCACAGCAGCGCCGCCAATTCCTCGCGCGTCTCGGCCGACAGTTTTTTGGAATCGTCGATGCCCCGGCGCAAGACGCGCGGCAGCAGCCGTCGGTCGAGCACCACCGCCGCCGCCATCACCGGCCCGGCCAAGGGCCCGCGCCCGGCCTCGTCGATGCCGCAGACCGGCCCCTGGCATGTGCGCTCGAAGGCGAAATCCGGCATGACGGCAGCAGACACGACAATCTTGAGTCGTGGCAAGCGCGACTCGGGCCCGATCAGGCGAAGAGGCGGAGCTGTCTTTCCTCGCGCGCCGGCGGCGAGAACCGGGTGGTGTCGAGCCGCCACAGCCGGCCGCGATTGAGGTTGAGCTTCAAGCGCCGCGTGGCCGTTTCAAAGCGGATGCGCAGCATTTCGGCATAGGGGCCGGTGCCGCGCATGCGCGTGCCCCATTGCGGGTCGTAATCCTTGCCGTTGTGGCTCTGGCGCACCAGCGACATGACATGCTTGGCCTTGCCCGGCGCATGGAGTTCGAGCCATTCCTTGAACAGCGGCGCCACTTCGAGCGGCAGCTTCAACATGGTGTAGCCCGCGCTCTGCGCGCCCGCCGCGGCGGCGCGTTCGAGGATGGCTTCGAGCTCGGCATCGTTCAACGCCGGGATCATCGGCGCCGCCATCACCGCCACCGGAATGCCGGCCTGGCTGAGCGCGGATATCGTTTCCAGCCGCCGCTCGGGCGTGGCGGCGCGTGGTTCCAAGCTGCGCGCGAGCTTGCGGTCGAGCGTGGTCACCGACAGCGCCACCGCGGCCAGGCGTTCCTTCGCCATCTCGGCCAGGATGTCGATGTCGCGCTGGATCAGCGCCGATTTGGTGACGATGGTGACGGGATGCCGCGTATCGCGCAGCACCTCGAGAATGCCGCGCATGATCTGGAAATTGCGCTCGGCCGGCTGGTAGGGATCGGTGTTGGTGCCGAGCGCGATCGGCGCGCAGACATAGCCCGGCTTGGCGAGTTCGGCCTTGAGCAGCCGCGCCGCCTCAGGCTTGACCAGGATGCGGCTTTCGAAATCGAGCCCGGGCGACAAGCCCAGATAGGCGTGGGAAGGCCGCGCGAAGCAATAGATGCAGCCATGCTCGCAGCCGCGATAGGGGTTGATCGAGCGGTCGAAGGGGATGTCAGGGGAATCGTTGCGCGCGATGATGGTCTTGGTGGCGTCGGTGGTGTAGCGCGTCTCGCGCCGCGGCGGCGCCTCGTCGGCCA
>Ga0187810_10000113_pt1 | contig 37112 bp, 41 predicted proteins | sample NC_wetland_sal_i_9_FD_132963 | JGI IMG/M metagenome (GOLD analysis project Ga0187810, IMG submission 132963) | Wetland sediment microbial communities from Neuse River Estuary, North Carolina, USA - ASW_5 | ecosystem: Environmental > Aquatic > Freshwater > Wetlands > Sediment | place: USA: North...
ACGCGGCGTACCTCGGTCTGCGGCTGGAAGCTCAGCAGATAGACGCCGTTGCCGGCCACGCTGCGGTCGGTCGAGAAGGCGAGCACCGGCACGCCGCGGTCGCGCGCCACCGGTCCCACCGCGCTGACGGACGCGGCGAACAGCGGCCCCACGATCACTTCGGCGCCTTCGTCGAGCAGCTTCTGCGCCGCCGCGACGGAGCCTTCCGCAGTACCGCTGTCCTCGGCCGTCATCAGGATGATGTTGGTGTTGCCGGAATCGTAGAGCGCCAGTTCCGCGGCGCGCAGCAGGGAATTGGCCAGTGCGCGCACATTCGCCGTAGGATTGTTGAAGGGCAGGATCACCCCCACGCGTACCGGCACGGCCTCCGGCGCGATGTTGGGCAGCCTGAGGAAGTCCGGGGCCTGGGTGGTGAGCTGGTGGGGTGCCGGCGGCGGCTCGGGAACGGGCGGCGGCGACGGCGGCGCCTTGGTCGTCGTGCAGGCACCTATCAACAGGCAAGCCGCAATGGCACAAAGGCGACGGAAGGAATCGGACGATGGCATGGAAGGCTCCTCAACCCGGCGAGCCTAAGCATAACGAGGGCGCGCGACAATCGTTGTCGCCCGGGCTTTACGTCGTGGCGACGCCCATCGGCAATGCGCGTGATGTCACCATGCGCGCACTGGATGTGCTGGCCGGGGCCGATTTGATCGCGGCCGAGGATACCCGCGTCACCGCCAAACTCCTTGCGATCTTCGCGATTTCGCGCCCCTTGACGGCCTATAACGATCACAACGGGCCGCGCGAGCGCCCTCGCCTCCTGGCCAAACTGAAAGAGGGCGCGCGGATCGCCCTGGTCAGCGACGCGGGCACTCCGCTGGTATCCGATCCGGGCTTCAAGCTCGTCCGCGAAGCACTCGCAGAAGGAATTGCCGTGCAGGTGCTGCCCGGCGCCTCGGCGCCGCTGGCGGCCTTAACCTTGTCGGGTCTGCCGAGCGACCGCTTCCTGTTCGCGGGGTTCCTTCCGGCCAAAAGTGCCGAGCGGCGCACCACGCTGGCGGAGTTGAAAGGCGTGCGGACCACGCTCGTCTTTTTCGAATCGCCGCAGCGGTTGGCCGAGAGCCTGGCCGATTTCGCCGCCGTGCTGGGCCCTCGTCCGGCGGCGGTGACGCGCGAGCTGACCAAGCTGCACGAGGAAGTGCGCCGCGGCGATCTCGAAGAATTGGCGCGCCATTATGCGTCCGTCGATCCGCCGAGGGGCGAGATCACGCTGGTGATCGGTCCGCCCGCCGAGGCGGCAACCGATTTTTCCCGCGTCGATGCGGCGCTCGACATGGCGCTCCAACATATGCCGGTGCGCGCGGCGGTCGATCTGGTGTCGGCCATGCTGGAAGCGCCGCGCCGCGAGGTCTACGCCCACGCGCTGGCGAAGAAGAAGGATGGCGATTCATAGCTGTCGTCCCGGCCCAGCGATGCGTTAGCATCGCGGAACCGGGACCCACTGAGACGCGTCGTGGTGGGTCCCGGGTTTCGCTGCGCTCACCCGGGATGACAGTTGTTGGGATGATAAAATCAGCAGCTACCAAACTTCAACTTCGCAAAGCCGCCGAGAGGCGCGGGCGGCGCGGCGAGACGCTCGCGACGCTGCTCTTGTTGTGCAAAGGCTATCGCATCCTCGGCCGCCGGGTGAAGACGCGCGCCGGCGAAATCGACCTGATCGCCAAAAGCCTGCGCGGCGTGGTCTGTTTCGTCGAAGTCAAAGCCCGACCCGACGAGGGCCTGGCCACCGAAGCCATCGGCGCGCGCCAGCGCGCCCGCATCGTCCATGCGGCCGGGCTTTACTTGGCGGGCAAGCCGTGGCCGGCGCGGTTCGACGTCATCACGGTGGTTCCGGGGCGCCTGCCGCGCCATTTGAAGGACGCCTGGCGGCCGGACGATATATAGGGCTTGAGAAAACCCGCCGGAATGACGATTTATGTCTCGTACCTCACCCTTCGACAGGCTCAGGGTGAGGGGGTTAGCTTACCCTCATGCTGAGCTTCGTCATCCCGCGCTTGTCGAGGGGCGAAGCATGAGGGCCGGGAAGGACGCATGAAGCTCACCGTCGCCATCCAGATGGACCCCATCGAGACCGTCAAGGTCGAGGCGGATTCCACCTTCGCGCTCGCCTTGGAGGCCCAGGCCCGCGGCCACACCCTGTTCTATTACGGCCCGCGCCAGCTCACCTTCCGCGAAGGCAAGGTCACGGCGCCGCTGCGCCCGCTCGCGGTGCGCGCCAAAAAGGGCGATCATTTCACGCTGGGCGAGCCGGCGCGCGTCGATCTTTCGACCATGGACGTCGTGCTGCTGCGCCAGGATCCGCCCTTCGACATGGGCTACATCACCACCACCCACCTGCTCGAACGCATCCATCCCAAGACGCTGGTAGTCAACGATCCCGGGCAAGTGCGCAACGCGCCGGAGAAGCTGTTCGTGACGGCGTTCCGGGAGTTGATGCCGCCGACGCTGATTACGTCCGACGCGAGCGAGATCCGCTCCTTCCGCGCCGAGCACGGGGACATCATCCTGAAGCCGCTTTACGGCAACGGCGGGGCGGGGGTCTTCCGCGTCAAGCCCGACGACGAAAACCTCGGTTCGCTGCTCGAGATGTTCACCACTTTCTACCGCGAACCTATCATGGCGCAGCGCTATCTGCCCGAAGTGCGCCAAGGCGACAAACGCATTATCCTGGTGGACGGCGAATTTGCCGGCGCCATCAACCGCGTGCCCGCGGCGGGCGAGGCGCGTTCCAACATGCATGTCGGCGGCCGGGCGGAGCCGATCGAGGCGACGGCGCGCGATCTGGAAATCTGCCGCGCCATCGGTCCCGAATTGCGGGCGCGCGGGCTGATCTTCACGGGAATCGACGTGATCGGCGATTACCTCACCGAGATCAACGTCACCTCGCCCACGGGCATTCAGGAAGTGAAGCGCTTCGGCGGCCCCGACGGCGCCTCGCTGATCTGGGATGCGATTGAGAAACGACGCTGACGCCTATTGCTTCATCTGGAAGCGGCTGCGGTAGCGCTCGTCGAGCTTCGATAGCGGGAAGCAGATGAACACGTCGGTGGTGGCGAACTGCCGGTCGATCACCGCGCCGTCCCCGATCCACGCCCCGGCCCGCACATAGCCCTTCAAGAGCGGCGGCAGCTTGCGCAGCGCCTCCTTGGGGTCGATCGCCTCTTTCGCCATCAGGTTCATGTCGACATAGCGCGCGGGATTGGCGCGCACCCGCATGTCGGCGGGGGCCAGATGGAAGTGGTGGAGGTAGGACAAAGGCAACGCCAGCGCCTTGGGATCGGTGCCGGAGAAGGAGGCGCAGCCGAACATCACGTCGACGGCGAAGCGCGCGTTGTAGACCATCACCCCGCGCCACAAAAGCTGCATGGCGCCGGGTCTGGAGCGATATTCCTTGAGCACGCAGGAGCGGCCCAGCTCCAGAAGACGCGCACCTTTGAAGCCGCGCAGCATCGGGGCGATGTCGTATTCGCTCGCCGTATAGAAGCCGCCCACGCGCGCCGCGTCGACGTCGCGCATCAAACGATAGGTGCCCACCACGGCCGGCTGGCCGTCGTCGTCGATCGCTTCGCGGTCGACCACCAGAAGGTGGTCGCAAACCTCGTCGAAGCGGTCGAAGTCGCGCCCCGAGGCGCGCATGTCGTCCGACGGAAGCGCCCCCATCTCCTCGTAGAAGACGTGATAGCGAAGCCGCTGCGCCGCTTCCACCTCGTGGTCGGTCTCGGCTAGACGCACTTCGAGCGCGCCCGACACAGCCAAAACCGGCCAGTGCGTCAAGCGTCCCTCGAGGGGTCCGGGCTCGTGAATGTTGACCATTGTGCGTTTCCGCTTCTCTTGGGGTCCAACACGGCGCGAAAGCGAAATTCTATCCTAGGGCGGAGTTCAAAACAAATCCGGACGGCCGTTCGCCGCCGGGCGTTCCGGGCCCTGAAGATAGGTACTAATACGGTTATCGATCGCCGCCATGAAGAAAGCGTGACGGGCGGCGACTTCATGTCTCAACGGGGGCCCGGCGATAACGAGTGCCCAAGAGCAGGAACAGCACGATGGCCGGAATGCCGATCAGGCCGGCGGCAATGAAGAACACGGCATAGGCCTCCATCAGGCCGAAGCTGCCCTTCAACAGGTCGATGGCCGCTCCCGACATGGTTTTGAGGAGCTTGCCCGCGATGGTGTAGGCCGAGGTCAGAAGCGCGTATTGTGTCGCGGTATAGCCCAGGCTCGTCAGACTCGACATGTAGGCCACCAGCGACACGCCCGCGAAGCTGGTCGAAAAACTGTCACCCGCCATCAGGCAGCAGAACAGGATCGGATTCGGCCCCTGGTGCGCCAAGAGCGCGAACGACGCGATGAACGACGCCTGCATGATGCCGCCCGCCACCAGCGCCTTGGTGATGCCGAAGCGGGCTGCCACGAAGCCGCCGGCGGCGATGCCGCAAAACGAGCCGATGAGGCCCAGCGTGCCGCGCACCGAGCCGACGAAACTCTTGGTCAATCCGATGTCGTGATAGAACGGATTGACCATCGGCCCGCGCAGAAAATCGGGCAAGTTGAACAGGCTGATCGCCAAGAGCATCACCAGCGCCAGCATGCCGTGGGCTTTGAAGAAGGCACGGAACGGACCGACGATCGCGTCGGCAAGGCCGCGGCCCGATGTCAGCGGCATGCTTTGCGATTTCTGCCGCAGCACGAATTCCGCCCCTTCGGGTTCCTTGGCCATCAGGCAGGCGACGATGCCGATCACCAGCAACATGGCGTAGAGAATGTAGGACGCCGACCAGCCCAGATACGAGGCCAGGATCAGGATCAGCGCGTCGGTGGCGAGCAGGGCGACGCGGTAGCCGAGGGTCACGGTGGAGGTCAAAAGGCCGAGTTCGTTCTTGTTGCGCGCGGTCTCGATACGCCAGGCGTCGATCACGATGTCCTGTGTTGCGGAGGAAAAGGCGACCAGGGCGGCGAAGCCCACCAGCATGAACAAGGACGATTTTGGTTGTGCCAGCGCCATGCCGACGAGGCCGCAGGCGATCAGGAGTTGCGCCAGCAGCATCCAGCCCCTGCGCCGGCCCAGCCGGCCGAACAACGGGGCGGAGACGCGATCGATCACCGGCGCCCAAATCCACTTGAGCGAATAGGCGATGCCGACGCCCGACGCCAATCCGATGGCCGTCAGCGTGATGCCTTCGTCGCGCAGCCAGAAGCCGAAGGTGTTGCCCACCAAGAGGAACGGCAGGCCCGACGAAAAGCCGAGCGCGAGCATGATGAGGTTCTGCCGCTCGAAATAAGCGGACAGCGGAACACCGGAAGGTTTGCTCATGCGGCGGCCGAAGGACGGGCGGCACGATCGGGGAATAAAGCTGCGAACATCTCGTCCAGCTGAGTTGGTTCGACGGGTTTGGTGAGGAAACCATCCATACCCGCCTCGCGGCAAGCCCTGCGTCCCGTTTCCAGCACGTCGGCGGTGAGTGCGACGATTGGCGTATGCACCTTGCCCAGGCGCGCCTCGATCGCGAGAATCGCTTTGGTGGCTTCGATGCCGTCCATGCCCGGCATGTGGATGTCGGTGAGCACCAGATCGAAGCTGCCGGTCTCCAGCGCTTTGACAAGCGCTTCGCCGCTGGTCACGACGGTCACTTGATGGCCGCGCCGGCGCAACAGCTCTTTGGTGAGCAGGGCGTTGATCGGGTTGTCTTCGGCCAAGAGCACGGTGAACGAGGCGGCGGGCGCGGCGGGTGCGGATTTCGCTGCCGGCTCGGCGGCAGGCCGCGGCTCGGGTGTGCGTTGCGTGAGACGGTTCGTCAGCGTGGTCTGGCGGATGGGTTTGACGAGGTAGCCGGCAAAGCCGCGCGCCTTGAGTTCGCCGGCGTCGGCATGGGCGGTCGGCGGCAACAGCAGGAAGGCGGGCACGTTCGGCAGAGGACTTGCCGCAACCATCGCCTCGGGCGCGGTGCCGGCATCGATCAGCACCGCATCGGCCCTGCGCAAGCCGTCTTCGGTCAGGCGTGCACTTTGTCCGCCCGCCGCCGCGATCTGGGCGGACAGACCCTCGCGCAACACGGGATTGGCGGTGATGAGCGCAATGTGCCGGCCTGCCAGCGCCGGCGGAGCGGTATCGGCGGGAACCGCGACAACGGCCGGCAGCGTGAACCAGAAGTTGCTGCCGCCGCCGGGGACGGGATCCAGTCCGATCTCGCCGCCCATGGCTTTGACGAGGCGCCGCGAAATCGCCAGTCCCAAACCGGTGCCTTCGAATTTGCGCGCGTGGCTGGAATCGGCCTGGACGAATTCTTCGAAGATCTCCTTGCGCTTGTCCTCGGGCACGCCGACGCCGGTGTCGCGCACGTCGAAGCGGATGCGGTTGCGTTCGGGGTCCTCCACCAGCGAAGCCTGGATGCGCACGCCGCCATTCTCGGTGAACTTGATGGCGTTGCCGACGAGGTTGACGAGCACCTGACGCAGCCGCATGCGGTCGGTGAGGATGGCGACCGGCACGTCGGCGTTTGCCACGGCGACGATCTCGATGCCTTTGACGTGCGCGCGCGTGCAGAGCAGCTCGCAGACGCTTTCGATGATGGCCCGGATGCCGGCTTCCTCGTTTTCCAGCGTCAGGGTGCCGGATTCGATCTTGGAGAAATCGAGGATGTCGCCGATCAGGGCCAGCAAGGTTTCGCCCGATTGCATGATGGCGTCGGCATAGGCGTGCTGGGCGGGGCTCAGTTCGGACTCGAGCAAGAGGCGGGCCATGCCGAGCACGCCGTTCATGGGCGTGCGGATCTCGTGGCTCATGGTGGCCAGGAACCCGCTCTTGGCGCGGTTGGCGGCCTCGGCTTTGTCGCGCGCTTCGGTGAGGGCGTCTTCCAGGGCTTTGCGCTCGGTAATGTCGCGGCCGACGCTTTGCACTTCGACCAGCCGCCCGAGATTGTCGCGCACCGCGAAATCTTCCCAAGAGATCCAGCGCCAGCCGAACGCCGTTCGCAGGTGCTGGTCGTAGTGCACGTGGGCATGCCCGCTTTCGATGCCGCCGAAGCTGCCGAAATAGGGGGTGCGGGAATCGGGATGCACTTCGGGTGCGAAGGGTCTTCCCAGCGTGGTCTGGGTATTGAGGCCGAACAGGCGGAAGAAGGCATCGTTGCCGTAGGTAAGGGTGGAGTCCGGCGCGCGGCGGAAGATGGCGTCGCCCTGCGAATCCACCAGGGCCTTGTAGCGGGCCTCGCTCTGGTTCAGCCGGACGTTCATCGCCGCCGCCGCGGCGAGCGAGCTCTCAAGCCGCGCGGCAACGCCTTGAAGCTGGGTGGCCTGGTGGTCGGCGAGTTCGCTTCGCGTGCGGGCAAGGATGAAGCCGTGAAGCAGATACAGGATGACCGCCGCGCACAGAGCGGCGAAAGTACTGGGCAGCATGACGCCCAGATGGCCATGCAGAACGACGTCGCCAAGCGCCGCAACCAGCAGCGCCATGGCGGCAAAGCCGAAAACGCTGCGCAGGACCCGCAGGACCATGGTTCCGCTCCCCATGACAATAAGCGGCAGGCGGCCTTGCAAATTCCTTAAAATACTGTGGTTGCACACGTTTTCCCGCGACTTTGGGGGGTGCTTCCGGGCTGTCGTCACAAAAGCTTCGCAGAACTGTGATGGACGTTGCACCGAACCCGGGCGTGTTGGCGTTTCGGATAACAAGATGAGGACGGCGCTTGGAGCGGAAATGCCTGCCAAGCGCTTGATGCGGCGGGGTTTTGTAAATGGTCAGGGGGGTGTCTTTGGTGGCGGAGGGGGCCGCTGGACCCAATCGGGCTGACGATCTATGCGCAACGCCCTGCTCAAGTCCGACGACCAACCGAACTCTGGGCAGCCTATGGCCGATATGGCGTTGAGCAACTTCACGGTTCCCGAACAGAAACTCGCGGCCGTCAAGCGCAGCGGCGCCGGCGACCGCCGTTTCCGCTGGCTTACTTGGTCGGCCTGCATGTTGGTGCTGGTAATATTCGCCGGCGTGATGATCGCGTTGAGCTTGGGTGCGGCCCCGGCCATCAAGCAATACGGATTGTCGTTCCTCTACAGGGAAGACTGGAACCCGGTCACCGACAAATTCGGCGGCCTTGCCTCCATCTACGGCACCATGGTCAGCTCGGTGCTGGCCATGTTTATGGCCGTGCCCGTCGGGATCGGCATCGCCATTTTCCTCACCGAGATTTGCCCGCGCTCGCTGCGCCGGCCGATCGGCATTTCCATCGAGCTTTTGGCCGGCATCCCGAGCATCGTCTACGGCATCTGGGGCCTGTTCACCTTTGCGCCCTTTTTCCAGCAGAACGTCCAGCCCTGGTTCGTGGACGCCGTGGCCAATATTCCGATTCTGCAGGATCTCTTCGCCGGCCCGCCATACGGGATCGGCATCTTCACGGCCTCGTTCATTCTGATGATCATGATCCTGCCGTTCATATCGGCAGTGACCCGCGACGTCTTCAACACCGTTCCCGTCACCCTCAAGGAATCGGCTTACGCCATGGGCTGCACGACCTGGGAGGTGGTGTGGCATGTGGTACTGCCGTTCGCACGCACCGGCGTCGTGGGCGGCGCCATGCTGGCGCTGGGTCGCGCCTTGGGTGAGACGATGGCGGTCACCTTCGTCATCGGCAATGCGCACCGCATCGCCACCTCGCTGTTCGCACCGGGCACCACGATTTCCGCCACCATCGCCAACGAGTTCACGGAAGCCGTGGGCGACCTCTACCGCTCTTCGCTGATCGAACTCGGCCTCATCCTCTTCTTCATCACCTTCGTGGTGCTGGCGGCGGCGCAGATCATGCTGCGTGCGCTCGAGAAACGGGCGGGGGGCGTGCAGGGATGAGCTTCGACCGCAGAATTTACAAAAGGCGCAAGCACCGCAACGCGATGTGGCTTTTCCTGTCGACGTTCGCGGCGGCGTTCGGCCTGATCTGGCTGGGGTTGATCCTGTATTCGCTGTTCTACAACGGCTTCAACAGCCTCTCCCCCGACGTCTTCACCAAGATGACGCCTGCGCCCGGCGAATCCGGCGGCTTGGCCAACGCCATCGTCGGAAGCGTGATGATGAGTTCGCTGGCGGTGCTGGCCGGAACGCCGTTCGGCATCCTGGCCGGGACCTATCTTGCCGAGTACGGGCGTTACGCGCGGCTGTCCTTCTTCGTCCGCTTCGTCAACGACATCCTGTTGAGTGCGCCCTCCATCGTGGTGGGCCTGTTCATCTACGAGCTGATCGTCGCCAACACCCATACCTTTTCGGCCTGGGCGGGCGCCGCCGCGCTGACGATCATCGTGATTCCGGTGGTCGTGCGCACGACGGAGAACATGCTGCTGCTGGTCCCCAACGGCTTGCGCGAAGCCGCCGCCGCGCTGGGCGCCCCGCGTGCGGCGGTGATCAAGGCCGTGACTTGGCGCGCGGCGCGCGCGGGCATCGTCACCGGCGTCCTTCTGGCCGTGGCGCGCATCTCGGGCGAGACGGCGCCGTTGCTGTTCACCGCCTTCGGCAATCAGTTCTGGAGCACGGACCTCAACCATCCGATGTCCAGCCTGCCGCAGGTCATCTTCAATTTTGCCATGAGCCCCTATGAGGATTGGCACCGGCTCGCCTGGGCCGGCGCGCTTTTGATCACCATCACGGTGCTCGCGATGAGCATTGCGGCCCGGCTACTCGAATCGACCAAGCGGAGTTGAGACATGGATGTCGCGGTCCAGCAGGAAGTGAAGGTCAGCGTCAAAAACCTGGACTTCTACTACGGTGACAACAAGGCGCTGAAGGGCATCTCGATGCCGATCTACGATCGCAAGGTGACCGCCTTCATCGGCCCGTCCGGTTGCGGCAAGTCAACGCTTCTTCGCATCCTCAACCGCATCTACGAGCTTTATCCCAACCAGCGTGCGGAAGGCGAAGTGCTGCTCGACGGCGAAGACATCCTGCACTCCAAGCAGGATCTCAACCTCTTGCGCGCGCGCGTCGGCATGGTGTTCCAGAAGCCCACGCCCTTCCCGATGACGATTTGGGACAACATCGCGTTCGGCATCAAACTGTACGAGCGCATGCCGCGTTCGGAGCTGGACGGCCGCGTGGAGGATGCGCTGCAGCGCGCCGCGTTGTGGGGCGAGGTCAAGGACAAGCTGAAGGAATCCGGCCTCAGCCTGTCGGGCGGCCAGCAGCAGCGCCTGTGCATCGCGCGCACCGTGGCGACGCGGCCGGAAGTGATCCTGCTCGACGAACCTTGCTCGGCGCTCGATCCGATTTCGACCGCCAAGATCGAGGAACTGATCGACGAGTTGGTGAAGGATTACACGATCGCCATCGTCACCCACAACATGCAGCAGGCCTCGCGCACGTCGGACTTCACGGCCTTCATGTATCTGGGCGAGCTGATCGAGTTCGGCGAAACCGAGAAGGTCTTCACCGCGCCCACCAACAAGCGCACCGAGCAATACATCACCGGCCGGTTCGGATGAATCGTCATCCCGAACGATCGTTCGGGATGCCCGGCACCGCTACCGCAGATGATTGATCCGCCGGAACGACAATGCTTCGGCGATGTGGGCGCGCCTGACCTCTTCTATGCCCTCCAGATCGGCAATGGTGCGCGCCACGCGCAAGACGCGATGATAGCCGCGCGCCGTCAGCCGCATGGCTTCGGCTGCATCGGCCAACAGCTTGGCGCCCGCGGGTTCGGGCGTGGCGACGCGATCGAGCAGTTCGCCTTCAGCTTCCGCATTGGTGCGGATGCCGGCTTCGGCAAAGCGGGCGCGCTGGATGTCGCGCGCCTTTGCCACCCGCGCGGCGACGTCGGCGGAGGATTCGGAAGGCGGCGGCAGGCTGAGATCGGCGGCGGAGACGCCGGGCACTTCCACATGGATGTCGATGCGGTCGAACAGCGGCCCCGAGATTTTCGACTGGTAGTCCTGGGCGCATTTGGGCGCGCGGCCGCAGGCTTGCGCCGGATCGCCGAGATAGCCGCAGCGGCACGGATTCATCGCCGCGACGAGTTGGAACCGCGCCGGAAAGCGCACATGCGCATTGGCCCGCGCCACGATGGCCTCGCCGGTTTCGATCGGCTGGCGCAGCGAATCCAGCACGGCGCGCTGAAATTCCGGCAGTTCGTCGAGAAACAGCACGCCCAGATGCGCCAGCGAAACCTCGCCGGGCTTCACCTTCAGCCCGCCGCCGACCAGCGCCGCCATCGAGGCGGAGTGATGCGGATTGCGGAACGGCCGCCGCCGCGAGATGGTGCCGCCGGGCAATTCGCCCGCCAGCGACTGCACCATGGAAATTTCCAGCGCCTCGCGGGCATCGAGCGGCGGCAAGAGGCCGGGCAGGCGCTGCGCCAGCATCGACTTGCCCGCGCCGGGCGGGCCGATCATCAGCATGTTATGGCCGCCCGCCGCCGCGATCTCGAGCGCGCGCTTGGCCGTCTCCTGCCCCTTCACGTCCTTGAGGTCGGGGATCGACACCACATCGTCGGCCAGCCGCGCCGCGGGCCGGTTCAGCACCTGCACGCCGCGGACGTGATTGACCAAGCCGATCAGCGAGGGCGTGGCGATGATTTCGGTGTCGCCGGCCCAGGCCGCTTCGGCGCCGCACGCCGCCGGACAGATGAGCCCGCGGCCTTGCGCGGAGGCCGCCAGCGCCGCCGGCAGCACGCCCGCCACGGCGATCACCTGGGCATCGAGCGACAGCTCGCCCAGCGCCACATAGCGTTCCATTTCGCTGGCCGGCAGCACGCCCATGGCCGCCAGCAAACCCAGCGCGATGGGAAGGTCGTAGTGGCTGCCTTCCTTGGGCAGATCGGCCGGGGCCAGATTCACCGTCACGCGCTTCCACGGCATGGAAAGGCCGATGGCCGACAGCGCTACGCGCACGCGCTCCTTCGACTCGCCCACCGCCTTGTCGGCCAGGCCCACCAGCGTGAACTGGCCGCCGCCGGACTCGGCGACATGCACCTGCACATCGACGGGGAGCGCCTCGATGCCCTGGAAAGCCACCGTATAGATATGTGCAATGGTCATGCGATGCCGCGCACCGCCGTGCTGACCGCCGTCATGCTTCCCCCCGCTGCCGCGGACAATCTAACGCGGATCGGTTTGCCTTGCACGCGCTCGCGCCGCCACATACGGTCCGCTGCCGCGTTGCAGAAAGGCGGCCCGTGATGAAACGCGCACTCCTTTCGTTGCTCTTGCTGGCGCCGGCCCATGCCGGCGAGGTGTTCACCGACGGCGCCGCCGGCGCCAAGGTGCACGAGTCATCGGGTTTCGTCTGTCCTTTGAAAGTCGCCGGGTTCGAGCGCGACGCGGTGGGCGTGCGCGATCCGCAGGCGAAAGCCGATTACTGCGCCTATTCGGCGCTCGACGGCGTTTATGGCAGCGTGGTGCTGCAGCCTCTGCCGAAGAGTTACGATCCCAAGGCGGTGCTGGCTGCCGATTTTGCGGTACAGGAAGGCTCGGGCGGCAAGTTGCTTTCCGAGTGGGTGCAGCCGGTCGGTCCCAAGGCGGCGCCGCTGACCGTCTATTTGCGCTCCTACGAAACCGCGCATCTGGAAACGCTGCATTACCGCACGCTGTTTGCCAGCGCCGCCGTCGGCGCCTGGGCCGTGCAGGTGACGGTCGAATACGCCGATCCGCGCGACAAGGATCTGGAGCAAGCCTTCCTGGAGGCCACCTACGCCGCCGCCGTGGCAAAGCTCGCCGCGCCCAACCCCTGATTCCCGCTAGAACAAAGCACCTTCAAACAGAATCGGCGCTTTTGCGCACGCCGCTCTAGCTTGCCCGAACCGAATGGCGCCGAATCCACTCGGCCAGTTCGTCTTCACCGAGCGTATCGGAGGCCAGCGAGAGGATGACGGCCACGCATTGAGCATCGTCGGCGATCAGATCAAAGCCGTTCAGCACCAGGAACGATTCCTGCGCGACCAATGCGATTCGCTTGTTGCCGTCGATGAACGGGCGGTTTTTCGCGAGCCCGAAGGCGTAGCTCGCGGCCAATGCCGCCGCATCGGGTCCGCCATACGCTGCCAGGTTCTGCGGCCTGGCCAGCGCGGACTCGAACAGGTTCTGGTCGCGGATTCCGGATGCACCGCCATGCTCCGCCAGTTGTTCGTCGTGTGCGGCGAGCAGAACTTGGGGGCTCAGCCACACCCAACTCATTTGGCAAGCACGCGAAGGGCGTTGCGCCGCTTCTTCATGACGGCGCGAACGATTTCCAACTGCTTCGCCGTGTCGGGATCGTAGGGTGTCAGGCGGAATCCGTCGGGCGCTTGGGTCAGGATCAGGGTGTCGCCCTTTTCGACCTTAAGCGCTGACAGCGCCTCCTTCGGGAGGGTCACGCCGAGGGAATTGCCCACCTGGATGATCTTCAGCTTGGCGTTCATGTTCGTACACCTGTTATAACAGGACGTTATAACGAATGTACTAACCGAGCAAGCCTATTCCGGCGCCAGGGTGACGTGGATGCCGTCGAGCTCTTCCGAGCAGACGAGCTGGCAGGAAAGCCGCGAGTTCGGCTGCACCGCCAGCGCCATGTCCAGCATGTCCACCTCGCCGTCCTTGGGCGGTTCGAGTTTTTCGTACCAGCCGTCTTCGACATAGACCTGACAGGTGGCGCAGGCGCAGGCGCCGCCGCATTCGGCCGCCACCGGCAGACCCGCATCGCGCAGCATCTCCATGATCGTCCAGCCCTCGCGGCCTTCGATCACGATTTCCTTGCCTTCGCGGTCCTTTGCATAAATCTTCATCGCAACAAATCCCGTTATGCCACGCCCAGTTTCTTCTGCAGATTGGTGGACGAGGTTGTGTATTGAAAGCGCAGCTTCTCGTTCGGCCGGCAGATGTGGAAGGCGGCCTGCGCCATCAGGGCGGCCTCGTGGAAGCCCGACAGGATCAGCTTCAATTTACCGGGATAGGTGATGATGTCGCCGATGCCGAAGATACCCGGCGTCTGGCTTTCGAACTTCGCCGTGTCCACCGGGATCAGGTTTTCGTTGAGATTGATGCCGAACTCGGCGATGGGGCCCAGCTTGATGGTCAGCCCGAAGAACGGCAGGAAGGCGTCGGCATCGACTTGCCATTCTTTTTTGTCGTGGCCCTGCAGGGTCGCGGCGGAAAGCTGACCCTTGTCGCCGTGCAGCGCTTTCACACTGGCGACGTGGAAGGCGATCTTTTTTTCGGCCACCAGCTCGCGCATCTGGTTGACGCTGTGCTGTTGGGCGCGGAAGCCGTCGCGGTGATGCACCAGCGTCAGGCTCTTGGCGATGGGCGCCAGGTTCAGCGTCCAGTCCAGCGCGGAATCGCCGCCGCCGGCGATCAGCACGTTCTTGCCGCGGAACGCCTCCATCTTGCGCACGGAGTAATGCACGCTCGTGCCTTCGTAGGCCTCGATACCGGGAATCGGCGGCCGCTTGGGCACGAAGCTGCCGGCGCCCGCGGCGACCACCACTACGGGGGCGACGATCTCGGTGCCGGCATCGGTGGTGAGCTTCCAGCGCCCATCGGGAAGTTTGGTCAGCCCGCTGGCCATCTCGCCGAAATGGAATGCGGCGCCGAACGGCTTGATCTGTTGCATCAGCCGGTCGACCAGCTCCTGTCCGGTGACGATGGGCAGGCCCGGGATGTCGTAGATCGGCTTTTCGGGATAAAGCTCGGTGCACTGGCCGCCGGGGCGGTCCAGGATGTCCACCAGATGGCATTTGAGGTCCAGAAGCCCCAGCTCGAACACGGCGAACAGGCCGATCGGCCCGGCGCCCACGATAGCGACATCGGTTTGAATGGGTGAATTCACATCTGTGCCTTGTTGTTAGTAAAAAACTTCAGTACATGTATGTGAAAGGGTTGTCACCAACAAGCCGGTCGGATCGCGCAGTGCCGCCCGGCCGCGGAGGCGGCATCGCTCATGAGCGGACAAGACTCGCAAATTCGTGAGGCCAGCCAATGCGTTAGCATGGCAGATCTGCGCACCGAGATCGATCGGCTGGATCGCTTGCTGGTGAGGCTCCTTTCCGATCGCCAGCGCTATATCGAACGTGCCGCGGAAATCAAATCCCGGCGCGCTGAAATTCGCGACCAGGCCCGCATCGACGATGTTCTGGCAAAGGTGGCGGAGGAGGCCGAAAGGGCTGGGCTGGACCCAGGCTTGGCCCGCGCCGTATGGCTGGTGCTGATGGAACGCTCGATCGAGATCGAGTTCGCGGCTTTTGATTCTCAGCGCGCCAAATAATCTTTGATGAAGGCCTGCACCGCCTCGGCGGTGGTCTTCAGTGTGTCGACGGCGATGGAGGCGTTGCCGCGATCGTGGGCCGGATCGATCGGTTCGGCGGCTGCGGCCGCATCGGCCATGGCGAAAGCGCCGACGCCGCGCGCCGCGCCCTTCAGCGTATGGGTGACTTCTTTCCAGGATTTGGTGTCGCGCGCTTCGAGGATGCTGCGCAGGCGGGCGACCATCTCGCAGGTCTGCACGTCGAACAGATGAAGCACTTCCGCGTTGAGAGCCTCGTCCCCGCCCGTGTAACGGGAAAGGTGATCGATATCGATGACGGCCTTCATGGGCATGGGTGCATTCCACTCAAAGGTTCGTCCAGCATGCCCTGTTTCCCTCAATACCCCGTTAACAATGGGATCGGGCGTGCCGGCCCTACGCGGGCAGCCAGCCGTTTGGGAATGGCGAGACGCCGAACATCCAACTGTGGAAGTACAAAAACCCGCCGAACAGCACCACGGCCACAGTGAAGCGCCAGTCGAAGTACTCGCGCGCCACAAATCTGTTGCGCCCAGCCGCAATCGCCGCGAAGGGGAGGTTGGAGGTTTGGGCCGAAATCGCCTGCCACTCAGCTGGGCGCTTGCGCTTGACCTTGGCGTCGATGGCACGTGTGCCCAGCGTGGCGAGCACCAGGAAGGCGGCGAAAAAGATCGCCGAGGCCAGCGTACCGGTGGCGATCAGATGCGTGCCCGACCAGATGGTGGCGCCCCACAAAAATGGATGGCGCGTGATCCGCAGCACGCCGTCGATCTTTGCCGCGCCTTGCCCTGCCGACGTGGGATTTCCTCGCGTCACGCCCGGCACCGCCAGCGCGAAGGCGAGGAAGATGAGCGGAATGGCGAGGTCGCGAAAATGGCCGGCGTCGAACAAGGCGACGTTGTCGAGGCTGGCGTTGGCGCGGTTGTAAGCGATGCACATCCAGACGATGGCCGCGAGCGAGGCAAGCGCAAACAGGCCCGTGTAAACGCCTTCGCCGATCCTGCCCACGATCCAGTCGCGCAGCGCCGTCCCCGAGACGGCAAGATGGATGGCCAGGAATACGCACGCCGCGGCGATCAGATTTGTCATGCTTGCCTCGCGATTCGACGGTTGCGCGCATGATATGGGTGGGCCGTCTCGGCGCCAGCCCGCCGGCGCGTGCGGCGAGATAGCATCCGCACAATGTCACGCAATTGAAGTCTTCGCCGCGGTATCCTGCGCCCGCGAGCACGACCAGAAGCTCCTGCGGATCGCGGTATGTCCGCAGGGGCTCTCCCGCCCCGGCGCCCACGATGCGCGAGGCAAGCGGATCGGCGAGCACCGGCGGAATGTCCGATAGGTGATGCGCCGCGCGGTGCATGGCCGCGCCCTGGGCGGTGCGGCTGGCGGTGTTTTCGATCGTCCGGAGCCCCCGGCCCCGCTGCAGAGTCGGTGCAAAACCGTCAGCATCCCCTCGCGCCGGGGAAAGCGGCATGGTTAAACTCCACCGGCCAAAAGTGCGAGGACGTTCATGGCGACGCTTACTCCCGATCGCCCCGGGCCGACCCTGTTACAGCCTGCCGAAATGCTGCCCACGGAACGCGACGAGCGCCCGCGTCCGCGGATGGAAATGGGCTCGCGGGTGGGCCAGTTCGCCTCGCTGGTGCTGGCCGCCTTCTGGATCGGCGCTGCGGGTGCCTATCTGTGGGGTCTCTTGGGCGCCAAGGGCCTCGAGGCGCTCGATCTTCAGCAAATGGCGATTTGTCTGGCGCTGACTCTGGTGCCGCCGATCTGGTTCGTGGTGGTGGCCTGGGCGCTGGCCCGCGGCCAGGCGATGGCCTCCTCGGCCAACGCCCTGGTGGAAGCCACCGACCGGCTGTTCTCGGCCGATGAAACCGCCTCGCGCACGGCAGCCCGGCTCGGCCGCGCCGTCCGGCGCGAACTGGATGCCCTCAATGCCGGGCTGGACGGCGCCTTCACGCGCCTGCGCGCCCTCGAAAGCGTCTTGGAAGGCCAGATCGCCTCGCTGGACGAGGCCGGCGCGCGGGTCGACGTGCGGGGCGAGGCGTTGGCCGCCCGTCTCACGGCGGAGCGCGAGCGCATCGAAGGCGTGGCCGGATCGCTGGCCGACACGGCCACGCGCGCGGGCGAAACCGTGGCGGGACGTGCCGCCCAGCTCAAATCGATGATCGAAGCGGCGGAATCCTCGCTCAAGACGGCGGGCCAGTCGCTCGACACCCAGGCCGCCAATTTCCGCCAGGCGGCGGGGGCTGCGGCCGATGCCCCGCATGCGGCAGCGGTCGAACTCGACAAGCAGGCCAAGCGCATCGAATCCGTGGCCGATGCGGCCATGGCTCGGGCCGAATTCGTGCTCGGCCGGCAGGAACGCCATCGCTCGGCGATGAACGATCTGATGCAGCGCCTCAAGGACGACAGCGCCACCTTCGAGAATGCGCTCTCGGCCCAGCGCACCAGCATGGAGCAGGCGATCGCCTCGCTCGCGTCCGAGGCGCAGCGCTTCGAGAACACCACCGGCGATGCCGAACGCCATTTCGAGCTGATGATGACCAACGCCTCGGCGCGCACCGGTCAGTTGGCGCAGAGCTTCGCCAAGGAAGCCGAACGGCTGCGCGAAGTCGGCGAAGCGGCGTCCGCCACCATCGAGCATCTCATCGGCGCGCTGCAGGAAGCCGGCGTCGGCGCCCAGCAGTTGATCGGCGAAACCGCCACCCAGGCCAAGAACGACGCCAAGAACCTCGTCGGCGAGGCGATGGCCGAATGCGAGAAGCTGCTGCGCACCGCGGCCGATCTGTCGCAGGAAGCCGGCGAAATCCGCACCGCGCTGGCCAAGGCGGTGGATGACGTCGAGCACCACCTCGTTTCGCTTCCCGGCATCGCCCAGCAGGAAGCCCAGCGCGTACGCCAGATGGTGACGGCCGAAACCGAACAGATCCTGGATCTGTCGGCGCGCACGCTGTCGACCATCCATGCCCGCACCGCCTCGCGTCCCACCGCGCGCGAGAAGACCGAAGAAGCACCGGAAAGCGACGGCGGTCTTCGCGGGCTTGCGCTCAAGCTCACCCAGCGGGGCAAGAAGAAGCCGGAAGAGACCCACGCCAAAAACTGGCAGATGTCGACTTTGTTGGCCGCCGCGGAATCGAGCGACGGGCACAAGGATCTGCGCCCGGCCGCCGCCGCCGCCTTGGGTGCGCTGCAGGCCGCGCTCAGCGATTTGGCCATCGATCTGAACGCTATCACGTCGGATGCCGATCCGCGCGAAGACGATTGGCGGCGTTATCTAGCCGGCGACCGCGCCGTGTTCGCGCGCAAGCTGGCCACGGCGATCGACGAATCGACCGTCCACCGCATCGCCAATCTCTATCGCGAAAATGGGCGCTTCCGCGATTCGGCCGACGCCTATATCGAGGAGTTCGAGGCGCTCTTGGCCCGCGCCCGCGAAGGCGACGGCGGCGGCTTACTCGCCTCCACCATCCTGTCGGCCGACACCGGCAAGGTCTATCTCGCCATCGCTTACGCGCTGGGACGGCTATAGCCGCTTGAGCCGCGCCGCATAGAAGCCGTCCATGCCGCCGCGTTCGGCCAGATGGCACGGCAACGTGCGCAGGTCGCCGCGCGCATCGATCAGTTCGGACAGTCCGAACACCTCGTCGGCGACGACCGGTATGCGCGAGAACTCGGAATGCCGCTCGAGGAACGCGTCCGCCTGCTCGGGGCCTTCCTCGCGTTCGAGCGAACACACCGCGAACACCAGCGTGCCGCCCGGCGCTGTCATCTCGGCGGCCGCATCGATCAACTCGCCCGCCGCCTGGGCGCATAGGGTGACGTCGCTGGCGTTCTTGATCCAGGGCAGTTCCGGGTGGCGGCGGATGGTTCCCGTGGCGCTGCACGGCGCATCCAAGAGAACGAACGGCGCCGGCGCCTCGGGCTGCCAGTCGCGCGCATCGTCCAGCACGCAGTTTGCCTTGAGCCGCAGCCGTTCCAGGTTGGATTTGAGCTGCTCCATACGCGTCCCGTCGCGTTCCACCGCAATCACCTCGGCACCGGCGGCGGCAAGCTGCGCGGTTTTTCCGCCCGGCGCGGCGCACAGATCGATCACGGTTTGCCCGCGCACCTCGCCCAAGAGCAGGGCCGGAAGGCTCGCCGCCGCGTCCTGCACCCAGAAGACGCCTTCGGCGTAACCGGGCAGCGCATCGACGCGCGCATGCTCCTTCAGGCGCCGGACGCGGCCGAAGAAATGCTCCGCACCCGGAATATCGCTCTCCGCTTTGACGATGATGTCGAGCGGGGGAACGCCCTGATGGGCGCCGGCGATGGCGCGGGCGATGTCCTCGCCATAGGTCTCGCTCCAGCGCTGCCAAAGCCAGTCGGGCGTGTTGAGCCTCGGCGCGTCCTGCGCCGCCAGCACATCCTTGCCCTCGCGCGCCACGCGCCGCAGCACCGCGTTGACGAGAGGCTTGAAATGCACCGCGTGATCGTCGCCCTGGGCCAGGCGATTGGCGCCGTCCACGGCGGCGTGCGCCGGCACGTCGAGGAACAGAAGCTCGCAGGCGCCCGCCAAGAGGATCTCCGGCACGGGCCCGGCGCGATTGCGCGCGGGTGGCTTGGGCACGAACTGCCGGATCAGGGCGTCGAGCTGTCCCAGGCGCCGCAAGGTTTCGGTGGCGATGACGCGCGCAAATCCCGCGTCGCGCGGTTCGAGTCCCGCGGTGGCCGCCAACGCGCCGTCGAGCGCCGCGTCGAGCGGCCGGCGTTTGCGCAATACGTCGGAGAGGACGGACAGCGCCGCCCGCCGCGCGGGGACTCCCGCGCTCAACCCCACGGCCCGGCGGCCCGGGCGGGCTGTGCGGCCGGCTGTACCGGCTCGGCAGGTTCGCCCGCCATGGCGCGCAGCCTGGCGATGCGTTCTTCCGTAGGCGGATGACTGGCGAAAAGGCCCGCCAGGCCGCCGCCCGAAAGCGGATTGACGATGAACATGTGCGCTGTGGCCGGATTGGCTTCGGCCTCGGGATTCTGCGTCAACTGCGCCGCATGATCGATGCGCCCCAAGGCGGAAGCCAGCCACAAGGGATGGCGCGAAATTTCGGCGCCCGCCTTGTCGGCTTCGAACTCGCGCGTGCGGCTGATGGTGGCCTGCACCAGAAGGGCTGCGATCGGCGCCAGAATGGAAACCAACAGCACGCCCACGATGCCCAGCGGGTTGTTGCGGCGGCCGCCGCCGAAGAACAGGGCGAAGTTGGCCAGCATCGAAACCGCGCCCGCGATCGTTGCGGTGATGGTCATGGTCAGGGTGTCGCGGTTTTTCACGTGGCCCAGCTCGTGCGCCAACACGCCCGCCAACTCTTCGTCCGTGACGCGATTGAGCAGTCCCGTCGTCGCGCACACCGCGGCATGGTTCGGATCGCGTCCCGTGGCGAAGGCGTTGGGCTGGTCGTTCTCCACGATGCAGACACGCGGCATGGGCAGTCCCGCCGCCCGGCTCAACTGCTGCACGATGTGATAAAGGCGCGGCCCGGTGCGTTCGTCCACTTCCTGCGCGCCGTACATGCGCAGCACCACCTTATCCGAGTTCCAATAGGCAAACGTATTCATGCCCACGGCAACCAGGAAGGCGATCATCATCCCGCCGGGCCCGCCGATCAGGAAGCCCACGGCGACGAACAGGCCGGTCAGGCCCGCCATCAGGATGCCGGTGCGCAAGGTGTTCACGGAAAAAATCCGCCGGTTGGTTGCTTCAGTGATGTATGGTTTGGCTTTCGTCCGTCAAGCTACGGGAACATTCATGTCGCAGACGCGTGCCATCCGGCAGAGGATCAAAGAAGCGGGGGAACGTGCGCTCGCCGAGGCCGAGGCGCGCCGGCGGGCGGCCAAGGAAAGCCAGCTTCCCGAGGAGCGCGGCGGCCAGGCAGGCCCCGAGCCGACCCGCTACGGCGATTGGGAGAAAAAGGGCATCATTTCCGACTTCTAGCCCCGGCCTATCCCCTACCGACTGTGTGGCGTTTTCCGGTTTTTCCCAGTCTTGAACCGGGAACCCGCCCGGTCCATGTAAGACCAGTGAGACGGGGGCAGTTGGAGTATCGCGATGTTCATCCAGACCGAATCCACGCCGAATCCGGCGACCCTGAAATTCCTGCCGGGCCGCGAGGTCATGGGCGAGGGCGCGGTGGCCGATTTTGCCACCCGCGAAGCGGCCGAGCGCTCGCCGCTGGCGCGCGCGCTGTTCGAGACGCCGGACGTTGGCCGCGTCTTCTTCGGCGCGGATTTCATTTCCGTGACCAAGACGGGCGGCGAGTGGAAGCATCTGAAGCCCGCCATCCTGGGCGCCATCATGGAGCACTTCACCCGCGGCCTGCCTCTGATCGAGCGCAATGCGGAGGAGGACGGCCCCGCATCCGATGCCGAGGATTCCGAGGTCGTGGCGCAGATCAAGGACCTGATCGAAACGCGCGTGCGCCCGGCCGTGGCGCAGGACGGCGGCGACATCATCTTCAGGGGTTTCGACGAGGCCTCGGGAATCGTCTTTCTGCACATGCGCGGTTCGTGCGCGGGATGTCCGTCGTCGACGATGACGCTGCGCAATGGTATTGAGAACATGCTTCGCCACTATGTCCCGGAAGTCAGTGCCGTGGAGGCCGTGTGATCGAAGCGGGGAGCTTCGACATGCCCGTCAACGACGATGCCTTGAACGTCCTGTTCCGAGCCGCCCATACACACAACACGTGGCAGGATAAGCCCGTCAGCCGCACGCTCCTGATGGCGATCTACGAGTTGATGCGCTGGGGCCCGACCAGCGTCAATTCCAGTCCCGCCCGCATCGTCTTCGTGGTCTCGAAAGAGGCCAAGGAACGCCTCAAGCCGCATATGTCGCCCACCAACGCGGCGAAGACGATGGCAGCGCCGGCAACGGCCATCCTGGGCTACGATCTGGATTTCGCGCGCACCCTGCCGAAGCTCGCCCCGCAAATTCCCCCGGAAGCGTTCAAGGATTCCATGCTGGCCGAGAAGACGGCGTTCCGCAATGGCAGCCTTCAGGGCGGTTATTTCATCCTGGCGGCGCGCTCCCTGGGTCTCGACTGCGGGCCGATGTCGGGTTTCGACAATGCGGGTGTCGACCGCGATTTCTTTGCCGGCACCGCCATCAAGTCGAACTTCTTGTGCAACATCGGCTACGGCGATCTCTCCGGCGTGCGTCCGCGCGCTCCAAGGCTGTCGTTCGACGAGGCGTGCCGGATTGTCTGATCCGATCATCCTGGCGGTCGACACGTGTTTCGGCGCCTGTTCCGCCGCGGTGGTGGCGGGCGAACGCGTGCTCGCCCATCGTGCCGAGGCGATGGAACGCGGCCATGCCGAGGCGCTGGCGCCGATGGTCGAAACGGCGATGCGCGACGCAGGGCTGTCCTTTGCCGGGCTCGATCGCCTCGCGGTGACCACCGGTCCCGGCAGCTTCACCGGCCAGCGTGTCGGCTTGGCCTTCATGCGGGGGCTGCGCATTGCGCTCGGTAAGCCGCTCGTGGGCGTCACCTCCCTGGCGGCGATGGCGGAGCGGGCGCGCCTCGAGAGCGGCAGTGCGGTTGCGGCGGCGGTGCACGATGCCCGGCGCGGGGAAGTCTATTTGGAAGCGGTCGGCATAACCACAATCCCGGCGCAGGTATTGTCGTTCGAACATGCGGCAATTCTTCTCCGACAAATTCCAGATCTCGTTCTGACCGGAACGGCGGCGGTACGCCTCGCTCACGAAATTGGTATGACACGCATCGTCGAGGCGAATGCGCCCGATGCGGTCTGGGTCGCCCGCCTTGCAATGGAGGTCGAGCCTTCCGTCACGCCACGCCCGCTCTATCTGCGCGCTCCCGATGCGAAGTTACCGGCGGCACGATGAGAATGCGTCTTCTCTCACAAACAACGGATTCGAATCTTCTCGCGCGTTTGCACGCACAATGTTTCGCCGAAGCCTGGAGTGCAGATTCTTTTTCTGCGCTGCTGGCAGAGCCTGCCACATTTGCCACGATTTCTGACGATGGGTTCATTCTCGTCCGGGTGGCGGGGGGCGAATCCGAGATCCTGAGCCTGGGTGTGACACCTGCGGCGCGACGACGCGGGATCGGTTCGGCCCTCTTGGCCGAGGCTCTCAAAGGGGCCCGGGCGCGAGGGGCGGCAGCCATGTTCCTGGAGGTCGCCGAGGGGAATTTGCCAGCGATAGCATTGTATAAGCGGCACGGCTTCGCGCAAATCGGGTGCCGTAAGGGCTATTACACTTCCCCAGGAGCCCGGCCCGCGGACGCACTCGTTTTAAGGGTGGAGATTCCGTCCGCCCCGGTGGGAAACAGTGTGCAACTCGGTTAGAGTCGCACTACCTATTGGAGCAGGGGTAAACCATGACGCGGATTGAGAAACTCTGCGTTGATAAGGGGCTGCGGATGACGGAGCAGCGCCGGGTAATCGCTCGCGTTCTCTCGGATGCGGCCGACCATCCCGACGCGGAGGAACTTTATCGGCGCGCATCGGCATTGGACCCGCATATTTCGATTGCGACTGTGTATCGAACGGTGAAGTTGTTCGAAGATGCGGGAATTTTGGAACGGCATGATTTTCGCGATGGTCGCTCGCGCTATGAGGAAGCGCCCGAGTCGCATCACGACCATCTCATCGATGTGCAATCGGGAAGCGTGATCGAATTCCGCAATGAGGAGATCGAACGCTTACAGCGGCGCATTGCCGAAGAGCTGGGGTTCGAACTCGTCGACCACCGCCTCGAATTGTACGGCGTGCCGAAAAAGTCCCGTTAAGCATGCCCAAGCTGCGCGCGTTTTTGCTGGCCCTGGCCTTCCTCGGCCTGACGTTGCTCAGTATCCCGATTCAGTGGTTGTCCATCCGCTTGAAGCTGAAGCTTCAGCGCAGCTATCCGCACGCCTATCATCGCCTCCTCTGCCGCATGTTCGGTATCCGCGTGACGGTTGTGGGTCGGCCGATCCGGGACCGCGGCGTGCTTTTCGCCGCCAACCATGCGGGCTATTTCGACATCCTGGTGATGAGTGCCACAATGCCCGTCTCCTTCATCGGCAAGAAGGAGGTCAACACCTGGCCGTTGTTCGGATTGATGGCGCGTTTGCAGCGCACCGTGTTCATCGATCGCCAGCGGCGCGGCGATGTGGGAAACGCACGGGACGTGCTGCGCGAACGCCTGCGTGCCGGCGAGGCGCTGATGCTGTTTCCGGAAGGCACCTCCACCGACGGCAATCACGTGCTCCCCTTCAAGAGCGCCCTGATGGGTGCCGTGGAGGCCGACATCGGCACCGACGCGGACGGGCGCAAGATCTACGCCCCGGTGCAGCCGGTGACGATTTCCTATGTCGCCATGCACGGCATTCCGATCGGGCGGGAAAACCGTCCGCTGTACGCTTGGTACGGCGACATGGATTTGCTGCCCCATGTCTGGGAAGCGTTGAAGTCCGGCCCTCTCGACGTGGTGGTGGAGTTCCACGACCCGCTGACGATCGGCCCGGGGCGTGGGCGCAAGCAGATTGCGCACGAAGCGGAGGCGATTGTGCGGGCCGGCCACATCCGGGTCGCCCGCGGCGACTGGGGCAGCACCCAGACCGCGGCATAAGCCGGTTTGCTTGTGTTCCGGAGGCCTATCGCGGATAACGAGCCCCTATGAAGCGCGTATTCATCAAGACCTACGGCTGCCAAATGAACGTCTACGATTCCGCCCGCATGGCGGATTTGTTGGCACCGCTCGGCTTCACCGCGGCCGACGCTGCAGCGGATGCCGATATGGTTATCCTCAACACCTGTCACATTCGCGAGAAGGCGGCCGAGAAAGTCTATTCCGAACTGGGCAAGATCAAGCGCCTCAAGCAGGCGCGCGCGGCCGCGGGCGGGCGCATGATCGTGGCGGTGGCCGGGTGCGTCGCCCAGGCCGAAGGCCGCGAGATCATGGCCCGCCAGCCGGCGGTCGATATCGTGGTCGGCCCGCAGTCCTATCATCGCCTGCCGGAGATGATCGCGCGTGTCGCGCGCGGCGCCGGTCACGTCCTGGAAACGGAATTTCCCGCCGAGGACAAATTCGATTCCCTTCCCGCCGAACGCGGGCGGTCGGGCGCCACGGCCTTTCTCACCGTGCAGGAGGGTTGCGATAAGTTCTGCACCTTCTGCGTCGTGCCCTACACGCGCGGCGCCGAGTTCTCGCGGCCGGTAGCGCAGGTGGTCGCGGAAGCCGAAAGGATGGCGGCAAGCGGCGTGCGCGAGATCACGCTGTTGGGCCAGAACGTGAATGCCTATGGTGGCGCAGGTCCGGACGGTGAGATTTGGAAGCTGTCGCAACTCATCGCCCGTCTGGCTGAGATCGACGGGCTCGAGCGCCTGCGCTACACCACCAGCCATCCGCGCGACATGTCGGACGATCTGATTTCGGCGCATGGCGAAATCGAAAGCTTGATGCCGTATCTGCATCTGCCGATCCAATCGGGCTCGGACCGGATTCTCGAGGCGATGAACCGCCAGCACACCGCCGCGCAATATCTGAGGCTGGTCGAGGCCATCCGCGCCGCGCGCCCGGACATCGCGTTGTCGGGGGATTTCATCGTCGGCTTTCCCGGCGAGAGCGACGCCGATTTCGCGGCGACCCTCGCGGTCGTGCGCCGGGCGGGTTACGCGCAGGCCTATTCGTTCAAATACAGCCCGCGCCCCGGTACGCCTGCCGCCACGATGAAACAGGTGCCGGACGACGTGAAGGATGCGCGGCTGCAGGAACTGCAGGGGCTGCTCAATGCGCAGCAAAAAACCTTCAACGCCGCTTGCGTCGGCCGCACGCTGCCGGTTCTGTTCGAAAACCTCGGGCGCAAGGATGGCCAGGCCATCGGCCGTTCGCCTTATCTGCAGGCGGTGCATGCGGAAGGCGCGGCCTCGTTGATCGGGCGCATCGTGCCTGTGCGCATCGAGGAGGCCCAGCCGAACAGTCTGAAAGGCGCGCTCGTGGGAGCCGCGGAGGGGGCATTGGTCTCTTGAGCACCACCAAGAAGCGAGCCAAGGAAGCGCTCACCCTAGAATTTCCCGACAACAGCGTGCTCTCCGGGCTTTCCGGTCCGCATCAGAAACATTTCGTGCGCCTGGAGCAGAAGCTCGGCGTGCGCGTCGCCATGCGCGGCAATCTCGTGGCCATCGAAGGGCCCGCGCGCGAGCAGGCCGCCACGGTGCTGCGTGCGCTTTACGCCCGCCTCGAAGCGGGCGAGACCGTGGGCGCGGCCGAACTCGATTCCGAAATCCGTTTCGCCGGCGAAGCCGATCAGGTGGAGGCCGCAGTCGGCAGTCCGGCCGTGCGGACCTGGACCGGGCGCACCACGCGGGCGCGTTCGCCGGCGCAGGCCGCTTATATCGATCTGATGCGGACGCATCCCCTAGTGTTCGGCGTTGGCCCCGCAGGCACCGGCAAAACTTATCTCGCCGCTGCGTTCGGCGCCCATCTGTTGCACGAGCGCCGGGTCGACCGGCTGATCCTGTCGCGCCCCGCCCTGGAAGCGGGCGAGCGCCTGGGCTTCCTGCCCGGCGATCTCAAGGAGAAGATCGATCCCTATCTGCGCCCGCTCTACGATGCACTGTTCGACGTCATCGGCGATGCGGCCTTGAAGCTGATGGAGCAGGGCACTATCGAGGTGGCGCCGCTGGCTTTCATGCGCGGGCGCACGCTCGCGCGCGCCTTTGTGATTCTCGACGAAGCGCAGAATTGCACCGCACCGCAGATGAAGATGTTTCTCACCCGCCTGGGCGAGGAATCGCGCATGGTGGTGACGGGCGATCCATCGCAAAGCGATCTGCCGGGCGGCCGTCCGGAGGGTCTGGGGCAGGCGCTCGCGATTTTGAAAGACATCGAAGGCGCTGCGATTGCTCGCTTTTCCGAAAAGGATGTGGTCCGCCACGCCCTCGTCACGCGGATCGTCGCCGCATATAATGCCGCAGAGGAACGCGCCGGCCGGGCGCGGAAGGACGAAGCTTGAGCATTACGCTCCTGATCCGGGATGCGAGGTGGCGCAGGTTGCGCGGTCTGACTGCCAGGGTGAAGCGCGGCGCGGCAGCGGCCCTGGCCGGGGGCGGCGCCGATGGCGACCTTACCATTTTGCTCACTACCGATCGCCACGTACAGTCGCTCAACCGTTCGTTTCGCGACAAGGACAAGCCCACCAACGTGCTGTCGTTTCCCGCCCGCGGCGATGATTATCTGGGCGACGTCGCCATCGCCTATGGCGTGACCGCGCGCGAAGCCAAAGCGTCTGGCAAAAAGACGGCCGACCATGCGGTGCATCTGGCCGTGCACGGCGTACTGCATCTGATCGGCTTCGATCATGTCACGCAGCGCCAGGCGCGTTTGATGGAACCTTTGGAAGTGCGCATCCTGAAGAAGCTGAAGATCGCCGATCCCTACCGGGGCGCGCTATGAGCGAAGCCGACCGCATCGCCGACGACGAGGACAAGTCGCCTTCGCTGTTGAAGCGGCTCGCGCATCTGCTGCACGGCGACGATGCGGCGACCGCCATCCGCGAGAGCCTCGAAGAGGTGATCGAGGAGTCCGACCGGCAGAGCCCGGCGCTGTCGGCGCAGGAACGCATCATGCTGGCCAACCTGCTCAAATTCGGCGAGTTGCGCGTCAAGGATGTGATGGTGCCGCGCGCCGACATCGTGGCGGTGGAAGAAAAGACGTCGCTGGCCGATCTCGTCGTGCTGTTCCGCGAAGCGCAGCATTCGCGCCTGCCGGTCTATCGCGAGACGCTCGACGACCCTACCGGCCTCGTGCATCTGAAAAGCGTGCTCGGCCTTTTGGAATCGGAAGGCGAGGGCAGTTTTCATTTGCAGGAAGCGCCGATCGCCCGCATCAAGCACGATATCCTGTTCGCGCCGCCCTCCATGCCCGTGCTCGATCTGCTCTTGAAGATGCAGGCCGCACACACCCATCTGGCGCTGGTGGTCGACGAATACGGCGGCACCGACGGGCTGGTCTCGTTCGAGGACATCATCGAAGAGATCGTGGGCGACATCGCCGACGAGCACGATGAGGAAGCCCCGCATGCCCGCCCGCTGCCCGGCGGCGGATTCCTCGCCGACGCGCGCATTGACCTCGAAGACTTCAAGCGCGAAACCGGGCTCGAAATTGCGCCCGACGAAACCCAGGAAGACATCGACACGCTGGGCGGGCTGGTGGTGTCGCTGCTCGGGCGCGTGCCGCAGAGGGGCGAGATCGTCACCCATCCCGACGGCACCGAATTCGAGGTGCTGGAAGCCGATCCGCGCCGGGTCAAGCGTCTGCGTATCCGCCCCTCGCCGCAGCGGGCGGAGCAATGACGCCATCCGACAACGACGCAGCGCTCAAGAAGCCGCCGAAGCGGGCTTTGAGAGTTCTTCGTGCAATCGGCGAATTGATACGCGGTCTCAACAAATCGCGTCGCCTTGTCTTCGCGTTTGCGGCCGGGGCCGTCTCCGCGCTCGCCTTCGAACCCTTCAATCTGTTCCCGCTTTTGCTTCTTGGTTTCGCCGCGCTGGTGCTGCTGCTCGATGGGGCACACGGCCGCCCTCATCCGGTGCGCGCCGCCGCCAGCGCCGGCTGGGCCTTCGGTTTCGGCCAGTTCCTGGTGGGCCTGCACTGGATTGGCTATGCCTTCATGGTCGATCCAGGCGCCCACGCGTGGCAGATTCCTTTTGTCGCGGTGTTGTTTCCGGGTGGACTTGCGTTATTCGTTATGGCGGCTTGTGCGGTCGCGGGCAGGCTCTGGCGGCCGGGTCCGGCTCGCATCCTGATCTTCGCCTTGTGCTACGGCATTGCCGAATGGCTGCGCGGCCATGTGTTGACGGGCTTTCCCTGGAACGTGGCCGCTTACGGTTGGGGCGCTTCGCTGGCGGTGCTCCAGTCGACGGCGCTGTTCGGGTCGTACACGCTCACGCTTCTCACCATCTTGTTGGGCGCCGCGCTCGCGCCATTGTTCGAATTGCGGCCGAAATGGGGCTTCGCCGCCGTCATGGCGGGCTTCTTCACGTTATTGTGTGCGGGTGGTGCGGTACGCCTTGCAACCACGCACCCCGCGCTCGTCGACGGCGTGAAGGTCAGGTTGGTACAACCAGACATACCCCAAGCCGAAAAGTACGATCGGCAATATGTGGTACGCAATTGGGAGCGTCTCATCGCTCTCAGCTCCAGGCCGGGGGCGCCCACCATCATCGTATGGCCGGAGGCCGCGCCGTCGTTTCTCTTGATGCGTTCGCCGGGCGCGCTCGAGGACATCGCCGCGCTGACGGCCAACGGGCAAGGCCTCATTACCGGTGCGATCCGCAGCCACGGCGAGGGGCGCTACTCCAACAGTTTGTACGTCTTCGGCCGCAACGGCGCGGTTATCGGAAGCTACGACAAATTCCACCTGGTACCCTTCGGCGAATATCTTCCGTTCGAGAAAACGCTTGAATCATTGGGTCTAAAGAAGCTCACGGGCATCGATGGAAGTTTTGTCGCCGGCGATGGTCCGCATACCTACGCCCTGCCCGGGGCGGGGCGCGTGGCACCGCTGATCTGCTACGAGATTCTGTTTCCCGACGAAGTTGTCGCCGCCGGCGACCGCCCCGACTGGTTCGTCAACGTCACCGACGACTCCTGGTTCGGACCGTGGGCCGGGCCGCGCCAGCATCTCTTGGTGGCGCGCGTTCGCGCCATCGAACAAGGCCTGCCGGTGGTGCGTGCCGCAAACACGGGGATATCGGCCATCATCGATCCGTTAGGACGGCTTACGGCTCAACTTGGACTTGATGAGATGGGAGTGGTCGACGGCCGGCTTCGCGCTCCGATTGCAGCTACGCCGTATTCACGTCTTGGCGAGTGGGTTTTCGGGCTCGTCGTATGCGCATTGGCCGCTTTGGCTTGGTTGTTTTCCAAAGGAAAATAACTACGACTCTGTATAGATTCGATCTTTCTGCTGTAAAGTCCGCCCGCTCACACGAACTACAACGTTCAAGATACGACATTGCCAAAAAAACAAGCCAACCCCATTGACGGTCAAGTAGGAAACAGACTGCGGCTCCGCCGCATGATGATTGGCATGAGCCAGGAACGGCTCGGCGAACTGCTTGGTTTGACGTTCCAACAAGTCCAGAAATACGAAAAGGGCGTCAACCGCATCGGTGCTGGACGCCTGTTCGAAATTTCGCGCATTCTCAATGTGCCGATAGCGTATTTCTACGAGACCGTGATCGACCCGGCCTCGGCCCAGCCCGGATTTGCCGACAACGACTCCCAACCGGTGCTGGAATTCGTCGCCAGCGGCGACGGTCTTCAGTTGTCGCTCGCCTTCATGCGGATCAAGGATCCGAAGATCAGAAAGCGTGTCCTCGATCTCGTCAAATCGCTCGCCGACGAGATTCCGGTGAAGCCTTCTGAAAAGGCGGAATAGCGCAGGTTTCCTGCAATCTAGAGTGTCAGCCAACGCGCCGCGCGCGGGCGCAGCGCTTGTCCGGCTTCGCACCCGGCGCGCGCGGCCTGCGCTTTGGCATCGCTGCCCAGCGCGATGCGGAGGTCGGTGGCAATCGCGTCGCTTCCGTCGGGCGCCAGCACTTCGCCGCGAAACGAGAGTGCGTTTCCGTCGATTGTCGCAAGGCCCGCGATCGGCGTGCGGCACGACCCGTCGAGCGCCGCTTGGAAGGCGCGTTCGCAGGCGAGCGCGATGGCAGACGGCGCATGATCGAGCGCGCCGACTGCGGCCGCTGCGTGCGAATCGTCGGCGCGGATTTCGACGCCGATGGCGCCCTGTCCGAGCGACGGAAGCCACTCGTCCGTAGGCAGAATATAACTGGCCCGCGAGGCCAGATTGAGACGTTTCAGTCCGGCCAGGGCCAAGAGGATCGCATCCATCGAACCCGAATCAAATTTGGTTAACCGGGTTTCGACGTTGCCGCGCAAGATGACGCAGGCCGCGTCGGGCCGTGCACGCAAAAGCTGTGCCTTGCGACGCACCGAGCTGGTGCCCACGCGTGCGCCTGTCGCCAATTGTACGAGCGGCACCGGCGAGACGAGAACGTCGGCGGGATTCTCGCGCGGCAGCACGGCCCCCAGCACCAAACCGGCGGGAAGCGCTGTCGGCATGTCTTTCATGGAGTGGACCGCGATATCGACACGCTCTGCGAGCAGCGCTTCTTCGATTTCCTTGGTGAAAAGACCTTTGCCGCCGGCATCGGCCAGCGGGCGGTCCTGAATGCGGTCGCCGCTGGTTTTGATGGCTACCAGTTCGGAACGCTCGCCGCATTGTGCCAGGGCGGCCGCGACCATATCGGCCTGCGCCCGCGCCAAGCGCGAGCCGCGGGTTCCGATACGCAGAATACTTTGCGACATATCGAATTTTCGACTACAGCCTCGGGGCAGATGTAGCACAGGTTGAGACGTGCGCACCTTCACTGTCCTCGGCATCGAAACGAGCTGCGACGAAACCGCGGCGGCGGTGGTGCGCGGCGCCGCGCCCGGGCCGGGTGAGATTATATCAGATGTTATTTTCTCGCAGCTCGAGGAACACCGGCCCTATGGCGGGGTGGTGCCCGAGATCGCCGCCCGCGCCCATGTCGAGATGATCGACGGCCTAGTAGAGCGCGCCCTTGCCGAAGCCAAACTCGCGTTAAGCGATATCGATGCGGTGGCCGCAACCTCCGGTCCGGGGCTGATCGGGGGCGTGATGGTGGGGCTCGTCACCGCCAAGGCCCTGGCGCTGGCCGCGGGCAAGCCGCTCGTTGCCGTCAACCATCTCGAAGCCCATGGCCTCAGCCCGCGGCTTTCCGCAGGGGTCGGTTTTCCCTACCTCTTGCTGCTGGCCTCGGGCGGCCATTGCCAGCTTTTGGCTGTAGAAAGCGTCGGCCGCTTCCGGCTTTACGGCACCACCATCGACGATGCGGCGGGCGAGGCCTTCGACAAGGTGGCCAAACTGCTCGGCCTAGCCTATCCGGGCGGACCCCGCATCGAGGTGCTGGCCAGGACCGGCAATCCCAGGCGCTATCCGCTACCGCGTCCGATGTGCGGGCGCGACGGTGCCGATTTTTCCTTTTCCGGCCTGAAGACGGCCGTGCGCCATCTCACGCTTGGCCAAACGGTGAACGCCGCCGACGTCGCCGCCTCATTCCAGGCCGCCGTCGTCGACATCCTCATCGATCGCACCCGCGCCGCCATGGAAATGTTCGGGAGCGATTTTCCCGATGCGGCGGCGCCGGCGTTCGTGCTGGGCGGAGGCGTTGCCGCCAATGGGGCAATCCGCAGCAGTCTTCAGGGGCTGGCGTCGGAACGGGGCTTCGGCTTTGCGGTCCCGCCGGTTCGTCTGTGCACGGACAATGCCGCGATGGTGGCCTGGGCGGGCGTGGAGCGTGCCGGGCTCGCCCTGTTCGACCCGCTCGATGCGCCGGCCCGCGCCCGCTGGCCGCTAACTACTCCGGCCGCCGCATGAAGATCGCCACCTGGAATATCAACTCGGTGCGCCTGCGCGCTCCCCTTGCCGTGCGGTTTTTGCGCGAACACGTCCCCGACGTGCTGTGTTTGCAGGAAACCAAGTGCCCCAACGATTTGTTTCCGGCCAAGGTCTTCGACAAGCTGGGCTATGTGCATCAGGCGATTCACGGCCAGAAGGGCTATCACGGCGTCGCCATTCTTTCGCGCCTGCCGTTCAAGACCACGGCGGTGGAAGACTTCTGCCGCGAAGGCCATTGCCGCCACCAAAGCGCGGTGTTCGAAAACGGATTGGAGCTGCACGATTTCTATGTGCCGGCGGGCGGTGACATTCCCGATCCCGCGCTCAACGCGAAATTCGCGCACAAGCTCGACTTTCTGGAGCGCATGGCGCGCTTTTTCGAGAGGCGCCGCGACGGGGCGAGGTGCCCGGTGGTTCTGGTCGGCGATCTCAATGTCGCCCCCTTGGAAAACGACGTCTGGAGCCACAAGCAGCTTCTCGGTGTGGTCAGCCACACGCCGGTGGAGACCAAACTTCTCGATCAAGCCCGTGCCGCCTTCGACTGGGGCGACGTCACCCGCATGTTCGTTCCGGCCAGCGAGAAGATCTATTCGTGGTGGAGTTATCGCGCGGCGGATTGGGAAACCTCGGACCGCGGCCGCCGCCTCGACCACATCTGGGTCAGCCCGGCGTTGAAGGATGCCGTCCGCTCGCAGACGATCGTGCGCAAGATGCGCGGCTGGGCCAAGGCCTCCGACCACGTGCCGGTGGTCGCGGAGATCGCGCTTTGAGCGCGGTTGCGCCAAACTGTCGCGCACTGTTGTATGTGCATGGTTTGTTCCTATATTCGCAGAGCCGCGCGGTGTGCGTTTTACGGGCCCCAGATGGAATCCCGATTTTGCCGCTCGAACTGAGGTAACATGTTGTTTTTGAACAATAACTACATGGCTCTAAGGCCGTGAAGCTCTGTCTGATCCGCCATGGCCCGACCCTTTGGAATGCGGAACATCGCGTCCAGGGCACGATCGACACGCCCTTAAGCCCAGAGGGCCGCGCCCGGATGGAGAAGCTGCTGCCGCCCGCCGGTTTCGAGACCGCGCGGGTTTATTGCAGCCCCAAGCTGAGGGCGCGGCAGACCGCGACCTGCCTCGGTCTCAAGCAGATGAAGCTCGATGCCCGGCTGGCGGAGCAGAATTGGGGCGATTGGGAGGGGCTGACCCGCGACGAGATGCTGGCGCGCGACGGCGAGGATGCCTTTGCGCGCGCGGGGGCGAGAAGCCTCACCTTCCGGCCGCCGGGCGGGGAATCCACCGGCGAGTTGCACGCCCGGGTGAAAGGTTTTTTCGAAGAGATCGCCGCACTCGGCGACGAGGCGATCGCGGTCACCCATATGGGCGTGTTGCGCGCAGCCTATGTGATGGCGACAGGCTGGGATGGCTCGGCGCCGATGCCCGAAGAGCTCGATCTCAAGGCGGCGCTGATTCTCGAATTGGCACCCGGCGCCGCGCCTGCCATTGCACAGCTGAACGCACCGCTGCGCCAGAAGCCGCAATGACCTCGCTGCAAAGGGAATGCCGAATCACGCCCAGAACGGTTCGGTGTTCTTTAAGGTGCGCCACAGCTTGTGCGCCTTGCGCTTCAGGCGGGCGGCGCCGGCGTGATGCCAGCCGTTGATCAGTCCGGCGGCGAAGCTGAGATCGGCTTGCACTTGTGCGCTCTCGGCTTCCCCCATCATCAACCTGCCCAGTGTGCCGCGCACTTGGGCCGCGTCGTTGAGCGCGCCGAGCACGTCCTGCAGCTTCTTGATTTCGCCCAGATAGCGCTGCACCGGCCTCTCGCGGTAGAGCGAGGCGAAGAAATCCGCGCTGTAGCGCAGTTTCTTGAGCGAGATGCGCAGGCGATGGGCGCCGTCATGGTGCATCGTCTTGAGGCCGCGGCCGCGCCGCCGCGCGCGCGACAGGTGCTGGTCGAGCACCGCCGGCGCACGGCCGATGATCGGGAGATGGTCGTCCGGCCAGCGATCCGCGGCCGCCGCAACCTCGTCGAGGAAGCCGGCAAAGGCAGGGTCCGAAATCTGCGCCACGGCCCCGTCCCATGCGCGCGCACGGGCCTGTTCCGCCCGCATCCGCAGAATGGCAAATCCCTGCTGCGGTTCCAGCTCGGCTACGACGGGTTCGAACTGCGTCGCCAGGAAGACGTCGAGATCGCGCGCCGGACCGGTGGTGACGAAGATGGTCTTGGCGCGCTGCCTCAGTTCGTCGAAGGCGGGCGCCGGGAAATTCCCCAAAGCGATGTTCAGCCGCCGCAGGCCGATGCGTAGCTGGTGCAGGCCTTCGATGTCGCGGGTTTCGAGCATGGGGCCGACATTGCCCACGATGTGGTCGCGGCATTCGAGCAGCACCGCGCGGAACGCCTCCGCCACGCTCATCTCGCGCGACAAGGGCAGCGGCCGTGCCGTCGCGATCGGCTTTTCCGGCCGCACGGCTACCACGTCGAGAGTGATGGTCTCGCTCACCTAAGACTACCCAACGCGCTGATGGCCCCTTTGAGGGGGCTTTCAGGGATTCCGCACGGGCAACCCGGCGTTGGCAAGGGCAAATTTGGCGTCCGCGATAGACCATTGACCGAAATGGAAAATCGAGGCGGCGAGCACCGCATTGGCACCCCCGTCACGGACCCCTTCCACCAGATGTTGGAGAGTTCCCACCCCGCCCGAGGCGATCACCGGCACCGGCACGGCGTCGGCAATGGCACGCGTGAGCGGGATGTCGTAGCCGATCTTGGTGCCATCGCGGTCCATCGAGGTGAGCAGGATCTCGCCCGCGCCGTACTCCACCAGCTTCACCGCATGCGCCACGGCGTCGATGCCGGTGGGCGTGCGGCCGCCATAGGTGAAGACTTCGAAGCGGCCCGGCGCCACCGCCTTGGCATCGATCGCCGCGACGATGCATTGGCTGCCGAATTTCTCCGCGCCCTCGCGCACGAATTCCGGCCGCCGCACCGCTTCGGTGTTGATCGAAACCTTGTCGGCGCCCGCCAGCAAGAGCGCGCGGATGTCGTCCAGGGTGCGCACGCCGCCGCCCACCGTCAGCGGCATGAAGCAGACGTCGGCCGTCCGCCGCACCACGTCGAGCAGGATGCCGCGTTTTTCGTTGCTGGCGGTGATGTCGAGGAAGCAGAGCTCGTCCGCGCCCATGCGGTCGTAGAGCATCGCTTGTTCGACGGGATCGCCCGCGTCTCGCAGATCGACGAAATTGACGCCCTTGACGACGCGGCCGTCTTTGACATCGAGACAGGGAATGACGCGGATCTTCAGCATGGCATCTTTCGCTTAGCGCATCCGACCCATCGCCGCCACATTGAACAGCGCCCGTGCGCAGACCGCCTCGCTTGGAACGCCGGTGGTTTTGCACAAGGCCTCGGCTTCCAGCAGCATGTCGAGAGCTTCGCCCAGGCGCACTTCGTTCCATTTCAGGGCCTGCGCCTTGAAGGCGTTGAGGCGGGAAAAATGCACGGGCGGCCGCAGCTTGCGCAGCGCGCCGTCGAGCGTTTCGCCGCGAGCGGCCTCCGCGCCGACCAGCAAAAGGCGCTGGAAATGGCTCATCGCCTGCCGCAGCACGGCCACCGCATTGACGTCGCACGCCCACAGCCGTTCGAGCGTCAGGTCGAGGCGCGCCAATTCGCCGAGCCCCGCCGCGTCGCAGGCTTCTTCCACCCGCGCCTCGGCCTCGTCGCCCATCGCCGCGCGCACGTCGTCGAGCGTCACGGTTTTCTGCCCGCGGGCGTAGAGCGCCAACTTCTCGAGTTCGCGGCGCGTCACGCCGCGGTCCGAGCCCAGCCGCGACACGGCATCGGCCAGCGCGTCCGGCGCGATGGAAAGTCCTTCGGCCTTGAGCGCGTCGCGCACCACGTCGGACAGATCGCGGCTCGAATCGGGATAGCAGGGGATGGCCGCGGCGTTGCCGGCCTCCTCGAACACTTTGCGCAGAGCCGACCCCTTGGCGAGGTCGCCGGCCTCTACCACGATCAGCGCATCGCCTTTGGGATCGTCGAGGAAGCCTTCCAGAATCTTGGCCAGGCTGTTTCCCGCGCCGCGCACGCGCACCACCCGCCGCCCGCCCAGCATGGAGATCGCCGCCGCCTCGTCCGCCAGCCGCGCCGGATCGCCCACCAAGGTCTGCTCGTCCAGGTCGGAGACGCGGAACGGATCGGAAAGATCGCTCACCACGGTTTTGAGCAGCGTTTCGGCGCGTTCGCGTGCCAGCCCCGCATCGGGGCCGAACACCAGCGCGGCGATCATGCCCTTCGGCGGGTTCTTCGCGGTGCGGTCGGCGTCCGACGACTTGACGATCATCGCTTGGCTTGCTGGGCGAAATGGACGGCGAGATCGACGC
>Ga0187810_10000114_pt1 | contig 37086 bp, 36 predicted proteins | sample NC_wetland_sal_i_9_FD_132963 | JGI IMG/M metagenome (GOLD analysis project Ga0187810, IMG submission 132963) | Wetland sediment microbial communities from Neuse River Estuary, North Carolina, USA - ASW_5 | ecosystem: Environmental > Aquatic > Freshwater > Wetlands > Sediment | place: USA: North...
AGGCACAAGCCAGAACCAAAAGAGCCTCGTACATATAGGCGTAATACTCAAAACGCAAAGTGAGGCGGCGGAAGCCGTTGAGCCAGGCAAAGAACCTTTCCACCTTCCAACGGTTGCCGGATAGATACACTTATTGCACTTCATAAACGCACGATAATCAATACCCTCCCCTCATGTCCAAGAAAACGCACGGCGGAAGGCGCGAAGGTTCGGGGCGACCACGGGGAAGTGGGAAGTATGGGGAGCATGGCTTGTCCCTTACCTTCCGTGAGATTATGAAAAAAGCGGGTGTGGAATCTATCCCGCTACGAGAAACCGTGAAAGGCAAAGGGAGACAGTTCTAGAGCATTTTAATAAATACTATAGCCATATTTTTCTCCTGCTGCGTGGGGAGTTTAGGCTACGAAATTATTTAAAATGCTCTATAACTTGGGATTCCATGCCCTCCGTAAAAGCTTTGTCTCCATTCTTGCAAACATGGGCGTATCTCACGAGATTCGGAAAAAGCTTGTCGGTCATGCTTCGGATGATGTTCACGCCATCTATACCAAGCTTGAAATGGAAACGGTCAGGAAAGCTTTGAATGACTTCCCGTCTCTTCTTACCCCATAGTTCTTTGTATGAATCCTAGACTTTCCGAAATATTTTCTCAACTTCCCAAGGAGAAACAAGAATGGCTTGTCCGTGAATTGCCTATTGTCTATTTCCCATACCAGAGCGAAGAAGAAGCTAAGCCCAGTATTCCACGTTTGCCGGGGACGGTATTATCCGAGGTCACCTAAAACGCTGGTTCATTGAGCCAAAACCCAATGTCTTCGTCGGCACTCTCAGAAAACGCCGCAGGAGATGATCCAGAGAAAACGCGCCAGGACCAAATGCGATGATGAGGATCATCGCAAATAAGTATAAAAAAGGCGTGGCACTAAAAAAAGGATCCACTTCGCCATGCAGGAGGGGTTTCACTGTGTCAAATTCCGCCGTCAGATAAGCCATAATCAAAGTTATGGCGAGAGGTATGGCGGCAAGCCGGGAAAAAAGTCCCACTACTAAAAGGAAGCCGCCAACGCATTCGACGGATGCCACAAAGGGAGCGTTCCAGGCGGGAAACGGTATGCCGAGAGTTGCAAAAAATTCCGTTACCTTTTGGAGATGATTCAACTTTCCCCACCCCGTCATGATGAATTGTCCTCCCCAGATTAACCGTATCAGCAACAACACGGGGCTTTGTAAAAAGCCAGCCACAACGACGAAGGTGGAATAGGCCGTGAGAGGAAGTCGAAGTGTCTCTTTTAGATTCATAGCTTGTCCTTATGTTGTGCCGCGCTTGCAAAACCATCCAAGTTGGGCCCAGAGTCCAAACCATTGCTGTATGTCCTCGGCCCATGCTTCCGGGCTTTTTTTGGCTTTTGGCACGGCTTGCAGGCAGGCTTTTCCCAGAGGAAACCCCTTCTCAATTCCTTTCAGGATGGCAAACTGTTCCGGAGAAAGGCGCTTGTAGTAGACGGAGTTTTCAAACTGGTGGACGACGAGGAAAATTTTTTTCTTCGTGAGGCGCGGGATGATCACAACCGCCTTTCGTTTTTTGTCCCCCCGGACGGCATTGCTGGCCACAAGGCGCAGAGCTTTACCCTCTTTGCAGGCAATCAGGTACTCATCAAGGGGATAATTTAACTCGATCAATTTAACGCAGGGCTGGAGGGCCATCCGGGTCTTTTTCTTCGCCAGCAGTTGGATTTCCCCAGGAGTTAGTGGAGGGAAAAACATCGAGTCGAAAACTTCGATGGCGGCCCATTCCAACGATACCATGTCGAGCGCGACTTCCTGTCTGCTTCCCGCCCACCGCGGTTCTTCCTTGAGAAATTTTCCCATCCGGCTTCCCAGATTTCTCAATGTGAAGGATCGTGAGGGATATTTTTCCAGATACGCCCGAGCCAACCGTTGATAGCGACTTTCTCCGACCACACTGCGCAGACCGGGAAAATCCTCATAAAGACTGTCAAGAACCCGGAACCAGTATTGGCGATTGTAGATTTCCAACCGCTCGAACGAGGTCAGACGGTCGTTCGGCTTCATGATTTCACCCGCTAATTTGCGCATGGAATGACCGACCTCATCACGGCTCTTCATGCCGCTATTGCGGGTGAGCGGCTGCATGACCGCCCCGGCCACGGCACGCTGGATTTGCAAGAGAGAGGGGCTTTTTTTCATATGTTTGATGAAGGGAGAAATCGATTGGCCTTGAGAGCCTCGCGGTGGACTTCCTCAAATGTCGGTATCCGGTCGTCCCACTCCAGAAGCGTGGCCGTCCGCCCGACCTGCTTGATCGCATGCGCGTAGAGCTTCCAGACCGGATCGAGCACGGGGTGGTCGTGAGTGTCGAGAATGTATTTTTCGAACTTGGAATGCCCGGCTATATGCATCTGTGCAACACGATGGCGGGGAATATTGTCGAGGTAGTCATAGGGGTTGAAACCGTGGTTTTTCGAGGAAACGTAGATGTTGTTTACGTCGAGAAGAATCCCGCAGTCCGCGCCTTCGACCACTTCTGTGAGAAACTCCCACTCGGTCATCTCGGAGGCATGGTACTCGGTGTAACTGCTGACATTTTCGACGGCGATGGGGATTTCGAGAAAGTCCCGTACTTCGCGGATTTTTTGCGCGGTCTTGCGAACCGCCTCAAATGTGTAGGGCATGGGAAGAAGGTCGTGCGTGTAAGTACCGTCCACACTTCCCCAGCAAAGGTGGTCGGAAAGCCAGGGGGTTTTCGTACGCTTGACCAGATTTTTGAGCTTTTTTAAATGGGTGCGATTGAGAGGTTCCGCCGAGCCGAAATACATGGAGACGCCGTGCTGGACGACCCGGTACTGTTCGAGAATCTTGTCGAGGACGTAAAGAGGGCGCCCCCCGTCCACCATGAAATTTTCCGAGATGATTTCAAACCAGTCAACGACCGGTTTTTTTTCGAAAATGTGCCGATAATGAGGCAACCGCAGGCCGATGCCGACTCCATAGTCGGTAAAGGCATTGAATGGGTTGCCCGGCATGTTTTATTCTCCTCAAAAGCCTTGCGGAGCGGGGTGGAACCACAGCCGCAAAACTTTTTCTGAAAAGTCTACCTTATTTGGAAGAGCAACCGTCTTTCCCCGAGCAGGAACCTTTGGTACTGCATCCGCCCTTTCCTTTGCAGGAATTTTTGCCCTTGCAACCGTTGTCGCCCGATTTGCAACCGCCTTTGCCCTTGCAGGAATTCTTCCCTTTGCAGTCGTGCTTGCCCTTATCGTCGTCGGTCAGAAGGGAGCCGATAGCCGTCTGGCTAATTCCCTGCTTTCCACTGTTGTTTTCAGATGCGGCATGGAGTCGCACCGTTGCCCCGGTGAAAAGTCCCGTGATGGCTGCTGCGGCAATGAGAGTTTGAGTCGTTTTGTTCATAAGAAGTACCTTTGGTGTGATGTTTTTTCGTCATTTGCGAGAGTGCTATTACTCGCCACGGCGATGAATATAGCACAGCTCATAATTAGAAGAGAGAATCTTTGTTGTTTTATTCCCTAATATCCAGTTTTTCCTACCGCTTCCGCCAGACACAGATAGATAAACTCCTATTTTTTTAAAAAAGTTAGCATGCGAAACTTTTTTTTCTGCTTTTTGAGTTTATCTTCAAAACAAGATGAAAATAGCCATTATTAACGGGCATCCGCGTGAAAAGAGCCTGAGCGATGGACTTACCAAAGCTTATGCGGATGGAGCCGAGTCAGCCGGGGCGGAAGTACGGACTATTTTTATCCGAGAGTTGAAATTCGACGCCACGATCGACCCCACTCTGGCGGACGGACTTGAACCCGACCTGTTGAAGGCTCAGGAAATCATTTCATGGAGCCATCATCTTTGCTTCATTTCACCAACCTGGTGGACGGGTGTTCCCGCCCTGATGAAAGGTTTCATCGACCGCACTTTCAGTTCAGGCTGGGCCTTTAAGTATCAGGCTCGAGGTTTCCCGAAGGGACTGCTCACGGGCCGAAGCGCCCGGATGATCCACACCATCGGCGCGCCCAAGCTCTACAACTTCTGGTTTCAGGGCAAACCACAGGTGCGAATGGTTCGGGATGGTGTGCTGAAATTTTGCGGTTTCAATCCGGTAAAGGTGACTTCCTTTGGCGGGATCACGAAATCATTCTCCGAAGGGGCGAAACTGATCGACGAAGCCCGGAAACTGGGCATGGGTGATTCCAGAAATAGATCCCCTTCCCACAAAAGCTGAACGCAGTCTTACGATCTATTTCAGTGGATAAAGCCCCATCGAGCCGTGATGGGCCAGTAAACAAAACAGCCGGAGCCAACAAGATTCTGCGTGGGCATTCCGCCCCAGAAACGGCTGTCCAGACTGTTGTCGCTATTGTCGCCCATCGCCCAAACAGCGTCTTGCGGAACGGTGTAGGAAAATTTTGGATCCCCCAGAAGACGCTTGTTGGAATAGCCGTTGTAGCCATTTTTCCGGGAATAAATTTTCTCAAATGGGATACCGTGCTGAATTTGGCCATTCACGTAAAGATAGGGGGGATTCACGCGCAAATTGTCTCCCGGCAAGCCGACGCAGCGTTTGATATAATATTGCGTATGGTTGACGCCTCTCTCTTCCTGGCTCTCTTCGATCCCCTCAATGCCACGAGTCGTGAAGACGATCACATCTCCCCGTGAGGGAAGACCGAAGTAGTAGGACATCTTGTTCACAAAAACATGGTCTCCACTCTGGACACTGAGGTTGACGATATCCTCTCCGGCTGTCACCGGCTCGCCGACCACTGGTTCCTGATGGACTTCGCGAAGCTCATTCGGAGTCGCCCAAACCCAATAGGAACGCCCACCCGCGGTAAAACAGGTAAACTGAGTCAGCCAATAATTTGCCTCATGGACACTGTCGATGGTTCCCGAGGCCTGAGCCGTAACCCGGTGGTAGGTCTTCCCGTGAATCAGGATGTCGAAGACCCTCTGCGGAATCGAAGGCAGCGGCAATCCCTTGCCTGAATCGTCCATGCGTGATTCGGAGATGATTCCGTGGAGAGTCGGCCACATGGAATTCGTTGGAATCTTAAACGGTTGAAGGAAGTAGCTGCGGATTCCCAGAACGACAATCAAGACAACGAGGAGAAGCTCCGCCGTCTCACGCCAACTCCGATTCACGCCCAGGAAACCGACTGACTTGTGTTTTTCGAGAAGTTTTTCAACATCCTCGGCGGTGGTCTGCGGGGACTGAATCGCCCCCTCGGTCTCGGCAATGGCTTCGTTTAATTTTTCCAGCTCCTTGCCGGTCAGAAAATCGTGGTAATACTTGTATTCTTTTTGAAGAAGTCCGAGAAATTCCTCGGCAGCTTTGATGTGGGAGGGGAGAAAAAAAGTAAACATGGCGAGATCAGGCTTTGAGGACTTCGATAAAGGCTTCCTGGGGAATATTGATTTTTCCGAATTGTTTCATGCGTTTCTTGCCCTCTTTCTGCTTTTCGAGGAGTTTGCGCTTTCTGGTGATATCACCTCCGTAGCATTTTGCCAAAACGTTCTTTCCGACCGTTTTCACATCCTCTCGGGCAACGATTTTTCCGCCAATGGCAGCTTGCAGCGCAATTTTAAACAACTGCGGCGGGATGACCTCCTTGAGTTTTGCCGTCAGGGCGCGGCCTCGTGAGGTGGCCTTCTCCCGATGGACGATGCAGGAAAAGGCATCCATCGGATCGCCGTTGACGAGGATGTCCAGCTTGACGAGATCATTGGCCTTGTAGGGTGCGTACTCATAATCCATGGAACCGTAACCACGGGTGATGCTTTTGATCTTGTCATTGAAATCGACCAGAATTTCATTCAGCGGAAGGTCAATCGTCAGCATGACACGACGACTGTCAATCGACTCCGTGTGCGAGACATCGCCCCGCTTGTCCCGGATCAATTGCAGCAAATCTCCGATATTGTCGTTCGGGCAGAGGAGAAAAACCTTCACCATCGGCTCCCGTATTTCCTCGATCAACGAAGGATCGGGCATATCGAGGGGATTATCGATCATCTGCAGCTCGCCATTCGTCCGAATCACCTCATAGATGACGCTCGGGTAGGTGGAGATGATGTCGATGTTGTACTCCCGGAAAAGGCGCTCCTGCACGATCTCCATATGGAGCAAGCCGAGAAAACCGCAGCGAAAACCGAATCCGAGGGCAACGGAACTTTCCTGGGTGAAGGTCAGGGCGGAATCATTCAGACGGAGTTTTTCCAACGCGATCTTGAGGTGCTCAAAGTCCGCCGTATTGATCGGGTAAAAGCCCGAAAAGACCATGGGGTGAACTTCCTTGTAACCCGGCAGCGGCTTGTCGGCGGGATCGAGTGCGGAGGTGATGGTCTCGCCTATCTTCAATTCGGCGGTCGTCTTGATATTCGCCACCACATAACCGGAATCCCCTGCGGCAAGGCAATCCGTCTTCAGCGGCTTCGGGGTGAAAATACCGACCTCTTTCACTTCGTACTTCCGCTCCGCCTGCATCAGGGTGATGTGCATCCCGGCACGGATTTCGCCGGAAAAATTCCTCACGTAGGCGACGACACCCCGATAGGTGTCAAAGACCGAGTCAAACACCAGACAGCGAAGCCTGTCATCCCCCATCTGCCGGGGCGGAGGGACTCGCTTGATGACGGCTTCGAGAATCTCCTCAATGCCTATCCCGGCCTTGGCGCTGGCCATAATCGCCTCGTCCGCTGGGATGGCCAAAATGTCCTCCAACTGCTTCTTCACCTCAGGAATATTCGCGCTGGGAAGATCGATCTTGTTGATGACCGGGATGATCGTGAGATTTTGCTTCATCGCCAGATGGACGTTGGCCACAGTCTGGGCTTCCACCCCTTGGGCCGCATCCACAATGAGCAACGCCCCCTCACACGCCGAGAGACTCCGCGAAACCTCATAGGAGAAATCGACATGGCCCGGAGTATCGATCAGATTCAGCTGATAAAGATGTCCATCCTTGGCCTTGTACTGCATGGTCACGGGATGAGCCTTGATCGTGATGCCCCGTTCCCGCTCCAAGTCCATCGAATCGAGGAGCTGATCCTGCATCTCCCGGGCCGCAATGGTTCCCGTCGTCTGAAGAAGACGGTCGGAAAGAGTTGTCTTCCCATGATCGATATGGGCAATGATACAAAAATTACGCTTATACTGAACAGACATGGAGGCGATGGAAGATAAGGCTCCCCTACCCTGCGCGTCAACTACCAGCTCACATATTTAAGGTGCACACTCTTCCCTCATCCGGGAAACCGCCTCACGCATGTCCTTTTGGGAAAAGAGCGAAGTCCCGGCCACCAGGACATTGGCCCCCGCCCGGGTCGCAGTGACCGCCGTCTCCTGATTGATCCCCCCATCGACCTCGATGTTCAGCTCCAACCCCTGCTGGTCGGCATGCATGCGAGCCTTCTTAACCTTGTCCATCACCTCCGACATGAAGGACTGCCCGCCAAAACCGGGATTCACCGTCATGCAGAGGAAAAGATCGATTTCCGGGAAAAACGGGAAGGCAGGCTCAACAGGCGTGCCGGGATTGATCGCCAACCCGGCCTTCAGCCCCATCCCGCGTATCTTTTTCAAAGTCGCCGCCACATCATCCTTCGCCTCCAGATGAATGATGATCTCCCAGGCCCCGGCATCGGCAAACGCCTTCAAGTACTTGTCCGGGCGCTCGATCATCAAATGGACATCCAGCGGGATTTTTCCGGCCTTCCGGTAAATCGTTTTGCAGATCGCCGGGCCGAAGGAAATATTCGGCACGAAGTGACCGTCCATGATGTCGATATGAAGCCAGTCCGCACCCGACGAAACCGCCCGGGCGATATCCGCATCGAGATTCCCAAAATCGGCGGCCAGCACCGACGGCGCAATAATCAGAGGTCGCGACATGATCATTCTTCGCCCGGGGCTTTCTGGATCAACTCGATCTCGTACCCTTCCGGAGCATCGATAAAGGCGATGACGCTCCCCGAACCGGTCTTGTGTGGCCCATCCGAGAGCGGATAGCCGAGCGAGGCCGTATGTTTGGCAAACGCCTCCAGATCATCCACGGCAAAAGCCAGATGGGTCAAATCCGCCTGCACCTGCACCGGGCCGCTGGGAGAAAAATAACTCAGCTCGATTTCCTCCTCACTGTTCGGCACCTGGATGAAAACCAGCTTGGAACCACGCGGCGATTCGTGGCGGCGGCTCACCTTCAGGCCGAGAACCTTCGTGTAAAAATCGACCGTCTTTTCGAGATCATTCACCCGATACCGGGTATGCAACAGTTTCGTGATGGGCATGGGGAAAACTTTAGCCTGTACCAAAATCAAATCCACCAGGAATTTTGCATTGGGTCGTCTGAAATCTTCACAATGTCTATGAAAATACCGCCCCATTGATGGGCATAAAAATTGTAGAGCCATACGGTGATGAATCCACAGATAAAACCCCCAATGGCGTTCAAAAACGGGTATGCCAACAGTATGACTAGGTTGATGTGGTCGGTGAACCTTATGGGAACAAAACCATTTAAGTTCACAGTGCGATCCGGCCCCATAAAAACAAGCGCAAATATGATTAGAAAAATGGATGCAATCAACCCCAAAAATCCACAAAAAAATCCCGTTCCTGAGGGTGAAATTCTATGAAGTGCTATTTTCATCTTGATCATGACCAAGATCGTGTCTCATCACTAAAAAAAGTGCAATTACTTTCTTGGAGATAAAAAACGAAGTGCAACATGCAAGTTATTCCGCACCCCTTCAAAATCCACAAGGATTTTTTGGCGTCAGAATCATTTTTGATTCTGATCAATTTCAATCGAAATGCCACCCCATGCGCGTGCATAGAAATTGTAGAACCATGCAATGATGAATCCAAAAATAAGACCACAAATAGGATTTATAAAAAGAAACATCAAAATTTCCAAAATCTGAAAATGAGGAACAGCGCCAACGCCAGTTTGAGTAGTACAAAAAAATCCGTTTAAACTCACCGTTATCGTTTCACTTGGTTTTATTCCATGTCCGATAAATCCGAACTGATAAGAAAGTACAGAAAGAACAGAAAAAATTGATAAAATAAAGCTGCAAAATCCAACAAACACTGCTGTGTCTAAGAATGAAATTCTTCGAAGTCGTGTTTTCTTTTGCCCCCTGTCAGAATCATTTGTCATGATCAAGATCGTGTCTCATTGCCAAGAAAAGTGCAATTACTTCTTGGAAGCCAAAGATCAAGGCGAATTCCGCACCTCATCAAAATCAAATCCACTAGGGATTTCGCATTGATTAATGCCCATTTTTCTCCCAATCCGGATCACCCTCGTACCAAGCCCACACACTCCGCATATATGGAGTACAAGCCGAGAACGGGATTTGAACAATCTTATCCTCCCAGAGTGGCCCTGTGACACTGGCAACAAGCGGAACCCACAGTCCAAGGAGGATCAATAATATCATGAAAGAAAAAAGTACTGACCAAATCGCCACTGGGCGTAATTTAAAACAATCTCTAAATTTGAATAAGAAAAAACTACTTAACAATAAAAAGATGGCATTAAGAAGAAGTGCAAACCAGCGTTCCCGTCCCGGCTCAAATAAGATTACGTCGTTGGCACAAATGGCAAGAAAAGACAATGCAAGAAGCCAAAAAAACAATATGCCACCTAATATGACCAACCTTATCATTTCATGATTATAGGCACAAAATCGCTTCTTTTAAATTCCAAAAATCAAAGCACCACACCAAAACTCTCCGCCTTTTTCACATCCAGGGCGAAATGGGCGCAGAGTTGGGCGGTTTGTTCCAGGTCGCAAAGATGGAGCATTTCCACGGGTGAGTGCATGTAGCGGTTGGGGACGCTGATGACGGCGGAGGGGACGCCGCCGTGTTCGCGGAAAAAGGCGTCGGCATCGGTGCTCGACCAGCGGGGATCGGTCGAGAGTTGAAACGGGATTTTCGACTTTGCTGCGACTTTTTTGATGCGGTCAACGACGACGGGATGGTTGACGCTGCCACGGCTGATGACGGGGCCGGCACCGAGCTTGACCTTCCCGAATTTCTTCACGTCACAGAGCGGAATGTCGGTGGCATGGCCGACGTCGATGGTGAGGGCCACATCCATCGGGCAGGTCTGGGCGACCATCGTGGCGCCGTAGTGACCGTTTTCCTCCTGAATGGTCGAAATGGCATGGACGCAGGCGGTCAGCTTTTTCTTTTGCAGGGCACAGGCACGGAGCGCTTCTGCGGCGGCAAAAATCCCGATGCGGTTGTCGAGTCCTCGCCCGACGAGGATGTCATTCTTCAGTTCGAGCGTGCCCGCGTCGTAAAGCACCGGGTCGCCCACTTCGGCGACGCTTTCCAGTTCCTTTGCGGAAGAGGCCCCCACATCGACATACAACTCGTGGAGCGGGGTGACGGTTTTATCCTTCGTCCGATCCTGCAAATGGATGGGCAGCGAGCCGATGACTCCCCTCACCTCGCCCTTTTTTCCATAAATCACCACACGCTGGCCGAGCGCGAGGGAATGATCGACCCCGCCAATGGTCGTGAGATAGATAAAGCCCTCGTCCGAGATGTGCTGGATCATGAAGCCGATTTCATCCGCGTGACCGGCAATGACGATATGCGGAGTCCCCTTGGGGTTCACCGTGGCGACGACGTTTCCGTAGGCATCAGTCGTGACGGTGTCGGCAAACTTGCGGACGTAGGCGATCCACTTCTTTTGCACCTCCTGTTCCCAACCGGAGGGACTGGGGGTGTGGAGGAGTGACTTGAGAAAGGAGAGCGAGGAGGCGTTCATCCTGCTACGTTCACGCTCCGTCGGGCAGAAGGTCAAGCACGTTTACGCCACGAAATTGGAAAATCCGGGTGATCGTTTCCTCAATCACGTTGTTCGGGCAGGAAGCGCCCGCCGTGATGCCGACTGTGGCGTTTCCGGCAGGAAGCCATTCGCGTGTCTCGACTTCCTTTTGCTCGTGCTGGTTGTAGTGGGAGATGAAGTCGGCGGAGTCCATCTTCTGGGCGTTCTTGATGAAATAGGTGGGGAGCTTGGCCTCGCCCATTTCGGCCAGATGGCTGGTGTTGCTGCTGTTGTACCCTCCGACAACGATGAGGAGATCGAGCGGATCCTGAAGCAAAACCTGCAGGGCGTCCTGCCGTTCCTGCGTGGCACCGCAAATGGTGTCGAAAAAGCGAAAATGGTTGTCGAGCTTCTGATCGCCGTAGCGGTCAATGATGGCCTGCTTGATACGGCGTTGAACCTCTTCCGTTTCATTGCGCATCATGGTGGTCTGGTTGGCCACGCCGACGGCTTTCAAATGTTCGTCGGGGTCGAAGCCTTCGGAGTGGGCACCCTTGAATTTTTCCAGGAAAGAGACCTTCTTCCCGCCGTGGCGGATGTAGTTGCAGACATAGTCGGTTTCTTCCAGCGAATAGACGACCAGATAGTGACCGTTGCCCTCGTCATTGATGGCGCGGGAGGAGGTGGCCATGGTCTCTTCGTGCCACGCTTTTCCGTGGATGATGGAGGTGACTTTTTCCCGGTTGTACTAGCGGACGCGCTTCCAGACGCTCATCACGTCTCCGCAGGTCGTATCGACAAGGATGCAGCCCTTTTCCTTGAGGGCGTTCATGGTCGCCACTTCGGCCCCGAAGGCGGGAATGATGACCACGTCCTCCTCCGTCAGCCGTGTTACGTCGTAACCATCCTGGCTCCGGGTGAGGGACTTGATGTTCATCTCCCGGAGCTGTTCGTTCACGTCGGGATTGTGGATGATTTCCCCCAGCAGATGGATGGGCCGGTCGGTGAAGACCTTTGTAGCGGCATAGGCGAGGTCGATGGCGCGCTCGACTCCGTAGCAAAAGCCGAATGCCTTGGCCAGTTTGATGGTGAGTCCGTTTGCCGAGAGGGACAGTCCGGAGTGGCGAATGTAATCGACGACGCGGCTGCGATAGTGCTGCTCGACTTGGGCTTGGACGAGATTCATCACCTCGGGGGTGCGGAGGTTGACTTTGCGGGGGCTTTTGAGTTCGGACATCGGAATCAGCTTAGACGGGGAAACGTTTCGCGCAACTTCGCCATCAGAATTCGTGGTCATTATGGCGCGTGTCGTCGGTTATTTGGGTTCCGCTTGAAGACACCATTCGATGATGGCCTTTTGCGTGTGCAGACGGTTCTCCGCCTGATCGAAAATATCATCCGCCCGCTCCTCGAAAACCTCCTCGGAGATTTCCTTGCCCCGATAGGCCGGAAGGCAGTGCATGACGACGGCATCAGGCTTGGCAACATCGAGTAGTTTCCGGTTGATCTGGTAGCCCTGGAGATCCCGGAGACGCAGCTGCGTTTCACTCTCCTTGCCCATGGAAATCCAGACATCGGTGTAGAGAATGTCTGCGCCTTGTGCCGCGGCCTGGGGATCGACAACATTCTTCACCCGGGGACTTTTCACATCGCACGCATAGGTGGTCGGGGCGGAGCACACCAGATCGAAGCCAAAGATTTCCGCCGCAAAGGCGATCGAGCGGGGAACGTTGCACGAGGCATCCCCAATGAAGGCCATTTTCTTTCCTGCGATGGAGCCCCGTTTTTCTTCATAGGTGAAGATGTCGGCGAGAATCTGGCAGGGATGCTCGGCATCAGTCAGGGCATTGATGACAGGATGCCCGGCAAGCCTGGCAAACTCCTCCAGATCGCTCTGCGCGTAAGTGCGTATGACCGTTCCGTGCGAATAACGGGAAAAGACCCGCGCCGTGTCGGCAATCGGCTCGCCGCGTCCGAGTTGCAGGTCATTCATCCCCAGGAACATGACATTTCCGCCGAGTTCACGGATGGCCACTTCAAAGGAAACTCGCGTGCGCGTGGAAGGCTTGCTGAAAAGAAGGGCCCATGTCTGCCCGTCAAGAAGCTTCGGGTGGCTCTTCCGGTTTTGCTTGAAATAGGTGGAGCGTTGGAGAATAGCCGTCGCCACGGAGGGAGTCATTCCCTCCAGTTTTAGAAAATGTTTCATATGACTTTTTGAACAATCGCCAGCGCTTCATCAATCTGCTGCGCGGTAATATTATAAGGTGGAAGGAATCGGACTGAATTATTCCCCGAGGGGATGACGAGGAGTCCCTCGCCAGCCAGTTGTGGAGTCAGGATGAGCGGATCGATTTTTGTCTGGAATCCAACAATGGCGCCAAACCCCCTCACGCTGACGAAGTTTTCCCGACCACTCAGGTTTTTGAGTCCCGCAATGAGGCGGTCTCCCTGTCTGCGGATGTTATCCACCAGTTTCTCCCGCTCAATAACCGAGATGACTTCGAGTGCGACGGCGCAGGCCAGTGGAGTGCCGCCAAAGGTCGTCCCGTGGCTACCCGGCTGGAAAACATCCTGATAGGGTTGGCCGATCCAGACCGCTCCGATGGGAAAACCGCCGCCGAGTGCCTTGGCCATGGAGATGCCGTCAGGCAGGAAATCTTTGCCACCGGGATGATTTTCCAAAATCCGTTCATAGCTTTGAAAATACCCGGAGCGGAAAAAGCCGCACTGTACGGAGTCCATCAAAAGGAGAATGCCGTGCTTGCGGGTCAGTTCGCGCAGGCCCAGCAGATATTCCGGCGTGGCGGGAATGATTCCCCCCTCACCCTGAACTCCTTCAACGAGGATGGCCGCTGTCTTCGGCCCGATGGCTTTCTCCGCAGCAGCAAGATCGTTGTACGGGACGTGGATGAAGCCGGGCATGAGTGGTTCGAAGCTTTTTTTCACCTTCTCCTGACCGGTGGCTGCGATTCCCGCAAGAGTCCGTCCGTGAAATGAGTTGATGGTGGTAATAACTTCGTAGCGCCCTTGATCATGTCCCACACGGCGAGCCAGTTTGTACAGAGCCTCGTTGGCTTCGGCTCCACTGTTGCAGAAAAACACTTTCCCCGGGCCAGTCAGCTCCACCAGCTTTTTCGCCAAAAGAGCTTGCGGCTCATTGTAATATAGATTCGAGACGTGAATGAGCCTGGATGCCTGTTTTTGAAGGGTCGAAAGGATCGCCGGATGGGCATGGCCGAGGGAATTGACAGCTATGCCGCCCCCCATATCCAGATACCGCTTGCCGGATGTATCCCAGACGTACGAGCCTTCACCACGGGTAAGGGTGAGCGTGCGTCGATATGAGGGAACAACGAACTTCTCGTACAAACCTTGCATTTCCACGGCGGCATCCGCCTTGGAGCATTCCACCACGCATTCTACCTGACTGACCATCGGTGAAGATTATAGATTCGTTCGTTTCGTGCAAGTCAGCAAGTAAGACTTCTTTCTCAACCATTGGAGGAAGTAGAGATTCTTTTTCAATCATAAACAATGTAAACGCTACCATTATTATTTACAAACTTCGAGATAAATTTTGAAAGTAACAGTAGAATTACTTAGATAAGTGAGATATGATTCAGTCATCCTAATCTATCCGATGGGTAACCCAAAAACTTCGATGCCCAAACTGGAACCATCCAAACAGATCAAGAGCCGGGAGAAGGCCAACGAACTTGTCGATGCTGGCACTCCTGAGGCGGAAGATTTTATCCATCAACTGATGGGGGCGGTCTATCTCTTCAAGATGGATACGGAGGGTAACACGTCATTGCCATTTGCAAGCGAGGCGACTCTTGCCTTACTCGGACTGGAACGCCATGAAATGCCCAATAATCCCCTCAATCATTTCTATGAGAATGTCGTCGAATCGGATCGTGAAAAAGTTATGGAAAGCATCCGGGAATCGGCCCAAAACCTTACACCCTGGCGGTGTGATTTTTCGATCCGGTCACGGGACGGAGTGGTGCGAGCCGTCCGGGGACGTTCCCTCCCCCGTCGTGAAGAGGATGGTTCGATTATTTGGAATGGTTTCCTCACCGACATTACCGAAGAGATGGCGGCCAAGCAGGCTCTGGATCACCATCGCAACTTGCTTTATCGCGTGGAAAAACTCGCCCGGATTGGCGGCTGGGAATATAATCCGGGAACAACCGAATTTTCGATCACTCCGGGAATCACCCACATTATAGAAATTCCCGACGGTCAAAAGGTCACCCTTGAATATGCCATCAGTCTTTGCGATGAGGCATCACGTCCCCGGTTGAGAGAATACATCCGGCGCGCCATCGAATATGGCGAGCCGTATGAAATCGAGCTGAATATCTCCACGGAAAAAGGCCATGTCTTCCAGGCGAGGGCCATCGGCGAACCGAAGGTGGAGGATGGCAAGATCACGCTGATTCAGGGATTCGTCCAGGACATCACCTATATGAAGCTGGCGGAAGAGGCTCAGCTTCAGTTGGTGAAAATGGATTCCCTCGGACTTCTGGCGGGCGGCATTGCCCATGATTTCAACAATTATCTGGCGGCCATCATGCTGGCACTTTCCGCTGCTGAAACAGATCCCGGTCTCTCCCGTCAAATGAGGGCGTGCCTGGAACAGGCCAGCAACGTCACGCAGGCGGCTCAAATGCTGACACGCCAGCTTCTCCTCTTTTCCCGTGAAGGTCCCGGCGAGAAAAAAGTGCTCGATCCAGGTAAAATCTTTGCAGACACAACCGACTTCTGCCTCCACGGTTCCGGCGTCAGTTTAACGAAGGAAATCGATCCGTCTCTCCATCACGTGGAAGCCAACTCCACGCAGTTGCAGCAGGTGATTCACAATATTGTCCTGAATGCCCGGCAGGCGATGAACGATTACGGCACCCTGGTCGTCCGGGCGAAAAACACGACGCTTCGGGAGAAAAACTCCGTCGGCCTTCCCAGGGGCCGCTATGTCGAAATGAGCGTGAAGGACTCAGGCCCCGGCATTTCCGGTGAGGTCAAGGCCCGCATATTCGATCCCTATTTCACGACGAAATCCGACGGAAATGGCCTCGGGCTGGCCACCGCCTATACGATCATTCGCTCGCACGAGGGGATGATTTTGTGTGATTCGAAATCGGGTGAAGGTACCACCTTCACCATCTACCTGCCCATCCATTCCGGCTCCCGCATCACCGAGGCAAAACTCGAAACGATGGAAATCCGAAAGGGGCAGGGCAACGTCCTTTTGCTGGATGACAATGAGAACATCCTCGTGGTGCTTGCCAGCAGCCTGCAAAGACTCGGCTATACCGTCGCCTCCTCACTCTCAAGCGAGGAGTGTGTCAAAGTATTCCAGGAGGCTAAAGCCAACGGGAGACCTTTTGATGTCGTAATCCTTGATATGATATTACCGGGAGAAAAAAACGGGGCCGAGACATTGGCGGCCCTGAGGGAAATCGACCCCGGCATCAAGGCCGTTCTTTCCACGGGCAACACAGATTGCGCGGAGGAGAATTATGTGTCACTCGGCTTTACGGCATGCCTCCAAAAACCTTTCAACATCGCCAATCTATCGATCCTCATGGAGGATATTCTCCGTCCCGGTCATTGATCATCCGTGATGATGATTTGGACGATCCCGTTCTCCATGTCCTCAGCCCCGACTTTTACTACCGGAATTGGACGGCCTGCATTTTGATATTGGAAGTCCACAAGGGTTTGAATCTTCTTGTAGACATCCTCTCCCATGGAATCGCCAAAGAGTTCCTGAATCGACCGGGTAAAATCATCGTCCGTGAGCAAGGGCAATCTCCAAACATGGACGCCTTGATGATGGGGCGCTGTCTTCATGATTTCCCGCTTGTCCGCAAGAAAAATAACGCCTTTCAGAGTGCACTTCGACTGAGTTTCATTTGCCCCGGCAGATGAAACCGGAGGCGTACTCACAGGAGCGTCGGCTTCCCCAATAATAATGACACGAAGGACTTCCGGCGAAGCATCCTTCAGTAGCTCACCTTTCTGGAAATCCGGGAATCGGAAGCGGCTGACCTCGATCCCCTCGTGTTCGAAAGCGTCATATAAATCGGAGGCAAGATGACAAATCATATCCTGGTTGATGGCTCGCCCGTAAAAGTGATTGACCGTCTCACGGAACACCTCCGAGACCAGTGCATGATTCAGAACGGTTGGATCGAGTGAACAGTTCGGATCAATGGAAACTTCTATGTGCTTGAAGGCGGAAGTCGTTACAGAAGGTGATGTAGGCTGGGCACAGAGCGTGCTTACCGCAAGTAAAATGCATGTAAACGCCAGTTCAGTCAGACGCGTGATCCTCATAAGACAACAAATGGGAGTTCACCGGCAAATTGTCATCCTCCCCAGACTGTTTTGGGGCCTCAGGTCTTTTCACTCAATTGCTTCTTGAGCTTTTCGAGTTCAGAGAAAGTAAGAAGGTTGTTGGCGGGGTCGGATGGGCCGCTGAACTGTTCGAGCACTCCGTCCGTTCTCTCCAGCACTTCCTTGCACGCATCCTTCAGGATGTCGATTCCCTCGAAATTCCACGCAGGAAGTTTTGCAGCCTTGGCCAGAAGGGAGGAATTCAGGACATGGGCGCACCAGGCGAAACCAAAATTGCTCAGCGGACAAAGAGGAAGGATGACATAAGCATCCGTCTTTTTAATCTTTGCCATATGTTCGCCCAGGTGAGGGATAAATGCCTCCATCCCACGGGCCATCAGGGCGGCCGCATACCAGGCACGGGCCTGAGGTTGGCCAGGCTGGGTCGCATCCCCCGCGATCCGTTCGGCCCAGTCGATGATGACATCATTCAGTCCCCAAAAAATCCGCAGACTCTGAAAATGGGTGAGAACTTTTAATAAATCCTCCGCCGTGCCCCGTTCCACCACCGTCCGACGGGCGCGGAAGACAAGGGAGTCGGTGTAAAAAAAGAAAACAGACTCGCCGGGCAGGTCAAACTTCGGGACGGTGACGGTCCAGTCGAACTCCGGCATCCATTCGATTGGATCGGATTTTTCCGCTTCCGGGGAAACATCAGGCACGTCACCCAACGTATCTTTTTTTGCCATATTACGAAAGTCCTCTTTGCGTCTTCTTTGTTGAAATATTGCTGGCGCCTGTTTGCGGAACCGGGGGTGGAAAAACCCCTCCCGCCGATTCTGATTTGGTCGCAGAGGGGGTGGACGCATTCTGCTTTTGCTTTGCGTAAACCTCAATCTGCTGATCGTAAAATCGTCCCGCCCCCTCGCCTGCAACGGCATTGAGGCCCATCAGTGACGCCGAACCGGTATTGAGCGGCAGGGTGTACTGGAGATTCAAAGTCCCCAAGGCCACGCGCTGAATGGCACTCTTCAAATGGAGCGTGCCCAATTTTGAGTCATGGTGGGCATAAGCCTGCACCGCCTTCGAAACATCCCGTGCGCCTCTCGCTATGCCGATCATTCCTCCGACAACGGGCATACCGGCAAGGAGGAGTCTTGTCACTTCCTTTTTGTCTGCGGCCTGTTCCTCCTGGGTGGGTGGCTTGTAGTCGGGCTTTTTTTGTTCTCCCTGCAGTTTGATGATCTGCTCTTCGAGGGACTGACTCGCGTGCTCACTTCCGATGGCAAAGGCTCCCTGGCACCCGATCAGGACGGGAGAACCTGTCGAACTCAGCCAAAAATTCACAGCACTTGAAGTCAGCCGTCCGGATGCCTGCTTGAAACGCAAAAGTCCCACTTTGGAATTTCCCTCATGGAAAGCCTTCCAGGAGTCGTAAAGGTTTTTTCCGCCTTCGATCAGATTTGCCACACCACCGACAATGGGAACCGCTTTCAGGCACGCCTTGCCGTTGAGCTTGAGAGCTTTGATCCGCTCGGCATGCTGCACGGTCTTATCATCCTCGCTGGCGACGATCTGTTTTGCCGTGCTTGCATCCCGGGGGGAAAATGATTCGTACATCATGTTCACAGACAAGGCCGCGCATTGCGGACTGGGCATCCCTTGGTATAAAAGGCCCATGCCGATTTCGTTCATTCCCTGTGCCAGTCGCTGCCCGGCTTCATCCCGATCCTTCCGGGCGTAGAATTTTACCGCCAGGGCCACATCCACTCCGCCCCTTGCAACAAGAGCCGCTGGGCCCACAACCGGTACTCCGGCCAAAAAGGCGGCACCGACACGCAGAAATTCTCTTTTCTCCTCGCCCTTCCTTGCATGCTGAGCGACAAGATCTTCCGCTTGGGCTACTTCAGGATCATGAGCATGGTTGTTTTCAAGCGGAATTGCCTGTGTCATATTGAAGGGTGGCAAACAAGAATTGATTCGCCCTACCTGTCTAATGATTCGAGAAGGCGATCTTGTCAATGAAGCGAGAGAGGTGGCAAGGAGTGCCTTGCCATTGCCCTCCTGTGCGGTAGGATCACACTTGCTATGTTGTCCAAGAGAACCCTTGCCTTCCTTTTCGCATGGATGGGAACCCTCATCCTGATTGGTTGCGGCCCGAAACCGCCTGTTGCCAATGTCAACCGCCCCCTGATCTGCCTGTTCAGTGATTTTTCGGACGCGGATGACTGTGCCGCCCAGATGAAGGGGGCGGTGAAAAGTATCGCCCCTTCGGCGGAAATTCTCGATCTGGCAAACAGTCCGGATTTTTCTCGAATCGAAACCGCAGGCTATCTTTTTGACAAGGCGGCCAGCACCTTCCCTTCCGGAACGATTTTTATCGTGGCAGTCGATCCCGGCAGTACGCCGACCCGTCGGGGGATCGTTGCCCGCACCAAGGCCGGGAAAATTTACATTGCTCCGGACAATGGCATCCTCACGACGGTTCTTGAGCGGGAAGAAGTTGTCGAAGTTCGTGCTCTGGAAAATGACCGGATGTTCCTCACCCCGCATCCTTCAACCACTTTCATCGCGAGAGATGTTTACGGTCCCGTGGCCGCACATCTGGCAAATGGAGTTTCCCTCAGCCAAGTGGGGGAAAAGGTCAAGGAATATGTCCATGTTCCGATTCCCGAGCCAACAGTGCTGAAAGCAAGAATCAGCGGGGAAGTTCTCACCATTGATCGTTACGGAAATGTCGTCACCAACATAAAATCCGAAAACACCTCCACGCTTCCAAAGGACAAACTCCTCAAACTGTCGATCCAGAATAAAATTTTTTCCCTCCCCTTCGTCTCATCTTATGCCGAGGCACCAAAGGATCGTCTCACAGCGGTGATCAATACGGACGGTGAGGTGGAACTCTCCATTCCTGGGGGAAATGCAGCCAAGCTCATCGGCGCTCAGCCGGGACAACAGTTCATTCTTCAGCTATAAGTAGCGGAGGAAAATCAGGTTCCAGCTTTTCTGACAGTCAGACGCTGGGTCGTGGAATTGCTGGCGCGTGAGTGCTTCGGCTCGGCGACTTCCAGCATGTAAGCCGGAACGGCACGCTGGGGATAGAAGCGGTGAAAGAGTTCCGCAGCATAGGCGGTGATCATGTGGTGCTCCATATCCTCGAGGGAAAGTCTTTCCGTATAGCCGTCCATGTCAACACGCACTTTACCGCGTGAGAGCATTTCGATGACGACATACTCAAAGCTGGAAGGAAGAAATCCCTCGTTCAGGTATTCGTCGATGCGCTGTTTGAGGGAAACACTGCGGGTCTCCTTGTAATTACCCGGATATTCCTTGGAAACCTTGACCGGGATGAAGTTGAAATTGATTTCCTTGGGCAGAGGCGGCGTCCAAGGCAGTTCGCCGGCGATTCTCTGGGCCTGCCGCATTTCCTCAATGGTATTGAAGAGATCGGGGATATCGAAGGGTTTGGAAAGGAATCGCTTGTTATGCCGACTGGAATCCTCACTGGCATTGAGTTCCTTGACTTCCTCCGGGTTGAGGAGCCCGGAAACGAAAATGATGGGCAGGTAGCGGGTCTCGTACTGATTGCGGAGGTAATCGCAGAGAGATTCACCATTGCTGTCCTTGAGGTTGATATCAAGGATGAGAATGTCCGGTTTGTTCGTCTGAAGGAGACTCATGCACTGAGCCCCGGATGTCCCGGTAATGACCTGATATCCCGCCTGAGTGAGCAACTGCTCCAGCATGGCCAGGATTTCCTCATTGTCATCGATGACCATGACCAGCGCCGTCTCACTGAAATCGGAGAGGGTACGCGATTTCATCTTTTTGATCTCTTCACGTGCAGACTGGCGTCCGCGCTCGTAAGCCCAGTTCTCCAGTTGAGTAAATACGGGAAGAATCCGCTTCACCTTGGCCGTGTCGTTGACAGCGCCAACGAGCTCGGCGATTAGATCTTCTTTCGTGACTGAGGGAGGATTTTGTGAGTCCATTTTCGTCGGGGTGGGGTTACGAGTTAACTTGGGAAAAATACTTCGTCCTTCTTAAAAACGCAATCCTCGAAGGACGCGTAAAATTACTCATGCGTTTTTTATTTTTTATGGGATTTTTTTTCTTCTTGTAGCACCAAAGTCACCTGCACGGGAGTATCCGGCGAACCGGATGCGGGATGGACGGAGGCGGGATATTCAACCTGGGTCTTAAAATTATAAGTGCCGGGCGCGGTCATTTCTCCCAAATTGATTCGAGCGGTAGCCAGACGTCGATTTTTCGTCGGAGCATCATCTTTGATCACAACATCGGCCTCTGGAGGGACGCATTGGAATGAGACCACATGGAGTTGGTAGGGCATCCCGGAAAAATTCGGTTCGATCGGGAGCTTCATGCGCTTCTCATCCGCCAGATATACCTCAACCTTGTCAGGTGCGTAGCTGCTGACTTCCCAGTGTGGCGGCAGATCCGGAATCATTTGACTGGTCAGATTGATGCTGGTGGCCCCAGGAGGCAGGCCGGTGAGATTGACGTTCACCCGGAAGTCCAGGTTCGCCTGGTTCACCTCGTTGGGAGGCAGTCGAAAGGTAACGCTGCAACTGTTCGTGCTGAAGGATCTGATGAAGAGATGTTCCGGCACCCCACTGAAAAAGATGGGAACGTTATTTTGAATGACAACGGTATCCGCCGCCTCAACCTTGACGGGACGGTTGAGATAGGCGGCCACGGGTGCGGCAATCAGGGAAAAGCCGATTGCCCCCATCCACAGAAATACAGAATGCCGGAACCGGACATGCTGCTGCTCCCCTCGATCATGAGAGTAAAGGATGGAGGAGACGAGATCGGTCACCGTCCGCTCATCGACCACCGGGAGTTCGTCGATCTCATCATCATGAGCCAGTGAAACCGTTCCTCTTTCTTCTGAAACGATAATAACCCGGGCATCACACATCTCCGCCAGCCCGAGCGCCGCCAGATGCCGGGTGCCCCATTCCTCGCGTGCCTGATCCGAAGAACCGATGGGGAGCACTCCGCCGACGCGGATGATCCTTCCATTTGAAATGACAATCGCCCCATCATGACGGGGTGCGGAAGGGCTCAATAGCGAAATCAAAAGTGATCGAGTCACCCGGGCATCGTACTCCTCTCCACCAGTCAGAAAGGGGTCGATGTCATCACGCTGGGGAAAAACAAGGAGGGCGCCCCGCCGCATTTGAGCCAGTTCCAGAACGGTCGAGCCCAACACCTTCACCAAATCTTCCGACATGGTTTGTTTCAGGGAAAAGAGGTTCTGGAAACTGGCGGAGTGGTAGGCTCGACGAATGTCTGGGATCGATGAAATGATGAGCAGAAGCGCCACCGGAAGGGCTGTTGCCAAAACCACCGCCTTGGCCAGGGGCAGTTGCAGGAAATCGACCAACAGCACTAATCCCGCAAGAGCAACCACCGTGAGGATCAGTGCTCCGAGTCGCTTGTTCGCAAACCACCAGGCAAAAAGAAAGCGGAGAATCAGGGAGCAGAACGCAATATCTCCCAAGGTTTTCCAACTGATGTTCCACTCTGAAAGACGCATGGTAGTCCCGAAAAAATTCCCCAGGCCGGACGACCCAGCAGAAGGGGACTTCCCTGATGGTGTCATGAGGGCATGGGAATTTTCAAATCAAAACCGCTTTTTTTAAAAACTTTTCCTCATGCCACCAAACTTCTTTGCCTCCGCCCAGGAATCTGCGAATCTTTTTACGCAAAGAATGACGGCGAAAAAGCACTTTTCCGAGTGGTTGAACCGGGTGAAATGGGGGGTTTGGGAGAGAAAAACCTTTCTCCTCATCGCCTGTCTTGGGGGAACCTTCACGGGGCTTGCCATGCTGGGAACGCATGATGAAATCGAGGCGATCCCCTATGCCAATCAGGCTTCCACCCATGCCCTGCTCTTCGGACTGGTCGGGGGCTTGAGCGGGGGATGTGGAGCCGCGCTCCTACTGTCACTGATTCAACTTGCAGATCGCTCGATCAAGACCGTCGATGAGGCCGAACGCATCCTCGGCATCGCTGTCGCGGCAACCATTCCCCACCAGCGCAATGCCAAGCCGGAAAAAGGAATCGTCGCACTGGCCGAACCAACTTCCACAATCTCTGAAGAATTCCGACGCTGGAGGGTTCTACTCTCCCACCCGGCATCGACGACCGGACGGGTTCTTCTGATCACCAGCACTTGTCCACACGAGGGGAAAAGCTTTTGCAGTATTAACCTCGCCGGAACGTTTGCCCGTGCAGGGGAAAAGACTCTTCTAATTGACGCTGATTTGCGCCGCCCCACCCTGACTCATTATCTTCCCTCCGGTTCCGCCGTCACCCTGCCCGACATGCTCACGGGAAAGACGCCTATGGATTCACTGTTGACGGCCAATTGTGAAGTGCTTCCACACCTCAGTTTTCTTCGCTCGGGGCGGGTGGATGATAGTCCTTCCGATCTTTTTTCCTCTGAATGCACCCCTCAATTCCTAAAATCCCTGCGGGATGAATTTTCATGGATTATCATAGATTCACCGCCGCTCACCGCCGTCAGCGATGCTCTCATTCTGGCTCAATACGTGGATGAGGTCTGTTTCATCCTGCGACGTGGGCAATCTCCCCGGGTCATGATCAAGCGTTCTCTCGACACGCTCCGCCGCATAGGCGTCATACCGCGAGCCCTTGTATTGAATGATATGCCGGATGCCCGAAACCCCAACACCTATGCCTATTACTACGCAACCAGCGCCGATTGGGGAAAGCGCCATTAGAGCCGATCTGAGCAATAGGAATGGCCCTTAGCGCTGAACGGAAAATTTGTCCCGGTTCAGCACATTTTCCCCATCCCAGCGGTAGGCTGCCAGATAGCCTCCCCGCACGATCCCCAGATCGACGCAAGCCACGTTATCTGCCAACGGTTCGGGTGGTTTGATGAATCCGTAGTGACCGAAAAGAACCGGCACCTCGGCGGCGCCATACCCTCCCATTCGTCCCACATATTCCCGGGGAATTTTTTCATCAGGGAAACGATCCCCTCCGGTGATGGCTGCCAGCCGGTAGGTGATGCTCCGGGACTTGATCCACCATTTCACGCGGATATCATTCCTCCGTCTTCCCTCCTCATCCAGGTAGTGACACTTTTTGGGCAGCGGCACTTCGGGGCCTTTCAACAGCAGGTGGACGGCTTCCTGTGTTTTGACATCCCCCCGACTCCAACCATGGAGCATATTCATCGTCAAATGGTTTTTCCCCCGAAGGAGATGAATGGCCCGCTTGTCCCAACAGGCGTGTACGAGGCGCAGTCCCTTCAGATCAAGGAATAGGGGAAGTGTAAAAAACCAGTCGAGCATGAGGCCCCATTCTCCCGCCCGCCCGGCGAAATCCCGGAGTGTCGCTTCGTGCTGGAAGATATTCTCCTCCGAATGTTTTCGCAAAAACCCTCCGTGGCCATCGGGGAAGGCGAAGCAGAGAGCGTTGAGTTCGTGATTGCCAAGAATGACCCGTGCCGTGCCTGACCCGACCATCTCGCGAACCATCAGGAGTGTCTCCCGAACTTTGGGACCGTGATTGATCAAGTCTCCGAGAAAGATGACTTTTCTTCCGGCATCGTGGCGCCAGCCACTTCCTCGGGCTCTCCAGTATCCGAGTTTGCTGAGAAGCTCCGTGAGTTCGGAGGCGTGACCGTGGACATCCCCTATGATGTCATATGACTGTTCTTTATTAACCATTGAGCGATACGAATGAGCTGATGCGCTCTTCCAGTAAAGGAAACGTGCGCCATGCAAAAGCCAAATTCAAATTAGGACACTACCGACTCTTATTGCTTGAACCATATCGTCTGCTTGATATGGATAAGTTGTAATTTTTTCTATGTCTAGCTTTAAGTTTCGAGTGGAAATTCAAGCCGTGGTGATTTGCACGCTGATTTCCGCAGCTTGACTCCTGACGGTTGCCCGAGCCGATCCGGGTTCGCCGATCCATGTCGGGGCTGGTGTGCATCCTGCCCCGGGAAGGTTTTCTTCCTGTCGGGAGTTTGGCTTTTCCATTCCTGATATTTTTCCTTCAAACAGCAGCCGCAAGGGCGATATCCGGCCTTTACAGCCGTGGCCTCGTCCGCAAAGAAAACCCGCTGCTTGACGTAGGTTTCATGTCCCGACTCTTTCTGTTTTTCCAGCGCTCTCAATGCCGAGGGGCAGTCCAGTCTTCCGTAAACTTTTTGACCCTTGTGTCCGCCGAGTAATCCTTTTTTCTTACTCAGAAGGATTTTCCCGTCCTCGCCCAGAAGTTTATAGAGTTTGGATTCCACCATGGCGTGTGTGCCTCATCGTTTGTTGGAACTGCCGATAAACAGCAGGCTAACTCGGGCCGCATATCCGTCCATGGGAAAATGGCTCTTTCAACATCCGGGATTCAACATCGTGAATCAAGCGGCCAAGACCACTGCCGGTATTGCCCGCACTCGGACGCCTGACGAAAATTTCCCAACCTCCGGCCCCGCTGCTTTTTTAGCTGGACAGGAGCTTACACTTGTCCGCCGAGGAGGTGGTGGATGGTGGCCCGGATGTCGTTGGATCGCATGAGGGTTTCACCGACGAGGATGGCGTTGATTCCCTGCTGCATGCAAAAGATGACATCCTCGCGGGTCTTGATGCCGCTTTCGCTGATGGCGACGCAGTCGTTCGGAATTTCCTCGGCCAGTTCGGCGGTCGTCTGGAGGGAGACTTCAAAGGTGTGGAGGTTGCGGTTGTTGATGCCGATCATGTCGGCTCCGATATCCAGGGCACGATCCATTTCGCGGAGGTTGTGGACTTCGACCAGAACATCTAGCTGGAGTGATTTTGCCAAGTCATAGAGTTCTTGCAGCGGTTCGTCTTTTTCAAAAGCGGCGACGATGAGGAGGATGGCGTCTGCTCCACCGATGATGGCTTCGTAGACCTGAAGGGGAGAGATGATAAAATCCTTCCGTAGGAGGGGGAGATCGACCTGTTCGCGTACCTGTTTCAAATAGATCAAGGAGCCTTGGAAAAACTTTTCATCCGTGAGGACGGAGAGACAGTGTGCTCCACCGAAGGCGTAGTTGCGGGCCTGCTGGATGGGATTGAAATCTTCCGAGATCACACCTGCCGAGGGCGAGGCTTTTTTTATCTCGGCGATGAGGCCCATGCTCGCGCTGCCGACGGCGTGGAGACGGGCGCGAAAGGGGCGGACGTCATCCCTCAAAAGAGAAAGGCGCTTGAGTTCCCCGGCATGAGGCTCCAGTCGGGCTATCTCTATTTTTTTCTGTGCGAGGATTTCCGCAAGTCTATCCGAGATCATCGTCTGTGTCCGCGTCGCTCCGTTTCTTGCCCCGAAGGAAGGCGTAGATGAAGGGGTCGAGTTTTCCATCGAGAACGCCCTGGGTATCGCTGGTCTGTTCACCCGTCCGGAGGTCTTTCACCATCTGATAGGGCTGAAGGACGTAGGAGCGAATCTGGTGTCCCCAGCCGATTTCGCCCTTCTCGTTGTAATTCTTTTCCATCTGGGCCTTCTTCTTGTCCATCTCGAGTTGATACAGACGGGCCTTCAGGATTTTCATGGCCGTGGCGCGGTTCTTGATCTGGGAACGCTCGTTTTGACAGGTGACGACAAGGCCCGAGGCGATGTGGGTGATGCGGACGGCAGAGTCGGTGGTATTGACTCCCTGCCCTCCGTGACCGCCCGCGCGGAAGACATCGACGCGGATGTCTTTTTCGGCAACTTCGATTTCGATCTCGTCATCCAGTTCGGGGATGACTTCGGCGGAAGCAAAGGAGGTCTGGCGTTTGCCCTGGGAGTTGAAGGGTGAGATGCGGACAAGGCGGTGGACGCCTATCTCTCCCTTGAGGTAGCCATAGGCGTTGAGTCCTTTGATGAGGAGGGTGGCGCTTTTTACACCCGCTTCTTCACCGGGAAGGATGTCGAGGATGGATACTTCGTTGCCGTGGCGTTCCGCCCAGCGCTGAAACATACGCAGGAGCATGGATGTCCAGTCACATGCCTCCGTGCCACCAGCCCCGGCATTGAGACTTAAAATAGCATTACAATGATCGAACGGCTGGCTTAGCAGCATATTGACCTCCACTTCATCCAGCAGAGAACCCGCAGCGGTGTATTCTTTCTCCAATTCGGCCCAGGCGGCTTCGGAATTCTCCTCCCTGGTCAATTCCTCCAAAACGAGAAGGTCGGAAATTTTTATCTCCAACTCCTTGAAATACTTTAATTTCTGGCGAATGCCATTTGCCTCGGTCAGCGTTTTTTGAGCCTCTTTCGGCAAGTTCCAGAAAGCGGGGTCGGACGACTTGGCATCCAATTCTTCCAAGCGTTTGTTTAGTTCAGCCGGGTCAAAGAAACCTCCTTAGATGCTTTAAGCGCGCATCTAGAGAGGCCGTGTCAACATTGGAAGTATTCAAAGCCATCCGATTTTGCTAGCAGGTCAAAATGGATACGCCAAGGGAGTTCTTTCTAACTTGAGAGGTGATTCCATCTGCGTGGAGATGGTGATGGCCCGCAAATGGTATAGATTGAACCGGACGACAATACCCCTTCACGAAATATTTACATTCGCCACACAATCGACACATTTCACGGTTCACACGTAAAAACTCGCCAAGAAAAATTCATTTTCGATAAAGCGGTTTCGATCGAATTATTTATTTATTTTATTGCGTGATATATGTTGTAAATAATTTATTATTAATAATATACAATATTTTATAAAAACTTTATATCAAGATTTCAAGACACGTTTTTTACAGAAAAAAGCCATGTGAAAAGGATTATTTGAAATCAAGTTACAAACCCGCCACAATCAACTTCATCGCCATCCATTAAGTACTGGTACTCAGCTTATTATTTGCACTGAGGCATGGGAGAATCCCATTAACCCGGAGCATGGGGAAATACAAACTTTGCAGTTTCTTGCTGATCGCTCTGTTCGTGAGCACCTCGCAGGTGCTTGGAGGCTACGGAAGGCCTTTACCGATTCAGACCATTTCGGTGACGGAAGAGGGGGCCATCTATCCACGAGCCAATTTCAGCACCACCGTACAGGTTGCCGCCGGAAGGACTCTGAGCCGGATGGATATTAACGGTCTTAGCGCCATGCTGCAGCAGTATGTTGGCTGGCCTGCAGATCCGACCAGTGTGCAGTCGATTTCGATGATGATTTCCCAGTGGGGAGAGCGCCATGGAGTGTTTTTTGATATCGTGGCACCTCCCACGGTCGGCACTCGTCTGAGTCTGAAGCTCTTTCCCAAATCGACGGGGCCAAGTCTCCTGACTTTTCAAAATCTCGATATCACGGATCGTCCTCCCCTTCCTTCCGTGGCGGTTTCTTCATGGACCAGTCTGGCTCCTTCCTACGCTCCACCCGTACTGGCGTATCCCCCCCCGGGTGTCGTAGTCGGAACTCCGACCTTGATGGCCCCCTCCCCCATGCAGCAACCCGTCGCGGCAGCGCCCCAGCAACAACCCCCATCCACGATGGCACAGCCTGCCATTCCCCAGCAGCCAACCGTCATGGCAACCCCTGCAGTTGCTCCCCAACCATCGTCCGCAGCCGTGGCTCAGTCACCCCAGCCAGCCCCGGCGCCTTCTCAACCGCAGGCAAATGGATGGCATTATCAATTGAATCAAAGCCAGCCCCTCCCCTCCTCCAATCAACCGTCGGTCAAGCCGGATGAGACGCCCAACCACCCCGTGGTGGTCAATACCACACCGGGTGGCGCCAACTTGACGGATACACCTTTCTCCATGGTGCCAACGGCGGGTCTTGACCAACTCCAGTCAGCATACTCACGGTTGGTGGAAAAATGCCACACCCTGGAGAACCTGGTAGCCCAACTGCAGAGTGAACTTTCCACCCGTAAATTTGAACAGGGACGTGTGGATGAACTGGAAGCTCAACAGCGGACGCTCACCCAGACCATCCAATCGATCCAATCCGAATTGGATCGCACTCAAAATGCGTTGATCAAATCTCAGGATGACTTTCATCTCATGCAGGAAGATCGCAACCGTATGGCGGCTCTTGCCCTGAATGACGAGCGTCAAAATAAACAACGGAATGACGGGGAGAATGTTTACAACACCTACAACAAACTCCAACAGACCCAGGCCCGTCTTCAGGCCGTGGAATCAGAACGGGATCAACTCATGGCGCAAGTTCAGGAACTTCAGGCAAACAATGCGGGTAGCGGAAGTCTTCAGCAACAACTGCAGCAGGTGCAGGCAGAAAGAGATCAGCTCCAGAACGTCCTCGTCACGATGAAATCCAATTCGTCTTACGATGCCCAACGGATTCAGCGCCTTGAACAGGACAAGGCCCATCTTCAATCAGCGCTGACTGCCGCCAACCTCCGCCTCACCAGCCGGGGCGAAGCTCCGCAGCTCGCATCGGTTGAAAGCAAGATGAATGAATTGGCAAACAAGGAGCAGGATTTGAACCAACGGCTTCAGGATACCCAGTCCGATCAGGAGCGCATCCGTCAACTGGAGAGTGAGAGTAACGAGCTTCACAACATGCTGGATCAACTCACCCAGCAACCGTCTCCCGTAAATTCTACCGCCACAGCGGTTGCCGCTCTTGCCAATCCCGTTCCGCCTGAAATCCAGACCCTCCAACAGACGGAAGCGCAGGCCAGTGCGGTGCAACAGAAGGCCCAGCAGACATTGAATGAAGCCAAGTCGGAGTCGGAGGCATTTGCCAAGAGTCTTGGGAAGGGCGCCGTCGTCCCCGTCCGAGTCATCGTCATCAAAACACGTTTCGTTCCCGTTGCCAGTGACGCTCAGGGAACCATTGTGGACATCCCCAAACTTTCGGCAGCCGGAACGGAAAAGATTCGTGAGGCAGCCCAAGCACTCATCGGTAAGCCGTTCGATCTCACCTCTGCCGCCAATCTCGGCCGCATGATGGGAACTGTGCTGAAAGAAGAAGGATTGAATGATTATGACGTGGTTCTTCCCGTTCAAGACCTCAGCAGTGGAATGATGACGATTGAAGTAAAAAAACCATGATCCCCACCTCGACCATATCCTATTAGAGCATTAGCCATAATAACAGACATTCAACAAAACCATGAATCTATGAAGACCCGCGCGCCCTTGACCGCCAAACTGACTCCTGCCCGACTGGCTAAAGCCATCTTAGCCGGCTCGCTCCTAGCCGTCCTCTCGAATGGTTTTGCACAGAATCCCCCCCCTACTCCTCCTTCCATGCCGATGATCAACAATTTGCCTGAACCACCCCCGGCGGCATCTGGATCTCCCCAAATTTCCTCTTCTCCAACTCCATCAGCCCCTCCCTCGACAACTCCGGCAACACCCAGCACGATGTTTTCTCCATCCGGGACGATCAATCATGACATCGTCATATTTGACTCAGGTATCGGTTCCCGCCTGCCCAGCACATCCTCCTCGTCCTCTCTTGCCACCCCCGGTCAGGGCATACCCATTCTTCCGGCGAAATCAGAAACCTCCATTGATGTTCTGCCCGTCAGCGACAAGCCGATTGGCAATATCGTCAACAATATAACAGTCGGTGATTTTATCGTTGATGAACGGCAGTTGCTCTACAAGAGCCAGGTCGTCAATGCCGAGTTTCTCGAAACCCCAGCCGTCGAAATCATCCGGGGTCTGGCAGAAGTCTGCGACCTGAACTATGTCCTCCCGGATGTCGCCACCAAGCGCATCTCGGCCAAATTCCGCATGCCCGCTTTTCGTGCACTCGAAATGATTGCCCATGAGGCCGGTTTGGAAGTGACCAAGCAGAATGATCTTTGGTTTATCCGGCCACAGGATCGCGAGGCGCTCAAAGCCGTCACCTATACCCTGCAAAACATCCAGCTTAGTGCAGCCAACACCTCGGGGTCTTCCGGGAATGGCTCGACTGGCACCACTGGCACCAGCGGTACCACTGGCACCAGCGGAACGAGTGGGACGAGCAGCAGCGGAACCTCATCCACCGCTTCTACCGGGACTTCCTCGACCTCTTCTTCGGGATCATCCGGGAGCACTTCTTCGACCACCTCTTCCGGCGGCTCCACGGCGGTGGGAGGGAGCGAAGTCCTCGGCACGATTCAGGAGATCATCGGTCTCGCGCAAAACAATCACCTGCAAGATGAACCGGCCCCTTCTGCTGCGGCCACATTGGATACTTCTACTTCATCTCAGAGTGGAAACAACAGCAATTCCTCTTCGAAGAGTTCCTCCGCTAACCAGAGCAGTGATTCATTCCTCAGTTATAATCCTGAAGCCAATACGATTTACGTCATCGCAACGGAATCCCAGCACGAGTGGATTAAAAAATATCTGGCCACGGTCGACAAGGCCGTCAACAACATCGGGATTGACTGCATGTTTCTGGAGACGGATCGTAACCCAGAAGAAGTATTTGGGACGAATTGGCAGAAAGTCGCTTCCGGTTTTTCCTTCAATGCAGGGGGCAGCAGCCTTGCCTTCGGCACCTTGGATAACCCGACCCTGCCCACCGGACTCATCCTCTCCAGCAGTCAGGCTCTTGACTTCACCCTCCGCGCCTGGATGACGGAAACCAAATCGCGAGTGGCCCGCTATCCCCGGGTCGTCACGGCCAACAACCGGTCCGTCCAAATCCAGACAACGACCACGATCCCGACCATTGCCTCCGTCAGTACGGGAGGCTTGGGAACCACGTCCAGCACCACAACGGGCGGGAGCTCAAGTTCCGGAGGAACATCTTCCACCGAAGCCACCACATCGTTCACGGAGAGTACGCAAAACATCGGCACACTCATCACCCTCGTTCCCTATCAGATCAACAAGGACTTGATCAACCTGCAGGTGCATATTGAGATCAGCACGGCTGCTTCCGGTTCCGGTGGTGAAACTCTCTCGGGACGCATTGCCACGAATTCAACCGTCTATGATGGTCTGGTCAAAGTCCCCTCGGGTAAAACCCTCGCCATCGGCGGTCTGGAAACGTTGCAGGATAACAGCAGTCTGGACCGGGTGCCCTTCCTGAGTCAGATTCCCCTCTTCGGCTTCCTTTTCAAGGATAAGGACGAAAACTTCGAGCATACGACCATCACCCTTCTGATCACTCCCACCATACTGGGAGATCATGATGCGGATGTGCTTATTCCGGACAGTCACAATTTCCGGGCAAAACGGGATGACCGTATACGTGACACAGTCAATTCCCTCGAAAAAGCGGACGAATCTGTCGAAGGAAAAACATGGGATGCCGATTCAGCCGGACACCTGAACAATGAGCTGAACCAAGCTCTTGCACCGGAAAAGCCCTGAGGAAAAATGAGTCAAGATTTCATAAAACGCACAACGGGTAGAATGAGCCCTCCGGTTGCGACCATGCCCCAGACGGCACTTGGCACACAGGCGTCGGGTTCACCCCAGCGTTCATCCCCGGCTCTTCCTTCCTACCAGCCCCCGGTGTATAATCCGCCACCCGGCAACGCTGGAGCCAAAGCCCCGGAGCCGCAACTTCCATCCTGGATGCCCGCTCCTGCGGAAAAAACCGCCAGCCCCGCCACTCCCAACACTCCGGCACCTTCCATAACTCCCTTTCAACCGCAAGCACCCGTTCTTCCACCACCTGGAGGCGGAGGTCTGCCTCACGTTCAAATGCCTATCTTTGCGCGACCCAACATACCCCCGCTTCCTCCGGCAAACAATTTCCCCCCTCCCCTTCCGGCACAGGCAAATTCCACTCACGCAGCCCCTGTGGGCAGAGGGATTTCATCTTCTGTGGCCGCCCAGCTGCCAGCGCAAAACCTTCACAGCGGGATGGATTTTGGCGAGATCATGAAGTCGCTTGTTGCCACGGAATCTTCCGACGTGATTTTGACAGAACACAATGGCATCTACCTTTTGCGTCGTGGTTCCATTGAATTTCTGAGCCACATCACGACTGAGTTCGCCCGCGAGCTTTTCCTTAGTCTTCTTCAAAGAGTCGGCACCACGCCCAGTAATATCCGCACCACGTCGATCGACACCTTTTTAAACGAAGCCGGTCTCCAGTTCCGCGTATCCGCCTTTACCGACCGCAAAGGTGGCCGGGCCGTCATGCGCGTGTTGAATAAAGATATCCCGGATCCGGATGCGATTTTCGTGCCCAGTGTTCTTCAGGAAATCGTGCTCCAGATCACACATGGCCTAGTACTTATTTGCGGTCCCACGGGATCGGGGAAAACGACCACCATCGCCTCTCTCCTTCAGGCTCGTGGATCGAAACGGGCTGAACACGTCATCACACTGGAAGACCCGGTGGAATACATCATGCCTTCCGATCTTCCCACCCTTTTCACCCAGCGTGAAGTGGGGCGGGATGAGGTGAGTTACGCCCGCGGTCTTCGCGCAGCCATGCGTCAGGCTCCACATGTGATTGTTATTGGTGAAATTCGGGATGCCGACACCGCCAGCATCGCCCTTGAAGCCGCCGAAACAGGCCACGTCGTCATCGCCACGATCCACTCCAGCTCTGTGGAAATGACCCCCCACCGCTTCCTGCAAATGATTCCCGCCCAGAGACAGGAACTTGCAAAAGAACAGTTGGCCTCAAACATCGGAGCGATCATGGTGCAACGTCTTTGGAAGGTGGAAAAAGGCTATCGTGGACGTATTCCCAGCTATGAAGTCATGATCCGCACAGCGGCGACTGCAAATTGCATCCGCAAGGAAGCATGGGTGGAACTGAGAAATGAAATCGGTCTGGGTGCCAAAAAAGGCCATGTGACGGTCGAACGCAGTCTCAAAACCCATCTTGAGTCCGATAATCTTTCCCTCGCGGAATACGAATCCATCATGGAACGCATCAATGGAGTGGAACAGAAATAAACGTTTATGATCTTTGTAACACCATCATCGCGTCAGGACATCAAAATCGCCGAAGACATCCGTCCTCCGGCTCCCTTGATTCTCATGATACCTGTACTGGCCTTTTATCTATCCATTGTGGGGTCAATCGGCTGGCTGCTTATCACCGTTGTCCCACTTATTAACCCCATCATCCAGCAGGGGACGGTTCATGCCGCGACGATTAAAGTCGAAGGTGAAAATCGAAAATTCCAAAGGCAGATTGCGGAACTGGAAGGGATGCAAGGATATATAGCAAGTCGCCAAGCGTGGGCAAAGCTGGCACTGCCCTCCGGCATATTAATTCGCAATCTGGTTGCGGCTCTGCCATCCAGTTCAAAACTGAAGAGCTTGACCTACCAATACCAAATTCCAGAGGAACACGATACGGGCGGCAGGGTTTCAGGAACCGTCCATTTCAAGCTGCTTTTTCAGGGAACCATTGAAGACGGCCCCATCCGGGCCGCCATTCAAAAACTCGACCCTCGCTTGGAAATGGCCAACTGCAACGTAACCAAAGTCAACGACGATACTCAAATGGATGTCGAGTGGAGACTCAACTAGAACCTGACGGAGCACCCCATGGCACCAATCCCCACAGCTAGAAATAAGGCAATCGCAGCCAAGAGAAGAGAATCGGTCGGCAACCCCTTCCTGCCAGCGGTTCTTGTTTTAGCTCTCACCTTTGGCATTGGTTACGGAGCGCATAACGGGGTACATGCACTATCCCTATATGGTGCAAACTTGATAAAGGCCGAGGCCCGGCTCAAAAGCCTCCAGGCAACAAACCTCCAGTTAGAATCTCACGTGGCAACGGTGCGGCGGGAATCCCAGCAAATCGCCTCTCTCGTTGATGAATGGAAAGCCTCCGATGCGAAACTGCCTGTCCCGCGTGCCAACTCGGCCGCCACCGCTCTTGGGGATAGTGAAAGGCAAATGCACCCTCGGCTCCTCGAAGAAGGCTCTCTGGTGAAAAATCCCGGCACGGACACTAAGCCCAGTCTTCTGGAAGTGCAAACCGCAGGGAGCTTTTCCAGTCTTCTTACCTGGCTCATTACCATTGAGCATAATTATGATGCCATTCGCGTGACGAAAGCGGTCTGGGTGCCGCGTGGCTCCGATGTCATTTCACTCAACCTTTCGGTGGAGGTCGAACCATGAGCAACAGCTTTCTCTCCCTGCTTTCTTTTCAATGTTTCAAGGCCGACATCATTGATCCCGCTTACACCATGGCTTGCAGGGTTTCCGAACCGATGTTGGGTCTGACCATTGGTGCCATGAAAACGCTCGGGTTTAAAATCCGACGCAAGGGCAAGATCTGGGGGATTGAGCACCCCATCAACCTTGCGGGTTCCCAAGTGACGGCGGCATTTCTGGATCAATGCCGGGAATCGGTCAATAGCAACATCGTCGCCATCAGTCTCACCCCTCCCAACGTTCTGTGTGAAATGGAAAGCGGACGTCTTCCGGATGAGTCGACCATCCGGTCCACGATGTTGACCAACCCGAAGGCCATCCTAAAGAGTCGATACGAGTCGGACAGGCGGTATCAAGTCGTGCCCAGCCTGGATCGTAAAAAGTACTTGGGATTTTCCGTTAACAATCGAGAAATCGGCATGTTGGAGCGCATCATCAAGGATTCAGGGCTGGAAATAGCCCGCATGCAAATTGGCATCGCAAATCTGGCGGAAGCTGCCATACGCCGTGTGGAAACGGCCCGGAAAGATGGAACCAAAAAATTCGTTCTAGTAGGAGATCATACACTCCTCCTTTATCTCTGCATCAAGGACGGCACTTGGGAGGAAACCTTCAACTTCATGTCCCGCAACTTGACGGGGGGTGCCATGGATGCTTCCAGCATTGTTCAATTTCTCGATTCGATGGCAGCGGAATTGGATGAAAGCGGATCTGAATGTTACATGCTGGCCTCGCAAACGGCCTGGTGGCAGAACATTGCCGAAGAGTGGTTTGCCCAGCAGGCAAGCCGGGTTAACTTGATCAAGGTTGAACTCTCCAGCCCTCATCCTGAAATGATCACACTGATGGAAAATTAATATGAAGCTCCCGATACTTCTTCTAGCATCAGTCTGTTGTCTGCCGTTTCAGAGTCTCACGGCTCAGGAGGCTACGACTACCCCTGGAGATTCCGCCCCCCCGCAGGACAATCAAATCCATCCCGGATGGAGACCGAGCGAAGCTGTTGGTATTCCCCGCAATCCTTTTATCTCCGATGTGACAGCACAGGTGGTCAGCAATTTTCAGGAAGTTTTCAAGTCCCTGGCTTCCGACATCATCGGAGTCGTCTATGAGGGAAAGCGGGCTGGCATTATCATGTCCAAACAGGTCATTTGGGAAGGAGAATACGTCGATTATTCCCCGGGAGGAAAAAGCAACTCGGGCAGTAACTCGTCCCGGTTATCCATGGCGTCAAGTGCGTCTTCTACTGCAAGTGATGCCGTTCATTACGAACTGATTTTTCGCGGCATCAACAAGACCACCAATGAGGCGAACTTTTCCTTCAAGGACAGCACCTTCCCTGTTGCTCTTCCATCTCCAGCAGAAAGACTTGCTGAAAATCATGGTATGATCGATTCGATTGATGCGATTGGTACTGCCACGATTGTTTCTTCTGACGGTTGGTTTGTCATCGACTCAGGCCTTATCCCGAAATCCGACCCCAACCCCACCATCTTAGTCAAAACTTCTGAGGGAACCTTCGCAGCATCGATCGAACGGGTTTTCCCCGAACTGGGCATCGCCATCGGTCATCCCAAGGCCAATCCAAACGCAAAATACGGCCCGATCTTCCCCACACCGGAATGGGGCGTGGCAGACAAAACCATGGCAGAGGCTGTAGGAGTTATTCTAGCCTATGATCCACAGGAAAGCGAACACGTTACCTCTCCCCGTGTCTGGAAATTAACATCCGAAGGAACCAACCCCAGATGGCTCATCGGAGCCGGTGTCTTTGTCGATAAGAAATGTGTCGGCATCCTGACTCTCAAGAATGACAAAATTCAGATCATGACAAAAAACGAACTGGCAAATTTGA